>AZIH01001040.1_pt1 | contig 13905 bp, 12 predicted proteins | sample 359041 | NCBI WGS metagenome assembly AZIH01 (sample SAMN02429716, study PRJNA222664) | marine sediment metagenome | biome: Sediment sample; isolation source: enrichment culture of sample MGS-ANC(UA) from oil contaminated site at the... | place: Italy: Ancona | collected 2012-02-14 | depth 6 m m
AAACGGACCGGATGGAATCACCTGGTCGAGTTTGATACGCCCCCTTTCAGGAAGCACGCAGACCACGTTCATTCCCTTACGGACGATTTCACCGCTGCCACCGTCCTGCAGAACCAACCGCTCCTCGACAACACCATCATGGTAACGGTGCGCAATCTGCATTGAATGCACGCGGTCACCCCGGGCGTAGACGAAAACCCCGCGATAGGAAGTCATGTTCAGAGCCGGGCCGAGACGTTTGAGCCAGGCCGCGGCTTCCTCTTCATCATCGGCGGCCACCGACATGGGGCCGGCAAGCACGAGCACCAGGACCATCAGCAATGACAGTGAACGATTCCCGGACACAGCATTCAGCGCTTTGCGTATGATCACACTCACTCCCGGGGTCAGTAACCGCTGCCATTAGCGCTGACCAGACGGGCATAGCCAACGGCACCCCGACCAGCGCCAACACTGTTGTGCTGCGCATGTTCCAGCAAATAACGACTCATGTATTCCCACTGCTCATCATCCAGCCCCTGCAGCGCAATCTCCCTGACTGGCTGATCCTGTGCTGACATCTCTGGCGCAGACGCCGTTGCTGGCTGAACCGGTCCGACATCAGAAGAATCCCAGCCTGCGCCAGCGCCAAAGCCAACAACCAACGCCATGGCAACCATGGCCGCGGCAGGCCAGTGCCAGCGGCGAACATTCGTGTTCAACCCCAGGGCCCGGGGCCGCGCCGAAGCGGACGTTCGGCCATCGAGCAATTCACGCACCGCAACACTCACATCCACTCCATGGGCCGGTGAGTGGCCATCGTGCAGGAGATCCCGCACGTCCTGCCATCGCTGCCACTGGGCCCGAACCTCATCCTGGCTATCGTGTGACAACAGGCGGCGGACCGACAGTTCATCAGCCTCGTCGTCCATCATGGCGGACAGTGTTTCTCTGAGACGATCATCCATGGGATGCAACCTCAATTACGTGACCGAATGGTTGAGCAAAGGTCCGAGATGACGATCAACCGCATCGCGGGCCCTGAAAATTCGTGAACGGACAGTACCGATGGGGCACTCCAGAATCCCGGCAATATCTTCATAGCTGAGGCCGTCATATTCCCGAAGCAAAAACGCCGAACGCAGTTCTTCCGGCAGTTGGGCAATCGCCTTGGTCAACTCCTTCTGCAGCTGCTCTCTCTGGAGCAGTCGTTCCGGTGAAGCGTTATCCCGGAGCCTGGAGCCTTCATCGAAATTCTCCGCCTCGGCAGAATCGGCACTGCCCTGGGGACGCCGCCCACGGGATTCCAGGTAGTTCTTTGCGGTATTCACGGCAATCCGGTAAAGCCAGGTATAAAAGGCACTGTCACCCCGGAAGCGTTCAATTGCCCGGAATGCCTTGACGAAAGTCTCCTGGGTCAGATCCATGACTTCCTGGCTATCGTAAACGTACCGGCTGATGATCGACGCGACTCTGGACTGGTACTTGACGACCAGCAGGTCGAATGCCGCGCGATCGCCGTTCTTGACCTTGCGCACCAGCTGCAGGTCCGTCTGGCTATCGGAGTGTTCGCCCTGTTGTTTGTCTGTATCAGGAGTCATGGACTGTTCGCCGGGGTTCCCTGATTTGACGGCCAGCTGTCCGGCCTGTACCAAGTGTCGTTGCGTCATCGATGCTATCCGGCGTCCGTTCATGAAACGGGCTGCGCCACCTGTAAGGCAGCTTACCCTGTCAGGCCAAATAGACAGCAAGCGTAAAGTTTAGTTCAATACACGTCCACATTATGGCCTGCGATAACGACCCGATGCCACAGTCCTACGAATACGATGTTCTTATTATCGGCAGTGGTGCTGCCGGCCTGACCGTTGCCCTCAATTTGCCAGAGCATCTGAAAGTGTGCGTGGTCAGCAAGGCCGAGATCAGCAGCGGTGCCACCCTCTGGGCCCAGGGAGGTATTGCCGCGGTACTGGATGATCAGGATTCCACGGAAAACCACATCACGGACACCCTGAACGCGGGAGCCGGTCTCTGCCATGAAGACGCGGTCCGCTTCACCGTGGAGCACGGGAAGGAAAGCATCGACTGGCTGATTGATTCCGGAGTGGATTTTACTCGGGACCAGGATGCCCACTATCACCTGACCCGGGAAGGCGGCCACAGCCATCGGCGTATCATCCACGCCGCCGACGCCACCGGTCATGCCGTCTCAACGACCCTCACATCCCAGGCCCAGGCCCGGCCCAACATCGAACTCATGTCAGGCCGGGTAGCGGTGGACCTGATCACCAACCGGAAACTGTCCCTGCCGGGAAACCGCTGTGTCGGCGCTTATATCCTCAACCTTGAGGACAACCATGTGGAGTTGTTCCGGGCCCGGTTTACCGTTATTGCCACCGGGGGTGCCTCCAAGGCCTACCGCTACACCACCAATCCGGACGGGGCGTCTGGCGATGGCATCGCAATGGCCTGGCGGGCCGGCTGCCGGGTAGCGAACATGGAATTCAACCAGTTCCATCCGACCTGCCTGTATCATCCCCATGCCAAGTCCTTCCTGATCACCGAAGCCGTGCGGGGTGAAGGTGGCTTGCTGAAACTGCCCGATGGCACACGATTCATGGACCGCTTCGATGATCGCGGAGAGCTGGCGCCACGGGACATCGTTGCCCGGGCAATTGACCATGAGATGAAACGTCTGGGTGCCGATCACCTGTACCTGGACATCAGCCACAAGCCGGCGGACTTTGTTAAGCATCACTTCCCAACCATTTACGAGAAATGCCTGGGCTTTGGCATTGATATCACCAAAGAGCCTATTCCGGTGGTTCCAGCTGCCCATTACACCTGCGGCGGCATTGTCAGCGACGAGCGCGCCAGAACCGACATTAACCAGCTCTATGTAGTGGGCGAAGCCGCTTTCACCGGGCTCCACGGGGCCAACCGCATGGCCAGCAACTCCCTGCTGGAATGCCTGGTCTATGGCCGGGCTGCGGCGGCCGATATTACTCGGCGCGAAGCAGACATTCCGCCGCCCCCGGAAGCCCCGGACTGGGATGAAAGCCAGGTGCGCGATTCCGATGAAGACGTTGTTATTTCCCACAACTGGGACGAACTGCGCCACTTCATGTGGGACTATGTCGGCATTGTGCGGACCACCAAACGATTGCAGAGGGCCAAGCACCGGGCTGACCTGCTGTCCGCAGAAATCGGCGAGTTCTACAGCAACTACCGGGTTACCAATGACCTGCTTGAATTGCGGAATCTGGTGACCATCTCCGATCTGATAATCTGTTCTGCGCTGCAGCGGAAGGAAAGCCGTGGGCTGCACTACACACTGGATTATCCGGGACTGCTCCATGAGGTCCGTGATACCGTACTGGTCCCGACGACTTACCGCACCCTTTCGCCGTAAACCAACGCAGACTATTGCAACCTATTCGATGGTAAAGACTATGTCAGAGACTCCTGCATCTTCCGATAAAACAGAATACAACCGCCTGTGGTGGCACAGTCGTCGAGGCATGCTTGAACTGGACAACCTCCTCATTCCTTTCGTAGAGCAGGCATATCAGGACCTTGGGGCCGACGACCGGGCCCGGTATAAAAAACTGCTCAGCTGCGAGGATAACGACATGTTTGAATGGTTCATGCAGCGGAACCGCCCGGAAGATCCGGACCTGCAACGGATAGTCGACCTGATCCTCAATCGTGTCCAGCCGGATTGAACTGGCGCTCGCACCGTCCCGGCTCGTTGGGATAATGGCAACATTGCCCTGGCTCGCGTTGGTGGCCTTTCTGATTGTTGCAGCTCTGGCCGACAACGTCTGGATGTTGGCTGCCATTCCGGTCGCTTTGACGGGTGCGCTTTTGCAATACCGGAACAATGGCCTGCTCAAAGGCTGTCGTTGTGTCAAAGACTTGAGCGTGGAGCAAGACCAGCTGTACGCGAGAACCGGAGACAATCTGCGAGTTCCGGTTGATGCGATGCCGGCTAGCCGGGTCTGGTCCGGACTGGCGCTCTTGAAACTTCGCCCCGCAGACACCAGATACCGGACATACACGACCATCCTTCTGACATCGTCATTGGACCGGCCAGGCAACGTTGCCGAAGAAGAATTCCGTCGCCTGAGAATGTGGCTCAGACTGGGCCGCTCCAAGCCACCTTCCACATGACATACCGATCTGGAGCACTCCATGAATGACCCAGACACACCTGTACCAGCGGTTGCAGACTTTCCTTTGCCAAGGGATGGCTGGGCGGCCCTGAATGACCGGATTATCGTGCGGATCAGCGGCCCGGGGACAGACAAGTTTCTCCAGGGCCAGTTCAGCCAGAATCTCAATGAAGTCACCGCCGGGCATTCTCCCCGGGCTGCAGCCTCAACACCGAAAGGCCGGGCTTACTGCCTCACCCGGATGGTCAGGGCCGGAGAGGATATCCTGATGGCCCTTTCTTCCGATCTCGCCAACGACACCCTTGCCCACCTGCGCAAGTACCTGATGCTGTTTCGGGGCACGTCCATGGACGTGATTCCGGCAGCCAGCCTTGTCGGCATTCTCGGTAACCGGGTGGCCGCGGCCCTGGCGGGCGATGCCATGACCAATCTGCAGGAACCCGGGGACACTGTCGGGCTGAATACCGGATTCCTGGTGAGAACAGAGCCGACCGCCGAGGGCACACCCCGTTTCGAATTCTGGCAAACCACGGCGGATGAGAGCGGCCTTGACACCACAGACCAGTTGGTCCAAACCGACTGGCACGCCTCGGAGATTGCTGCCGGCGTCGCATCCCTTACGGCTGCCACACAGGAGACCTTTGTACCCCAGATGCTGAACTGGCAACACCTCGGTGGTGTCCACTTCAAGAAGGGCTGTTACACCGGTCAGGAGGTTATTGCCCGGATGCACTTTCTCGGCCAACTGAAAAAGAGTCTGTTCCGTTTCCGGATTGAACAGGCCCGCGAAATCCCCGCTCCCGGCAGCACGTTGGTAGCCGGAGAGCGCTCCGTGGGCGAAGTGGTCAACGCCGTAAAATACCGGGACGGCAGCTGTGAGCTGCTGGCCGTTGTACGCCACGATGCGGCCGAAAAAAACCTTCATCCGGAGGGGCAGCCCGACGCGGCCCTTATTCCGATGCCTCTGCCCTACGCCGTACCCGAGAGGGAAAAAACCGCACAATCAGATACATAAGTTGACAGGCAAATCCCTCAGAATTTGCTATTTTGCTATGCAGTAGCTCACATATTTGATTTTCAGGGTAACGGCCAATACCAGTGGCCGATATCCGGAACCAACACGCGGACCGTAACTGACCATGTCGAATATTGTCGAAACCATTAAAGCCGACCTTAATGCCGCCATCGAAAATGACAAGCTTGTGCTGCCCACCCTTCCGGAAGTGGCCCTGCAGGTACGGGACATTGCGCAATCGGAGGATTCGGCCATCGCCGACCTGGTGAAGGTGATCAGCAATGACACTGCCCTTTCCGCACGCATCATCCGGGTGTGCAACAGCCCGCTGTTCCGTGGCAGCCGGGCCATTGAGAACCTGAACATGGCGGTGAGCCGCCTCGGTATGGCCTACACCAGCAATCTGGCGATGGGCCTGGCCATGGAGCAGATGTTCCAGGCCACCTCCGACATGATCGACAAACGGATGCGCGCCACCTGGCAGACCAGCACAGAAGTTGCCGGTGTCTGTCATGTCCTGGCCCAACACTACACCAAGCTCAAACCGGACCAGGCAACTCTTGCGGGACTGGTTCATCTGATCGGGGTGCTGCCGATCCTTCGGTACGTGGAAGATCAGGACATCCAGATCAGTAGCATCATGCTGGACAACGTGATTGAAGAATTACACCCGAAAATCGGGGCGACGATTCTCAAAAAGTGGGACTTTCCGAAAGATCTTCAGAACGTTCCACTGGAATACGCCAACTTCAACCGCGCGGTTCCGGCCGCGGACTATGCGGATCTGGTCATGGTTGCAAATCTGCAGCTGGTTGCGGGCTCCGAGCACCCATGGACGGAGATGGACTGGACGAAGATTTCTGCCTTTGATCGTCTCGGGTTGGATCCGAATATCGATATGAGCGAGGAAGAGGATCTGAATGCGCAGATGGAAGCAGCGATGGCGCTGCTTCAGTAACAGGCTTTTGCATATGGGAGTTTGGCCGCCCGTCTTCAGAATGGGGTCAGGCTCCCAAAACACGCTGTGAATACTTCCCTGTACGCTCGGCTCCGCCATCCCTGGCTCCGCACGGTTTTGGGAGCCTGACTCCATCCCGAAGACCACTTGCGGGAAAACCCTCAGCTTTTCTTGTATCTCTGAATCAACTCGGCTTTGCTTGGCAGCTCCCAGTTTACCTTGGGCTTCCCCTGTTGCTGTAGCCACTCATTTGCCTTTGAGAAGTGCTTACAACCAAAGAAGCCCCTATAGGCGCTCAAGGGCGACGGGTGGGGTCCATCCAGAACCAGGTGTTTGCTACGGTCGATGTGCTGGCCTTTCTTTTTGGCGTAGCTTCCCCAGAGCAGGAACACCACCCCTTCCCGTTCACGATTGATCGTTTCGATGACCCTATCGGTAAAGGTTTCCCAGCCTTTTCCCTGATGGGCACCGGCCTGGCCCTGAACGACCGTCAGGACGCTGTTGAGCAGCAACACACCCTGCTCTGCCCAGGGCTGCAGGCAGCCGTGGTCTGGCGGAGCGATTCCCAGGTCGCCCTGGATTTCCTTGAAGATGTTGACCAGTGACGGCGGGGTTGCCACGTTCGGGCGGACAGAGAAACACAGGCCGTGGGCCTGGCCGGGGCCGTGGTAGGGGTCTTGCCCCAAAACCACTACCCGCACCTGTTCCAGCGGTGTGCTGTTCAGAGCATTAAAGCAGTGATGGCTGGCCGGGAACAGCACCTTTCCAGCCTGTTCCTCGGCTGCCAGGAATTCCGCCAGTTTTTCCATGTAGGGCTGGCGGAATTCCTCCGAAAGATGTTCTTGCCAGCCCCGGTCGGGCCTGAGCTGGCTGGCCAGGACCTCAACCGGAGTCATGGATTACGCCTCGTCTTTCCGGTGGTCTGACTTGTTCTCCGGGCGCATGGCCGGGAACAGGATGACGTCGCGGATGGAGGCGGAATCGGTCAGCAGCATGGCCAGACGGTCGATGCCGATGCCCTCTCCGGCGGTGGGCGGCAGGCCGTACTCCAGCGCCATGATGTAATCTTCGTCGTAGAACATGGCCTCGTCGTCGCCGGCGTCTTTTTCCGCCACCTGATCCTGGAAGCGTTGAGCCTGGTCTTCCGCATCGTTAAGCTCCGAAAAGCCGTTGGCGATCTCGCGGCCGCCCACAAAGAATTCGAAGCGTTCGGTCACAAACGGGTCGCTGTCCTTGCAGCGGGCCAGCGGGGACACTTCTTTCGGGTAATCGGTAATAAACGTCGGCTGCATCAGGCGGTGTTCGGCGGTCGCTTCGAAAATCTCGATCTGCACTTTGCCAAGTCCCCAGCCATTCTTGATGTAAATGCCAAGGTCTTTTGCCACCTGGCGGGCGCCTGCCTCACTCGATAACTGTTCAGCTTTAATGTCGGGGTTGTGGCGCAGGATGGCATCCACCACGGTCAGGCGCTCAAACGGCTTGCCAAAGTCGTATTCGATGGTTTCTTCCTCACCGTCCGCCAGAATGCGGGTATTCACCACCGTGGTGGTCCCCAGCACCTTCTGGGTAATGGTACGCAGCATGTCTTCGGTCAGGTCCATCAGGTCGTTATGGTCTGCGTAGGCCTGATAGAACTCCACCATGGTGAATTCCGGGTTGTGACGGGTGGAGAGCCCTTCATTGCGGAAGTTGCGGTTGATCTCGAATACCCGTTCAAAGCCGCCTACTACGAGGCGTTTGAGGAACAGCTCCGGGGCGATACGCAGGTACATGTCGATGCCAAGCGCGTTATGGTGGGTCACGAACGGGCGCGCCGTGGCGCCACCGGGGATGACCTGCAGCATGGGAGTTTCCACTTCCATGAAGTCCCGGTCGATGAAGTACTGGCGCATGACGCTGATGATTTTCGAGCGTGCGTAGAACACCCGGCGGCTGTCCTCGTTTACCATCAGGTCCACGTAGCGGTGACGGTAACGGGCTTCGGTATCAGTCAGGCCTTTGTGCTTCTCCGGCAGTGGCCTCAGGGATTTGGTGAGTATCATGTACTCGTCCATGCTCACATACAGGTCGCCCTTTCCGGACTTGCACAGAATCCCCCGGACGCCCACGATGTCTCCCAGATCCCAATGTTTGGTGTCTTTCTGGACATCCTTGGAGGCGTATATCTGGATGCGGCCAGTCATGTCCTGAACCACCTTGAACGCCTTGCGATCGAGCATCATGCGACCAGCGATAGCCACCTGGATACCCATTTCGGCCAGCTCTTCCTTGCTCTTGTCGCCGTATTTGGCCTGCAGCTCGGCAGCGGTGGCGTCACGACGGAAATCGTTGGGGAAGGCATTGCTCTGCTCGCGCATCTCTGACAGCTTGGCACGGCGCTCGGCAATCAGCTTGTTATCCTCATGCTGTGCGGCATTCTGAGTTTGATCGGTCATTTTGGCTCACTAGAAATCGGGATTTGTCCGGGTTAGCGTGGCGAAGGCGCTGACTACAGCGCCATCTTCAGGCTGGCTTCGATAAACTTGTCGATGTCACCGTCCAGCACCGACTGGGTGTTGCTGGTTTCGACCTTGGTGCGCAGATCCTTGATGCGGCTGTCATCCAGCACATAAGAGCGGATCTGACTGCCCCAGCCGATATCGGCCTTGGCATCCTCAGCCTTCTGCTTCTCGGCGTTACGCTCCTGCATCTCACGCTCAAACAGCTTCGCCTTCAGCTGCTTCATGGCCTGGTCCTTGTTCTGATGCTGGCTTCGGCCAGCCTGACAGGCCACAACAATGCCGGTTGGGTTATGGGTCAGACGCACCGCAGACTCGGTCCGGTTAACATGCTGACCACCAGCACCCGAGGCACGGTAGACGTCGACCCGCAGATCCGCCGGGTTGATTTCAATAACGAAACTGTCGTCCACTTCCGGAGACACAAACACCGAAGAAAACGAAGTGTGACGGCGGTTGCCGGAATCGAATGGCGACTTGCGAACCAACCGATGAACGCCGGTTTCCGTGCGCAGCCAGCCATAGGCGTAGTCACCCTGAATGTGGATGGTAGCACTCTTGATGCCAGCCACTTCACCTTCCATCAGCTCGACGATCTCGGCCTTGAAACCACGGCGCTCCGCCCAGCGCAGGTACATGCGCAGGAGCATGTTGGCCCAGTCCTGGGCTTCCGTTCCGCCGGAACCGGCCTGGATATCCAGATACGCGTTGTTGGCGTCCATTTCGCCGGAGAACATGCGGCGGAACTCGAGCTTCTCGAGCTCTTTGTCCAGGCTGTCCAGATCGGACTCGATCTCGGTCACAGTGCCTTCATCATCCTCTTCTGCGGCGATATCCAGCAGACCTTCGGCGTCTTCAAGACCCGACGTGAGGTTGTCGATCGTTTTGACGATCAACTCAAGATCGGCTCGTTCCTTGCCCAGTGCCTGGGCCCGGTCGGGGTCGTCCCAGACTGTGGGCTGCTCCAGTTCCCGCTCTACTTCTGTCAGTCGTTCATTGCGCTGATCGTAGTCAAAGATACCCCCTGAGCGCTTCAGTGCGCTCACGAAGCTCTTTAATCTTCGTAACAATGGGATTAATTTCCATGAAACCCTTACTCGCTCTTGCAAATGGAGAGTAAAAACAGAGGCGGAATTCTACCGGAAATCTGTCTGTAAATCAGCCTGAGGGGAATTGCTTACAGTGGTTCCAGATAATCCACCAGCAGTTGCAGGTTGGTTCGGCCCCGGAAGGTGTTGGCATCCGGTTTGTAAACCACCCGCGCCCCGGTACGGGTATAGTCGGGCACTTCCGGGCCGGTGTTGAAGGCGATACCGTCGACAATGCCGCCGCCGTCCACGGGCTGCAACACCAGCTTGAGATGGTTCTCCCCCACGATACGCTGACTCACCACCCGGAACTCACCATCGAACAGTGGCTCCGGAAAGTGCTGCCCCCAGGGGCCGGCGCGTTTGAGCAGCGCAGCTGTGTCGAGAGACAGTTCATCCGAACCCAGGGCTCCGTCGGTGGTGATAGCCGCTTCCAGATCCTCCGCGGAAAGCGAGTCGCGAACGGCCTGGTCGAACGCTGCGGAAAAGGCGTCCAGGTCCGCTTTTGCCAGGGTCATACCAGCGGCCATGGCGTGACCACCGAATTTTTTCATCATGCCGGGATGACGAGAATCGACTGCAGCGAGCACGTCCCGGATATGCAGGCCCGGGATAGAGCGAGCCGAGCCCTTGATATCTTCGCCGTTGTCGTCCGGGGCAAAGGCAATGGTCGGTCGGTGGGTCTGCTCACGGATACGGGCGGCAAGAATACCGATGACCCCCTGATGCCAGTCAAGGTCAAACAGCGCCAGGCCCCAGGGCAAACCTTCCATATCCAGCGACATGGACGCCAACAGATCCTGGGCCTGGGCTTTCATGTCTTTCTCGATGGTTCTGCGTTCCCGATTGAAGGTATCCAGCTCCCGGGCGAGCCGGCGGGCCTCATCAGGACTGTCTGCCAGCAGGCAGGCGATGCCGATGCTCATGTCATCCAGGCGGCCGGCCGCGTTCAGGCGGGGGCCGACCACGAATCCGAGGTCCGTTGAGCTGATGGCCGTGTGGTCCCGTCCAGCCACCTCCAGCAGGGCCAGTATGCCAGGGCGGGCCTCGCCCCGGCGTATGCGGCGCAGGCCCTGCTCTACGAAAATGCGGTTGTTGTGGTCCAGGGGCACCACATCGGCAACCGTCCCCAGTGCAACCAGATCGAGCAGGCTTCCCAGGTTAGGCTCCGGCTGCGGCAAGCGTCCGGTTTCCCGGAGGTGCTTGCGCAGCGCTGTAAGTACGTAAAACATCACGCCAACCCCCGCTGCGTTCTTGCTCAGAAAGGGGCAGCCAGGTTGATTCGGATTCACGATGGCGTCGGCATCCGGGAGCTCTTCCCCGGCCAGGTGATGATCAGTAACCACCACCTTCACGCCCAGATCCCGGGCAACACGGACACCCTCAATGGCTGATATACCGTTATCCACCGTGACCATGAGGTCTGGCAATTCACCTTCGTCACGCAGACGCTCAATGATCCCGGGGGTCAGACCATAGCCGTCAGCAAATCGGCTGGGCACCCGGAAATCAATACTCTGTAGGCCGAGCATGGACAGGCCAAGCATGGCAACTGCGGTGCTGGTGGCGCCGTCGGCGTCGAAGTCACCCAGAACCAGCACTCGCTCCTGCTGCTCGATGGCCTCGGCCAGAAGCTCCACGGCACGGTCAATGCCCTGCAAGGACATGGGCGAGGCCAGATGCTTGAGGGTGTAGCTCAGCTGTTCATCGGAGGTGACGCCGCGGGCCGCATACAGCCGGCGAAGCAAGGGGGGCAGTTCTTGCCCCCAGCCGGCAAGCGATTCCGGCTGGGGGCGACGCAGGATCTTTTTGGATGCCATACCAGGTCAGGTATTCTTCCAGTTCTTGGCGATGAATTCCTGAACGCCAGCGATGTTGTTATCCAGCACCGTGTAACGTTCTTCCCGCTCAAACAGGTCCGCCATGTGGGCCGGCAGTGGCGGCTGCACACTCAGGCCGGACTCGGCAACGGCATCCGGAAACTTGGCCGGATGGGCCGTCCCCAGGGTAATCATCGGCACCGCCGGGTCGCGGCGACAGTTGCGAGCAGCACGAACACCGATCGCCGTGTGGGGATCCAGAAGATACTCGTTCTGCTCGTAGGTCTCGCGGATAATGTCGCAGGTGGTTTTGTCATCCACTGCGTCGCTGTCAAACAGCTTGCGGGCATGCTTCCAGCGGTAATCCTCGATACTGACGGGGCCTTTGGCGGCATTTTCCAACAGTGTTTTCACTGCCAGCCCATCCCGACCATGAAGGTCAAACAACAGGCGCTCAAAGTTGCTGGACACCATGATATCCATACTCGGAGACAGGGTGTGCTCAAGCTGGTGCTGCTCGTATTTATTGCCACTCATAAAGCGATGCAGGATATCGTTCCGGTTGGTGGCAATGACCAGTTGGGAAATCGGCAGCCCCATCTTCTTAGCCAGATAGCCAGCAAAGATATCGCCGAAATTGCCGGTGGGTACCGAGAAGGCCATGCTGCGATCGGGCCCGCCCAGCGCCAATGAGGCATGGAAGTAGTAGACGATCTGGGCCATGATCCGCGCCCAGTTAATGGAATTCACTGCCGCAAGCTGGGTCTTGCCGCCCAGGAAGGACTGATTGCCAAAGCTCTCCTTCACCATCCGCTGGCAGTCATCAAAATTGCCGCGCACGGCAATATTGTGAATATTGTCACCCTCAACGGTGGTCATCTGGCGACGCTGGACTTCTGACACCCGCTGGTAGGGATGCAGGATGAAGATATCCACGTGTTTACAGCGACGGCAACCTTCAATGGCCGCAGAGCCGGTATCACCGGAGGTGGCCCCCATGATGACCACGTGCTGCTGGCGTTTCTCCAGGACATAATCCAGCAAACGACCCAGCAACTGCAGGGCAAAATCCTTGAACGCCAGAGTCGGGCCATGGAACAGCTCCATCACCCACTCATTGGTGTCCAGCTGCACCAGCGGTGCAACGGCCTTGTGGGCGAACACGGCGTAGGTTTCATCCAGCATCTTGCGGAAGTCGTCCGCAGGAATGGCATCGTCTACAAACGGGTGCATGACGTTAAAGGCCAGTTCGCTGTAGGAAAGCCCGCGCCAGCTCCGGATCTCCTCCAGGCTGAAATGCGGTAGAGATTCCGGCACGTAAAGGCCACCGTCGGTGGCCAGCCCGGTCAGCAAAACGTCTTCAAAACCCAGTGCGGGCGCGTCACCCCGCGTACTGATGTATCTCACGTGCGTACCTGTCAGTTAAAGTTTTCAGCGCGGATGCGGACAACCTGGCCATCGGTGTCGGACAGGGCTTCCAGCTCTTCGATCGCACGGTTAATCTGCCGCTCCTGAACCGTGTGGGTCAGGATAATCACCGGAATTCGGCCGTCTTTCAGCTCGGATTCCTTCTGCATGATCGACTCGATATTGATGCCGTGCTCACTCAGGATGGAGGCAATCTTCGCCAGCACGCCCGGACGGTCCAGAGCAGTAATACGCAGGTAATAGGCTGACTGGATATCCTCCATGGAAAGGACAGCCAGATCTTCCATGGCGTCTGGCGAGAAACCAAGGTAAGGCACACGCTGGCTGCTGTCGCTGGCCACGGCGCGGGCAACGTCCACGATGTCGGCAATAACGGCGGACGCCGTTGCTTCATCGCCAGCGCCCGGGCCGTAGTACATGGTCTGGCCAACCGCATCACCATCCACCAGCACCGCGTTCAGAACGCCGTCAACCTGGGCAATCAGGTGACTCTGGGGAACGAGAGTGGGATGCACCCGCAGTTCGATGCCATCGTCCCGGCGGCGGGCGATACCCAGATGCTTGATGCGATAGCCCAGCAGTTCGGCATGGGCGATGTCGTAGGGAGTGATTTTCGAAATCCCTTCGGTGTAGGCTTTTTCAAACTGCAGGGGGACTCCGAATCCGGCCGAGGCCAGGATGGTCAGCTTGTGAGCCGCATCGATACCTTCAACGTCAAAGGTCGGATCTGCCTCTGCGTAACCCAGATCCTGGGCTTCCTTGAGAACTTCGGTAAACTCGCGACCGGCGCGCATCTCGGTGAGGATGTAATTGCCCGTGCCATTGATAATGCCCGCGATCCAGTCGATACGGTTCGCTGCCATACCTTCACGCACAGCCTTGATAACCGGAATCCCACCGGCTACGCCAGCTTCGTACGCAACAACGACACCGGCCTTCTCGGCAGC
>AZIH01005351.1_pt1 | contig 13889 bp, 12 predicted proteins | sample 359041 | NCBI WGS metagenome assembly AZIH01 (sample SAMN02429716, study PRJNA222664) | marine sediment metagenome | biome: Sediment sample; isolation source: enrichment culture of sample MGS-ANC(UA) from oil contaminated site at the... | place: Italy: Ancona | collected 2012-02-14 | depth 6 m m
TGGTGCCGTATTCTTCGGCGATGCGGGCGCCGCCGCCGTGGCCGAACAGAGGCTCTTCGTGGCCGCAGTTGCTGCAGATATGGACGCTCATGTTTTCGACCACACCCAACACCGGGATGTCGACTTTTCGGAACATTTCAATGCCTTTTTTCCCGTCCAGCAGTGCGATGTCCTGGGGCGTGGTGACGATGACGGCGCCGGTTACCGGGACTTTCTGGGCCAGGGTGAGCTGGATGTCGCCGGTGCCCGGGGGCATGTCGATGATGAGGTAGTCGAGTTCGTTCCAGAGGGTCTGTTGCAGCAGTTGCATCACGGCACCGCTGACCATTGGGCCGCGCCAGACCATGGGGGTTTTCTCGGTGACGACGAAGGCCATGGAATTGGCTTGCAGACCGTGAGCGTCCATGGGAACGAAGTATTTGTTTTCGCGGGTGTCCGGGCGCTTGCCTTCAGGTACGCCGAGCATCATGCCAATGCTGGGGCCGTAGATATCGGCGTCGAGGATGCCGACCCTCGCACCTTCCGCTTGCAACGCCAGGGCGAGGTTGACGGCGGTGGTGGATTTGCCGACACCGCCTTTGCCGGAGGCCACGGCGATGATGTTTTTGACGCCAGGGACGGAGGGCAGGTCTTTCTGGACTTTGTAGGAGTGGATTTTCTGGCCTACATGGACGCTGGCACTCTCTACGCCATCAACAAATTCCAGCGCGTTAGTCACGATTTCCTTCAAGGCACCGGCGATGCCTTTTGACGGGTACGGCAGCTCGACCATGAGGGTCACTTTTCCGCTGTCGTCCGCGTTCAGGGATTTTACCGCACCCAGTTCGTAGAGGTCCTTGTTGAGATACGGGTCGCGGTACTCGCGAACCGCTGTTTGCAGGGCCTGCTCTGAAATCTGTGTCATCGGGTTCTCCGGAATAAGCTAATGCGCGATTTTAAGCACGGAAACGGGTGATTCGGATGAAAAATATCTGCCCGGAAGGTATCATCTGTGCCCGTTTCTGACCATATGGGGTCTTTACCTGGCGCAATCCAATCCGATGGGTGCCAGGATCCCGTTTTGTCTTTCCAACCCGTGTCAACAAAAGGTTCGGACATCACCATGACGCAAGCGAGTAAGCAACAGCGCGATATTCTGGTTACCAGCGCCCTGCCGTACGCCAACGGCCCTATTCACCTGGGCCATCTGCTGGAATACATTCAGACGGATATCTGGGTGCGTTATCAGAACATGCGTGGCCAGAACTGTTACTACGTTTGCGCTGATGATGCCCACGGCACGGCCATTATGCTCCGCGCCGAGCGGGAAGGCATTACTTCCGAGCAGTTGATTGATCGTATCCGTGAAGAGCATCAGGAAGATTTCAGCGGCTTCCATATCCGCTTTGACAACTACTACACCACCCACTCCGAGGAAAACCGTCAGTTCTCGGAGTACATCTACCGCCAGTTGCAGGAAAACGGGCACATTGCCACACGCAAGATCACCCAGTCCTATGACCCGGAAAAGAACATGTTCCTGGCGGACCGGTTTATCAAGGGCACCTGTCCGAAATGCAAAACCGAGGACCAGTACGGTGACAATTGTGAAGCCTGCGGCGCCACCTATACACCGGCGGAGCTGATCAATCCGCGTTCGGCGGTGTCCGGTGCCACACCCATTGAGAAAGAGTCCGAGCACTATTTCTTCAAGCTGCCGGACTTTGCCGATTTCCTGGCCAAATGGACCCGTAGCGGCACATTGCAGCCACAGGTGGCAAACAAGCTGGCCGAGTGGCTGGATGCCGGGCTGCAGGAATGGGATATCAGTCGTGATGCGCCCTACTTCGGTTTCGAGATTCCGGACGCGCCGGGCAAATACTTCTATGTCTGGCTGGATGCCCCGATCGGCTACCTGGCCAGCTTCAAGAACCTGTGTAACCGGGACGGCATCGACTTCGAGCACTTCTGGAAGGCCGACTCCACCGCCGAGGTGTATCACTTCATCGGCAAGGACATCATCAACTTCCACGCCCTGTTCTGGCCGTCCATGCTGCACGATGCCGGTTTCCGCACGCCAACGGCGGTCTGGGCCCACGGTTTTGTGACCGTGAATGGCAAGAAGATGTCCAAGTCCCGCGGCACCTTCATTATGGCGCGGACCTATCTGGACCATCTGAATCCGGAATACCTGCGTTACTACTTCGCTGCCAAGCTGACCGGTAGCGTCGATGATATGGACCTGAATCTGGAGGATTTTGCGGCCCGGGTTAACTCCGATCTGGTCGGCAAGGTAGTGAACATCGCCAGCCGCAGCGCCGGCTTTATCACCAAGCGCTTTGACGGCCAGCTGGGCCAGATCACCGAACACGACAAGCTGAAGGCATTTATCGATGCCGGCCAGCAGATCGAGGAATTCTACGAAACCCGTGAATTCGGCCGGGCCATGCGCCGGGTCATGGAGCTGGCGGACATTGCCAATCAGTACGTCAATGACGAACAGCCCTGGGTGATCGCCAAGCAGGAAGGCCAGGATGACAAGTTGCAGGCCATCTGCACCAACGCCATTAACATGTTCCACCTGCTGATGACCTACCTGGCGCCGGTGCTGCCGGAGACCGCAAAGGCGGCGGAAACGTTCCTGAACGCGAAGCTGGACTGGAACAATCGTGGTCAGCGCCTCGAGAATCATGGTATCGACAAGTTCAAACCACTGATGAACCGGGTGGATATGGCCCAGATCGAGAAGATGCTGGACGCCTCAAAAGAGGAATTGCCCGCAGCGAATGGCAAGCCGGCGGCTGGTGCCAATCTTGAGCCGATTGCCGACGAGATAGAATTCGGGGATTTCGCGAAAGTGGACCTCCGAGTTGTTAAAATAGTAAAAGCGGAGCACGTTGAAGGGGCCGACAAGCTTCTTCGCCTAACTCTTGACGTAGGGCATGGCGAACGCAATGTGTTTGCTGGTATCAAGTCTGCCTACAAACCGGAAGATCTTGAGGGGCGGCTGACCGTGATGGTAGCCAACCTCAAACCCCGGAAAATGAAATTTGGCATGTCCGAGGGCATGGTTCTGGCGGCGGGACCGGGGGGCAAGGACATCTTTATCCTTTCACCGGATTCCGGCGCCACGCCCGGCATGCGGATCATGTAACGGCCGGCAGCCGGGTCAATGGAGCAAGGCATATGACCGAATATCTGCTGATTCTGGTCAGCACCATTCTGGTGAACAACTTTGTGCTGGTTCAGTTCCTGGGCCTGTGCCCGTTCATGGGCGTTTCCGGCAAGCTGGAAACGGCCATGGGCATGTCTCTGGCCACCACCTTTGTGCTGACTCTGGCTTCGGTTTGCAGCTACCTCGCCTACACCTACCTCCTTGAGCCGTTAGACCTGGCATTTCTCAGAACCATCACCTTTATCCTGGTCATCGCCGTGGTGGTCCAGTTCACGGAAATGGTGGTGCGCAAGACCAGCCCCCTGCTCTACCGGGTTCTGGGCATTTTCCTCCCCCTGATCACCACAAACTGCGCGGTGCTTGGGGTCGCTCTCCTGAACATCAACAAGAACAACAACTTCGTTGAGTCCGTTCTGTACGGTTTTGGCGCAGCGGCTGGCTTTTCCATGGTCCTGGTTCTGTTTGCCGCCATGCGTGAACGCATCGCTGTTTCGGATGTTCCGGTTGCGTTTCGCGGGGCGGCAATCGGGCTGGTTACGGCCGGGCTTATGTCACTGGCGTTCCTGGGCTTCAGCGGCCTGGTCAGCGTTTGACGAGCATGCTGGATTAGGAGGAGCAGTTTATGTGGACAAGCGTTCTCGTTGCCGTGTTGGTGCTTCTGGCCCTGGCTGTTGTGTTCGGAGGTTTGCTGGGCTTTGCCGCTGAACGGTTCAAGGTAGAAGGCAACCCACTGGTTGAACAGATCGATGCGCTCCTGCCACAGACCCAGTGTGGACAGTGTGGCTATCCGGGTTGCCGCCCCTATGCAGAATCCATCGCTGAGGGTGGCCCCATTAACAAGTGCCCGCCCGGCGGTGAATCCACCATCAAGGCCCTTGCCGACCTGCTGGACGTCGAACCGGAACCCCTGGACGCGGAGCATGGCGTTGAGCAGGTCAAGCGGGTTGCGGTGATTCGCGAGGACGAGTGCATCGGCTGCACCAAGTGCATTCAGGCCTGTCCCGTCGATGCCATTCTCGGGGCTGCCAAACATATGCATACCGTAATCGAAAGCGAGTGCACCGGCTGCGACCTCTGTGTGGAGCCTTGTCCAGTGGATTGTATCGACATGGTCAATGTCGAACCCGACATCCGCACGTGGACCTGGACACCGCCCAAATCCGGACTCATTGCCACTGATCGCCAGGGAGTCAGCGCCTGATGACACAGCTGTGGGATTTTTCCGGTGGCATTCACCCGCCGGAGCACAAAGACCTCTCTACGGCCCGTCCTATTCGCCGCGCCGGAATTCCCGAGCGGCTGATTCTGCCGCTTCAGCAACATATTGGAGATCCGGCCGAGGCCATTGTTGAGGTCGGTGAACGGGTTCTTAAGGGACAGAAGATCGCCGACGTCCAAACTGGCATGGGTGTTGCGGTTCATGCGCCGACGTCCGGTGTTATTGAGAGTATTCTGGAACACCCCGTTCCCCACCCGTCCGGAATGGCGGACCGGTGCATCTCACTCCGTCCGGATGGCGAAGATCAATGGTGCTCCCGCAATCCGGCAACGGACTATCGGGCCCTCGACCGAGACCAGGTCCTCGAGATCATCCGGGATGCCGGCATTTCCGGGATGGGTGGGGCCGGGTTTCCCACCAACATCAAACTCCGGCCACCCCGTGACCGCAAGGTCAGCACCCTGATTCTGAACGGCGCGGAGTGCGAGCCCTACATTACCGCCGATGACATGACCATGCGGGGAAAAGCCGATGAGGTTGTTGCCGGCCTGAAGGTTATGGCGTGGATTCTTCGTCCGGAACGCTGCGTCATTGGCATTGAAGACAACAAGCCGGAAGCCATTGCGGCGATGCGCAAGGCAACCGAGGGCACCCAGACTGAAGTTGCGGTTATTCCGACCAAGTATCCGTCCGGTGGTGAGAAACAGCTGATCCAGATACTGACTGGCATGGAAGTGCCCAGCGGGGGCATTCCAGCCGATATCGGAGTTATGTGTCAGAACATCGGAACCGCGGTTGCCGTGGCGCAGGCTGTGTTTGAAGGTACTCCGCTGATTTCTCGGGTAGTTACCATTACCGGCGAAGCCGTACGCGAACCGGGCAATTATGAGGCGTTGATTGGCACCCCGATCGAATATCTACTCGAACAGGCCGGTATTGAGCAGCACAAGCTCAGCCGTCTGGTGCTCGGTGGCCCCATGATGGGCTATACGCTCACAACCGAAGCCGTTCCGGTCATTAAAACCACCAATTGCGTTATTGCGGCGACAGCCAGTGAGTTACCGGCTCTGCCACCGGAACAACCCTGTATCCGATGCGGACAGTGCGCCGAAGCCTGCCCAATGGAGTTATTACCCCAGCAGCTGTACTGGTACGCCAAAGCCACCGAGTTTGAAAAGGCGGAGCACCTGAACCTGTTCGACTGCATCGAATGCGGAGCCTGCTCCTACGTATGCCCAAGCTCTATCCCGCTGGTGCAGTACTACCGCTTCGCCAAAGGCGAAATTCGTGTTCAGCGGGCAGAACAGCTGAAAGCGGACCGCGCCCGGGAACGTTTCGAAGCTCGCCAGGCCCGCCTGGAGCGGGAACAGGAAGAGAAAGAGCTGAGGCGCAGGGAACGGGCAAGAGCTGCGGCCGAAGCCCAGGCAAAGAAAAAGGCCGAAGCGGAGAAAGCGGCAGCAGAGGGTGAGGCCGTTGACGAACGCTCTGCCAAAGCGGCTCTGGTCGAGCAGGCCCTGGCCCGCAAGAAAGCAAAAACCGAGGCATCCCAACCACCACCTGCGGCCGACATAACGGAACAAACGCCGGATATTGGAGCCCTGGAAAAGCAGCTTAGCCAGGCCCAATCCAAGCTGGAAACCATGCAGGGCATGCTTGACGAAGCGAAAGCGCAACACGCCGACAACGTGGATAAGCTTGAGCGCGCAGTAGCAAAAAACCATGACAGGGTAAAGCGTGCCGAAGAGGCGCTGGCTGAAGCCCGAGACAAACTGGCCGCCCGGCCAGCCGAATCCCAGTCCACCCACTAACGGAATCAGGCTCGACACACATGGCGTTTGTTCAGCAGTCTTCACCCCATGCCCATAAGGCCCGATCAACATCCCGCGTGATGTTGTGGGTGATGATTGCGGCCTTGCCCGGCCTGTTTGCCCAGACCCTGTTTTTCGGCTGGGGCAACCTCATTAATGTGGTTTTCTGCATCGCAGTCGCCATTCTTTCCGAGGCCGCCCTGCTCCGGCTCCGGAAAAAACCGGTGGCCTTTGTCATCAGGGACAACACGGCGGCGGTAACCGGTTTACTGCTTGGCCTTTCCTTGCCCCAATTTGCCCCCTGGTGGGTCTCAATGGTTGCTGTCATTTCCGCCATTGTTGTCGCCAAGCAGCTATACGGCGGTCTGGGCTCCAACCCGTTCAACCCCGCAATGGTAGGTTATGCACTGGTACTGGTGTCGTTCCCGGTCGCCATGACCACCAACTGGGCCGAACCCGCCATGCTCTGGGACGGTGCTCCGGGCTTCGGCGAAACCCTGGCAACCATCGCCTCGGGCCAGCAAACAGCGGTAGATGGCTGGACCATGGCAACGCCCCTTGACGAGTACAAACACAAGATCGCCAGCCACACCTCGACCGAGGTACTGGCCCACCCGACCTTTGGTGACGGCATCGCCAAAGGCTGGGAATGGGTGAATGCAGCCTTTCTTGCCGGCGGCCTCATACTGATCGGCCTTCGTATTATCAGCTGGCATATTCCGGCCGGTTTTCTGGGCGGCCTGATCCTGATGAGCCTGGCGTTTGGCAACAATGCAGACCTGTATGCACCAGTATCACTTCACCTACTGGCCGGAGGTACCATGCTCGGTGCCTTCTTTATTGCCACCGACCCGGTCTCCGCGGCGGCCAGCCATCAGGGTAAACTGATTTACGGGGCGGGCATCGGCATCCTGATCTACCTGATCCGTACCTGGGGCAACTATCCCGACGCCGTCGCTTTCAGCGTTCTGCTGATGAACTTTGCCGTGCCATTTATCGATCACTACACACCACCGCGGACCTACGGTCATCACAAGGCTCGCCGCGGTGTACCGGGCAATCAGGGGTAAACCATGGCCGCCATAGCACAGTCCATGCGTCGCAGCGCCATCGGCCTCGGCTTGTTCGCTATCATTACCGGTGGCACCATTGCAGTGACCCAGGTAGCCACGGAGGAACGAATTGAAGAGCAGGCAGCTCGGGCCGAAGCCCAGGCGTTGTTCGAGATAATTCCCGAAAGTCGGCACACCAATGACCTGCTCAGAGATACGGTACAGCTGCCGGCCAGTGAACGCCTGGCTCAGCCCGGCCCTCTGACAGTCTGGGTTGCCCGGAAGAATGGCCAGCCAATCGGAATGATCATGCCGATTGTAGCGCCCGACGGCTACTCCGGGAAGATCCGGCTGCTGGTTGGCGTAGACATGCAGGGAACCATCCTTGGCGTCCGGGTAACCAACCACAGGGAAACCCCAGGGCTGGGTGACCGTATCGAGACCAAAAAATCGGACTGGATTAAAAGCTTCGAAGGTCGTTCTCTGGGCCAGCCACCCCACCGGGAGTGGAATGTGAAAAAGAACGGTGGCGAATTTGACCAGTTCACCGGTGCCACGATCACGCCGCGAGCCGTGGTTAAGGCTGTCCAGAAAGCACTGATCTATTTTCGAGAGAATCGCCAGGTTATCCGGGAGCGTCTCAATGAGGCGCCATCTCCGAGGAACGAAGTCCTCAAACCGGAAGCGATTGCCGGCAAATCGCCCAGCACGGAGCATTCCTGATCATGGCAAGCAAATCTTCCAGCGAAATTATCCGCGACGGTCTCTGGGACAATAACCCGGCACTGGTGCAGGTTCTCGGACTTTGCCCCTTGCTGGCCGTGACCAGCACCGTTGTGAATGCCATTGGTCTTGGCGTGGCAACCCTGATGGTACTTATGGGTTCCAACCTTGCCGTGTCCCTGATTCGCAACTTTGTCAGCGAGTCCGTGCGCCTGCCGGCTTTCGTCATGATTATCGCCTCTTTCGTAACCTGCGCCGAACTGTTGATGCAGGCGTTCACCTACGAGCTCTACCAGATACTGGGTATTTTCATACCGCTGATCGTGACCAACTGCTCGATTCTGGGCCGGGCCGATGCCTTTGCCTCCAGGAACCCACCTGGCCCTGCCCTGCTGGACGGCGCCATGATGGGAACTGGTTTTCTCGCAGTCCTGGTGGTTCTGGGTGGCATGCGGGAGCTCATCGGCCAGGGCAGCCTGTTTGTGGACATGAACCTTCTTCTTGGCCCCGACGCTGCTGACTGGGTCGTCCGCCCCTTCGAGAGCTACCCGGACATGCTGTTCATGATCCTTCCTCCGGGCGCCTTTATTGGCCTGGGGGTGCTGATTGCACTCAAGAATGGTATCGACAACCACCTGAAAGAACGCCGTAAAGCCAGCGAGCCGGTTCCGGTAGCGGCCGGCAGCAAGCGAGTCCGGGTTACCGGGAACGTCTCCTGACAACACGGGCTGTTGATTGAGAGCTGATGAATAAACTAAAACGCACTGAGATCTTTAACCGGCTACGGGACGCCAACCCTAACCCGACCACCGAGCTGAATTATTCCAGCCCTTTCGAATTGCTGATTGCGGTCATATTATCGGCCCAGGCAACAGACGTTGGCGTGAACAAGGCAACGGATAGACTGTTTCCTGTCGCCAACACTCCGGAAGCCATACTGGCCCTAGGCGTTGACGGTCTCAAGGAGTACATAAAGACTATTGGTCTTTTTAACAGCAAGGCCGAGAACGTCATCAAGACTTGTCGTATTCTGATCGAGAAACACGGTAGTCAGGTACCTGAGAGTCGGGAGGATCTGGAGGCACTGCCGGGGGTTGGTCGCAAAACCGCGAATGTGGTTCTCAATACGGCGTTTGGTCACATGGCGATGGCCGTGGACACCCATATCTTCCGGGTCTCGAACCGAACCGGCATAGCGCCGGGTAAAAACGTCCTGGATGTGGAACAGCGGTTAATGCGGCTGGTGCCGAAGGAATTCCTTCTGGACGCCCATCACTGGCTGATTCTTCATGGGCGTTATACCTGTACCGCCAGGAAACCCAGATGCGGGGCCTGCATCATCGAAGACCTCTGTGAATTCAAACAGAAGCGCGACTATCTTTGAGCCAGCCCTAATGGCTCAGCCAACCGGCGCAAAAAAGCCGGCACTGAGCCGGCTTTCTCTTACCAGGGTGCAATAGGGCCTTAACGCTGCCCTAACATCTTCTGCTTCAGATCCTTCTGGGCCGGCTTGTCTGAGAGCCAGATCCCGAACAGCGCTTTTTTGAAGGCCAGGCCACCCACAGTGTCCTTGTGCTTGCCGTTCTTGAGGACCTTTACGCCCTCGCCCGGCAAGTAAACCAGATCAAACACATCGCCCTCGGTGATCTCTTCCTCGAACACCGCCATGAACCGGTCAACACTTTCCTGGATGGCGGACATATCACCGTCGGTTGATGCCTCAAAACCTTCCAGCGTTGCCTCGGTCATGCGGTCGCTGGTGATCATGCCAGAGATTATGTGCAACGTGATGGCTTGTGGCTCATCCGCATTGATAACCGCCTCGCCGTCGTTGATGGTCTCCGGTACATAAAGGCCACCCACATACAGATCCATGAACCACTTGGAACGAGTGCCAGCACCGTTCAGCTTCAGTTCGGTATCCATGGCCGAGTAGGTTTCCGGGACATCAACACCTTCGACGGTCAGTGCAGAGGCCGGTGCGGACAGCATGGCTGTCATCATCAGGGCGGCAAAGCCGGTTGTAAGAGACTTCTTCATAGTCCTTTCCTTTTCGATCGTTATTATTGACGTGTTTCATTCGTGCACCGGGCTTCGACACCCTTATCCCCGCCCGGTCCCGGCATTCTATCAACGAGACTGGTTGGCAAGGCGCAACCTGGTTCTCATTTGCAGCGATCCTGAAACACAAAAGCCGGTCAGGCGAACCCGGACCGGCTTTACAATCGAACATTCAAAACGGACTTATTTGAACAGCAGGTTCCCTGAAAGACCTTCCTTTTCCAGGATTTCCCGGAGCCGGCGGAGCGCCTCAACCTGAATCTGGCGAACACGCTCGCGAGTCAGCCCGATTTCCTGCCCGACTTCTTCCAGTGTGCTCACCGGGTAGCCTCGCAGGCCAAAGCGGCGGGAAAGCACTTCCTGCTGCTTGTCGCTAAGCTGATCGATCCATTTTCCCAGGCAGGAACACATGTTGTTGTCCTGCAGGAGATCGGCTGGATCAGACGCGCCCTCATCCGCCACTGTGTCCAGCAGGGATTTCTCGCCGCCGCTGCCAATAGGCGTATCCATGGACGCGACGCGCTCATTGAGGCCGAGCATCCGTTTCACGTCCGCAACCGGCTTGTCGACCATCGTGGCGATTTCTTCCGCCGATGGCTCATGGTCCAGTTTCTGGGTGAGCTCCCTCGCGGCCCGCAGGTAAAGGTTCAGTTCCTTGACCACATGAATCGGCAGACGAATGGTACGGGTCTGGTTCATGATGGCCCGTTCAATGGTCTGGCGAATCCACCAGGTAGCATAGGTGGAGAAACGGAACCCGCGCTCAGGATCAAACTTTTCAACGGCCCGGATCAAGCCCAGGTTGCCTTCTTCAATCAGATCCAGCAGGGTCAGGCCCCGGTTCACGTAACGGCGCGCGATCTTGACCACCAGCCGCAGGTTACTTTCAATCATCCGTTTTCGGCCAGACTCCTCGCCCTTGCGCGCAAGGCGGGCAAAATAGACTTCTTCTTCAGGAGTCAGGAGTGGTGAAAAACCGATTTCGTTGAGATAAAGCTGAGTGGCATCCAGCTGCTTCTGGCTGGTGAAAAAACGCCCTTTGGTGGGAAAATCCTCTTCGACCTCTGCAACCTCTTCGGTTACTTCCTTGTCGACCTTTTCTTCTGCTAACAGCTGATCCTCTGAGTCATCCATATCTGACACACGATCCATGATGATGTCTTCTTGCTCTGCTGACATTTGTCTTGCCCCGCCTCTCAATAATCCTGGATGTTCGCCCGATACTTCTTGTTATTTCGGACGTTTTTGTCTTCATGTTTCTTCTTCAGGACATTTTGTTGGTCGGCCTGTTACGGCCTTTACCGTTTTTGTTTTTCTAGCGAACGCGGTGTTCTTGTCAGTGCCGGGGCCTGTAATCAGGCAGCCTGCTAACTGCTCGATTTACTGGCGCGGTGGCAGATAATGGACTGGATCAACCGGGTTGCCATTTTTTCTGATCTCGAAATGCAATACGGGTCGTTCAGCACCACTGCTACCGAGCTCTGCAATCACCTGCCCGGCTTTCACATCCTCCCCTTCCTGCACCAGAATCTTCCGGTTGTGAGCGTAAGCACTCAAATAGTGCTCGTTGTGATTCACGATAATCAAGTTGCCATAGCCAAGCAACCCGCTGCCCGCGTATACGACATTTCCCGTGGCTGCGGCTCTTACAGCATCCCCGGCTTGCCCGGCGATATCAATACCTTTATTGACTTTTCCGGATGTTGAATATCGAGCAATTACGGTGCCAACATGCGGCCAGCGCCACTCAATGCGGGCAACAGTCTGGGTCTGGGACCCCAGCGGCGCATCCTTGCGAGGCGCCCTGGTAACCGAGGGTTTCGGCGCGGTAGCCGCCGTCTGTCTCGGCGTCGAAACCCGGCTTCGAGTATTGGACGCTGATGCCGCAGGCCTGCTCGCTGTACCAGTCTGACTGCCAGAGGTTACAGTTCCGCGAAGATCAAGGCGCAGCACCTGCCCCGCTTTCAGGTTCCAGGGCGGACCCAGGCCGTTGGCACTGCCAAGTTCACGATAGTTCCGCCCGTACCGCCAGGCTATGCTATAGAGGGTCTCACCCGGTTTGACAACGTGTCGGCCCCAATAGACCGGAGGGTTGTAGAGGTCATCCTGGTAGAGGGCCTGGGTGTTACAGCCGGAAAGCAGCAGCAATGCAATCAGTGGAAACAGGCCAACGGCGGAAATCGGTGCTTTTTTCAGAAGGCGAGAGGATTCACAGGCACCGGAAGGGAACCGCGGGGACACCGGAAGGACGGCATTGAACAACCCACGCAAAAATCTCACGGGAATAAAACTGACCCAGTTATGAAAAATCCGTATAAACCACCCAGCCTGTAGAAGCAAACCCTAAGGTTTTAATAGTAACTTGCTAATATATTGCACATTTCCCAATGGAATCCAAGTTACTACCCAGCCATCCCTGTTACCTGCCGAAACACCTGTTTTGTGCGTTAGGTAACACTTCCGCACAATTTCGTCGCCCCGCTACACTGCCTGAGCAGCGTCCCGGCCGCGAAAGCCGATCCACTCAACCAGCAAAACAAGACCGAAACCGGCCAATGCCATCAACACTGCCAGTACTATCTGAGGATCCTGCCCCGCCTGTTCGGCGAACGTCCAGGGCCAGATGCTCACCTCATGGAGCGGCACTTGGTCCCCGGCACTGTTGGTGCGCCAGCTCAGCGTTTCCTTCCAGGGCCAGACCTTGTTGAGAGCGCCAACCATGAATCCTGTCAGCAAAGCCAGCACCAGATCGTGAAAGTGATGAAACGCCCAGGTTATCAGGCGTGCAATCGATAACAGACCGACCACACAGCCGGCCATGAACAGTAGCAAAATACCCATATCCAATGATTTGATGGCCGCCAGGACAGGGGCATACATCCCGATAATGACCAGAATAAAGCTGCCGGAAATGCCCGGAAGAATCATGGCACAGATGGCCAACGCCCCGGCACCGAAGAACGCCAGAGCAGACGGTGAAACCTGCCCCGCGGACAGGGTAGTAATCCACCAGGCAACCCCAATACCGGCCAGTAGCGGCACCAGCAGCGACACCCTGTAGTGTCTAACCTGGCGACCCACATGCCACACCGAGGCGACGATCAGGCCGAAGAAAAAGCTCCAGATGAGAATGGGGTATTCCACTAATACATAACTGATCGCAGAAGCCAGCGTCGCAATACTGATGAGAATGCCCGCCAGCAGGCATACCAGAAAGGTGCCGTCGCAAACGCGCCAGAACACCCGAAAATTGCCCCGCAACAAATGCCGGAAAACTGCAACGGGCACCGCATTAATGGCTTCCAGCAATCGGAAGTAGATGCCGGTAATGAAAGCAATGGTACCGCCGGACACTCCGGGCACAATATCAGCGGCGCCCATGGCGATACCGCGAAGAAACACCGCCGCCGGGCGATGCCTTCGGGAAGACTCGGGACTGGCATTGTTCACTACGGGATGGTTCATAACTAGCGGACAACTCCTCCGAGCAAAGGCACAAACCGGACAGGTTCGAGCTCCTTGTGGTCAAAACGGTCACCGCGACGAATCACTTCCACCAGCACCTGGCGTTCCTCCCCGACCGGTGCAATCAGAACACCTCCGTCTGCCAGCTGGGCAAGTAACTCACCGGGTATCTCAATCGGTGCAGCAGTTACGATTATGCCTTCGAACGGGCCACGCTCGGGCCAGCCCATGCCGCCATCGGCGTGTTTGAGAAACACATTTCTGGCCTTCAGCTGTCGCAACCGGTCACGGGCACGGTCCTGAAGCGGTTTGATACGCTCAACGCTGTAGATTTCCGAGAACAGGCGAGAGAGCACAGAGGTCTGGTAGCCGGATCCGGTGCCAAGCTCCAACACCCTTGACGGCCC
>AZIH01005349.1_pt1 | contig 13822 bp, 12 predicted proteins | sample 359041 | NCBI WGS metagenome assembly AZIH01 (sample SAMN02429716, study PRJNA222664) | marine sediment metagenome | biome: Sediment sample; isolation source: enrichment culture of sample MGS-ANC(UA) from oil contaminated site at the... | place: Italy: Ancona | collected 2012-02-14 | depth 6 m m
AATGGCTCAAGGGCGTCATTGTCGCCGTGCGTAACATTCGTGGCGAGATGAACATCTCCCCGGCGAAAAAGATCCCGGTGTTGCTGCGAGGCAAAGATGCCGAAGACCAACGCCGCATGGACGACAACCGCCAATTCCTGAGCTCGCTGGCCAAACTGGAGAGCCTGGACTGGTTCGAAGGCGACAAAGCCCCAATGTCGGCCACCCAGCTTGTGGGCGACATGGAAGTGCTGGTGCCCATGGCCGGCCTGATCGACAAGGATGCGGAGCTCAAGCGCCTGGACAAGGAACTGGAGCGACTGCAGAAAGAAATTGGTCGCCTGGAAGGCAAGCTGAACAATGAAAAGTTCACTGCCAAGGCACCGGCGGATGTGGTCGAGAAGGAGCAGGAAAAGCTTCGTGACGCCCAGAGCAGCCAGGCCCGCCTGAGCCAGCAGCGGGCCGACATCGAGGCCATGTAACCGGCATGATCGGTATTCTCGGTGCAGGCGCTTTGGGACGGCTCTGGGCCGCCTGCTTGCCGGCTGGCCGCGTTGCATTCATTGCCCGGCCGGCTGAACCGGCCGGGGCCAACATTCGCTATCGGTTCCGGCCTTTCAATGGACCAGAAACGGATGTCCACGTTCCCTGGCTGACAGCCGGCGACATTTCCGAAGTGGTTCTGGTCACCACCAAGGCTGGCGACGCCTTTGAGGCAATTGCCGGAGTAATCGACCGGTTTCCCATGCAAACCCCGATCGTTCTCTTTCAGAACGGCCTCGGCAGCCAGCAGCGGGTGGCCGCCCGATGGTCGGACCGCCCAATTCTGGCAGCCAGCAGCACCGAGGGCGCCAACCGGCCGGAGCCGGATCTGCTGGTTCACGCCGGAACGGGCGATACCTGGATCGGGCCGATGACCGAATCCGCGGGCCGCCAACTCAACCCTGTAGTCGAGTTGCTGAACGCCAGCGGTCTGACCGTACATCCCGAGCAAAACATCTTGCAGAGACTCTGGCAAAAGCTCGTTATCAACGCCGGAATCAACCCTTACACCGCCCTGCTGGATTGCCCCAACGGCGATATCCTTACCTCCTCCCTGTATCAGGACACCATAGACGGCCTGTGCCGCGAACTGTCAGAGCTGATGCGAGCCAGTGGCCAGGGCAAACAAACGCCGGAAGCTCTTCGCCAGCGGATAGAGGCTGTTGCCCACAAGACAGCCCGCAACACCTCGTCTATGCGCGCCGATGTTCTCAAGGGCCGCATCACGGAGATAAACTTCATCAACGGTTATCTGGCGAAGCTGGGAAAAGACCTCCGCATCCAGACACCGGTGAACCAGATGCTGACCGAACAGGTTCAACAACTGTCACCAGGTTAACAGGGGCATACTGCAACTTGCGGTCAGACCTTGAATGCTTCTACCAGCCGCTGAAGCGAAGCCGTCAGTTCCGACATTTCCCTTGACGAACCCAGCGTCTCCTCGGCGTTGGCCGCGGTCGTTTTGCCGAGCTCACCAATTTGCTCAACGTTCGAATTCACGTTCTTCGCGACGGCAGATTGCTCCTCCGCTGCCTGGGCGATCTGGTGGCTCATATCCACAATGACTGCAATACCGTTGGCGATCCGATCCAGGGCTTCGGTCACTTCACCGGACTTCTGAACCGTTGTTTCGGTGACATCCCGACTGTTGGTCATGGCGGACACAGCGTCCTTAACGCCGCTCTGCAGCCTCGAGATCATTCCTTCAATCTCTTCGGTCGACTTGTGTGTGCGCTGTGACAAGGACCGGACTTCATCGGCAACCACCGCAAACCCGCGGCCCTGCTCACCTGCTCTGGCGGCTTCGATTGCAGCATTCAGCGCCAGCAGATTGGTCTGCTCAGCAATGGCCTTGATTTCCACAAGAACCTGGCTGATATTGTCACTGTCCTTGCTGACCCGAGTGATCACATCAACTGCACCGGAGATCTCGGTGGCCAGTTTGTTGATGGTGCCGACTGTATCAGCAACCACGCCCCGCCCGGTTTCAGTGTCCCGCTCGGCATTACCGGCACTGTCGGCGACCCGGTGAGCACTCTCAGTCACCTCATGCACCGCCTCAACCATCTGGTTCATGGCCTCATTGATCTGGCCGCTCTCTTCCATCTGGCGTGCCACTGCCTCACTGTTGGCCGCTGCCGTGTCGTTTACGCGGGCCGCCTGCTGATCCACATCCGCTGTCGTCCGGCCGACGGAGCGTATCAGATCGGCAATCCGGTCTGTCATGTTATTGAATTCGGTTGTCAGCTCACCCAGTTCGTCGCGGTTGCGCAACATAATATGGGTTGTCATATCGCCCGCCGCCACACTCCTCGCGGCCTGGCTGAACCGATTGATGGCCGTACGCACCGACATGAAGAAACCGACGTAGAGGTAAACAACCACCAGCAGGATGGCGATCAGTGCAATGATAATAAGGCGCCGCTGATTGATCTCACTGTCGAGCCTTGCCCGGAGGTTGGCCTCCACCACATTGAATGCCGCGGCTTTGACCCGGTCGAAGTGGGCCACCTGGGCGGATATAAGTTGGTCATAATCCTGCCAGGGCATCTCGAGGCGCATCGGCGTAATAACATTCTGGTCCAGCTGACCACGGATGACCATGGGGCTCTCGTCCACCCTGGCGATCGCATCACCCGCCTGGTTTACAAGATCCGGAGACGATTCAGAGACCACGGAAAGCGCCGGCGAAAGCAGCGAGCTGCGATTGGTCAGCTGGTCATAGACTTCATTGAGTGTTTCGCTCAGGGCGTAACCGACCTGCCCTTCGACCAGCGCAAACATGCCGTAGGATTTTGCCCGACCGATAACCGTACGTGCTGCAGGGAGTGAATCACGGAGCAGGCCCAGAATAAGCTGGTTCTCTCTGGAGGTTCCCTGCCCCAGGCCGGATAACTCTATTGTGGCAGGTAACAGGGCCTGAGCCTTCTGAACAAACTCCTGGTAGTACTTGAACTGGGGATCGAAATTTCCCAGATAGTTCTCGTCGGTTCGAATCCCCTTCCATTCCTGCCGGAGAGCCTCTACCTGCTCGGCCCACGAGCCGGAGGTATCGAACGAACGATTCTCCTCGACCAGAGCCTCGAGAATGGCGTCGACAGACGCTGCAGCGTCCTCCGACAGGGCCCTGATGGCACTCTCATCCTTGATCGCAGCGGGGGAGCGGTAGTCGCGATAATCCATTGCTGCATCCACCAGCTGATCAACCTGCTGCAGCTGCTCAAGCCCCTCAACACCCCGGGTCATGGTTTGAACCGAGCGATTGAGCTCGGAGATAACCAGCCAGGACAGGCCGCCAATAGGTAACAGAAACAGAATACTGATGAGACTGAACTTGTAGACCATAGGCAACCGGTTCATCAGTGCAATGGCAGGGTTAATGAGTTGCTTCACGGTGGGCCTCGCGCTGGAGCTTTAACAACTGAATAAGTATTCTTTTCTTATATTGTCGCCTAAAGTCTTACAAACTTAAGCATTATTTGTTGTTAAACTGTAATGTTTTATGAAATTCCGATCAGACAACGCCCGAAATGACCAGCAAAGCGAGGGTGCAGATCCACACCAGCATACTCCTGTTCAGCAAATCCCTTACTGCACTAAGGCTTCGCCCCCCAAACGCTGTCCATTCGTCCGGATGAATCCGCGAGAAGCGGGCCGGATCCAATGCATATCCGGTTAACGACCCATTGGCGGAAATCATGAGCACTTCACCGGCATTTTTGGTCACTCCGGTCAGCGTACGGCGGGTTTCCCGCAGCCAACCGGCAAGATCCCCCGCAACTCCGAAGGTGAGTGACAACAATCTGGCCGGAATCCATCCCGCCCATTCGGACATTCTGGCGAACCTGGGCCGGGCCGGTGCCTGGGGCCACTGATCCGCCAGCGCAACCAGCCCCCGGACCAACACTGCCAGGCCGATGCCGCCGACGACATACCAGAAACCTACCAGAAAAAAGCGCTGAAAAACCGAGACCAACAGCACTTTGGAGAGAGAGAGTTGCATCGCCTCCGGGGACAGCGCAGCACCACGCTCCTCGGCGGGCAAACGGTCTTTTACGTGGTGCCAGGCCGACTGCATGTCGCCCCGCTGCCATGCCTCTGCATAGGCCCGGAGAACCTTCCGCCAACCGGGGGCTCCCATCATGACCACCAGAACCAGAAACTCAAGGGCATAGGCGGCCATCCGCCAGCCGGAGGAAATCAGTAAATACTCTGCCAATCCCAGCAAAAATGCCGGAAAAACAACCAATGCAAGCCCGGTTGCAATACCGGCCTCCTGGCCCGCCTTTACCCGGCTGCCATTTCGAAACCACCGGCGCCAGAGGTCATCACCGTTGAGAAAATCCAGGGAGTCCATGCGCCGGCGCACCATATAGGCCAGCAGAAAAACGATCAGGACCATTTACGCTCCCCTCCGTGCCGACCGGTTATCGTCAAGGACTGCTGCAAAATGCTCCCAGTCAAACGCCGGTCCGGGATCGGTCTTCCGGCCAGGCGCGATCTCGCAATGGCCAGCAATGCGTCGGTCAGTTATGTCCGGCCAGGCGGCCATAACCAGGTCCGCCACTTCCGCCAGCCTGCGATATTGTTCCGGGGTATAAGGCGTGTCATCGGTTCCCTCAAGCTCAATCCCGATGGAAAAATCGTTACATTCTTCCTGCCCCTCAAAACACGAACGCCCGGCGTGCCAGGCGCGATCCAGCAGACTGACGAACTGCACCACGGTGCCATCACGGCGAATCAACAGGTGGGCCGACACCTGGACACCGGCTATGGCCTCGAAATATGGATGGGCAGTATGATCAAGACAGTTACAGAAGAAGTCTTCTATTTCCGGGCCACCGAACTGACCCGGGGGAAGACTGATGTTGTGGACGACCAGAAGGGAGATCACAGCACCTTCAGGACGAGGCCCAAAGTTTGGCGAGGGACACCAGCGCGCAAAAGGAATCCTTCCGGTTTCACGAAGTGCATTTTGGTCGGCACCGGAATCGGGAAGGCTCGCGGTCAAAACGTCTGAATCAGGCAAAGTAATTCCAAAAGTTTCAGAGGATTACAGTCTCTGATTGAATCACAAACCTGCCGTGGTTGCTATGAATCAGTCCTTGCGACTGCTACGAAGGTTATCGATGATCGACTCCAGTGCACGGTCAAAGATCAGACCATCATCCAGCATGCTGATCCTGCCCGCCTCCATGTCTGCAGCCAGTTCCTGACGATGGTATTCCGCAACCTTGGCACCGCTACGGTTGACGAAGATGTACTTGCCGGTCGCTTTGATAAAAGCGGCAAGCTTGCATCGAACCCTGGTTTCTTCACGGTTGAGTTCAATCCAGGACCCTACCCGAAGGCTGTCCGCCTTCTCCAGCCATTGCGGCGATACCGGATCAGCCACCGGTGCCATATTTGCCTCCTCGGCCGACCGAGTGACAGCTTCAACGACGGTCTCAGTTGGCTTGGCAACTGTTTGATCTGCTGAAGCCTTCTCCGGGTTCTGCCGAGACGCTGCCGGCTCGCCCTCCGGGCGCACCAGGTCTGGCTGAGCCACATTCCCGATCGATGCCTCCGGAGGCATTGACCGAGTAACCTCTGCAGACGGCTCTTCCCGGGACGGCGCGGTCACGAGCCGCTGGAACACATCAACGTGAGTGAGCTCCAGATCGCGGATAGCCGCATCGGTCGCAAACGGATCCCAGGAGATTTCCTGCAAGGCTCTACGAAGGTCATCAACGATGCCCGGAATGGCTCGCAACAACTCGCTGCGGGTTGTATCACTGACCGGGCGCGGATCCACGCTCCAGACCAGTTGTTCTGTCAGGTTCCGGGCATGCTGCCAACGCGCGCTGTCCTCACCTTCCCTCAAGACAACCCACTGCAGATATCTGGTCCAGGGCTCATTCAATAAGCCTGCAACCGACTCCGGAATATCCCGCTGCCCAGTCAGCTCCTGCACCAGCCCTTCTGCTGCCTGAGAAGCACGCTCCTGGCGGGCGCGCCCTTCCTCCGCATCGCGAAGTCGTTGCTCCACCAGCTCCCGCCGCCTGCGGTCAAGATCCATGAAGTGGCTGAAATCCTTCAGCAACTCCTCAAACAGAGCCACGTTATTGGTGAACTCATTCAGAACACGGTCCACCACGGATTCAATTTTCTCCCGCAGCGGGTCACGCTGCCCGGCCTTTTTCTCTGTCCAACCGATCGCCGAGAGCGCAAGCTCGTTGAGCAGTTTGCGAACCGGGTGACCTCCCCGGTTGAAAAAGTTCTTGTCACTGAGGGCGACTTTCAAAACCGGAATCTGCAGGCGCCCGATCAACGCCTTCATGACAGGATGCAACTGCCGATCTTCCAGAATGAAGTCGAACAACATGGACACCAGATTGATTACATCACTGTCCATCTGGCCCGGGTTCAGGCTCTGACCATCTCCAGACCGAAGAATGGGTCGTAGCTGTTCATTGAGGGGCATGACGACACCGTCACCCCACTGTCGGCTGTTGGATTGCGCTTCCGTCAGGCGGGCCATAAGGCGATCAGTATCAATGTAGCCGGCACCGCCATAGCCTCCGCCATCGGATGCGGCATCGCCCTGATGCAACAGGGCGCTGAGCTCCGAGAAAGTCGCCTGCGATGAAGGTCCGCCATAGTTTTCACCGGCGGGGCCCGAAGGAACATCCGCACCGGAGCTAGCACCAGTGCCAACACCTCCGGGCCGTGGACCGGACCGGGCTGGTCCTTTTCCGGCCGGCGGACGCTTCATCTCCGGCAACACACCCTCATTGATCAGCGTGCGGTTCGCCTCTTTGTAGAAGTCGCCCAGTGTGTCGGCAAGCAGACGGTCAAACAGCTTAAGGACCACCAGTTTGGCCCGTATGTCTATGTCGAGGTCGGCACAGGCTTCAGCTACCCCACCACAGATAATTTCCGGGCTCAGGGGCATCTGTGCATCTTTGAGGCTAATACCCGACACCAAGTGGTCAACCCGCACGGTCAACAGGCGGATTTGTTCAGTATTACGATTTCGAAGCTTACTGATCAGGTTATCGACGGCAACCTGTTGCTCCAGCTGCGAATGGTCCACCAGACTGAGTGAATCCTGATCCAGGTCTTCCAGAGTGCCGGTTGCCTGTTGGGGCTGGAACTTTCCGATTTCGTTGAACGCCTGGCTGACATACTGGAGTATCGACACCACCATGGCCTTGCGGCGTAGCCTGAGCTCACGCATGGCATCAAAATAGGCGGTCTGGTCGAGGTTGGTGCCTGCCCGGTCGGCAAGTTCGAACAGGGCATCGTCGGCGCGATCAAAAAAACTGGCAAGAACGGATTTCAGTGACTGACCCGAAGCGTCACGCAGGCGAACCAGCGCAGCCGGCAAGGAAAACCGGGTAGGCGCTTTCTGGCCTGAAAAGCTGACAACCTTGTTATCGTGCGCCATGAAACTGCTCCGGGTCTTGATCGGCAAGTATCTGAACTTCTTTCCACCTCACATGATACGAGCTGACTGCGTCAGGTTGTGTCAGAATTTGTCACCTTTTGTGTAGACCTGACCTGCATCACACTTTGTAAACCCAACATGAAGAATAGCAGACAGGCGACGCGAGTTTGGCGATTCACTGAGAGCCCTTTAGAATGTCCAACCTCATCAATGTTCCACTTCAAAACCACCGGACTCGCTTCCCTATGATCACCGCAGAACTCCTCCGCCAGGCCCGAATCGAAAATGTTGCCCAGAGCCTGCGGGAAGATATTGGAGAAGGCGACATCACGGCACTGCTTATTTCGCCGGAAAAGCGCGCCAGCGGCCGGGTCATTACCCGGGAAGCCGCGACCATCGCCGGTCGCGAATGGGTTGACGAGGTTTTCCGGCAGGTTGATCCGTCGGTAACACTTGCCTGGCAGGCTGCCGATGGCGATACCGCAGCACCCGATCAGGTACTGTTCACCATGGAGGGTCCCGCAAGAAGCCTGCTCACCGCGGAACGGTCGGCCCTGAACTGGTTACAGACTCTCTCTGGCGTCGCCACCGCCTGCGCCGGATATTCTGCCAGGGTGGCCCACACCGGCGTTCGCCTTCTGGATACCCGGAAAACCCTGCCCGGCCTACGCCTGGCCCAGAAGTACGCGGTTACCTGTGGCGGCTGTTACAACCATCGAATCGGACTGTGGGATGCGTTTCTGATCAAGGAAAACCACATTGCCGCGTGCGGCTCCATTGCCGACGCCATTCTGGCGGCTCACCGGATTGCACCGGGCAAACCTGTTGAAGTGGAAACCGAAAACCTTGACGAACTGGACCAGGCCCTCAGTGCCGGTGCCGACATCATCATGCTGGATGAATTTTCGCTGGAAGACATGCGCAACGCGGTCGCCATGACCGCTGGCAGGGCAAAGCTCGAGGCGTCTGGAGGCATAAACCCGACCACCCTCGTGCCGATCGCGGAAACCGGCGTGGACTTCATCTCGATTGGCGCACTGACCAAGGACATCAGGGCGGTGGATCTGTCGATGAGGCTGGACTGATCAGCCTCCGGACAGCAAACGGTCGATTTCCTCCAGCTCCCTGACCAGCGCGCTGCCCGGTTCTGGCCGGCCACGGAAATGCTCCTCCGCCATGGGCGCTATACCGGACACCGCCGGCAGCGGGTGGTCGCTCTCAATAATGACTTTCATCCTGGTCACAAACACAAACTGCAGCCATTGGTGAAACTCCAGGGTATCGATGCAGAACGGCTTGGTACTCTGCAGGGCCTCCTCCGGGGGCGGCGCGGAATCCCAAAGCCCGAGTTGTCGTAATTCCATCTCAATTTTCAACAGGCTGTCCGCAACCTGCCCGATCGGATCGTCGGGTTTGGTCATATCAGTCTCGCTTTAGTCAATCAGTGGCTCCAGCTCCACGGTTTCACCATGCAGAACCCGGAACAGGTCTTCGTACTGGCGAGTCAGTGGGTGCTTGGGCGCCATGTGAATCAGGGGCTGTCGGCTCTGGTGGGACTCTTTCATTTTTACAGAACTCGATAGTCTCACCGGCAATACCGGCAAGCCTTCTTCGGTGAGCTCCCTGACCAGCTGTCTGGGCAAACTGGCCCGGGACTGGAACTGATTGGCAATAATTCCCTCAACGACCAGGTCTTCATTGTGGTCTTCCTGGAGATCGCGGATCTCGTTGAGAATGTTGTACAGAGCCTGTCGGGAAAAATCGTCACAATCGAAGGGTATCAGGCAGCGCTGGGCCGCAATCAGTGCGGACCGGCTGTAAAAATTGAGTGCCGGCGCCGTATCGATGTAAATGGCATCAAAGGTTTCTCCCAGCTTTTTGAGGGCTTCACGGAGCTTGTAGATCTTGTGCTTGGCCTCCAGCTTGCGCTCAAGGAAATCCAGCTCCGGGCTGGAGGGCATCACGAACAGATTTTTGAACGGTGTGGCATGAACGAATTCGTCCGGACGACGATTGAACACCGTGAACGCAACGGTTTGCTCAAGCATATCAGCAACCGTATCCTTTAGCTCACTGGCCGGCTTCCCTAGCAGGTAATGGGTGGAGTTTCCCTGGGGGTCCAGGTCCACGACCAACGTCCGTTTTCCCCGAGCTGCACTGATAGCGGCAAGGTTACAGGTAATGCTGGACTTGCCGACGCCGCCTTTCTGGTTGAATACCACCCGTCTCATTTCGTCTCTCCCTTGATAAGCAAGTATCGCTCTATTTATGCCACTGAGTGTTACGGTCTTTCACCATCCCATAACCGTTTTCACAAACGGGATCGTGAGCCTCCGCTGCGCCTGAAGTGAATTCTCATCCAGTATATCCAGTATGCCCAGCAAATCCCCAAGCCTTCGGGGCGCACGGCGCATAATGTATCCGGCGACGTCATCGGCCATCACCAGGCCGCGTTTTTCCGCCCTCGCCCTCAGAATCTTGAGTCGATCCTCATCCCGGTAAATACCCAGCTGAATGGTCAAGCCGTGGCTGAGGCGCGATACCAGATCTGGCAATTCGAATGGCAGGTTGCCGGGCAGGTCCGACAAACTCACCATCAACAGCCCCCCCTGGTCCTGTATCCGGTTATACAAATGGAAAATGGCTTCTTCCCACACCCGATCACCCGCAATGCGGTCCAGGTCATCCAGACAGATAACCTCGTGGGCTTCAAGGCCCGAAAGCGCACCCGGGCCAAAGGGCTGGAGCTCGGCAATACTGATGCAGACCGCCGCCTTGCCCTGGTTTTCGCTGTAATGGCAAACCGCCTGCAGGAGATGGCTTTTCCCGGTATCGGAATCTCCGCAAAGGACAACCACGGGAACCCCGGCGGGCTGATGACACACCGCCTCCAGGCGTTTCGCGGCATCGGTATTACGATCACCATGGAAGTTGTCGAAGCGCGCATCGTCACGCAGCTTGACGCCAAGTACCAGCTGGGATGCACTCATGACCGCTTGGCCCTCCAGGCCCGCAAACCCCAGACACAAATATAATGAACACCGCTGAACACCGCAGAGGTGGCCGCCAGCACAATACCAGCATCCACTACCCAGGGCGGCATGGGCAAATCGGCCAGCAGCACGATAATCGCCAGTGCTACCAGAATCTGAACGAACGTATTCACCTTACCAGGGACACTCGGCTCCATATCATAGCGGCCAACTCCGTAATGGTACGCCAGCGCGCCTGCCACGATCACCAGATCCCGCCCCAGAACCACAACGAACAGCCAGACCGGCAGAACTGAGGTCAGAGTAAGCATGAGGTAAGCGGTGATCAGCAAGGCCTTGTCGGCAAGAGGATCAGCAATGGCACCGAGCCTGGAGCGCCAGTTAAAGTGCCGGGCAAGGAACCCGTCAATGGCATCGGTGCCAGCGGCCAGAAAAAAAATAACCAGCGCCCGCCGGTAATCTCCGGCCAGCAACGCGCCTGCAAAGGGAGCTATCAGAAGAATGCGCAGAAACGTCAGGGCATTGGGAATCCAGCGCCAGCTGTGCAAATTCAAAAGGCTCCCTCCGGTAACGTCTTACTCTCCGCCATCGCTCCCGATGACAGAAGACGGCTGCCAACGATAATACAGGACCTGATACAGGGATTCGAACGCCTGCCTGGCATCCTCTTCATCAACGGGCACAGGCTGATAGGTGAACAGGGAGGTGCTGTCTGAATCGCCCGCTGATGGCTGCGATCCTGCGTCTTCCGGCTGCTCGCTGGTACTTTCGGGAGTGGCTGCGGCTTCCGTTTCTGGCACAGCCGGCGCCTGACTTGATGACGCCGGAACGTCAGCGGGGACAGAGGGATTTTCCGTTCCCAGCGAAACGAATCTCGGATCGAGGGCAATGTATTCCCTGAGCTGGTCCAGCTCACCGGAAAAAGCGACTCTCAGCGTCAGCTGGTCATCCCGTACCCGGTGGGCACCCACGCTGACTACCGGCGTCAGCCCCCCGATAACCTGGTTGACCATGGCATAGCCCTCAAGTGAGGTCACACCACGCACCACAATATCCACTTGCGGGGATTCGCCGACCTCAGCCGCGTCGACTGCATACCGGCTGGCATAGAGCTCTGCCCAGCGATTAATCGTCGCCTCGGCCAGGGCGTCTCGGGTCGGAGCTGTTACCGATTCCTCGCCCGCGTTCATCGACATACCATCAAAAACCCACCCCGCACGCCACTGATCACCAACGCGACTGACTCGCACCAATGCCAGCACATCGTGCTCCAGCTCACCCGATGCCGCCTTCACCCGGCCAACAAACTGGCCCCAGATATCCGACAAAAGCTCCCGGTCTGTGGTGAAACTTGCCGGAGGCAGCGCCACTGGCAGCCCCCGTTTTCTGGCGGCCGCGTCAAAGGCTGCTTGCCAGGCTCCACTGGCTTCCTGAGTCGCCAAGGCAGCCCCCCGCGCATCATCGGTTACCAGAGTGCGGGAGCCACGCTCCTCGGCCGCAATCCAGGCAAGTGTCAGGGGACGGTTGGCGCCCCACACCGGCGCGTTGATCGAGGCCAGGGCCCGATTTACACCGACCGCGCCGAAAGACATGTCGAGCACGCTCTGACCGGAGTCGTCCCGGGCTACCTGATATGAGAGCAGCAAGGATTCAGCGTCGGACAGCAGCGTTTCGACACCCTCTAGGGACAGCACATCCCGGGTGCCCGAGACACGAACCAGAACCTGGCTCAACCCGTCTGAATACCCTTCGGCCAGCTGCCCCGGGGAGGACCCGGCCACCGGCACCCGGGCAGAATAAAGCCCGGATACCGTTACCGCGGCCGCCGGAGCGGAAATCGCCCCCAGCCAGACGGTAAACAATACAAACACCCACGCTGCCGATTTTGACCCACGTGCCGGCTTTTGTCCTGATACTGACATGAAACACCCTGCAGTTCGCATGAATGGCGCATAGGATACACCATGGCCCAGAATGTGAGTAGCAGCGCCAGGTTTCAGAAAAGCAATATACATTTGGAGCCCCACACTGCACCTGTTAAAATCCGCCGCCTGACCCACTGGCCAACGGTTAAGAACACCATGAGCGAACATAAGCCCTCCCTGACCTACCGCGATGCCGGCGTTGATATCGACGCCGGCAATGAACTCGTCAGCCGTATCAAGGAAACCGCAGCGCGCACCCGCCGCCCGGAGGTTCTGGGTGGCCTCGGCGGCTTCGGCGCCATGGTCTCTATTCCAGCCGGATACAATGAGCCGGTTCTGGTTTCCGGCACCGACGGGGTGGGTACCAAACTGAGACTGGCGATGCAGCTGAACAAGCACGACAGCATTGGCATTGATCTGGTCGCCATGTGTGTAAACGATCTGATTGTTGGCGGCGCGGAACCCCTGTTCTTTCTGGATTACTACGCCACCGGCAAACTCAATGTCGACGTTGCCGCCCAGGTGGTCGCCGGAATCGGCGAAGGTTGCGAGCAGGCGGGCTGTGCGCTGGTAGGTGGTGAAACTGCCGAAATGCCGGGCATGTACGAGGGCGACGACTATGACCTGGCAGGCTTCTGTGTCGGCGTTGCCGAACGCAGTGAAATCATCGACGGCAGCCGGGTTCAGTCGGGCGATATCCTGCTCGCTCTGGGATCATCCGGCCCCCACTCGAATGGCTATTCACTGATCCGGAAAATCCTTGAAGTGAGCAGCGCCGACCTGGATCAGCCCATGGGCGAGACCACTCTGGCCAATGCCCTGATGGCACCCACCCGGATTTACGTGAAAAATCTTCTGCAACTTATTCGCGAAGTGGACGTGCGTGCGTTGTCCCACATCACCGGCGGCGGGCTGCCAGAAAACATCCCCCGGGTACTGCCCAAGGGCAGCGTGGCCGCAATCGATACCGAGAGCTGGACACTGCCACCGGTGTTCCAGTGGCTCAAGGAGAATGGCGGCGTGGCCAGCGAGGAGATGTACCGAACCTTTAACTGCGGCATTGGCATGATCGTCTGCGTACCTGCAAACCAGAAGGAGCTGGCTCTGGATACCCTGAAAGCAATGGGCGAACAGGCCTGGCAGGTCGGCATCATGGAGAGTGCGGACAGCGAAGAGGCAGATGCATCCGTTCGCTATGCACCCGGACTTCTGTCGGCATGAAGGCAGATCAGACCCCATTGCCGAGAATCCTGGTGCTGGCCTCTGGCAGTGGCACTAACCTGCAGGCCTTGATCGACGCGAGCCGTGAACGGGGATTTCCCGGACAGATTGTTGCCGTTGGCTGCAACCAGCCGGGGGCTTTTGCCCTGGAGCGTGCGGCTCAGGCCAACATTGAAACCTTTGTGGTAAACCACAAGAATTTCGGCTCCCGGGAAGAGTTTGATGCATCCCTT
>AZIH01003198.1_pt1 | contig 13706 bp, 12 predicted proteins | sample 359041 | NCBI WGS metagenome assembly AZIH01 (sample SAMN02429716, study PRJNA222664) | marine sediment metagenome | biome: Sediment sample; isolation source: enrichment culture of sample MGS-ANC(UA) from oil contaminated site at the... | place: Italy: Ancona | collected 2012-02-14 | depth 6 m m
GGGCTACGTATCTCTGCTGCTGGCCCATGTGACCTTTTGCCTGCCCTTTGTGGTGATTACCGTGATGGCCCGGCTGAGCGGTTTTGATGAAAGCCTGCCGGAGGCCGCCCGGGATCTCGGCGCCTCCGATTTCACCATGACCCGCACGGTGCTGATTCCCGTAATCATGCCCGCGTTACTGGCAGGCTGGCTGCTAGGGTTTACACTATCCCTCGATGACGTGGTGGTCAGTACCTTTGTGAGTGGCCCCGGTTATGAAATTCTGCCCCTGCGCATCTATTCCATGGTACGTGTGGGCCTGAAACCTGAGGTGAATGCCCTGGGCACTCTGTTGCTGGTATTTTCACTGGTAATGCTGATGTTGTCTCAATGGATCCTGATAAGGAGCAAACGATGAAGAAACTGGCACTGGCCGGCTTGCTGGCGGTGGGATTAACGGGTTGCAGTTCCGAAGAACCGCAGGTCCTCAACCTGTATAACTGGTCTGAATATATGCCCCAGGAAGTCCTTGACCGATTCACCGAGGAAACCGGAATACCGGTGGTTTATACCACCTACGACAGCAACGAAGCGATGTACGCCAAGCTGAAATTGCTGGACGACAGTGCCGCGTATGATCTGGCGGTGCCCTCAACCTACTACGTCAGCAAGATGCGCCAGGAAGATCTGCTGATGCCCATCGATCGCAGCAAGATCGAGGGCTTCGATAACCTGGATCCGGAACTCACCAATCTGGATATCGACCCGGACAACCAATACAGCGTTCCTTACCTCTGGGGCACCACTGGCCTGGCGGTGGATACGGCGGATATCGCCGGAGAGCCTGTAACCGCCTGGGAAGACCTGTGGGATGAGCGCTTTGAAGGCCGGGTAATGCTCACCAACGACATGCGTGAAGTGTTCCACGTGGGCCTGCGGGTGCTGGGCTATTCCGGCAACAGCACCGAACCGGAAGAAATCGAGGCCGCCTACGAGAAGCTGTCGGAACTGATGCCGTCGGTTCGCACCTTCAACTCCGATGCGCCCCGCATGCCCTATCTGGAAGGGGAAACCGACGTGGGCATGATCTGGAACGGTGAAGCGGTGATGGGCAAGGACGTGATGCCCAGCCTGGAATACGTCTATCCGGAGGAAGGCATCATCGCCTGGCTCGACAGTTTCGTGATCCCGAAGAACGCCAAGAATCCGGAAGCTGCGCACAAGTTCATCAGCTTCGTTCTGCAGCCTGAAATTGCCGCACTGATCAGTGAAGAAATTGGTTATGCCACGCCGAATCTGGCAGCGCGCGAGCTTCTGCCAGAGGAAGTGGCGAACAACCGGGCCAGCTACCCGACCGCCACAGACATGATCAATGCCGAGTTCCAGACCGACATAGGCGAGGAAGCCTTGCAGGTATACGCCAAATACTGGGAAATGCTGAAATCCGGTCAGTAAGCGGCACCAGACCCGCTTGAGCACGGTGAAACGGAGGCCAAGGCCTCCGTTTTTTGGTTCCGGGTTTCACAAAACTGCAATACATGGTCTATACCTTCCTGATAACAAATGGTTAGCAAACTTTTCAACTTACCATGAGATAAGGAAACGTTATGGCCAGGTCCTCTCGTTCGACACGGAAGCACGCGGTGCTGTTGTCTGCCACTCTCGCCACAGGCGGTTTTACCAGCGCCACCGTGGCGGAAGAATTACGCCTGATCACCTGGGGTGGCTATGCTCCGGATGATGTGGTTGCCCAGTTTGAGGAAGAAACCGGGATTGATGTCCAGGTAACGCTCTCCAATAACGAAGACATGATTTCCAAGCTGCGGGCCACCGGCGGTGCCGGTTTTGATCTGGCGCAGCCCAGCCAGGACCGCATTGTCGGCGTGCAACGTCAGTTCAATATCTACAAGCCCATCGATTTCAGCCGTGTCGACACCGATCAGCTGCAGCCGGCCATGGTCAAGGCGACACAGGATTCCACCGAGCTGGATGGCAAGTTTTACGGCGTGCCGTCGGTCTGGGGCACCAGTGGCCTGATCGTGCACGATTCCGCGGCCGACGTGGTCACCGATTACACCGACCTGTGTGACCCGGCCGTGGCTGGCAAGGTGAGCTACCGGCTCAAGCGACCGACCCTGATCGGTTTCGCCTTTGCCATGGGCATGGATCCCTTTGCCGCCTATGACGACCGGGAGCAGTACGAGTCGATCATGGCGAAAGTGCAAGACAAACTGATCGACTGCAAGAGCAATGTGAAAACCTACTGGACCGGCGGTGATCAGTTGCTGGCGTTGCTGCGAACCGGGGAAGTGACCGCCGCCATGGCCTGGGATGCCGGCGGCTGGAAGCTCAATGCCGAGAATCCCGAAATCCGCTTCGTGGCACCGGATTCCGGTGCCCTGGGCTGGATCGATACCTTTGCCATTCCCCGCCGCAGTGAAAATGAAGAGGCCGCCTACAAGTGGATCAACTTCGTGATGCAGCCGGAAATCGCCGCCCGGATTACCAACGCATCCGGCAATTTCACCGCCTCCAAAGGCGCCGATGAATTCGTCAAGGCGGATCTGCGGGATGCCTACCGCGACAGCTTCGATGAGGCTGCCATCAACAACATCAAGTGGTACCCGCCGGTTCCGCCGGGGCTGGAAACCATGGAAGGGCAGGTGCTGGATCGCGTTCAGGCCGCGAACTGACCCCGATGGGAATCGATTCCGACCTGTACTGTGAAGGGCTGGTCCGTCGCTTTGACAACAATGCCGCGGTGGACCATATCTCCCTGGACGTGCCTGCGGGCACGTTTTTCTCGATTCTGGGTCCTTCTGGCTGTGGCAAGACGACCTTGTTGCGGTTGCTGGCGGGCTTCGATAAACCGGATGAAGGCGATATTCACATTCGTGGCCAGCGGATGAACGATGTGCCGCCAAACCGCCGGCCGGTGAACATGGTGTTCCAGCATCTGGCTCTGTTTCCCACCATGTCGGTGGGGGACAACATCGGTTATGGCCTGAAACGCCGGAAAGTGCCTGTGGCAGAAAGGCGCAAGCGCATTGCGCAGGTGCTGGAGCAGGTGGGGTTGCCCGGGCTTGAATACCGTGATCCCCAGGAACTCTCGGGCGGCCAGCGCCAGCGGGTGGCTCTGGCCCGCTGTCTGGTCCTGGAGCCGACACTCCTGCTGCTGGATGAACCCCTCGGTGCCCTGGACCTGAAACTTCGCGAACAGATGAAGGTGGAGCTCAAGCACCTTCAGAAACAGTTCGGTACCACCTTCGTGTACATCACCCACGATCAGTCTGAGGCCATGGTGATGTCCGACCAGGTGGCGGTGATGCGGGATGGCCAATTCGATCAGGTGGCGCCGCCGGAGGAACTCTACCGGGAGCCGGCGACACCGTTTGTGGCCGGGTTCGTGGGCGACAACAATCGCCTGGCCGGGGAGCTGGTAGCCATTCGGGACAATCTGGCGGAAATACGTCTGGACGATGGCGCCCTGGTTCAGGGCAGGGTGGCATCGGGCGATCTGCAAACTGGCCACCGGGCGGAATTGTACATTCGGCCCGAATCCCTGGTGCTCTCCGGTGAGGCCCTGAACTCGGGTTTTTCTGCCATGCAGGCGAGTGTGCGAACCACCCTGTTCGATGGCGCCAACAGCCGGGTGGAAGCGGAGAACGGCGGTCAGCCGGTGTATGCCCGGCTGCCCCAGGATGGCTCGGCACCAAAGTTGTCCGCCGGTTCGTTCATCCGGCTGGCCTGGGATCCGGCCCTGGCCAGGGTCTTCGGAGCGGGTAACCCGTGAGGTCGTCTGTCAGCCGTCTGTCTCTGTGGTTATTGCTGACGCCGTTTCTGCTGTGGATTGTATTGCTGGTGCTGCTGCCGCACCTGCAGATGCTGCGGGTGTCCTTCCAGGTGCGTGAAAGCTGGGACACCCTGGCCTGGGGGGTGCAGCAGTACCAGAACTTCTTCACCGAATCCTATTACTGGCGGACCTTCGTGCGTACCGGGGTCATATCGCTGTTTACCACCTTCCTGACCCTGATCATTGCCTTTCCCATTGCCTGGTACATCGCCCGCATGGCCCGGGGGCGCGCCAAAGGTGTTCTGTTCATGGCCTGCCTGATTCCCTTCTGGGCCAGTGAGTTGGTCCGTACCTATGGCTGGATGATCCTGCTGCGCGAAAGCGGGCTGTTCAGCGCCTGGCTGCAGGCGCTGGGCTGGGTCGATGGGCCGGTGGAAATGCTTTACAACGATGTGGCGGTGATTATCGGCCTGGTCTACAACGGCTTGCTGTTCATGGTGGTGCCGCTGGTGACGACGCTGGATGGCATGGACGAAAACCTGGTGGAAGCGGGCTACGATCTGGGCGGTGGCCACGGCACTGTGCTGCGGGAGATTGTGGTGCCCTGGGCCATGCCCGGCATCGTCTCTGGCTGCATCGTGGTGTTCATGCTCACCCTCGGAAGCTATCTGACGCCGGTGCTGATGGGCGGCAAGGACAGCGCCTGGTTCACCGAGCAGATATTCACCCAGTTCATCACCCGGTTTAACTGGGAGCAGGGGGCGGCGCTTGGGGTCCTGCTGCTGGTCCTGTCGTCGGTCATCGTCTGGCTGGGCCTGAAAATCTCTGGCCAGTCCCTGCGCAAGGTGATGGGGTGAGGCAATGATTCGTTCCGTCCCTCGCTCGCGGCTGTTTGATGGCCTTTATCTGGCGTATCTGGTGGCGTTTTTTGTGTACCTGGCACTGCCGCTGCTGGTAACCGCCGTTTTTGCCTTCAATGATGCTCCCTTCCCGTCGCTGCCCTGGAAAGGCTTCACCCTGGACTGGTATTTTGCCGACGGCACCGAGGGCCGAACCGGGCTATTTCACGACGATGGGCTGCTGACCGCACTCTGGGTCAGCGCCAAAATTGCCTTCTGGGTGACCCTGGTGAGCGTGGCCCTGGGCTGTGTCAATGCGGTGCTATTCGAGCGGCTGCAGTTCCGGGGCAAGGAATTCCTTTATCTGCTGATGCTGCTGCCGCTGGTGATTCCCGGCGTTATTCTCGGGGTTTCCATTCTGGTGTTCTACAGCGGCATGGCCAACGACATTTCGGCGGCCTGGGGCATCGAACTGGATCTGTTCAGGCCCGGTATGACTCTGGTCGTGATGGGGCAGGTAACGTTCATCGCAACCCTGAGTACCCTGGTGATTGCCGCCCGGTTACGCAAATTTGACCCCCAGCTCGAAGAGGCAGCATTGAATCTGGGCGCCACGCCGCTGGTAGCCTGGTTTACAGTGACCCTGCCCTGGTTGTTGCCGTCGATTTTCGGCGCTGCGGCCATGGCCTTCCTGATGTCCTTTGAAAACTTCAACACCACCGTTATGCTGACCGGAAGCGATACACCACTGACGGTGGCCCTGTTCAACCGATTGCGTGAGGGGTCGACACCGGTGCTGAATGCCGTGGCACTGCTGTTGATGGTGGGCTCGGCATTGCTGGCGTTGCTGGTGATGGGCCGTTCTTCACGCTGAGTGCGTTCGTCGGGATCACCGGTAGAATGGACCTGGATTTGGCCGGAAACAGTCGGAGGTTCCATGAAGTTTATTTTTGAAGTGCACATCCGGGAGGGCCACACCGCCGAGGAATACGCGGACGCCTGGGTCCGGGCCAGTGAAATTATCCAGCAGGCACCGGGGGCCCGGGGTACCGAGCTGCACCGCAAGATTGGCGACCCCAATACCCTGATTGCGATTGCCTCCTGGGAGAGCAAGCAGCAGCGGGACGCCATGGAAGGGCAGCATAATCCGGAAGTGGCGGCTATCATTCGCAGCGCTGCGCCTTTTGTGGAGATCAGCCCCATCGGTGAGTTCGAGGACCCGGAATGGGTCGTGATGCCCTGAATATAGGCCTCTGGATTTCCAAGGGAGTAGTTTATAATCTGGGCTGACCGCCAAACAACGCAGGTTCGCTTTGCTGATGCCCCTGTTTAACCTGCCACGCCTGATCATCGTTCTGCTTCTGGCCCTCGCAATGCCTTCCCTGTCTGCTGCGGCCTCACAGGCGGTTACCGAAGCTTGGGAATACCGCTGGGGCGATTCCCCGTTTACCCCGGAGGGTGTGCCCGAGTGGGTTCTGAATCATGAACCAGGCCAGTGGCACAGTATCGGCTTTCCTTCCAACCCCCCGGGCCGACAAGGGGCTGAAAACGTCTGGTTCAGGGTCACTTTGCCTGAGGGAGAATGGCAGGAGCCGGTACTCTATATCTTCAGTGTCGATCTGATCGTCCAGGTCTGGGTCGACGGTGAGCAGATCTACCAGTACGGCAACTTCGATTCCCAGGGGCGGGGCCGGTTTGAGGGCTGGCCCTGGCATGAGATCGAGCTTCCTGAGGGTTACGAGAACAAACCGGTGTATTTCCGGATCTTCTCCAACTACACGGATATTGGTCTGTGGGGGGAAGTCTCCATCATGGACCATCCGGATCTGGTTCTGTACATCCTGAAGAACTCGCTGGAAGCACTGGTTATCGCAGGTTTTGCTACGCTCATAGCCCTTCTTGCATTGATCTTTTCGCTCCTGCAGACAGAAAAGAAGACCTTTGCGAGCATCTCGTTGTTCACGCTGTCGTCCGCCCTGATGCTGGTCTCTGAGAGCCAGGCCAGCCTGTTGATTTCCTATAAGCCACTGATGTGGGATTACCTGGCCGCCGGCTCATATTACATGTTGCCAGTGGCCATGGCGCTGTTGCTGGAACAGTGGCTTACCAACCATCGGCCCTGGGTGATCAACCTGATCTGGAAGATTCATCTTGTGTATCTGGTTGGTGCACTGATGGGAGCTCTGGCGGGGGTGTTTGACCTTTCCTCTACCTTCCCTCCGTTTGATGCGCTGTTTCTGGTGTCGCTGGTTGTCATCTTTGCGGTGGTTGTTCGCCGCATCCGCTGGATGGTGCTGGAGCAGCAGATTCTTCTGCTGGCGTTCGGTATCTTCTGTGCCCTGCTGATTGTTGATATGGCAGTGGCCCATGGAGTGCTGCCCTGGAGCAGGGTGCCTGTGAGCTACGGCATGCTGCTGTTCTCGCTGGCGGTGGTGCTGATATCCCTCTGGCATTATGCGGGTACCCAGGAGGCCCTGACGCGGTTGAACGTCTCCCTTGAGGAAAAGGTGGCTGAACGTACCGCCAAGGCAGAAGCGCTTGCGCACCGGGAGCAGGCCAGGGTGCGAATGCTGACCTTCGAGAATGAAAAGAACCGGGTTCTCGGCGATGTGATTGCCCAGCTGCAGGACTGTCTTGGCCTGAAACAGGCCTTCGCCTTTCTGGCCCGGACTTTTCCTGATCTCTGCAGCCCCCTTCCGGGGGCTTTTTATCAACGGGGTTCCGGCGAACGCTACGACCGGGTTGCCGTTTGGGGTTATGGCCGCCCAGCCCCGTTGCCCGTTGTGCTTGACGCCCGTAAAGGCCTGCCCAGGCCCTCGACACTGCCGGAGCTGAAACAGTCGCCGGAGTCCGGAGGAATGGGGGAGGGTGCGGGCACGATACCCCTGTGCTTCTGGATCAATGTGGAATCGGCCAGTGCCGGTATTGTGACCGAGGGCATCCTGCTACTGGAAGGTGAGGGGGTTTTCGGAAAAGCGGAGAGTGAATACGGTTCAGCCCGCCTGTTTTCAGCGCTTGACCAGTCGATACAGAGAATTGGCATAACCCTTTCGAGCATTGCCCTGCGGGAAGAGCTTCAGAAATTCTCTTACGAGGATGCCCTGACCGGGCTCAAGAATCGCCGTTACTTCGATCAACTGTTCGAGCATGAGAGTGCAGTGGCCCAGCGCAATGATCTGTCCCTTTCGCTCCTGGTTGTCGATATCGATCATTTCAAGCACTTCAACGACACCCACGGCCATGAAGCCGGCGATTGCGCCCTGCAGAGGGTAGCGAGCACCCTTCAGAGGCAGTTCAGGGAAAGTGATATCGTCTGCCGGTACGGCGGCGAAGAGTTTGTGGTGATCATGCCGGGCGCGACTTCGGACGCTGCCAGGGACAAGGCCAATCAGCTTTGTGAGGCGGTAAGGGAAGAGCCTATTACCTGCCAGGACCGGGACCTTGGGGTACTGACTGTCTCCGTGGGCGTTGCTAACTGGCCTGACAGCAGTGACAGACCCGAACAGATTCTGAGTCGGGCCGACCAGGCGCTTTATCGCGCCAAGGAAGCCGGCCGTAATTGTGTCGAGGTTTTCGGGTAGGCTTTTAAATCACCAGAACCGGGCATTCGGCGTGAGACGCCACCCTGTGGGACACACTGCCCAGGAACATGCCATCCTTGTCACTGTTGGTGCCTTTCCTGCCGACAACAATCAGGTCTGCTTCTTTATCCTGACCAAACTTGACGATGACCCTGGAAGGCTTACCCGCCTTCACAAACCCCCGCACTTTGGTGGCACCATGTTCCTTGGCCAGTTCCTTGGCGTGATTGACTACCCCCTTGGCGTACTCTGACAGCACCTTGTCCGGAATATCCATATCCGCGGGCCGTCCGATCGAAAGTGACGCCTCGAACAGGCTGTGGTGCTTGTACACACAGAGAAGATAGATCTCGGCGTCAGGCATCAGCCGCTGGAGTTCGATGGCTTTGTCCAGCGCCTTAAACGACGATTTCGAGCCGTCCACCGCGACCAGGATTCTCTTGAACATACTTTTCTCCTTAAGATTCCGGCCCGTTCGGTCAATCCCTGAAGGCAATATCGCGCAGGAACAGCGCAATTTGCGGGAAGGCGATGATCAGCCCTGCTGCTGCGACCAGCATCAGGACAAACGGTGGTGTGCCGCGGATAACTTCCCAGTATGGGCGCTTGAATATGGCTATAGCCGTGAATATATCGCAACCAAAGGGCGGCGTTGCCGAGCCGATGGCGACCTGAAGCACGATCAGAACACCCACGAGCACCGGGTCAAGTCCCGTCGCTTCAATCGCGGGTGCGAAGATTGGCGTCAGTACCAGGATCACGACGATCGGGTCGACAAACATGCAGGCAACGAAGAAGGCGATACAGATGGCAATCAGTACGCCGACCGGGCCGGCTTCATTGACACCGACAGACTCCAGAATGGCTTGCGGAATCTGTGCAAAGGAAATGATCCAGGAAAAGCCGTTACCCACAGCAACCAGTATGAATACCACAGCAGTAATCAGGCCGGTGGATTTGGCGATCCGATAAATGTCTGGCAATTTCAGCGACCGGAAAATCGCGAATTCGAGCAAGAACGCGTAGAGCACGCACACCGCCGCCGCCTCTGTCGGGCTGAAAATGCCTCCATAGATACCGCCTACTATGATAACCGGGAAGAAGAGCGGCCAGAGCGCCTCACGGACCGCGACCCCACGCTCTCTCCAGCCGGCCCTTTCCTCGGTGGGAACCTTGTTAACGTAGGCATAGATCAGGCAATACAGTGAAAACATAGCCAGAATCAATACGCCAGGGCCGATGCCGGCAATGAACAGTTCGGCAATGGAGGTTCCGGATATGACGCCGTAAATGATGAAGCCGATACTGGGGGGAATCAGAAAGGCGATGTCACTGGAGTTGATGATCAGCGCGAGTGAAAACGAGTCCGAATAACCTGCCCTGAGCAGTTTTGGTCGCAGGGGCGAGCCAACAGCCACAACGGTCGCCTGGGTAGAGCCGGAGACTGCACCAAAGAGAGTGCACGAAGCAGCGGTACTGATAGCCAACCCGCCTTTTATGTGTCCGATAAACGCCATCACCATATGGATAAGGCGGTCGGCGGACTGGCCGCGGGTCATGATGTCTGCCGCCAGAATAAACATGGGGACAGCAATAAGGGAGGCGGGGCGTATGCCCCCCATCATCTGCTGGACGAAAGTACCCATCTGGCCGAAGCCGTCAAACATCATTACAAATCCGACCACCGCCCCGGTAATCAGCGGAACCATCATCGGGAAGCCCATCAGCAGCAGCCCGATCATGATCACCATCATTATAGTCGCCATGAGTGTCTATCCTTTGTTAAAGCCGCTAAAGAGTTCAGACTTCCGATTCGGTATCCGCGTAGCCATCGATCACACCGGTGGAGAGGTAAACATCCTTGCTGGTGAAGTTTTTGATGGCTGTGAGGAAATACTGAATACCTGTGATCGCAAAGCCCACTGGTGCCCAGATGTAAATCCACCAGATTTCAAAACCCAGCGCCGGCAGAATTCGCCCACGGCTGTAGAGGGTTTCGACATACCCATAAGAGTGGTAACAAAGGAAGAACATCACCACAGACGTAAACAGGGCAATGAAAATCATCAGTACTTTGCGGCCCTTCGGTGGGATCGCATCGTAAACCGCAGACATGCGGATATGGCGGCCATGGCGGGCCGCGTAGCCAATGCCAGCAAAGGTAATCAGGATAATGAGAATCCGGTTGATCTCACCGGAGAAAAACAGGCCTTCGCCAAACACAAAGCGCGCAATAACGTTGACGCATGTATTGATGGCCATGAGTAACACGCCCACCGCAAGCATGACGGCCTCGGTCTTGGCAATGATTTCATCAATGGTCCCCAGAAACCCGGGCAAGCCGGACTCATAGGTTCCGGTATCGTCTTCAAGATCCGGGGAATTCTCGGACATGGGGTCTGCTCCAGAGCATGTCGCTCCCGGCCGGTAGGACTCCCCGGCGGGGCGGGGTTAGCACGGCTTCCCGCCGGCATGCGCCGGCGGGAATGGTTCCTTTCAGGTTCAGTCGCTCTGAACTTCTTTCAAGTCTTCCTTGAAGGTGTTCAGCAGCTCTTTACCGCTTTCACCGGTCATTTCGATGAATTTCTTTTCTACCTGGGGCGCGCGGGCCTTGAAGGCTTCGATCTGCTCATCGGTCAGACGGGTAACGGTAACTTCGTCACTGGCTTTCTGGATCTTGGCCAGGGCTTCGTCGGCGAGGCCGTCGATGTGCACAATGATTTTCTCAAAGGCGTAATCTGCTGCGTCCTGAACCAGCTTCTTGTCTTCATCAGACAGGCCGTCATAGAAGTTCTTGTTGGCCATCATGGCGGTGGTGAACCAGCCGTGGCTGGTGAAGACCAGGTTCGGGGACACTTCATACAGGCCGCCCGACTCGATCCAGAAGATCGGGTTTTCCTGACCCTGAATCATGTTGGTCTGCAGGGCGCCGTAGACTTCACCCCAGGGTAGCGGAGTCGGCGTTGCACCGAAGGCGGAATAGGTTTCAGAAAGAAGCGGGTTGGTCATGACCCGGATCTTCTTGTTGTTGAAATCCTCGGGCTTGGTGACCGGCTCGTCGACCGTCACAACCATTTCACCTTCCGGATACATTTGCAGAAGCTCCAGACCATTCTGGGCATACAGCTTCGGAAAGGCTTCGTTGATCGCATCACTTTCCCGGAAGAATTCGATGACCGTATCCATGTTGGTGGGCATCAGGTAGGGAATGAAGAAGATCTGGGCTTCGGGAATCAGTGCACCTGTGAAGCCGGGGGACTGGTTCACGAATTGGAGAATGCCGGCCTGGGTCTGCTCCATAATGTCGTCAGACTCACCCAGCTCACCAAACCGGTAAACCTGCACGGTGTGGTCAGAATTGTCTTCGATATATTCCTTGAAATCGTATGCGAACACATCCTGCACGTCACCTTCATACTCTTCGTGCGCATACCGCCAATTGGCGGCATTCACAGAGTTTGCTGCGGTCATGGCCGCGAATGCGAACGCTGAAAATCCAGCCAGTTTTTTGAACTTACTCATGCTGCTCATCGGGTTTTCTCCGTTCATTTTTTTGCTGAAATTTATTGTTACATTATTAAAGACTGGCAAAACAAAGCGGTTTTCGCAAGAAAATGGCCAAAACAATCATTTCAGCAGTGGCGGTTTTTCCGGTTTCGCAAGTTCATGAAATCACGGTCGATTCATATCTGAAAGACAGGTTTTAAGGAAAAGGTGGAACTCACTGACGACCCGGCCAACACTGTTTTCCAACCGGTGGCCATCGGGAAGGACCAAAATTGGAAGACCCTGTTCGCGGGCCAGATTGAGCACGGGGGCAACCGGCACTACGTCATCATCCCAGCCGTGAATAATCTGGCAGTGGCGGGCCTGGATAACCGGGCTGGACTGCGGATACCGCGCCATGGCCAGGGCTGGCGCCAGAATAAAACAGCCCAGAACCGGGGCTTCAGAACTGGTCTGGGCGCATACCCAACCGCCCATGCTGGAACCGGCCAGAATGCTATTTGCCGGACTGGCACCGCATCTGGCCATGGCTTCGCGCATCTGCGAGAGTCTGGTAGCGGGATCCTTGGTGCTGCGGTGGTCAATTGCCTGGGCCTGAACGTTCGGGAAGGTTTCGGCCTCGGCTTTCATGGCCTGGATCTTTGTGCTGCCTGGTCCGCTTTCCAGACCATGGGAGAGAAAGACGTGGATTGTGTCTGTCATGATGAATTGGGCTCCGGTGCTGAACGCTGTTTTCCAAGGATGATGAGCAGCGGAGCCGGTTCTGTCTACCTCGCTGGCTGAGCCATCAGTCCGGTTGGGGCGTATAAAAAAGCGTGAATTGAACAGGGAAACCGGATCCATGAAAGAGCTGAAACGATTGCTGATGATCCCGGCTTTGCTTGCCGGCCTCCTGGGTGCGCCTGCGGCGCTTGCGGACAGTTGTCCGGCGTTTCTCGATCATGAGCAGCGCAAACTGCATTCAACGGACACGGTCAATCTGTGCGACCTGGCTGCCGGCAAACCCATGCTGGTGGTGAATACCGCCAGCCGCTGTGGTTACACAGGCCAGTTTGAGGGCCTGGAAGCACTGCACAAGCAGTACTCGGAGGAGGGGTTGGTTGTGGTCGGCTTTGCCAGCGACGACTTCCGGCAGGAGGCAGATTCGGAAGCCGAAGCCGCTACCGTCTGTTTCAAGAATTTTGGTGTGACCTTCACGATGATTGCCCCGGGCGCCGTGACCGGGGCGGATGCAAACCCGGTGTTCCGGGCCATCAACGAGCAGAGCCAGCCGCCGCGCTGGAATTTCACCAAGTACGTGATCGACCGTTCGGGCAAGGTTGTGCACGCCTTCCCCAGCCGGGTTCGGCCGGAGGATCCGGAGCTGATTGAGGCGGTGGAATCCGTGCTCTAGGCGTCGATGCCCCGCAGGCGCTAGGCGCTCCTGGCCTCCGCAAGAATGTCCAGGGCGTGCCGGCGTTTCTGCGGATCGTAGATGTCCACGGTGAACATCAGTTCGTCCACGTCGACGGTTGCGAGAAGCTGACTCAGTTGGCGGCGAATGGTTTCGGCATCGCCCAGCAACTGAAGTCCCAGAAAATCTTTCACGCTGGCCTTTTCACCGGCGTTCCACAACCCGTCCATGGTGTCCACGGGAGGCTTCATCCAGAGCGGCTGGCCCCGGAACAGCGAGAGAGTACGCTGGTAGCTGGTTGTGGCCAGATGCTGTGCTTCTTCCACCGAGTCGGCCGGAACGGCTGGTAAGGCGAGCATGGCATAGGGTTTCTGGAGCTGTTCTGAAGGCTGGAAATGGTCGCGATAGACTTTCAAAGCTTCCCGATACAGTCTGGGCGCGAAATGCCCGGCAAAGGCGTAGGGCAGGCCACGCATGGCCGCAAGCTGTGCACTGTAAAGGCTTGAGCCCAAAAGCCAGATTGGGACGTTGGTGCCGGCACCGGGTATGGCCTTGACCGGCTGCCCGGGCTGCAGGGGGCCCAGCAGTGACTGCAACCGGGCGACATCCTCCGG
>AZIH01003233.1_pt1 | contig 13643 bp, 11 predicted proteins | sample 359041 | NCBI WGS metagenome assembly AZIH01 (sample SAMN02429716, study PRJNA222664) | marine sediment metagenome | biome: Sediment sample; isolation source: enrichment culture of sample MGS-ANC(UA) from oil contaminated site at the... | place: Italy: Ancona | collected 2012-02-14 | depth 6 m m
GCGCGAATTCCGGAGCCTGGATGCTCGCATGAGCACGGTCGCCAGGGACCTTGCGCCGGAAACGGCGGTTGCAACAGGTGTGCTCATCAACCTCTACCGTTTGAGACTTTGGGTTTTCGACTATTACGACACGGGTAATGAGCAAATCCTGTCCCGTCTTGAGCAGCTCGAGTCCGATTTTTCCAATGACCTGGCAAATGCTCAGGCAAACATCCAGGCCCCGGAACGCCTCCGGCTGGTTAAGGAAATTGAGCAGGCCACTTCCCGGTACGTTGGTATCTTCAAAGAGGCGTTGGTGCCCGCCAAACAGCAGGTTCAACGCATTGTCGCTGAGGAACTGGACCAGTATGGCCCAGCCGCTTCCGAAGCTTTGCGCAGAGCGATAGACGGCATCACCAATCGGGAACCGGATAGCCCGCTTCGGGTCACGCTTGAGCAGCTGATCCACGACACACTCCTGATGCGAATGGCAACCCAGCGATATTTTGCCGATGGCACTGAAAACTCCGAGAAAGCGCTGGGCTACGCCATGGAGGATGTGGCGATTGCCCTATCCTTTCTTGATATGGATGCGGTGCCCGATTTCATCCGCGACTACCTTGATACGGCCATCGAGGCGCTGGAGAAATATCAGGCCTCAGTGAGCGATCTCCTGCTTCATCAAAGCGCCATGAACCGAACGAAGATAGAACAACTGGATGTTCTGGGCCCGGAGATCACTCAACTGGCAAGAGAGCTGGAGAAAAAGGTTTTTGTGGCACTGGAAGCTGTGGCAGATCAGGCGGAATCCGAAACCGACACTGCCCTGCGCTTTACTCTCGCTGCCTTCATCACCTCTGTAGTGCTGGGGCTGGTAGTCGCCTTCCTCTTCAGCCGGATGATGGCCTCCAGCGTGAAACGCGCTCGCGCCGAAATTCTCGGATACCTGGAGGATATTGGCAACAATCGGGGCAATGTCTCAACCCGGCTGACCAAAGGCCGCCCTGATGAAATCGGGGACTTCATTTCAGCGGTCAACTCGTTTCTGGAAACCCTTGAAGACATCATCTCAAACATCGCCACGGCATCCCGCGGGTTGACCAACGAATCCGAGTCCCTGTCCGGCATTACCGGCAGGACGACGACAAATTCCGAGCAACAGAGAGATCAGATTACCCAGGTATCGGCGGCGATGCAGGAAATGGTTTCTACCTCTGATGAAATCGCATCCAACACCAACGATACGGACGAATCTGCCCGGCAGGCTGCACAACTGGCCGATACAGGACAGGCTACCGTGACCAATGCAATTCAGTCGGTAACCCGGCTTGCGGAACAGGTCGAAACGGCTTCCAAACGTATCCAGCGCCTGGAACAGGAGTCCGGTGAAATCGGTGGTGTTCTTGAAGTGATACAGAACATCGCCGGGCAAACCAACCTCCTGGCCCTGAATGCCGCCATTGAAGCGGCCCGGGCGGGTGAAGCCGGCCGAGGGTTCTCTGTGGTTGCCGATGAAGTACGCGGGCTCGCCAAGCGGGTTCAGGATTCAACCGTCGATATTGAACGGATTGTCTCGAACCTGCAGAGCGGTGCAGCGGGTGCCGTGGTTGATATGAGCAAAGCCAGACAGATGGCAGAGGAGGCCAGCGAAGAAGCTGGCAAGTCCGGGGCTGCGCTGTCGGACATTCTGGCGGCAGTGAACCGGATTGTGGACATGACGACACAGATTGCGAGTGCCACCGAACAACAGCGGGCGACTGCCGCTGAAATGACTCAGAATGTTGAGGCCAGTAGCGGTGCCATTGACGAACTGACTGGAGACATTTCTCACGTAAACAACTCCAGCAAGGCACTTGCGGGTATGGCCGAAGAGATGGACGGTCTCGTTCGCCGGTTCCAGATCAGCTGACTAATCCGGTTGTTAACTGTGTCAGATCTGACACAGTGTGAGCGTCAGCTATGGGCCCGGTCGCTGAAAACCTTCCAGTCGATCACGTTGCCGTGCGAATCGAAATGCACGTAGCCGCGGAAGCTGGGGTCTTCTTCCCAGGCTTTAACGAACCCTACGGTTTCGCCGGCGTCAGACACGATTTCGAACGCCTCGCTGCGGGCAGTTGCAATTTCGTTATCAGGGACAATTTCAGAACGTTTGAGGGTAACGGAAGAGTCTAAAGGTAAGGTGCTTTTCAGGAATTCCTGGATCATCGTCGAGCTCTCCTTTCAGTATGAACCGTGGGGTTCTGAAGGTAGCCAAACTATAGACTGATCCGTTCATGGAAAATACAGATTCAGATCAAATTTCTTATACTTTTTCGAGATAAAAACGCTTTAATAACAACGGCATATTACAGTTCTGTGACATTACGTAAAATCTGAACTGGTGTTTCTCTCACCAGTTCAGAGGGTTACCGGAGCAATTGCCGGTCAGTTATTCCGGATCAGTATTTCCAGAAAGGAGTGTTCAGTTTCTGTTCAACCAGTTCGGGGGAAAACCCGACGTCCTTCAGCAAACGGCGATCCATAGTCATAACCAGATGGACGAAGTTGCGCTTCATCCGCCAGCCTTTGTAAAGAGAAGCTGCTCTTTTCATTTCAAAACTCCTGAGTCAACGCAATATGTCGGTCTTGAAAACCAGGACCTTGTTTAAATAGGATCCTATTATAAAGTTGACGAGGAGCTTTCTGAATACTTGGAAACCCTTACGCACGGGACTTCCAGCGTTATTCCGTGAAATTAAGGTTACACATTTATTGCATTTTCATGAGGACTTGCCGTTTGAAACCAGCGCCTGGTAAAGATTATCTTTAAGCTGAGCGCGCTTCTGTTTCATGCGGTGCAGTTTGTCGTCGCTGATGGGTGAATCCCGCTTTTCCAGCCCCTCAATTTCCTGATCCAGCTCCGCGTATTCCCGGAATTTTTCATCAAACCTCGGGTCATTGCTCTTTAGCTCATCAATAAGGTCACTGTACTGGGGAAATTCTTTGTGAAGCTCATGGCTGGAAATGCCCATCGTCTTGCTCTCCTCTTCTGTGCAAAGTTACGCATCGTGTCAATCAAGGGTGATCACCTTCAGCATAGACGAGCCTGCCAGTTTCTGGGCTTCTTTGACAAATCGCTAATTACGCGCGACGTTGCATGGGTATAGCATGGGAGAACGTTAAACAAGTTACGCCTCGGGACACTCGCGAATGACCTTTGCACGAATTACCGGCACCGGCTCTTACCTGCCAGACAATATCGTTACCAATAAAGACCTTGAGAAGATGGTCGACACTACCGATCAATGGATTCGCGAGCGCACCGGAATCGAACAACGGCATATTGCCATTGAGGGCCAGACCACGGTCGACCTCGCCGAGCAGGCTGCGTGGAATGCCATTGAAGCTGCTGGAATCAACGCTGAAGACATTGACCTGATTGTCTTCGCCACTTCCACCCCGGACAAGATTTTCCCGAGCTCTGCCTGCATTCTGCAGGCAAGGCTGGGAATCCATGGCTGCCCGGCTTTCGATATTCAGGCGGTCTGCAGCGGCTTTGTCTATGCGCTGGCAACGGCTGAGAAGTTCATCAAGACCGGCAGCAGCAAAAAGGCACTGGTCATCGGTGCCGAGGTATTCTCCCGCATCATCAACTGGGAAGACCGGGGCACCTGTGTGCTCTTTGGGGACGGGGCCGGTGCGGTGATCCTGGAAGCCGATGAGGAAACCGGCATTCTCTCCACCCATATTCACGCCGACGGTCAATATGAAGAGTTACTTCATGTGCCCTGTGGCATTTCCGATAACTACGATCAGGTGAAGGCCGGGCGTGCCTTTGTCGAGATGAAAGGCAACGAAGTCTTCAAGGTGGCCGTGAACACCCTCGGCAAGATCGTTGACGAAACCCTCGAAGCCAATCAGATGCAGAAATCCGATATTGACTGGCTGGTGCCCCACCAGGCCAACTTGCGAATTATCTCTGCTACTGCCAGAAAACTGAATATGTCCATGGACCAGGTGGTGGTTACCGTCGGCCAGCATGGCAACACCTCTGCCGCTTCGATACCCCTCGCGCTGGATGTCGCCGTACGCGACGGACGAATCAAGCGCAATGAGGTGATCCTGCTCGAGGCCTTTGGAGGCGGATTCACCTGGGGTTCCGCACTACTAAGATACTGATCTCTCCCTTCCGGTACTCTGTCTTTACGGGCTTCGGCAACTGTTGAAGCCCGATCCCCATTGTATTGACCGCCCCCTGTCGGATAGACTGTATTTTTATACAGTACTACTAACGCTCACTGCGAGGAATGACCATGGCAGTACAAGCAGTCTACTTTTCCGATAGGGACGGCCTGGATATGGCACTGAAAAATCCTGATACGATGCTGTTCACCTCAAAAGCCGAAGCCGATGCCCGGGACAAGGTTCTGGAGCTGGCCGAAGAGATTCAGGTATTTCTCAGCCGCAAGGTTGAAGGTCTGGGCGATGACCTGGCTGAACGCTGCGCCATGGCCATCGCTGAGGAAAAGGATCTGTTTCAGAAAGCGCTCAAAAAGCCTGACCTGCTTAACGCCGAGCAGGAATAACAGCGCAGGGCGGCCGGTAACGGTCGCCCTGCCTCACGCTACACGTTTCCATTCCCCATTGTCGTAACGCTCTGCTCCACTCCCATTCATCCGGTACAGACAGACCCACTGGTTCTCCACCAGGGCCGCGACGTCAGGCTGTCGTCGAATAACCGATTCAATACGCTCCGCTGGAGCATCAATCAGCACGGTCAGCCGAACGGGTTCATGGCGCCAGTAGGTTCCGTCGTGCACCGATTGCAGCGGCAGGCCAATCCTCAGATGCGCCCCATTGCCTTCAACCACACCCACATTGCCGCCAACGACTGAATGCAGCAGCTTGTTTCCTGAGCCATACACATCCGGAACCGTCACCGAGGCAAAGTACTGGAGGTTAATCCAGTTGGCGACGATCATCGGAGCGGCCAGCAGCCCTTGCAGAAGGCTGCCATCGACATCCAGGGCAGGATCATAATCGTGCAGGAACGCCCTGCCGGCAAGATTCCTGCCGCGGGTTCTTGCCCGTTTGGCAAAAATGATGGCCGCATTGTTCGCCAGCCCCCACTCCGGCCGAACTTCCGACCAGTCTCTGGTTCGTGTCTCCATGGCCTCTTTCAGCTGGTCATCACCCAGTCCATTCAGTTTCAGTGGCGTTGCCCGCTCCTTGCGAACCCGAACACCCGCCTGCTCAAACCCGGCCTGCAAATTCGCCAGTTTCTGAACGTGGGAATCTGGAACCCGATGGCGATCTGCGATGGTCACCTTGTCCGTTGCGGTGCAATGCTCAGCCGCGACGGCCCAGGTGTAGTCGGGGATTCTGATACCACGGGCGGCCAGCCCTGCCCGGATCTGAGGCTCGTTGACCAGGCGGGCGGCAAGGCGCGCGTTGACACCGCCACTCTGCCCGCCGCAGGCACCGCAATCCAGGCCGGCCTGGTTCGGATTGTTATCGGTATGGCTGCCATGGCCAACAAACACCAGCAAGGGCGCAAAGCCACCGGTTAACGACATACCCCGGAGCATGTTTTCAACCAGCGTCACCTGTTCCCAATCTGAAAGCGGGTCGCCGCCTTGGTTATGAACCAGCCGCCCGTCAGTGCAATGTTCATCGTTGCTATGCTGGCCACGCTTCAAGCTGTCTTTCAGTAATTTCCAGGCCCATGCGAGCCCGGTCGTTTCCACCATGGTGAATGTGGACAGGCTGCTGTATTTCGCCTTCCTCACCGATTCCCGAGCAATTTCCTTCTGATCAAGGGCTCTGTTGTCAGCGAGGTCTTGCCGTAAGCTGCCATTGGTATCGATTAGCCGGTATGGCGCTGGCAACAGTCCCGGCAGACGCCGGACAGGCTCGAAAGGCCCATGTTTCTGGTGTGCAACGGGCATTCCGAAAAAGCCTGCAAAGCCCAATGTCTGCAAGCCCGGACATACCTCTTCCAGGTGTCGGCGCATCACTTCGGACCGAACATCGATACAGAACACGGCCTGGGCTTCCGGCGTCTCGCCTGCTGGAACCGACACCGCCCCGACTTCTTCCCCGAACCCAAGCGCCTGCCAAAGGGTGCGTTGGTAACCTAGCTCAAGCGCACGTTGCCATACCCACAACCTGCCCCGATCATTGCGATCGCCCGCACGGCGTGCCCGGGTTCGCTGTTTCTTCCACTCGGCTTTTTGAGCAGGCGAGGCAAAGCCCACGCCGAGGGACTCCCAGACCAGCATGATGGCCAGCAGTTCTGCACAGCGTTCAGACGAGGCCCCCTCCAGTCCAGCCCGCCAGTCCTCGCCTCGGCACCAGGATGCCCAGCCGTTTACCCGAAGCAAAAGACTGTGGAACAGAGCCTCCAGTTCCTGACCAGAAACCCTGATGGCCTTGATCGACTCCGCAATCGCCTCATCCATGGTATCCGGCACGGATTTGAAGAACGCCCGTGCTCCGACCAGTCCGGTTCGGAAATCCAGCGAACGATCCGCCCGAACCGACTCAAGCCAGAAACCGAACAAATCCGTGTCGTATCCGCTGCTGGTGGCCGTCCAGCGGCCCTGGCGCTGGTCAAAAAAAGCGCCACAGACCTTCGAGACCTGGTCACGAACGATCCCAGCCAGACTCTGCTCACTGTTGTCAGCTGAATCATCCGAGCTTCCGGAAAAAGTACCAAGAATCGAGCCCTGCAGGGGCGCAGCGGTGTTTGGTCGGCGACCAAGCCAGTCCAGATACCCCGCAGGATCCCGCTCGTCGCCCATCTCCTCGATACTCGCCCGAAGATCCTCTTCCCGGATCCGGCCGCCTTCCCAGGCTTCCCGGTAGTAGTCGGCCGGCATCAGGATATCGATTCCGCCGCGCTCCTTAAGCACCTGGTCTGCCCTCGATGCCGGCAGGTGCCTGAGCCCCCAGAACGGGTTTACCGCAATCCACTGATCCAGTGGCCAGACCGGAGCAATGAGATCGCAGGCCTTACGCAAGGACTCGCGCCAGCCCTCATCCATTACCTGCAACTCCGGCACCGATACCGATAAATTGGTCATGATCTCTCCTCCAGTCTGAACGGATGATGGGGAACCCTGCGAAACATGGACGGCACCCTTAGCGCTTCCGCCGCCAGCTGACGGGTTAGCCGGTCAAACGGCAGCTCAAGGTAGAGCCCTTGCCGGAAGTGGGCGCACAGCACTCGGGTCGCCCGGAACCGGGCGCCCAGAACAATCAGCAGGGAACACACGGCCAGCAACGCGACCATTGCCGCCCCCAGTGCATACCCGACCGGAGGAACGGTAAAGCCCTCGTGCACGGGTACAGCCGGCCCCACCAGTGTATGAAGCAGTGAATAGACCGGGACCAGGAACACCGCCATGCCTGCCAGCTTGAGCTTGACTGAAGCGGCTGCACCAGCCGGTATGCCCATGGCCGCAGCGGCCACAGCAAGCACCAGCAGTGCCCCGAAAACCGGGTTATGTTCTACGATCCACGGAGCCTGGAACAGGATCAGGGTTGCGACCAGGCCGGTTGAGCCCGCCCATAGCAGCCGGCTCGGCACCGGAGACTCGGGGAAGCCACCCGCCGCCGACACCACCACAGTGCGCCCGGAGGCCAGGAAGGAGTGGGCCTTATAAAGCGAATGAGCCAACAGGTGAAGCAGCGCCAGGGTGTAGGCGCCCATGCCGATTTCAAACAGCATGAAGCCCATCTGGGCACAGGTGGACCAGGCCAGAGCGTGTTTCACGGAGTACTGGGTCATCATGGTTAGAACTGCAATGACAGCTGTGAGACCGCCAATCACCAGAAGTATCAGGTGTCCGGCGGTGAAGCCTTCAAAGACCGGGAACAGGCGCAGCCACAGAAATCCGCCGAGATTGATCACACCGGCATGCAACAGAGCGGACACCGGCGTCGGTGCCTCCATTACCCGAATAAGCCAACCATGGAAGGGAATCTGGGCACACTTGAGAATGGCCGCCAGAGCCAGAGCCACCGAGGCCATGGTCAGCTCCAGCGAACCGCCTGTGCGGGCGGTCTCGTTCGCCACCATCTCCGGCAGGTAGAAGGTGCCGTAGTGCAGATACAGCAACACCACACCGGAAATCACCAGAGCGTCACCAGCTCGGCTGACGATAAACTTCTGAACCGCTGCCATTCGAGCCTGGGGCCGGTCCTGATAAAGCGTAAGCAGGTGGTGCAAAGCCAGGCTGACACCAATCCAGGCGCCCGCCAGAATCAGCAGGTTGTTGGTGAAGACCAGGACCAGAACCGAAGCGATCGTCACCAGGAACCAGGGCAGGAAGCGATCACGGCCGGGATCCTGGCTGAGATAGTTGTTCGCAAACCTTAGAATCACCCACCCAACGAACGCCACCATCAAGGCCATCCAGACGGCGATACCATCCGGGTACAAACCAAAGCGACTGCCCAGGGTAGCCAGTATGTTGCTGTCACTACCGGCCACGGCCTGGATGACCAGTAAAGCGGCAACCAGTAAAGACGCGGCCATTGAGAGCACCATCAGCCAGCCCGCGATATGCCAGCAATGATTCAGCTTAAGGGGACTTTTCAGCCACCCACTCAATCCGGCCAGACCGAACAGGGCCACCGGCAGCATCAGCCAGACAGCGAGTACCAGTAACGAAGTAAATTCAGCGATTGGATTCATAGGGCAAACCTTCTGCTTGGCGGTTCTGTTTGGCAGTACTTTGCCCGTGCGCAACCAATATAAAAAATGGTTTATAATGATCACTTCATTCTTTTTTTGAGAACAGTTGGCGATGAAACTCAATTACCACCACCTGTATTACTTCTGGAAGGTTGCCCGTACCGGCCATCTCACTCGGGCCGCTGATTCGCTGCACATCTCCCAGTCGGCGCTTTCCGGGCAGATCCGGAAACTGGAGGAAAACCTGGGCCACGATCTGTTTCTTCGGGAAGGGCGCCGGCTCAAGCTGTCCGAGGCGGGGCGCATGGCTTTCTCCTACGCCGAAGAGATCTTCCGGCAAGGTGAGGAGCTGTCGGCCCTGTTTGCCTCTGGCGCACAATCCAACCGGGAAATGCTTCGAATTGGCGCGGTCGCGACCCTGTCACGGAATTTCCAGGAGGGATTCCTTCAGCCCTTGCTGAACCGGGAAGATCTGGAACTGAGCCTGCAAAGCAGCCACATTGACGAGTTACTGAGAAGGCTCTCAGCCCACCGGCTGGATCTGATTCTTTCCAATCAGTCCGTACAGGGGGATGAGCAGAATCCCTGGCGCTCCCGCCTGATCGCAAAACAGCCAGTGAGCATCATCGGCCCGGTGGGGTTGGAGGTGCAGGGAGAATTTCCCGAGGTACTCAGGGGCCGGAGCCTGATCGTTCCCGGGCAGGACAACAACATACGACAGGCGTTCGATCAGCTCTGCGAGTACCACAGGCTCAGGCCGCGCATTGCCGCTGAAGTGGACGACATGGCCATGATGCGACTACTGACAAGGGACACCGGGCACTTTGCCATCATGCCACCGGTGGTGGTGCGGGACGAACTGAAAAGCGGCGCCCTGGCGGATTATGGCGCCCTGCCCGGTGTCTTTGAGGAATTCTATGCCATCAGCATTCGTCGCCAGTTCGAAACCCCGGCCCTCAGACAGCTGCTGTCGCAACCGTTTGATAATTTCCTGGCCCGGGCACCGGTTGATCATTCTGACTAGCCAGTCTGGCCAAAAAAGTCATCCATCGGAGCAAGTTACACCCGTATACTGAAACCGAAAGACCACAACAATAACGACGGACAAGCCTTCATGACCCAGCGCAGCGAACGTGCACGCCCGTCCATTCTGATTATCGGTACCGGCTTCGGTGGCCTCGGAATGGCCATAAAACTGAAACTGGCGGGCTACACCGACCTGACACTGCTGGAAAAGGCCGACCGCGTGGGTGGCACCTGGCGTGACAATACCTACCCTGGCGCTGCCTGCGATGTGCAGTCGCACTTGTACTCCTACTCGTTTGAACCCAGGCACGACTGGTCCAGGAAGTTTGGTCTGCAGCGGGAAATCCTCGGATACATGGAGCACTGCGTCGCCAAATACCAGCTTGCGGACCACATCCGTTTTCATTCGGAAGTGCAGGAAACGGCCTTTGATGACAGCACCAACCAGTGGACCGTCACGCTGGCCACCGGAGAGCGGCTGACGGCCAACGTCGTGATCACGGCGACAGGACAGTTGAACCAGCCTGCCTGGCCAAAGCTCGATGGTCTGGACCGCTTCCAGGGCAAGATGTTCCATTCAGCCCGCTGGGACCATGATTACGATCTGACGGGCAAACGGGTTGCGGTGATTGGTACCGGCGCCAGCGCTATCCAGTTCGTGCCCGAGATCGCCTCCAAGGTGAAACAGCTGGACCTGTTCCAACGCTCCGCAGCCTGGGTGCTGCCCAAACCGGACCGCGCGTTTAAACCCTGGGAGCAGGTCTTGTTCCAGAAGATCCCCGTCTGGGACCGGATCTACCGGTATCTGATCTACTGGAAGAACGAGAGCCGGGCCCTGGCATTCACCAGATTCAGCGGATTACTGGAGTTTTATGCCAACCAGGCAAAACGGGAAGCCAGAAAGCAGGTCACCGACCCCGCAAAGCTGAGCCATATCATCCCCGACTACAAAATTGGCTGTAAACGCATTCTGATTTCCAACGACTGGTACCCGGCTATTAACCGGCCAAATGTGAATCTGATTACCGACCCCATTGACCATATTGATGAAACCGGTGTGGTCACCCGCGCGGGCCATCACCACCCAGTGGATGCCATCATCTGCGGGACCGGTTTCCGGGCTTCTGAATTTCTCTCCCCCATCCGGATAACCGGCCGCAGCGGGAAAACCCTGAATGAAGCCTGGGAAAACGGCGCAGCCGCCTTTAAAGGCATTACCGTCAGCGGCTTTCCGAACCTGTTCATGCTGTATGGCCCCAATACCAATCTGGCCCACAACTCCATCCTGTATATGCTGGAGTCACAGTTCCGTTACGTCCTCGATTGTCTGGATGCGCTCGGGAAGTACCCCGGCTCCGCCATGGACGTTCGCCAGGACAGGCAGGACCGTTTCACCCATGTTGTTCAGCACGGGCTTGAAGACACCGTCTGGAATGCCGGCTGTAATTCCTGGTATCTCGATGCCAGTGGCCAGAATACCGTTAACTGGCCAGGATTCACCTTCACCTACCGGTTCGCGACCCGGCGGGTGGATACCGCCGATTACCAGTTTATCTATCCGTCACAACCTGCTCATTGAGCCAAAAACCTTCACCTGTGCTTGAAGCTTTCACTAATTCATAGGATGATTGGTTCATCGGTTTGAAGGATGATAGACACATGCTTGAGCGTATCCGCAGAGGCTCACTGGTGGAAACTGCCATTGAAAGCCTCAGAAATGCCATCGAAAAAGGCGACTGGCCTGTCGGTAACCGCCTGCCAGTGGAATCGGAACTGTCAGACTCTCTCGGCGTAAGCCGGAACACTGTCCGCGAAGCCGTTCGTGTGCTGGTGCATGTGGGTATGCTGGAGACTCGACAGGGAGATGGCACCTACGTACGCGCCACCCGCGATGCCGGCGAAACCCTACGCAGGATTGCGCGCACCCAGCTGGCAGATCAGCTGGAAGTTCGCATCATGCTGGAAACCGAAGCGGCCAAACTGGCTGCGGCCAGGCGCACAGAACAGGATTTGCGGAACATGACCGGCGCCCTCGATGCCCGGGCCAAAGCTGGTGACGACCTGCAGGGCCGCATCCGCAATGACGAGGCGTTCCATCATGCCCTGGTGGCAGCCTCCCATAACTCGGCACTGGTTGAGCTCTACGATTACTTCTCCCACGCCGTCAGCCAGACCATCGAGCAAACCGAAACCAACACCGACCTGCCGGAGCCGTCCCAGGAAGATCACGAGCTACTGCTCGCCGCAATCCGTCGGCAGGACGAAAACAAGGCCGAGAACCTTGCCAGGACGCTGCTTAAACCCAGTCTTCAGGCGCTCAAGCGTCAGGAGTCCTGAGCCATGAAATTCAGAATTGATACCTTCACCCTGCTACTGCTCGGCACCATTGTTTTGGCAACCGTTCTGCCCGCCACTGGCCAGGCCGGAGACATTCTGGCGACCGCCGGTACGGTGGCCGTCGCCCTGCTCTTCTTCTTCCACGGGGCGGCACTGTCCCGGGAGCAAATCGTTGCCGGGGCCACCCACTGGCGCCTGCACATTCTGATCACCTCACTGACATTTATTTTCTTCCCGCTGGCCGTGTTACCCATCAACGGCCTCAGCGACATTATTCCAACCTGGATGCCGAAAGATCTGGGCCTGGGTTTTCTATATCTGGGCGTGCTGCCATCTGCGGTCTCCTCCTCCATCGCCTATACAGCCATGGCCCGGGGCAATGTGCCGGCCGCGATCTGCAGCGCCGCCGCCTCTAATGTTTTCGGCATGATGCTCACACCTTTCCTGCTTCTGCTGCTGGTGAGCACTTCTGGGGGCGGGGACTTTTCGGTGGCAGAAGCGCTGAAAGACATTGTCCTGCAGTTACTCCTCCCCTTCGCCGTTGGCCACGCCATGCGGCCCTGGTTGGGCGGTTTTCTGGCGCGGAATGAAAGCCTGATGGCACGCTACGACAAGTGTGTGATCTGGTTGATCGTCTACTCAGCCTTCTCCTTCTCGGTCGAAAGCGGCCTGTGGCAGAAACTGCCACTGCAGGCGATCCTGTTTGCTATCGCGCTGTGTCTGGGCTTGCTCTTGCTGTTTATGGTGTTTGCGAGGTTTCTGGTGCGAAGATTTGGCTTCAGCCTCGAAGATGAGGCGGCTGTGGTATTTTGCGGCTCCAAGAAAAGCCTGGCATCCGGATTGCCCATGGCGAAGGTACTGTTCTCTGGCCACCCGGGCTTCGGGATGATCGTTTTACCGATCATGTGCTACAACCAGATCCAGGTGATCGTCGGGGCAATCCTTGCACAAAGGTATCGGGAGCAAATCGAACGGGCCAACGCGGAAAAAGCGGAATAACCGGGGCGGCGGCCTTAACCGCCCCCCATGCCGCCGAACAACGCTGCAAGGATAACCAGGCCAACAATCCAGCCAATGATGGCTGGCCAGAAATTGACCATCTGCGGCGGCTGCTCTTCTTCCGGTTCCGTCATGTCCTGATCCGGAGTGTTGCGATCCTCCGGCAGGTCCCGGACCCTTTCAATGCTGAACCAGTTAAACCAGTCCCCCAAGAACTGAGCAACAGGAGCGGGAAACGTGCCGTTTTCAGCCATTGGGCGCAGCTGCGGCTCAAGCTGCCGGCCGATCTCGCTTCGCAGGGGCTCCTGATCTGCCGGCGGCTCATTAAGAATCGCTTTCCAGATACCGACATCCTTGCTCCGTGAGGGGTCGTTCAGCAGCGCCTTGATCTGAATAGCCACCTCACGGACAACCTGGCCCTCGTTGGCATCAAGCGGTCGGCCAGCGATCTCGTCCCCGGCCTGGCCGTGGTCTGCCGGCTGAGCGGCTATCGGCGCTTTCCTTGACGGCTCCGGGGCGTCACCCACCGCCTCCCGAAAGGCCTGTTCCAGGCGCCGTGCCTCGTCATCAGAGGCAAATTTTAGCTGTTGCTCATACGCATCCTGGATCCTCCGGCGGTCGC
>AZIH01012690.1_pt1 | contig 13478 bp, 9 predicted proteins | sample 359041 | NCBI WGS metagenome assembly AZIH01 (sample SAMN02429716, study PRJNA222664) | marine sediment metagenome | biome: Sediment sample; isolation source: enrichment culture of sample MGS-ANC(UA) from oil contaminated site at the... | place: Italy: Ancona | collected 2012-02-14 | depth 6 m m
GCATCAATGGGCTTACGCTGCTTCCAGGCATCTTTGGCCAAGCTCTGTTGATCGGCTTGGAAATCTTCGAAGCCCGCGCCTTGAATTCGGCTGGGGACACCACGGAAACACAGCTCAACCACTTCACTGTCGATACCGATGGCTTCGAACAGCTGGGCGCCCCGGTAAGAGGTAATGGTGGAAATCCCCATTTTGGAGAGGATCTTCATCAAGCCCTTGTTGATGCCTTTGCGGAAATTCTTCTGCAGCTCTACCGCGTCGCCCAACAGTTCGCCGGAACGCACCATGTCAGCGATCACATCATAGGCCAAATACGGATACACCGCGGTGGCGCCAAAACCAAACAGCACGGCAAAGTGATGGGAATCACGAACTGTCGCTGTTTCAACGATGATGTTGGCGTCGGAACGCAGCCCTTTTTCGGTCAGGGAGTGGTGTACCGCACCAGTGGCCATAGAGGCATGGATGGTGAGCTTGTCCTGGGAAATACCATGGTCAGTCAGCACCAAAATCGCGTTGCCATTACGGACCGCGTTTGCCGCCTGCTCACACAGATTCAGCACCGCCTGCTTGAGGCCAATTTCGGCATCATAATGCAGGCTCAACTTGGCCGTCTGGTAACCCGGGCGCTCAATGTTAATCAGATTGGTAAACTTGGAATGCGACAGCACCGGGGTAGACAGAATCGCCCGGTCGGCATGGTCTGCGGTTTCTTCGAACACATTGCGCTCGGCACCGACACAGGTTTCCAAACTCATCACAATCGCTTCACGCAGCGGATCGATGGGCGGGTTAGTTACCTGGGCAAATTGCTGGCGAAAGTAGTCGAACAGAGAACGCTCGCGGCGGGACAACACCGCCATGGGCGTATCGTCACCCATGGAACCGGTGGCTTCTTGGCCAGACTCGGCCAGCGGACGCAGCACCTGATCACGCTCTTCAAAGCTGATCTGGAAAAACTTTTGGTAGCTCAGCAGGTCCTGCGGGTCTACCTCATCGGTACGACCCACTTCGTGGTCGTAATCCGCTTCAATGCGCAGAGCATTACTTTTCAGCCAGTCACGGTAGGGGTGGCGGACTTTCAAGCGATTATCGATGTCCTTAGTGTGCAGAACTTCACCGGTTTCGGTATCGATAGCGAGAATCTGACCAGGCCCAACACGGCCCTTGGCCACCACGTCTTCCGGCTTATAACTGTACACGCCGATTTCCGAAGCCAAGGTGATAAAGCCGTTTTTGGTCACTACCCAGCGAGCCGGGCGCAAACCGTTACGGTCAAGCATACAAACGGCATAGCGGCCATCTGTCATAACCAAACCTGCCGGGCCATCCCACGGCTCCATGTGCATGGAGTTATATTCGTAGAAAGCGCGCAGATCCGCATCCATGGTGTCCACGTTCTGCCAGGCAGGCGGGATCATCATGCGTACGGCGCGGAACAAGTCCATGCCGCCGGCCAGCAAAATCTCCAGCATATTATCCATGCTGGAGGAATCCGAACCCGTACGGTTGACCAGCGGGCTTAGCTCTTCCAGGCCCGGCAGCAGTTCATTTTGAAACTTGCTTTCCCGTGCCAGTGCCCAGTTACGGTTACCCTGTACGGTGTTGATTTCACCGTTATGGGCCAAATAACGAAATGGCTGGGCCAGGGGCCACTGGGGTAGCGTATTGGTAGAAAAACGCTGATGGAAAACGACAATGGCCGTTTCCATAGCACTGTCACCTAGGTCCGGAAAAAACACCGGCAGGTCCACCGGCATCATCAGACCTTTGTAAGACATCACCGATGCGGACAGGGAGCAGATATAGAAATAACCGTCACTTTCGATCGCTTTTTCTGCATGCCGACGGGCAAAGAACAGCCGACGATTCAACTCTTGTTCAGAGTTACCCTCCGCAGCCACCATGACCTGCCAGAATCCGGGCAGTGACGCCCGCGCAAGGTCACCCAGACAGCTCGGATCGGTAGGCACTTCACGCCAGCCGAGCACGGCAACACCCTGAGCTTCAAGCGCCGAATTAATAGCGCTCTTCTGCTGCTCAGACTTATCCGCTTGCGGGTGGGTGAAAACCATCCCCACGCCGTAGTTGTCTGGCAACGTAATGGATTGCTCTTCCGCGACCTTGCGGAAGAAAGAATCGGGTTTCTTAAGCAACAGACCGCAGCCATCACCGGTTTTTCCGTCGGCATTGATGCCGCCCCGGTGTGTCATGCACGTAAGTGCTTCAATAGCAGTTTGCAGAAGCTCGTGGCTAGGCTGACCTTCCATATGGGAAATCAGACCAAAACCACAGTTGTCCCGGAATTCTCCGGGCTCAGTGAGCCCCCGCACCAGCGTTGAGTTCTGCTGCATGAAAACCTATCCTCTTGAAATTCAGAGACTTACAGAAGGAAAATGGCGTCAAGAAAATGGTGACGGCAAAAAAGGGATACACATTCTACACATTGCGCGCTTGGGCGACAAACTGAACCGCCACCCAAGGCGCTTTTTCTGCTCAAAGCTCTCCGCGAATATCGGCCATCTTGCGAGGAAAGGGACCCGCTGCGCGTAACTTTGCCGGTAACGTCGACTTTGCATCCACAGCGGCCTGACGACTGGAATAGTCGCCAGCGAGCACCACAAACACGGTTTTATCATTCCGCTTGGCCGGATAATAGGCCCCCTTACGGCCCAATTGGTCCAACACCCCACGAGCATTGGCCTCCTGGCTGGTGGCTGTAATCTGCAGGAACCAGCTGTCGTCATCCACCGCAGCCAACCAAGACGCCTGGTTATAACCTGAGGCTTGTTCCCTCTGCGCTGATGAAACCGTTTCCACCTCCGTTTTTTCAGACCTTGCTGGCGTAGGCGCCACTTCAACCTGCCGTTGAGCTTGGGCCGGCGAAGATTGCATCACCGGATCGGTCACTGGAGCCAACTGCACATTGTCGGTTTGTGCCTCTTTGGTCCCATCCGCACCCTCTTCCTTCTTGGCCCCTAGATCCTCAAGACGAGCCACCGGCTCCATGGTCGGCTTCAGCGGTGTCACCTTCCGCTCCTGTGATTCAGCCACCTGCTCAGCGGGCACGGATTGCGGTACAGGCAAAGCTAATTTCCGAGAATCAGGTGCTACAACCTCATCCTCACCACCGGCAAATACTGACCACAGAATGATAACCACCAGCAACAGACCGACCACTGCCGCCCCATGGCGCCAAGGCGCCGTGGTATGCGAAACGACGGCCGCATGAGTCGGCACCGCCGACAGCCGCTCTTCATCATCTTCATCGTCGCTGGAGCGCGCGGAGAAACCCGACATATCACTCATGTCGCCTTCCGCCTCATCGGTTTCATCTACGTTATTGCGCCCTGCCGTCATCGCCCCCACCGGCACTGCTGCTACACTCCCTCTGGTACCCTGCAGCAATCCCAGCAAAGCCCCCGGCAACCCTTCACTACGGTGCGCTAACTGCTCAGACTCCTCGTCATCCAGTTCAACACCGGCTACAAGCCAAGCAAAATCCTGCACATCATCGGCATTCAGCTTAGGCAGATCCAACATATCATCCACGGTAAAACCCACGGATTTGAGAGCCTCAACCGTACCCGGCAGACCGCCAAACAAATAGCACAATCGTGCCCCCAGCTTTTGCTTTAGGGCCTCCATGGTCGTCAGCGCATCAGCTCTCAGGTCCTCACTATTATCTACCACCACAACCAAACGGCCAGTCGCCAGCGTTTCGCGCAACACTTGGGGCAAGTCAGCACGGTCAATATCGAAATGTCGCAGCAAAGCCTCAACCACCACAGAGGCATCATGGGGCTTACTGCCATCAATGCGAACCACTTCCATGTCAGTAATTAAGGCCATCACTGCCTGCCCGAGCAGTATAGAAACACCACTGCCGGTGTCGCCCTCTATAGCGACCACCGAGCCCTGCTCGGCGTGGGCCGTCATGGCATCCAGAAAGTCCCCACGCGAGGCACCGCTATAGAAACGCTCGTCATCATGCTCCACAAAAAGCCTCCAATGTTTTTTGCAATGCCGCGCCGTCATAATCCGCCGTTACCACAGCCTTACCCAGCTCACGCAGCAACACAAGGCGCAACTGGCCATTATGAACCTTCTTATCCAAGGCCATTAGGTCCATAAATTGTTCCGGCGTCATCCCTTCGGGAACCGCCACCGGCAAGCCCCAGGCAGACAACAAAGTGGCCACTTTTGACTCCAGCTCTGCCGGCACCCAGCCCAACTCAGCGGACATGCGAATGGCCATCAACATGCCCACCGCTACCGCCTCACCGTGCAACCACTGGCTATAACCGGTGGCGGTCTCAATGGCATGACCAAAAGTATGCCCCAGGTTCAGCAACGCACGGTTACCCTGTTCGGTTTCATCATCCGCAACGACCTGAGCCTTGTTCTCGCAGCTACGGAAGATCGCCTCAGAAATGATCGCCTCATCTCTGGACAACAGCTTGTCGTTATTGGTTTCCAGCCACTGATAGAAACTAGGGTCACGAATCAGACCATACTTAACCACTTCCGCATAACCTGCAGCCAATTCCCGCTCTGGCAGCGAGTTCAACACGTCGGTATCAATCAGAACCAAGCGCGGCTGATGAAAGGCACCAATCATGTTCTTGCCACGGGGATGGTTGACCGCAGTCTTACCGCCAACGGACGAATCCACCTGGGCCAGCAGAGTCGTTGGCACCTGGATGAAATCCACCCCCCGCTGATAGCAGGCCGCCGCAAAACCCACCATATCGCCAACAACGCCGCCGCCCAACGCCACCAGTGTTGTGGTGCGCGAATGGCGCTTGGCCATCAAAGCATCAAAAAGGGTTTCAAGAGTTTCAAGGGTTTTGAATTTTTCGCCATCGGGGAGAATGAGCGTATCGCACTGAATAGCAGAAAAGTGCGCCTCCAGTGAGGCTAGATACAGCGGCGCAATAGTTTCGTTGGTGATGATCATCACCTGGTTGCCACGAACCTGCTCAGCTAAGGGAAAAGACGACAGCAAGCCGGCCCCAATATGGATAGGGTAACTCCGCTCGGCCAAGGCCACCTGAAGTGTGCGCATTACAGCTCCCAATGATAATTCAGCAAAATAGGCCAAGCACTAGCCCGACAGTTGCCTGCATTATCCTTGTGGCTGAGAGTCCAAACAAGCGAGCACGTCATCCGCGACTTTTTTCAGGTTTCCTGATGCCGTCGAGACCACATGATGAGCCACCTGCCGATAGAGCGGATCACGCTCGGCGAACAAGGCATCCAGCCGCGCCTTGGGATCTGCCGTTTGCAGCAGTGGGCGCCCTTTGTCATTGCGAGTCCGGGCCAGCTGAACCTCTACCGGTGTCCACAGGTAGACGACACAGCCGCGCTCATGAAGAAAGGCTCGATTCTCCGGGGTAACCACCACCCCGCCGCCGGTAGCCAGCACGATGCCAGGCTCCCGGGTTAGCTCGTCAATCACATCTTGTTCCCGCCGCCGAAACCCCTCCTCACCTTCCATATCGAAGATCCAGGGAATATCCGCGCCAGTTTTCTCCTCGATTACACGATCAGAGTCGAAAAACGGGCGGTCCAACACCTGAGCAAGATGCCTGCCCAAGGTGCTTTTCCCCGCACCCATAGGCCCGACAAGAATTAAAGGAACAATAGAATTAGTTTTGATCACCGATTAGCCAAAGCATCCTTCATCAACCGTGGCGTAATAAAGATCAGCAATTCTTGCTTGTTATCACGATTGACAGTCTTCCTAAACAGGGCACCAATCCATGGCAAGTCACCCAGAAATGGTGTCTTAGTCACAGAATTGATCTTCTCTTGCTGGAAGATACCACCAAGCACCACTGTCTCGCCATCGTTAACCAGCACAGACGTTTCCACCCGATTGGTATTAATCGCTGCAGAACCGTCTGAACTAAAGGAGTCATTGTTCACTTTCAGCATCATGATGATATTGCCATCTGGGGTGATATGCGGAGTCACTTCCAGTCGCAGCTCTGCTTCCACAAAATCGATGGAGGTCGCACCAGAGGAGGTCGCTATTTCGAAAGGCACTTGCTGACCGGAAGCGATCACTGCGGGCTGCTGATCCGCGGTCAAAACCTTCGGTGTTGCCACCAATTCACCGTGCCCTTCCGCTTCCAATGCGGACAACTCGAGCTCAATCAAACCAGAGGCAAGAGAGGTAAAGCCTACTGCAAACCGGGATGCACTGGCAGAATCCACGCCTAGATCAACAATGAGATCATCATCGTTTTCAGCCTCTTGAAACTCAAAATCATCCGGCCCAAATTCCACATCGCCAGGGTGCCCGCCAACAGTGTCGGGATAAGCGATAGTTGCATCAATATTAGTCTGATGGAGGTTCCTTAGAGATTGCAAACGGCCCGAAACACCGAAGGTACGACCATCCTCAAGCATACTCTCCGTATCAAAACCCAGCCCCCCCCAACGCACACCAAACTCGTCGGTCACATCATTGGTCGCCACCACGACCCGAGCCTCGATGAGCACTTGCTGAACAGGAATATCAAGCTGATCGATTAGCTCACGTATTTCCTGCAATTTGGCCTGGGTATCCTGAACAATGAGAGTATTCGTACGCTGATCTACAACCACAGAACCACGCCCGGAGACTAGCGCTTCGCCCTTACCGCCAGCGTTGGAGATCAGCTCTTTCAACTCCGAAGCATTAGCATAATTGATATTGATATATTCGGTTCGCAGAGGAGCCAGTGCCTCAATTTTTTTCTGGCTTTCCAGCTCTAACTGCTCACGGGCTGCAATTTCATCCGCTGGCGCAACCAGCAGAACATTGCCCACCTGACGTTTATCCAACCCCTTGGTTTTCAGAATCAATTCCAGCGCCTGATCCCATGGCACATTCTGCAAACGCAGCGTAATTCGACCGTCTACTGTGTCAGAGGCAACCAGGTTAAGCCCCGTGAAATCCGCAATTAATTGAAGAACGGAGCGCACCTCAATATCCTGGAAATTCAAGGAAAGTTTTTCCCCCGTATACTGGAACGCATTTTTCTTCTTTCTTGCCACTTCTGCTTTACTAACCGGCTTAATGTTAATACTGAACTCGGTGTCCGCCTGGTATGCCATATATTCCCATACCCCGGTCGGCTCAATAACAACCATGGTGCTGCCATCTGCAGACTGCGTTTCCACCATTTTGACTGGCGTTGCAAAATCGGTCACATCCAGTTTACGCACCAGCTCGTTAGGCACTCCTGCACCCACAAATCGAGCCACGATTTTGCCGCTCTCTTCTTTCACATCTACAGGAATGGATGGTTCAGACAATTTGATAATGACGCGTCCTTCGCCACTTTCTCCACGCCGAAAATCGACCCCCGTTACAGCGGCCTCGCCATTGTAATCATTTCCCTGTGAAGCCTGTTTCTGCTTATCAACTTGATCATTACCCAACAGAACAATCAGATCATCACCCTCGGTACGGGTTGAATAGCCAGTCAGCGATTCCAAATTAAAAATCAGCCGCGTCCTGTCTTTTGCTTCAACAATGGTGACACTACGAGCGTTACCAGAACCAAGGTTTTGCCGCTTTCCCGCAATATCCGAATCCGCACCGACAAGGTCCAATGCAATACGAGCAGGCTGTTCGATACTGTATCCCTTCACTTCCGGCACACCACCTTCAAACTTCAGGCGAACTTCCATGCCATCACCGGATAAAGCATTAGCTTCGATGTATTTCAGTGTATCTGCGCCCGCAACCATAGAGAGGGCAGACAACACTCCTACAGAAACCAGCCCCGCCAGACGCCGGGAAGCGCTATTTTTTATTGTCGATCTTGCACATTTCATAACTGGATCCCCAGCGGCTGTTATTCGGAAATCGAGACGTTACTGGCGCGTTCCACCCAGCCATCCCGACCATCCGGTACGATTTCAATCAGACTCACTTTGGTTTCGTTAACCTGCTTGACCAAACCAAAGTTTTTCCCCATATAACTGCCTGGTTTAACACGTGTCACCGCCCCTGAAGGATCGGCAACCAAAGCCTGAAGCGGCTGACCTGGCTTGGTAATGGTGCCCACCATTTTCAGCGCATCCAGCGAGAAACGCTCCAGATATTCTTTCGGGCGGCCCATATCCGGCTCCACCTTGCGGCCATCAGGCACCACCAGCAATTCCTGGTCCTGTGGCGGACTGAATGGAGATCGCAGTTTGTGAGCAGCATAAGCATAGGAAGCAATAGGCTTGAACTCAGGCGGAGGCTCAATCCGCCCTCGCGGCCTTGCCTTTATTTCCTGAAGACGAGCATCTAGCTCTGAAAGATTAGCGCTGGAACCACAACCGGCAAGCCCGAACAAGGCAACGCAAGCAACAGAAAGAAAGATTATTTTTTTCATTATCTCACGCCCCCTTATTTCTTCTTGCTAGAAGAATTAGCGTTGCCCGTCGCATCATCCTTACTAGAGTAACGATAGGTCTTCGCCGTAATGTCCATTCTCAACAGCCCCAGGGGAGCCTGTTTTTGATTACCTTTCGCAGGCCGCGCAACCGTAAACTCATGCAACGTCACAATACGTGGTAATGACGCCACCCCGGAAACAAAAGAACCAAAACCATGGTAATCACCAATGACTTGAATATTGATAGGGAGCTCAGCATAAAACTCCTTCTCCATTTCATCTCTCAGTTCGATATTTTCGAACTCCAAACCACTGCCCAGCCCGGTATGCGTAATATCCTCAAGCAGACCAGGAACCTCCGTATCTTTGGGCAATTGTTTAAGGAGGGCACCAAAAGTTTGCTCCATTTCTACCAGCTGCTTACGAAACTGATCGAGATTGTGGGCTTGAAACGCTTTCTTCTCATATGCCTGTAAAAGCGTAGCCTCTTCTTTTTTCTGCTGATCAAGCACCTGATTGGCCTCACTAATCGACAGGAAATAGCCGAGGGCCACAACAAGAATCAGCACCAGAACCGCAGCGCCAACCTTAATTGGCGTGGGCCACCCCCCCACATTCTCGAAATCCAGACTATTGAGCTCATCCATCAGCTCACGCAAGTCCATATTCTTCAGCTCAGAGGCTTTCATTATTTTTCTCCCTCTTTATCGCTGTTCAGAGATGCCTGCTTGACTGTCAACAAGAAACTGTTGGCCTGTGAGCCATCTTCAAGCGCCGTCACATTTTGTAAATTGGCACTCTGGAACCAGGATGACTCATCAAGATTACGCATCAGGCGAGAAATTCGATTATTACTTTCAGCCACCCCATTAATGGTGTACAAGTCACCCACCCGTTTAATTTCGTTATAGAAAACACCATCGGGGAGGGTCTTCACCAACTCATCAAACACATACACGATAGTTGGACGATTACCCTGCAGGCTCTGAATAACCTCCATCCTCGCCACCAGCTCATCGCGACGAGACTTTAGCTCCTTAATCTCTATGATTTTTTCATCTAGCTCTGCTGAACGCGTCTGGATATGACTATTGCGGGCCCGCTGATCAGCAATCTGCTGATCCACATACCCCCGCCAAACCCAAAAAATAGCCCCTCCCACAATCGCCGCGAGCACCAACATCATGACGAATTCCTGCTGGCGCTGTTTGCGGCGCTCTTCGCGCCATGGCAACAGGTTAATTGTTGTTGTCATTAGTCAAAGCTCCTCAATGCCAGGCCACAGGCAATCATCAATGCCGGGGCATCATTGGCAATGGCAGAGGCATTCACCTTGTTCGCCAGCGCCATGTCACTGAAAGGGTTAGCCACTGAACAACCCGCGCCCACCTTTTCCTGAATCAGATCGCCCAAGTCTGCGATAGAGGAAGAGCCCCCTGCCAGCAAGATGTAATCCACTTCATTGAATTGCGTGGAGCCATAGAAAAACTGCAATGAACGATTCACCTGCTGGACAATGGCATCTTTGAACGGCTGCAGCACTTCGCCTTCGTAATCATCGGGCAGCTCGCCGGTTTTCTTGGCCAACCCCGCCTCTTCCATAGAAATACCGTAACGACGCTGAATTTCTTCAGTGAGCTGCTTGCCCCCGAAAAGCTGCTCGCGGGTATAAACGCTACGCCCTTGATGAAATACGTTTAGCGTGGTCATGGTGGCGCCGATATCGAATACCGCCACGGTTTCTAGCTCCTCCGCATTCGGCAAACCGGGCAGAAGCAACTGAAAAGCCCGCTCAATAGCGTACGCTTCCACATCCACCGCTCGCGGTTGTAGGCCACCGATTTCCAACGCATCGGTGCGCATCTCCACGTTCTCTGTGCGTGAGGCGGCAACCAACACCTCCACGCGCTCATCGTTATTCTCAACCGGCCCCACAACCTGAAAGTCCATACGGACCTCATCCATGGGATACGGGATGTACTGATCTGCCTCAGACTTGAGCTGCATTTCCAATGCATCCTCGTCCAGCTCGGCATCCATTTCGATGAGCTTAGTAATCACAGCGGAACCGGACACTGCCACCGCCGCCGCTTTTACCCCGGGACGCGTACGGCTTACCAAGCGGGCAATAGCATCACCCACTCCTTCCACGTCGCTGATATTTTTCTCGACAACCGCATTGGCCGGCAGGGGCTCAACCCCATAGCTCTCGACCTTGTAGCGACTCCCTGATTTGGACAGTTCCAACAGCTTGACCGCCGTGGAGCTGATGTCGATCCCCAGTAGTGTCTGGGCCTTTTTTCTGAGGAAAGGCAGCACTGTCGTCGTCCCGTCTGGTTATTATTGAAGTATTTTTTCTTGCTAGATATATACTTACACGTTTTTTATGTCGAACTACATTAGGAGTTAGTAATAGCAGAACAGATATTAGATCACAACAAGCATTCCACCATATAATGACCCACTTCACGGGCCGGCTAGGCCTTTCTACCGATCCCAGCCAGTAGTTGCCGAAAACATGCGTTTACCCTCCTGGATCCGATACCTGCTGTTACTCCTTATTGCCGGCGCCGGTGGCGGCCTCGCGGCACTTGCCGCCTGCTACCTTTATTTGGCCCCACAATTGCCCCCGGCAAACCAGATTCGCGAGGTGGAGTACCAGATCCCTCTGCGCATCTACAGCCGCGACATGAAGCTGATTGCAGAATACGGCGAAAAGCGTCGCCAGCCAGTGACTTTCGACGAACTGCCGCAACCACTAATCCAAGCGGTACTCGCTGCGGAAGACGAACGCTTTTTCCAGCACAATGGGGTCGATTTGAAAGGTCTGTTACGGGCCTTCGTTGAGCTTGCTCGTTACCGAGAGATCCGTTCTGGCGGCTCCACCATCACCATGCAGGTCGCCCGGAACTTCTTTCTAGACCGTGAACAGCGTTTTTTGCGCAAGTTCAACGAAATCGTACTGGCCATTCAGATCGAAAGGGTTCTCAGCAAAGAAGAGATTCTTGAGCTTTACCTAAACAAGATCTATCTAGGCCACCGCGCCTATGGTGCCCAAGCGGCCTCACAGGTGTACTACGGCAAGTCCGTGGGCGAACTCAGCCTGCCCCAGTGGGCCATGATTGCCGGCTTGCCGAAAGCACCTTCCGCCTACAACCCCATTACGAACCCTCAGCGCGCCCGGGTCCGACGCAACTGGATTCTTCATCGCATGCAGGAAACCGGCGTCATTACCGCTGAGCAGAAAGAGCAAGCGCAGGCTGCGCCAGTCAGCGCCCGCTTCCACGCAGCGTCACCGGAAGTAGACGCCAGCTACCTAGGGGAAATGGCTCGCTTGCAGGCCATGAAGCTGGTAGATGCCAACATTTACACCGACGGCATTCGCATCATCACCACCGTGGACAGCAAGCGCCAGCAAGCTGCCGTTAACGCCCTGCGCAAAGGTTTACACAGCTATGACGAACGACATGGCTACCGTGGTCCGCTAGCACAACTGGATGTGAGTGACGCACCCACCCTCCCCTCCCCATCCAATGCAGATAACGAAGCCCCTCCGCAGGACAGCACCGACACAACGGAGGTGATCGAGGAAGCTGAACTAGAAAAAACCATCACCGGCCTCAATCCTGATGTGGCCAACTGGGCTGAACGCATCAAGGACCAACGACGCATAGGCCCCCTGCAACCGGCCATCGTTACCGCCGTAGGCAAAAAAGACGCAGAGATTCTGTTCCGTGACGGCAAACGCAGCCCACTTGCCTGGGATGACATCCGTTGGGCTCGCCCACAATTAAACAATAAATATGTAGGCAAGGAGCCAACCCAGGCCAGCGACGTCCTCAGCAAGGGAGACGTCATCTACGTTCGTCCAGCCGGCAATGACGAGGATCGGCATTGGCGGCTCGCGCAGCTACCAAGAGCTCAATCCGCACTGGTCTCCCTTGATCCGACCAGCGGCGCCATTGTTGCTCTGCAAGGTGGCTACAGCTTCTCCACCTCCAATTTCAACCGTGCCGTACAAGGCGAGCGCCAAGCCGGCTCCGTATTTAAGCCCTTCATCTATACCTCAGCCATGGAAAGCGGCTTCACCCCAGCCACCATCATCAACGACGCCCCCGTGGTCTTTGACGACAACAAGCTGGAAACTGCTTGGCGACCCACCGGCGCCAGCGGTAAATTCTTTGGCCCCATCCGCATGCGCGAAGCCCTTTATCGCTCCCTAAACCTAGTTTCTATCCGCATCCTTCGGCAAATCGGGATTAGCCAGGCCATGGGCACACTGAAACGTTTTGGCCTACCGACAGACACCTTCCAGCGAGATCTTTCGCTGGCACTGGGCAGCGCCAGCGTCACCCCCATGGATATTGCCGCTGCCTACAGCATCTTTGCCAATGGCGGCTACCGCGTTACCCCATGGAGCATCCTGCAAATAGAAAAGGACAACGGAGAGGTGCTTTGGAAAGCGCCGGAAATCACCTTCTGCGAGCACCACTGTCAGGCACCGACAACCGGCAACCCGCCAGCTGAGAACAACTCAACCCGTCACACCGATGACAGCAACAGCTTTGAAAACGCTCTAGAGCCACTGCAACCCCCCCCGGTCATGGCTCCCCGGGTTGTTGATGCTCGTATTGCCTGGCTAATGAACTCCATACTCCAAGATGTTGTGCGTCGCGGCACTGGTCACCAGGCTAACCGTCTGGGTCGCCGGGATCTGGCAGGCAAAACCGGCACGACCAATGATCAGTTCGACGCCTGGTTTTCCGGCTACTCGCCGGATCTGGTTGCCACCGTCTGGGTTGGATTTGATAACCCTGCCACACTAGGCTGGGGCGAATATGGCGGCAAGGCAGCGCTACCCATCTGGATGGACTACATGGGCCCAGCCCTGAAAGGAGTGCCCGAGCACCAACTGAAACAACCCTCCGGCATCGCTACCGTACGCATCGATCCAGATAGTGGCCTGCTAGCTCGGCCGGAGAATCCGGACTCCATTCGCGAGTACTTCATTGACAGTCAGGTTCCCAAACTGGAACCCGCTCGCGGCCCGAATGGACACAGTGCGCCGGAACAGATCTTTTGATGCACGCAGCG
>AZIH01004184.1_pt1 | contig 13421 bp, 11 predicted proteins | sample 359041 | NCBI WGS metagenome assembly AZIH01 (sample SAMN02429716, study PRJNA222664) | marine sediment metagenome | biome: Sediment sample; isolation source: enrichment culture of sample MGS-ANC(UA) from oil contaminated site at the... | place: Italy: Ancona | collected 2012-02-14 | depth 6 m m
ACCCGATGCCAATCACCCGGCGGGCGTGTTTGAGGGCATCGCCAATACGCCCCAGGGCCGCATCCACCTCGAGTTCTGCCGACTGCTCACCGGGGCTCGGCCGCCACTCCGGCACCCGGGGCCGGTCGGTGCGGTTGACATAGCCGTAGCCAAACCGCCCCAGATCACACAGGAAGTAGCCGTTCACCGCACCGTGGTAGCGGTTTTCAATCCGGCGGATATCGCCATAGCGTTCGCCCGGGCTGATATTGCAGCCCACGGCACATTGGTGGCAGATGCTGGGCGCAAATTGCAGGTCCCACTTGCGGGTGTAATGGTCGGAATGGCTCTGGTCGGTGAACACCCCGGTGGGACAGACCTCGGTCAGGTTGCCGGCAAACCGGCTTTCCAGGGTGCCCTCCTCATGGCGCCCGAAATAGATGTTGTCCTTGGCCCCGAAAGCGCCCAGGTCGGTGCCGCCGGCGTAGTCGTTGTAAAAGCGCACACAGCGGTAGCAGGTGATGCAGCGGTTCATCTCATGGGCGATGAACGGGCCCAGGTACTGGTTGCGGCGGGTGCGCTTGCGGAACCGGTAACGGCGGCGGTCGTGGCCGGTCATCACGGTCATGTCCTGCAGGTGGCAATGGCCGCCCTCCTCGCAGACCGGGCAGTCGTGGGGATGATTGATCATCAGCCACTCGACCACACTGGCCCGGAACGCCCTGGCCTCCTCGTCCTCGATATCAATCCGGGTGCCGTCCGCCGCCGGGGTCATGCAGGACATCACCAGCGTGCCGGTATTGTCGTCCTCGCCCCTGTACTGGCGCACGGCACACTGGCGGCAAGCCCCGACACTGCCCATGGCGGGATGCCAGCAGAAGTAGGGTAGGTCCAGGCCCAGGGACAGGCAGGCCTGGAGCAGATTGTCTGCCCCGTTGACCTCGTAGCTCTGGCCGTCCACATGAATGGTTGCCATGGTGGCGTTTTACTCCCGGTTCGCGGTCAGTGATCGAGTCATACTTCCCCCACCGGAATCGGGTCCGCATGGGCCTCGCCCCGGGGGTACTGAACCCCCTGCTCGAATTCGTGCCGGAAATGCCGGAGGGCGGTCTGCAGCGGCATGGCCGCGCCCGGGGCGTGAGCACAGAAGGTCAGCCCGGGGCCACAATCCGCCGCCAGCTTGTCCAGCAGCTCGACATCGCCGGCCTGGCCTTCGCCCTGCTCCAGTGCCAGTAACAGCTTCACCGTCCACGGCAGGCCATCCCGGCAGGGCGTGCACCAGCCGCAGGACTCCCGGGCGAAAAATTCCTCCAGATTGCGCATCAGCGAGACCATGCTCTGATCCTCGGTGACCACGGTAATCAGCCCCGTGCCGAGGCGGCTGCCCTCCTTGCCCACGGTGTCGAAATCCAGCGGCAGGTCCAGGTGCTTCGGCAACAGAAAGCCGGTGCTGGCACCGCCGGGCAGCCAGGCCTTGAGTGCCCGGCCATCCCGCAGGCCACCGGCATGGTCCAGGATTTCCTGGCCGGTAATGCCAATGGGCAGTTCCCAGAGGCCGGGCCGGTTCACCAGGCCCGAGGCGCCATAGAGTTTGGTGCCGCCATCCTCGGTGCGCCCACCGGACAACCCCTGGTACCAGTCGGCACCCCGCACCATCACCGCCGGCACGTTGCAAAGGGTTTCAACATTGTTTACCACCGTGGGCTTGCCCCAGGCGCCGGACTGGCCGGGGAACGGGGGCTTGGCCCGCGGGTTGGCCCGCTTGCCCTCCAGGGAATTGAGCAGAGCGGTTTCCTCGCCGCAGATGTAGCGCCCGGCGCCGGTATGCAGGGCAATATCAAAATCGAAACCGCTGCCGGCGATATCCCGCCCGAGCCAGCCGGCCTCCCGGGCTTCCACAAGGGCCTCCGCCAGAACCCTGGCGGATTCCACGTACTCGCCGCGCAGGAAGATGTAGCCGTAGCGGGCATTGTTGGCGAAGGCCGCGAGAATCATGCCCTCGATCAGCAGGTGCGGCTGCTGCTCCATCAGCAGGCGGTCCTTGAAGGTGCCCGGTTCCATCTCGTCGGCATTGCAGACGATATAGCCCCGGGGCATGTCGCCGCCCTGCAGGGTGAGGCTCCATTTCAATCCGGCGGAAAAACCGGCACCACCCCGGCCACGGACATTGGCCGCCTTCATGGCGGCGATAACGGCCTGGGGATCGTGTTCGTTCAGAACCTGCCGGACCGCAAGATAGCCCTCCTTGGATTGGTAATCTCTCAGATCCACCACCTGGCCATCGTCCCGCAGCCGCCAGGTCAGCGGATGGGTCTCCTGCTTGCGCTCAGCCGCTGGCTGGAGCAGGCGACTGCGGTACCTGGGAAACTGGCGCTGGCTGTTCATGAATAGCCCTCCAACAGCTCAGGAAGATCATCGACACCCACCGGCCCGTAGACGTCGTCGTCGATCATCAGGGCCGGGCCACCGTCACAGGCGCCCAGGCAACATACCGGCAGCAGGGTGAAGCGGCCGTCGGCGGTGGTTTGCCCCAGCTCGATGCCCAGGTGTTCGCTCAGGGCCTGGCGGAGCTGGTCGAACCCGGTCAGAAAACAGGAGCTGGAGTCACAGACCAGAATCACATGGCGACCTACCGGCTGCCGGAAAATCAGACTGTAAAAGGTGGCCACACCCTCAACACTGGCCGGGCCCACCCCCAGCACCCGGGCAATTGCCGGAATGGCCGCATCCGGCACCCAGCCATGACGGCGCTGGACAATCTTCAGCGCCTCGATGCAGGCCGCCTGGGGCTGCTCGTAATGGCTGACCTCGGCACGCATTGCCGCCGCGTCCTCCGGATGCAGCTGGAAACCATCGGTGGCGAGGGTCCGCCCGTTGAGGCTGTGCTGGTTTGAAGCCGGTGTGTGTTCCATCATCAGCGGTCCACGTCTGCCATAACAAAATCAATGCTGCCCAGATGGGCAATCAGGTCCGGCACAAAGCCGCCCCGCATCACGCTGGGTATCTGCTGCAGATGCGGGAAGCTGGGCGTGCGGATCCGGGTTCGATAACTCATGGTGCTGCCATCACTGGTCAGGTAATAACTGTTGATGCCCTTGGTGGCTTCCACCATCTGCATGGATTCCTGGGGCTTGAGTACCGGCCCCCAGGACACCTGCAGAAAATGAGTAATGAGCGTCTCGATGTGCTCCAGCATCCGCTCCCGAGGCGGCGGCGTGGTGAGCGGGTGATCCGCCTTGAACCCGCCCGCCGGCATGTGATCCACGCACTGCTGGATAATCCGCAGGCTCTGGCGCATTTCCTCGATGCGGAGCTGCCCCCGGTCGAAAACATCGCCGTGCTTACCCAGCGGCACCTCGAATTCAAAGTTGTCGTAACCGGAGTAAGGGCGCTGCTTGCGCAGGTCGAAATTGCACCCCGTAGCCCGAAGATTCGGGCCGGTCACCCCCCAGGCCAACGCCTCGGTGGTATCAAACGCGGCTATGTTGCGGGTACGTTCGCGCACCAGGGCGTTTTCCATCATCGCCCGCTCGTACTCTCGCAGCCGGGGCGGCATCCAGTTGAGAAATTCCTGCACCAGCTTTTCCCAGCCCTGGGGCAAGTCCTGCATCACCCCGCCGATGCGGTACCAGGCCGGGTGCATGCGGAACCCGGTGATGCCCTCAATCACCTTGTAGGCTCTCTGCCGGTCGCTGAACGTGAAGAACACCGGCGTCATGGCGCCCAGATCCTGCAGGTAGGTGCCCAGGAACAGGAGATGACTGGTGATCCGGAACATTTCCGCCATCATCACCCGAATCGTTTTTACCCGGTCTGGCACCTGAATGTCGGCCAGCTTTTCCACCGCCAGCACATAGGGCAGGTTATTCATCACCCCGCCGGTGTAGTCAATCCGGTCGGTGTAGGGAATGAAGCTGTGCCAGGACTGGCGTTCCGCCATTTTCTCCGCGCCCCGGTGGTGGTAGCCGATGTCCGGCACACAGTCGACCACTTCCTCACCATCCAGCTGCAGCACGATGCGGAAGGCGCCGTGGGCGGAGGGATGGTTGGGGCCCAGATTCAGGAACATGAACTCCGCCCCGTCCCGTTCCCGCGCCATGCCCCAGGCCTCGGGCACGAACTGCAGGGCGTCCTGCTCTTTCTCCTGGCCTTCCACAGTCAGGGTGTAGGGGTCGAACTCGGTGGCACGCGCGGGGTAGTCTTTGCGCAGAGGGTGGCCAGTCCAGGTCGGCGGCATGAGGATGCGTTCCAGGTGGGGATGGCCGGAAAAGCCGATGCCGAACATGTCCCATACCTCGCGCTCGTACCAGTTGGCGGCCGGGAACACGCCAGTGGCGGTGGGCACACTCAGGTCGTCTTCGCTCAGGGCCACCTTCAACATGATGTCGCGGTTCCGGGTAATCGACATCAGCTGGTAGAACACGGTGAAATCCGACGCCGGCAGACCCTGGCGGTGGCCGCGCAGCCGTTCGTCAATGGCTGACAGGTCGTACAACAGGTCAAAGGGGGCATTCAGGCTCTTCAGGTAGCCCAGGATATCGGTCAGCGAATCCCGTCTTACCCAGAGCACAGGCATACCGGTACGCGTGTGCTGGCAATACAGCACACCGGCGCCGAAGTCCCGTTGCAGGGCTTCGACCAGTTCGGCTTCTGCGGCATCTGCGCTCATGCTCGTGGTTTGACTCCTGAAACCAGGTTGTGAAACGACGGCGAACAGTTCTACAGCTTGTCTGGCGTCCTTAATTCTGTGGTCTGGATGCGCCGGTCCCGCCACTTCTCCCGTTGCGAGGGCATGTCGGCCCGATAAACGCCCTGATCCCCCACCACCCAGGATAACGGGCGCCGCTCTTCCTGGATGGAATCCTGCAACAGTTGCAGGCCTTGCAGGAAGGCCTCCGGACGGGGCGGGCATCCCGGCACGTAAACGTCGACGGGCAGAAACTTGTCCACCCCCTGAACCACGGAATAGATGTCGTACATGCCCCCGGAATTGGCGCAGGAGCCCATGGAAATCACCCATTTGGGCTCCAGCATCTGGTCATACAGCTGCTGGATCACCGGCGCCATCTTGATGAAACAGGTGCCGGCAATCACCATGAAATCGGCCTGCCTGGGGGACGCCCGGATCACTTCCGAGCCGAACCGGGCGATGTCATGGGGCGAGGTAAACGCCGTGGTCATCTCCACGTAACAGCAGGACAGCCCGAAGTTATAGGGCCATAGGGAGTTTTTCCGGCCCCAGTTCACTGCCGAGTTGAGCACCTCGCTCAGCCTGCCGGTAAAGACATTGCGCTCAAGCTGCTGCTTCACCGGATCCTCGGCTTTTTCCCGGCGGTCCACCGGATAACGGGCATCGCCCCCGGTCGGACCCTCGGCCCGGGTCAGCGTGTAGGCCATGACGTTCCTCCATTGATGCGCAAGCCCCTCGCCCCCGCACCATCCAGCCGGGGCTCCCGGGGTACGCGTTGTTAAGTGCCTCTTTTTCCGGCCGGCCTGTTTTCCGGAGCCCAATCAAGGGCACCGGAGCGGCTGTCGTAAATAAGACCGGCCAGCAGGATAAAGATGAACACAGCGGCACCCCAGAACCCGGTCCAGCCGGCATCGCGGATCACAATGGCCCAGGCAAACAGGAATACCGCCTCGATATCAAAGATGACGAACAGCATGGCCACCAGATAGAACTTCACCGAAAAACGCTGACGTGCGCTGCCGGCGCCGACGATGCCGGATTCAAAAGGAAGGGACTTGCTGACCCCGTGGCTGCGCCCGCCCAGAAGGCTCGACGCGCCCACCATGAAGGCACACAAGCCGAGCACGGCAAGAATAAAAAAGCCGGTGGCCCAGTATTCGGCCATGCCTTTGACCACGCTTTCCGACATGCGTTTACCCTCCGACAACGGTCCAGTTGCCGTGTTGAACACCTGTCTTAAAAGCTAGCAACGGGCCCCGGATTGCGCAAACCGCAACGGGCCAAGGGCCCACAAACGTGCAACCATATGATGTAAAAGATATTACGGATGAAGCAGGGGAGTATGAGAAGATAGAAATGGAGCGGGTGAAGGGAATCGAACCCTCGTGTGCAGCTTGGGAAGCTGCCGTTCTACCATTGAACTACACCCGCTACGCAAACACCGCGAGAGCAATATAAGCGCTTCGCCCACTTGGGGGCAAGCATTCTGTCTGGAGCTTGAATGGATCCCACCCTGACCCTGATTGGCGCCCTGATGCTGGTCATCAGCATTGTGTTGAGCCCGCTCTCCAGCCGGGTCGGCATGCCAGTGCTGCTGATTTTTCTGGTGGTGGGCATGATGATGGGCGAGGACGGCCCGGGTGGAATTGAGTTCGATGATTTTGAACTGGCATTCGTGATCGCCAATCTTGCGCTGGGGGTCATCCTGCTGGATGGCGGCATGCGCACCCGGGCCGAGACCTTCCGTGTCGGTCTGAAGCCCGCCCTCGTGCTGGCGACGCTCGGTGTGGCCATGACAGCGGGCGGCGCAGCCATTATCGCCTGGTGGGTGTTTGACCTTAACTGGCTGACCGCATTGCTGATTGGCGCCATCATTTCCTCCACCGATGCCGCCGCCGTGTTCTCCCTGCTCCAGGGCCGGGGCCTGCACCTGAACGAGCGGGTCAGTGCCACCCTGGAAATCGAATCCGGCAGTAACGACCCGATGGCCATCTTCCTGACCCTGATGCTGGTGACCTTCATCGGCAATTCCGGCGATCAGGCCGGCTGGGCGGCGCTCACCATGCTGGCCAAACAGTTCGGAATTGGCGGCATAGCGGGTATCCTTGGTGGCTTTGCCATCGTGGAACTGGCCAACCGCATCCGCCTGACACCCTCGCTTTATCCGTTGCTGGTGGCAGCGGCTGGCATTTCGGTGTTTTCCGCCACCAACGCCCTGGGGGGCAGCGGTTTCCTGGCGATTTACCTGACCGGGGTGGTGATTGGCAATCGCCATGTGCGGATGATGCCGATGATTCTTCAGGTCCACGACGGCTTGGCCTGGCTGGCTCAGCTGTGCCTGTTCCTGATGCTCGGCCTGCTGGTCAATCCGTCCGATCTGATTCCGCTCGCCGGTGGTGGCCTGATACTGGCACTGGCCCTGATTTTTGTCATTCGACCGCTCACCGTCATGCTGACCCTCTGGCCGTTTGCCTTTAACCGGCGGGAACTGGGTTTTATCAGCTGGGTTGGCCTGCGCGGCGCGGTCCCGATCGTTCTGGCCCTGTTCCCTATCATCGCAGACCTGCCGGAGGCGCAGCTGGTGTTCCACGCAGCCTTCTTCATCGTCCTTGTTTCCCTGCTGGTTCAGGGAACCACCATGGCGCCTCTGGCCCGCAGACTCCGGCTGGAGGTTCCGGCCGGGGAAGACCCTTACCGCCGGCTTCCTCTGGATGCCCCTGCAGCCGGTGATCACGAACTCATGCTCTTCCCGCTGCGGGGTGAGAGCTGGGAGACACCGCGCCCGCTCAGCCAGCTGCGATTTCCGGAGAATACCGCAGTCGCCGGTGTTTTCCGTAACCGGGTCTGCCTGCAACCGAAAGGGGACCTGGAAGTGGCCAGTGGCGACATGGTGGCGATGTTTGCCACGCCCGGTGTGCTACCGGAGCTCGGCAAGGCACTCAGTGGCCGGCATGCCCCCAAATACCTGGCCGAGCGGGCGTTCTTTGGTGATTTCGTTCTCAATGGCGATGCCCTGCTGGGGGATGTGGAGCAGGTCTACGGCATCGAATTTGACGAGCTGCCTCCGGAATTGTCCCTGGCCGAATGCTTTGCCAGACGGACCAAGGGCCACCCGGTTGTCGGGGATGTGGTGATCCTCGGGCCCGTCACACTGGTTGCCCGGGCAACCAGTTCCGACCAGGTAACCAAGGTCGGTCTGAAGATGGACAGTTCACAAAACAGCTGACCCGCAAACAAGATAGCCAAAAAAGTTAACAAAACCGCTTAACAGGTCGCCGGCAGGCTATGGTATAAAACGACTCTATAACCATTAATCATTGGTAAGTTAAGGGTATGCTGACTTTTCGCGCTGCTTTCTCCACCCTGGTCCTGCTCTGGCTGGCAATGGCACCTCAGGCTATGGCCTCCGAGTTGCTGGCCAAAGCCGACACCCGGATGCAGACCAAGACCACCTATAGCCCCGCCGATATCGAGAATGTCAGCACGGTGGTAGTGCGTAAAAGTGAGCGGCGACTTTATCTGATGAGTGGCGAGACGGTGGTGCGCAGCTACCGCATTTCCCTGGGTGACAATCCGGAGGGCCACAAGCTGTATGAGGGAGACGAACGCACCCCCGAAGGCTCCTACACGCTGGACTGGCGCAACGCCGAAAGCGATTTCTATAGATCCATCCATATTTCGTACCCCAGCGAGCGGGATCGGGAGCTGGCGTCTGCCTGGGGGCTGAACCCCGGTGGCAGCATCATGATCCACGGCTTGCCAAACGGCGAGGAAGACATGGCGTTTGCCTATCGCGGCCTGGACTGGACCGACGGCTGCATCGCCGTTACCAATGAAGAGATTGACGAAATCTGGCAACTTGTGTCCGATGGCACTCCAATCAGCATTCACCCCTGAAAAGTATGGCACCAGGATTAAGTTGTTGTCATAGGCCAAGAATATTTACCGATCCTGAGTTAACATTTTTCCCAACAGTGATTTACACTGTTTAACGACTCCGGTAGTCATTGCCCATTACGTCTAGTGGGCGCAAGTTGACAGGAAGTCGTCTACACTGATTTCCGGATCAAAGGAAATAACTCGACCAATAAGGGGATTTACAATGCGTAAACTGACGATCGCCGGTTTAGCACTGGCCACTGCTCTGACTGCAGGTTGTGCCACAACTGATCAGGGTGCCATCGACGAAGCAAATGCAACAGCAAGCTCTGCTGAAAGCACTGCTGAAAATGCAATGAACACCGCTAACAGCGCTGCCAGCGCTGCCCGCACCGCCCAGCGGACTGCGGAAGAAGCACTGGCCGCTGCCAAGGCAGCTCAGAGAGCTGCTGACGAAGCAAACGAGCGTGCCAAGCGTATGCTCGAGCGTGCCAGCCAGAAATAAGGCTGAAGCATGATGAAAGAGGCCGGCACTGCCGGCCTTTTTTTATGCCTCGGGTTCCGGTTTTTCCGGCGTCACCGGTTTGTTCTGTTTCAGGAACGTCGTCATCAGTTCCATCGGCAACGGGAACACGATGGTGGCTGAATTGGTATTACTCATATCAGCGAGGGTCTGCAGGTACCGCAACTGCATTGATCCCGAGTTTCTGGACATAACATCTGCCGCCTCCACCAGCTTCTTCGAAGCCTGCAATTCGCCTTCGGCGTGTATCACCTTGGCGCGACGTTCGCGCTCAGCCTCCGCCTGACGGGCAATGGCCCGGATCATGGATTCGTTCAGGTCAACGTGCTTGATTTCCACATTGGCGACCTTGATGCCCCACTCCTCCGTCTGGGCATCGATAATCTCCTGAATATCGGCATTGAGCTTGTCCCGCTCCGAGAGCATTTCATCCAGATCATGCTTGCCCAGCACCGAACGCAGTGTCGTTTGTGCCAGTTGGCTGGTGGCCGAGTTGAAATCCTCAACCCGGATGATCGCTCGCTCCGGATCCACTACCCGATAATAGAGCACGGCATTTACCCGAACCGTTACGTTATCCTTGGAAATCACGTCCTGACTGGGCACATCCAGTACAATGACCCGCAGGTCAACCCGCACCATCTGTTGGATACCCGGGATTATGATCATCAGGCCCGGGCCTTTCACCCCCTGGAATCGTCCGAGGAAAAAGACAACGCCACGCACATACTCCGGCAGAATCTTGATGGCCGAACCAAGAATCAGCAGCAACACCACGATGGGTGCAAGATAGGGAACCAATTCGCCAATCATATGGCCTCCTTGTTTTGCTGTTAGTCTCTGTTTGCCGGGTCAGCCGTTTTCCGGGATGACCCTGACACTTACCGTTAATCCCTCGACAGCCGCAACACTTACCCTGTCCCCCTCGCGGACCGGCTCATCACTGATGGCATTCCATCGTTCACCGCTGATTCTGACATGCCCCCTGTAGTGGCCGTGCTCTGCGGAAAAATCGTCCAGCGATACCCCCTCTTCATGGGTTAACTGCTCTGCGCCACTGACCGGGTGCCTGCGGCGCAGACCAATGAACCTGGTGACGGTCCAGAGGATGAACCCGGCAGCGACAACAGCAGTGCCGCCAATCGTCGGCAGGGAAATATCCCGGTGGCTGCCATCCATCAGGATGACCGAACCCGTTACGAAAGCCACAATTCCCCCAACACCCAATATCCCGAAACTGGGCACAAAGGCTTCGCCGACGATGAAGGCAAGACCGAGCATAATCAGAGCCAACCCAGCGTAGTTCACAGACAGAACCTGGAAAGCAAACAGGGCCAGAATCAGGCAGATGGCACCAATCACGCCGGGTACCACCGCGCCGGGGTTAGCCAGTTCGAAAATAATGCCGTAAAACCCGATAATCATCAGGAAATAGGCGACGTTCGGGTCGGTAATCACGGACAACAGACGGGTGCGCCAGTCCGGCTGGGAGCGGACAATGTCAAGATTTGCGGTTGCCAGCGTCATATCTCCCGAAGCCATGCGAACCGTGCGGCCTTCGACTTGCTGAAGCAGGTCCCGGAGATTTGGAGAAACCACGTCTATGACGTTCTTCTCAAGCGCTTCCGCAGCACCAAGATTCACCGCTTCCCGCACCGCCTCTTCGGCCCAGTCAGCATTGCGACCGTGGCGCTCAGCAAGCCCGCGGATGTAACTGACGGCATCCTCCAGCACCTTGCGCTCCATCGCGGTGCTGCCACGACGTTTGCTGTCTTCTTGCCCGGCACTTTCTTCGGCAGCAGGCGACTCAGCCCCGGACCCATCGCCTTCCTTGGCATCAGCGTCTTTGGAGGCAGGCTCACTGGCCGGCTCCGGAGTGCCAGGCAGACCGCCCATCTGCACCGGAGTTGCCGAGCCCAGGTTGGTTGCGGGCGCCATGGCGGCGATGTGACTGCCATACAGAATGTAGGTTCCGGCGCTGGCGGCGCGGGCGCCCTGGGGAGAAACATAGGTGGCCACGGGGACTTCGGAGGCGAGGATAACTTTGATGATCTCCCGCATGGAGTCCATCAACCCGCCCGGTGTGTCCATTTCGATGATGACAAGGCCAGCGCCTTCAGATTCAGCCTGGCGAATGCCACGGGTGACATAATCCATGGTGGCGGGGCCTATTGCCCCTTCAACCGTCAGCACCAAAGCAGTGCCGGACGAATTCTGCTGAGCAAATACCTGATGCGCCAAAGAACTCAGCGCCAACAACGCACCGGTCAATAAAACCATCGCCCAAAGCTTCAGGCGGAGGGCGCCCGGTGATTGCTTGAAGCGGTGTACCTGCATAAGACCTCCCGACTACCCATCAGTTTAGAAGATCCGGGCGCCACCGTGTCAGAAATAAAGCTGCTGCTCCGGCCCGCCCTCAGACTCGGGCACCTTTTCCTCAACGGTCTCGTCCGCAGCCATCTGGGTAATCCTTTCGCCGATCATGGTGGGAATACCGTCAGCCTGATCCACGGCAAGCTCAATGGCGGCCCGCTGGACCTCCACACCTGGATTGCTGGCACGGAAGGCCTCAACTTCCGAGAAAACCTGCTGCCACAAGCGATCGCGGTCCTCTCGGGGGTACTCTTCATGAGGACGGTGCACTTCCAGCCAGACCTCACCATCGGATAGTCCAATCTTGACGGCATCACGCACTATCTGGACGGGCGTGCCCTTCTCAACCTGGTACACGAACCTTGAAATATCTTCGTTATACATCCTGAAGCAGCCATGGCTGACCGGCATACCCACACCAAACTGTTTGTTGGTGCCATGGATCAGGTAACCCGCTTCGCTCAGCAACAGGGCGTGGCTACCCAATGGATTACCGGGGCCTGGAGGAATCATCCGAGGCAGATAATCACCGGACGCTTCATACTCGGCGCGAATGCTGGCCGGCGGGTACCAGGCAGGGGATTCCAGTGGCATGGTCACCTTCGCGTCGGTCAGCGGCGACGGATTCTCCTCAGTGCCGACCCCGACTGGATACACCTGTACGCCTTGATCAGTAAAGTAGTACAGGCGGTATTCCGCCAAATTGATGACAATACCCTCCCGCCTGGCATCCGGAAGAACGTATTGCCGCGGCAGGGTAATCATTGTGCCTTCCCCGGGCAGCCAGGGGTCGACGCCGGGATTGGCTTTCACCAACTCCAGATAACCCATGGCCAGGCGGTTGCCTATAGCGGCAAAGGTATCCTCGTAACTGGTCTCATAGACGCCCAGTTGTCCCGCCAGGTCGCCCTGAACCGGGAAAGTTGGAACACGGGGGCTCCGGTCCGGCGCTGCCGGGCTTTCGGAATTGCCGGCATTCTTTGCACCCTTTGCCGCCACACCCCCTGCCGGCTCCGCCGCCTGAAGCGCCGGGAGCATCAGGGACTGCGCCAGGAAAAGCACCGCTACACATCTCAACCACATAGACAAAGTTCCGAAAGCTTCAGGGCACCACGGTAATGACAGCAGGTACCTTCAGGAGTTCACGCAGGTCGTCCATACCGTGACGACAACAAGCACCAGAAACAGAACGCTTGCACCAATTCGCACCGTGGCAAAGGGCAACCGCTCCCTCAGCCAGTGCCCCGCCATAATAACTGGTATGTTGGCAAGCAGCATCCCCACTGTGGTTCCCGGGAGACCCCTAGCCCCGCATCCGCCATACCGGTATCGCTGCGACGGCCACAAACACCGCCACCAGCCACCAGGCCGAATGAAAGGCGTTGATCGTCGGCATTCCGGCACTATGCTCACCGAATTCAATGGTCAGTGCCACCAGGTTGACACCAAATGCGCCACCAAGCTGGCGCATGAAGTTCAAGGTGCTGGAACCGGCACCCAGTTCCTCAGGTTCAAGCGGATTGAGCGCACCCGTTGACAGTGCCGGCAGCATAAAGCCGATACCGATCCTGCCCAGCACGGCCCATAGCGCCAGCCAGCCAAAGGCCAGATCCAGATCCGAAAGGGCAAACAACGCCGCCGACAGGGCAAACACCGCAATGCCGAAGATAACCAGCTTGCGGGCGCTCTGTTTGTCCGCCAGCCGGCCCGCCAGCGGGAAAATCATGCCCAGGACAATGCCGGCCGGCAACATCAGCAACCCGGCTTCGGTCGCCGTGAAGCCCAGTGCAGTCTGGACAAACAGGGGAATCAGGTAGGTGGATCCGAACAGGGCAAGACCCAGTGCCATGGCGCCCAGGCAGGCATAGAGAAAGCCCGGTTTGCGCAACAGGGCAATGTTCACCAGCGGGTGCCGGGTATTGCGCTCCCGGAAAACAAAAAGCCCCAGGGTTGTTATCGCCAACAGTGCCTCGGCCG
>AZIH01011149.1_pt1 | contig 13365 bp, 11 predicted proteins | sample 359041 | NCBI WGS metagenome assembly AZIH01 (sample SAMN02429716, study PRJNA222664) | marine sediment metagenome | biome: Sediment sample; isolation source: enrichment culture of sample MGS-ANC(UA) from oil contaminated site at the... | place: Italy: Ancona | collected 2012-02-14 | depth 6 m m
TTTCACTGGTGCCAGGATTGCTGAAGCAGACTTCCACACCGGCATCCACCAGGGTTTTCATCAGGGCTTGTGCGCCGTTTGTCATTGTTGTTCTCCAGCTTTTGGGATTTCAATTATCAGGGAACTGGCCGTTTGTGCCATTCGGGTCAGCTTCGTGTGCAGGGGCTTCAGCCTCCAGCTACAATAGAGCGCACCGCCGCCCGGGCTGTCATGATACAGCCCGGCAGAAAGGTGCCTTCCAGGGAACGTTTGCCGTTGGCGCCACCGCCACCAAAACCAGCCGCTTCTCCTACACAGTAAAGACCCTCCACGGGCACACCCTGGGCGTTGAGGATGCGGCTCTGCAGATCGGTTTGCAGGCCGCCCAGGCTCTTGCGGGTGATCAGTTGCATGCGGATGGTGATGTAGGGGCCAGCGCCCGGTTTCTGCAGTGGGGCCGGTTTGCAAGTGCGCAGACGGTCCGGCTTCCATTCCCGGGCGTGCTGGATCATCCGGATCTGGGCATCGTTATGGAGACTGGTGCCGGTGGCGAAATTGGCATCAAAAGCGTCGGCGGTGGCCTTGAGCGTTGCCGGGGTGATGTCGTTGGAGTAGGTCAGCGCGTTCATCTTGCCGGCCAGCTCAGTCAGGCTATCTGCCACCAGGAAATCCCGGCTTTCATGCTGCATCTGCCTCACCAGAGCGTGGTTGCCCAGCAACAGCTCTTTCACAAACTGGGGGAACTGTTTGTCCCGGATGCGCGCGTTGTGTTCGGCGCCGGAAATGGCAAATTCCTTGGCGGCAATGCGCCAGTTCAGCAGGTGCCAGGTCCAGGGTTTTTCCTGCTGTGCCACCCGCTGGCACAGCCAGTGGGTATCAAACCCGGTCACCAGGGGTTCCGGACCAATCCGCTCGCCCCGATGGTTCAGCCACAGGGCGGATTTGCAGGGAATGGTGGAAAGGCCATGGCCGGTAAAGTGCGGGTACGGATGCGGGAAGCCCGCCGCGTAATTCCACATTTCGCCGGCGTGGGTAATCTGGCCCCCCAGGGTGTCGGCCACCCAGTGATGCATGTGGCCGTCCGCATAGGGGTGAGCACCGTTCAACATTCGGGTGGGTTGTGGCCGGTCAACCGGCCAGTTGGCGCGGCATTCCTTATGGCTGCCGTTGATACCGCCGGTGGCCAGAACCACGGCCGGAGCGGCGAAGCGGACTTCCTCCCCGGTGGCCTCATTGATGGCCAGGGCGCCACTCACTTTTCCCGCTTCATGGTCCAGTTCGGTGATGCGGTGCTGGTGCAGCAGGGTGAGTTTGCCTCTGGTGTTTTCCCGGTGCAGCGCCGTCATCAGGCAACGGACCAGCTCCCGCGCGGTGCCCCAGACCACATGGTAGCGGGGCAGACGGTTGCCATCGCCGAAGCGACCACGTTCAACCCAGTTCACCGCCGGCAGGAACTTGATGCCTTCGTTACTGAGCCAGTCGTAGACCTCAGAGCGTGAATGCTCCACGTAATAGCGGGCCCATTGCAGGGGCAATTCATCGTCGGGCGCCAGCTCGCCAAAGCGGAGCCAGTCGTCCAGGGCAATCTCCGGTGTGTCGGCAATCTTCATGCGTTTCTGCAGCGGCGTGCCCACCAGCATCATGCCGCCAAAGGCCCACAGCGCCAGGCCGCCCATGCGCTCTTTCGTGTCCCGGTCTGCCAGAGTCACGGACTTGCCGGCGCGCAAGCCTTCCAGAGCCGCGACAATGCCGGCCAGCCCGCCGCCAACCACCAGAATATCTGAGGAAATTACCTTGGCCATAGTACATCCGACCTGATCGCAATGAGTTGTCAGCTTTAAAGATATACCGGTACCATGGCTTTAAAATTGACTTTGGAGGCCAGTAAAATTGACATTAGAGGCCACGGTTTCCATTGGCTGGGTGAATACCGTCATCGCGGCGGCGCAGCGGTTGTCTGTGGATGAGGGTACGTTGCTGACAACCGCCGGTATTCCGGAGGCTGCCGGTACCCGGGAACGCTGGCCCATTGATGACATTACGCGGCTCTGGCATGCGGCGGAGCGTTGCACCGGTGACCCGGGTTTTGGTCTGAAGGTAGGGGCCGAGTTCACCCCGATGAGCATCAGTGGTGTGGGCTTTGCGCTGCAGTCTGCCGCTACCTTGCGTGAAGCGATTGTGATGGTGCAGCGCTTTCAGCGGCTGATCTCCGATGGCGGGCGGTTCCAGATCCTGGCGGGCCATTCCGCCACCTGGCTGGTTTACCATCCCCGGCAGGGAAAACTGGCTTTCAGCCCGCATCAGATTGAGGCGGTTCTGGCCGCGGTGGTCGGGTTTGCCAGTTGGGTAACCGGAACCCGGATGCAGCCTTCACAGGTGCAGTTCAGCCAGCCGCGGCTCGGCCCCCGGCCGGGATACCAGGCCGTGTTCAACTGCCCGGTGGAATTCGAACAGGCGTTCAGTGGCGTACTGGTGGAAAATGCCGTTCTGGACCAGCCCCTGCCCCAGGCAGATCCCGAACTCGCGCAGGTGCACGAGCGCTACACCACCGCCCGGCTGGCCGCACTCTCTATTAAAAGCGCCTCTGTGCCGGAGTTACGGCGATGGTTGGCGGCCCGGATAGGACCGGTTCTCCCCCGCCGGGCAGACGTGGCCGAAGCCCTCGGAATCAGCGAACGCACCCTCGCCCGGCGGCTCCGTGAACAGCAGCAAACCTTCGATGCCCTGCTGGACGACGTGCGCCGTGAAAAAGCCCTTCAGGCGGTTGCCGATACCACGACCACCCTGCCCGAAATAGCCGAGGCACTGGGCTTTGCTGAAACAAGCACGTTCTACCGCGCCTTCCGGCGCTGGACGGGTTTGCCCCCAGTTCGATGGCGCAAAGCCGTGCGTCCGTGATATCCGCACGTTAGTAAATATTGGCGGCACTTGAGGCGGCTCGCATCGGATAATGCCCCGTTACCAGGGCAACTCTTCCCCATTGCTGTGCCAGAAGGAGCCGGTGTTTTCCAGGCTCAAGCCTTCAATCCTGGCCGCCAGGCCTTTGGCTGATTCCTCGGGTGTGATCAGCCCTCCAAAATTCACCATGCGGGTTTGCACATAGCCAGGGTGCAGCTGGGCCACAGCAATACCTCTCGGCTTCAGATCCATAGCGAGGGATTTTCCAAAGGCGTTCAGTGCCGCTTTGGAGGCACGGTAACCATAGCGGCCACCGGAATCGTTATCCGCAATAGAGCCCATGCGGCTGGTGATGTTGGCGATCTTGCCGCCCGACGGTATCTGCGACGCGAGTGCTTCGGCCACGCGCAATGGCGCATAGGCGTTGATCTCCATCTGGGTACGGATGGAATCGAAGTCGATGCTACCCAGCGTTTCATCCTGTAGCAGGCCGGCGTTGTTGATCAGCAGATCGATCGTTTGCCCGGCCAGCTCGCTCGTCAGCGTCTGAATGCCACCATCGGTCGTAACGTCTATCCCGTCGATTACCCGGGCCGCCACCTCCGCAAGCTCGTCGGATGTCTGCCGGCACACGCCAATCACCGACCAGCCTTCACGAGCATAGTGGCGGGCCAGTTCAAGGCCAATGCCACGGTTGGCACCGGTGATGACTGCGGTTTTGTTATCCGCCATGAAAATCTCCTTATCGTTGGTAATAACCACCAATACGTCGAAACCGCGGCGAAGTTCAATACCTCAACCCAGATCTCGACCCCGCATTATCAAACACACCGTTGGTGGGAGAAAAGTATGGTATTTTGATCAACAGGCCTTTGCCCGTTGTATCTTTGAGGTGGCAACAGGCCCGCAATGAATCCACAAGGAGGTAATCTTTATGCGTATCGCAAAAGAAGACATACCTGTTCGGATTGACGCACCCGGTGCAATAGCTCGACAAAAAACCGATTTTGGCGATGTCACGGGCTACGGCAAGATGGGAGCCGAGTATTTTTCCTTTGGCGCCGGAACCGATATCACAGCGTTATTGCATGGACTCAAGGACAACAGTTGTCAGAGCCCCCATTGGGGCTATGTTGTTGACGGGGAAATCACTGCCCTCTATACCGATGGCAATGAAGAGACATCACGTGCCGGTGATCTGTTCTATTGGCCGCCCGGTCACAGCGTCAGGGCGGATAAAGATACTGATATCGTGATGTTCAGCCCACAGCATGAACACGGTGAAGTAATCGATCACATCCGGCGGCAGGTCAGCGGCTGACTCGTTGACGGCCACCCGGACTGCGAGGAGGGGAAGCAACCTTCCCCTCCCCACGGCCATAGCCATCGTTATTCCTCCAACTGCCCCGACAATTGCATCTGATCGCGCCCCCCCTTCTTCGCCAGATACAGAGCCTCATCCGTCGCATTGATGAGGTCATCCGGAGTGCACCCGTGCTCCGGGGCGGTTGCCAGACCTGCAGAAAAGCGGACAATCAGATGCCGGTCGCCGACGGTCAGTTCCATTGGGCTGTTCTGGCGGCGCCATTCCCTAATTCGCTGATGGGCATTGACCATCGAGAGCCCGGGCATCATGATCAGAAACTCCTCACCACCCCACCGGCAAACAACATCTTCCTTCCGCATACCATGGCAAAGCAGCCTGCTGAATTCCATGAGCACCTGATCCCCTGCGGCATGGCCATGGTCATCATTCAGTTGTTTAAAATAATCGAGATCCACCATCATCAGGGTCACGGGATAGTGTTCACGCCCGGCACGACTCAGCTCCCGGTTGAGACTCTCCAACAGGTAACGCCGGTTGAACAGATTGGTGAGGGGGTCTCGGATGGCCTCCTCCTGAAGCTGATGCTGGAGTCGACGGTTCTCAGCCAACTGTTGCTCAAGGGTTTCGTTGGTCTGCTTCAAGGCAATTTCGGCGCTGCGCCGCGCCGTTATATCGCGCGAGATGCCGCAAATATAAACCGTGCTGCCATCTCGCCCCAAAAGCGGTGAAATACTGGTTTCAAAGACGGTGAGCGGTGCCGAATCGAAGCCTTCGGTGGTTTCCTCATAACGGATTCTGTGGCCGGCGGCGATGGCCCCGGCGTAATTATCGGCTATTCGCTGGTACAGCACCGGATCCGGCACAATTTCATCCAGGAAACGCCCGCAGAGCAGCGCATCGGACTGGTTCATGAACTTGTCCATGGCCTCGTTGCAGTAGACAAGACGATACCTTTGGCCCTCAAGCCGCAACAGGAACACATGATCAGACATGGTATCCAGCATGCCGGTGAGCAGGTGGATATCGGCTGGCTCAACTACGTTTACCGGGGATGTCACCGTTGAAGATCCCTGTTTTCCAGTCAATGGTTGAAGCCTGACTATAGCGTAACCAGTCTGGCCAGGTAACCAACGTCTGGTCACTTCAACATCACTATCAGGCTTAAGCTGAATCAAACAGAGAGCTCCAATACTCGGCTTCAGCTACGGCCACCATCAGTCCCATTGAGGACCCCGTTTAAGTTGCTCACACCCCCAACCGATCCCGCAACCCGTAATACCAGGCTCCCAGGGCCGTCAGCGGGACCCGGAACAGGCGACCACCCGGGAACGGATAGTGTGGCAGGCTGGCGAAGGCGTCGAAGCGTTCGGCCTGGCCCTGAATGGCTAGCGCGAGAGCCTTGCCTGCCACATGCGTGAAGGTAACGCCGTGGCCGGAGCAGCCCTGGGAATAGAATACGTTGTCCTGCAGGCGACCCAGTTGCGGGAGGCGTGAGAGGGTAAGCAGGAAGTTGCCGGTCCAGGCGTAGTCGATTTTGATCCCGGCCAGCTCAGGAAAGGTTTTCAGCATGTGGGGGCGAATCAGCCGCTCGATGTTGGCCGGGTCGCGGGCACCATAGGTCACGCCGCCGCCATAGATCAGGCGTTTGTCGCCGGAGAGGCGGAAGTAGTCCAGCAGGTAGTTGCAGTCTTCCACGCAGTTATCGTCTGGCAGCAGCCGTTTTGCAGTGGCTTCGTCCAGTGGCTCCGTGGTAATAATCTGCGAACCGCAGGGCATGGATTTGGCGCCCAGTTCAGGCACCAGCCCGCCCAGGTAGGCGTTGCCCGCCAGCACGACGAACTGTGCCCTCACCTCTCCTTCTCTGGTTTTCACGGTTGCCGGCTGGCCGGGAAGAATCTGCGTGACTTCCGAATGTTCGTGGATCACCCCACCCCGGGATTCCAACGCAGCCGCTTCCCCCAGCGCCAGGTTCAGTGGATGGATATGACCACCCGTGTGATCGATGGCCCCGCCCACGTAGCGGTCGGTGCCGACTCGGGCTCGGATGGCCTGCTCGTCCAGCAATTCCAGCTTGTCATGGCCGAACCGCCGCCACAGGCCCCGCTGGGCTTCGAGATGTTTGAGTTGGCGCGCGTTCATGGCGGCAAAAATGCCACCCTCTTTCAAATCACACTTTAGGCTGTAATCCCGCACCCTCTTCCGGATGATCTGGCTGCCTTCGAAGGCCATCTCCGCCAGCAGGCGCAGATGGTCCGGCGTGGTCTGGCGTTCGATGTTGTCCAGATCCCGGCTGAAGCTGTTAACGATCTGGCCGCCGTTACGGCCGGAGGCACCCCAGCCCACGGTCGCCGCTTCAAGCACCACCACCCGGAAACCGGCTTCAGCCAGAAACAACGCGGTGGACAGACCGGTATAACCGGCACCCACCACGCACACGTCAGCCTCACACGGGCCCTTCAGTGCAGGGCGTCTCGGCGCCGGATTGGCAGAAGCCGCGTAATAGGAAGGAACCGTAGGGTACTGGGTCATAAGATGGCGCCAAGCAGGGTGACGGACTGATCGAGTAACAATCAGGCAGGCATTGGTAAGAGATAAGGAGACGGCAAAAACAGCGGCCGCCGAAGCAAGTCTATGCCAGGACCCGACATCCGTGAAGACACGTTCTTCTACCTATAGCTGAGGCCGCGATTGGTTGTGCAAGTGCTGCTATGATTGCTCAATTCCCCTGCCTGCGAGACGGCCATGAATCAATCCACGCGTTCCACCACACCCACCGACCAGGCCGGATGGCAGGCGCTGGCAGATCACCTCTCTTTTGAGGGCCGGGCCTTCATAGACGGCAAGTATCAGTGGTGCAGCAGTAGCGAGACCTTTGCCTGCATCAGCCCGGTGGACGGGCGGGAATTGACTCAGGTCGCCAGTTGCGACGGGCCCGATGCCGAGCTTGCTGTTGCTGCCGCCAGGAAAGCCTTCGAAAGCGGCATCTGGAGCCACCTCCCCCCCACCAGACGCAAGGCCATTCTGCTTCGTTTCGCAGACCTGATCGACGCCCATGGTGATGAACTCGCCCTCCTGGAAACCCTGGACATGGGCAAGCCCATCAGCCATGCCCGGACCATCGATGTACCGGCTACCGCACGCGCGATCCGCTGGACTGCCGAAGCCATCGACAAGGTGTATGGCGAACTGGCTGCCACCCCCCATAACCAGATCGGCATGATTTCCCGGGAGCCCATCGGCGTGGTTGCGGCCATTGTGCCCTGGAACTTTCCGATGATCATGGCCGCCTGGAAGATTGCCCCCGCCCTGGCCAGTGGTAATTCGGTGATTCTCAAGCCTTCCGAGAAATCCCCGCTCACCGCCATCCGCCTGGCGGCCCTGGCGGAAGAAGCCGGCATCCCACCGGGTGTGTTCAACGTGCTGCCCGGCTATGGCCACACCGTGGGCAAAGCCCTGGCTCTGCATATGGACGTGGATTGCCTGGTGTTCACCGGCTCCACCAATGTGGCCAAACAGCTGATGATCTACGCGGGCCAGTCCAATATGAAACGGGTATGGCTGGAAGCCGGTGGCAAGAGCCCGAACATTGTTTTTGCGGACGCGCCGGACCTGAAAAAGGCCGCCGCCGAAGCCGCCAGTGCCATCGCCTTTAACCAGGGCGAAGTCTGCACCGCCGGCAGCCGGCTGCTGGTAGAGGAGAGCATCCGCTCCGAGTTCATCGGCCTGATTTGCGAGGCCCTGAAAACCTGGCGCCCCGGCCACCCCCTGGACCCGGCAACCACCTGCGGCGCTGTTGTCGATCAGGCCCAGTTGGACCGCATCGTCGACTACATCGGTATCGGCCAGGCCGAGGGGGCAACGCTTGTAGAGGGTGGCAAACGGGTAATGGAAGAAACCGGCGGCCTTTTTGTCCAGCCCACAGTGTTTAATGGCGTGAACAACCGTATGCGTATCGCCTCGGAGGAAATCTTCGGTCCGGTGCTGTCGGTGATCGGGTTCACCACAGCCGAGGAAGCCGTCGCCATTGCCAACGATTCGATCTATGGCCTGGCGGCAGCCGTGTGGACCTCCAACATCAACACCGCCCATAAGGTCGCCAAGGCGTTGCGGGCCGGCAGCGTGTGGATCAACCATTATGATGGTGGAGACATGACTGCCCCCTTCGGCGGTTTCAAGCAATCCGGCAACGGCCGCGACAAGTCGCTGCACGCCTTCGACAAGTACACCGAAATCAAGGCCACCTGGCTGGTACTTGAATAGTCCCCAATATGAAACGGCGCCTTGTGGGCGCCGTTGATCATTGCAGGTTGACCGTTTACACGGTGTGCAGGTACCACAGGTATTCCAGATCCGAGATCGTCATCTCGAACTCGTTCAGCTCGTGCTCCTTGCAGGCCACGAACACATCCAGGAACTGGCTTCCGAGATAATCCGCCATCACCGTTGACTGTCCCAGCTCCCGCAGGGCATCCCGCAGGTTATTCACCAGCGATGCTTCGTGCTGCTCGTGGGCATTGCCCACGGTCACCGGTGGCGGCTCGATCCTGTTGGAAATGCCGTAATGAATGCCCGCCAGCACAGCGGCCATCAACAGATAGGGGTTGGCATCGGCACCGGCGACACGATGTTCAATACGCAGAGCTTCCGGATCGCCGCCCGGCAGGCGCAGTGATGCGGTGCGATTGTCCACACCCCAGGTTGCTGCGCTAGGCACGTAATATTCCGGGCTGAACCGGCGGTAGGAATTGATGTTGGGGCAGAACAGCGCCATGGCATCGTTCATGGTGGCCACCAGCCCACCCACCGCCCACCGCAGCATCTCGTTGGGTTGTTCGGCATCGCCGGCGAAAATGTTGTGCCCTTCGCCATCGACCAGACTTACATGCAAGTGCATGCCGCTGCCCGCCTGGCTGTGGTAGGGCTTGGCCATGAACGTGGTGTCCATCTCATGATCGTAGGCCATGTTCTTGATCAGGCGCTTGAGCAGAGTGGCGTGGTCACACGCACGTACAGCGTCGTCCACGTAATGCAGGTTTACCTCAAACTGGCCAGGGGCGGATTCCGCCACCAGCGCATCGGCTGGCAATTCCTGCTCATGGGCCGCATCCAGCACATCCGCCAGGAACTCGGCGTACTCATCCAGATCATCAATGGAATAGGCCTGGGTGCCGGCGGGGCGCTTGCCGGAAATGGGCGACTTCGGAGGCTGGGGTCGGCCAGCCAGATTCTCCTGATCAATCAGGTAGAACTCCAGCTCAAAGGCAGCAACCGGTGTCAGATCCAGTTCTTCAAAGCGCTTGACGATGTTCTGCAGTACCACCCGGGGGTCCGCAAAAAATGCCGTTTCGCGATCCAGCTCATACATGGTCAGCAAAAGCTGGGCGGTGGGGCGCTTTTGCCAGGGCTCCATGGTGAGGGTGCCGTCAATGGGCAGGCACACCCGGTCCGCTTCGCCGATATCCAGGCCCAGGCCGGTTTCTTCCACGGTGGTGCCCTGGATGTTCAGGGCAAAGATGGACGCCGGCATGGCAACGCCACGCTCAAACACCTTCGCCAGAGCAGACGGGTCCACCCGCTTGCCACGAACAATGCCATTCATATCCGGAATCAGCAGATCAACGAACTGCAGTTCGGGGTGCGCCTGAAGGAACGACTCAGCGCTCTCAAAACCAGAACCCATAGGGAAAGCCTTCCACAAACTCTGACAGGCCTGTGGCGAGGGGCCGGCACAGGGGGGTCTTAACGCTCCTTTATCCTGTTTTTTGGAGCGTTTTGCAAGATAGGCATATACCGTATCACGCGCTGATAGAGTTATTAGCAGGTAAAGGCGTGTGATCGAGGGCTGACAGAAAAGTCATAGAGGAAAGCTTCAATAGGATGTATGGTTCATAGCTAGCCATTGACCTTACACTCACTGTCGTTCCAGGGAGTAACACCCCATGAAAACCGCAGTCGGCCTATCAGTATTTCTGATGGCGTTCAGTCTCAATAGCCGGGCTCAGGAGATCGATTACGATAAGCGCAACACGCATATTTTCTGCTCGTCGCACCTGGCAGTCATCAGTGAATCGTTTGACGAGAAAGGAAAGGAGTACCAGGCTCTTGCCTACCTGTCCAACATGCATCGCGATGAGGGCAGGAAACTGGGCGCCACGAAAAAACACTTTGAAGACGTCGCCGGCTATCTGAAACAGGTTCGCAATAACAGCAAGCAGAAATGGGAGAGGCTATCCGTCCAGAGCAAAAAGGTCTGCTTGCCCAATTCCTGACGCCGTCTAGTGTGTGCGCCTTTTGCTTAGATACATGTTCGCGTCTGCCTTGCTCAGTAATTCCCTGGCAGTCACTCCATCCTCCGGATAGAGCGCAGTACCGATGCTGCATGAAACATGAAATGCCTTGCCTTCAAGATTCATCGGCAATGACATGAGTTCACGAATCTTGGCGACCGCTGTCTCGATCGAGGCACGGCCATGAACATCGGTCAGAAGCACCGTGAATTCGTCGCCCCCCATACGCGCGACTGTATCCGTCTCCCGCGTACAATCTTCCAGCCTGCGTGCCATTTCGATGAGCATCTGATCCCCTGTTTCGTGCCCACTGGTATCGTTGATCTTTTTGAAGTCATTGAGGTCAAGGTACAACAACGCCAGACGGCCTTCATTCCTGCCGGCCAAGCGCAGGGCCGTTTCCAGGCGGTCGTAGAATAATGAACGGTTGGTCAAACCGGTCAACGCGTCGTGGTGCGCCATGAACCGCAGGCGCTCTTCCGTCCGTTTGCGCTCAACGACCGTCGCAAGCTGGGTGGCCACGAACTCCAGCAACGCCTGATCCGCTTCGCGATAGCGCGTGCCTGCTGCCGAACTTTCAATGACCAGCGCACCAAGCACCGCACCCCGTGATATCAGGGGCACACCTAACCAGCCAGGACCCTCAGGTTGTGCCACGTCACGGCCCTCCACCCCCTGCCGAACGGTATCACGGCCAGCCAGCAGGGTCTGTCCCGCGCTGATGACATCACCAATGGCAGTCCCGGATTCCACAGGCTTCTCAATCCAGCCACTAGATCCGCCCGCGGTCCAGTCCGGAACGCTAAGTCCGACCCCCTCAGCGTCATAAAACGCGAGATGAAGATCCGATTCTTCGAAAAGCTCGCCAATCACCTCGCGCACACCGTCGCAAAGCTCTCGGAGCGTTTCTGCCGAGTGTGCCGCTTCCGAGATTCGATACAACGCGTTCCGGGTCTTGTCTGATTGCCGCTGAGCCGTGACATCTCGCGCAACGGCTATCCGCAGGCGATTCTGTTCAGACCAGCGTGCAGACCAGAGAATATGCACAACACGGCCATCTTTGTGCACATAACGATTCTCGAAATCCGTGTGGGACCGGCCACTCATTACGCTACTGGCAGCGGCAAGAGTGCGGTCCAGATCATCCGGGTGAATGTAATTCAGAATCCCGGTATCGGTCATCTCGTTAGCAGAATAACCGAGCAGCTGCTCGCAGGAATCGCTCACGAAAACGATTTTCCCGAATTCATCGACCACGAACACGGTATCGAGCAACAGGTGGACCAGCTTGGGATAGAGGGCTTTGAAATCGACCGTCACAAACCGTCTCCTTTAACGCCCAGCCGGTCCAGGTACAGGTGAAGCTCTGCCTCGCTCATATTCACATATTCCAGTACCCGTCCGTACAGCATGGCAGTGGGGACGTTACGGCCGTTCAGTTCCTGCTGGGTTTCATGGAGTACGTAAAGAACAATGCGTTCAGTGCGGGTGAGACCATCGCGGACATCCGGGATGACTTCAAGGAGGGTTTGCAGGGAGCCAGGATCAGACATTGAGTACTCGGCGCGAAGATTCGACCGATACATCATAGCAGTCTGGCAGCGGCAGCCCCAGAGGGATACCGCTGCCTTTCATAGCAATTCAGATCTGCTTGTAAACAACCTCCGACAGTCGGCTGCGGTTACCTTCAGTATCCAGGGTGCGGATAGCGAAGTACCAGGTACCTTCGGTGAGCTCATCAACCAGCAGTTCGTCGACGGAGGCGTCACCAATGGCGAGGCTCTGATCCAGGGCTTCTGCACTGGTACCGTAAACCACTTCGAAACCGGCGATTTCGCCCATGGCCAGGCTTTCTCCGTTTTCACGGGTCAGCGGTGCCGTCCAGCTCAACATGGCCGCATTGGCGGGAATGGTCTCTTCCGGGACGGTTTCCGTAGCCGGTGGTTCAGTGGTTCCTGTCACTGTCCCGGCATCGACTACCGTGCCAGCGGTGGGGTCGCCACCAGTTTCAACCACTCCCTCCGTGCTGCCGGTATTGTCGCTTGTGGCGCCACCGGCAGGGGCACTGGTTGTTTCTCCGGTGTCGGCAACACTGGTGTCGCTGCCAGCGTTCACATCTGCAATGGTCTTGAAGCGCTGTACGTTGCGGTTCTCAACCACCGCCAGTTTCTGGCTGATAATGCTGGAGTCTACGGTTACCTGGAGTTCTGAGGCTTGCAGTGCCGCAGCAGAAACAAGATCCGCGAGTGCTACGTTGGTGCCATCACCCATCACGCTGATCTGGCCTGTGGCACTGACCTGAGCGGTGAGGTTGTTCAGTACATCAGAAATCGAGTTCCAATGGGCATTGTCGTTGACCAGAGCCAGGAAAGCGGCGTTAGCTATAGCGACCTGAATCGCGTCAGCGGAAACACTGGTCAAGTTGTCAAGCTGGGTCACATCCGGCGGAGTGAGACGGAGCGCGCCGGCCGGGAGCCCAAACCAGTTTTCCACCGTTGTGTAGGCACTTGAGAGCGCATTCGGCGAAAGTCCGTTGGCACCGCGTTCCGCCAGGGTCACGGCCAGGTGTGTCAACGGTGTCAGGTTGACGGTTTCCATACTCAGGTCGCCGGCGCCGCGAAGGCTGAAGTTGCTGTCCAGCGCCATTGGCTGACCAAAGGCAACGGGCGCCGAACCGGCTTGATCACACTGGGGAACAACGTCGCAGATCATGCGGGTGCTGCCATCGGCCTGGAGCTCTACCAGGGCCCAGCCTTCCGCCTTGCCCCGAAGCTGCCATTCGTAACTGCCGTCTTCAGCCGTACGCACGGGCTTTGCGGCCTGACGTTGCGGGGCGTAATTGCCGTCTTTATCCGCAATCAAGCGGTTGGCGAC
>AZIH01001551.1_pt1 | contig 13257 bp, 10 predicted proteins | sample 359041 | NCBI WGS metagenome assembly AZIH01 (sample SAMN02429716, study PRJNA222664) | marine sediment metagenome | biome: Sediment sample; isolation source: enrichment culture of sample MGS-ANC(UA) from oil contaminated site at the... | place: Italy: Ancona | collected 2012-02-14 | depth 6 m m
GGGCCGTCAAAGCGACCCTGGCGCGGGCAATCCTTGCGGTCGCGCCAGGGAGTGCGAATGGTACCGATGAAGCGTAAGGCAGCATCAGAGGCCGGTTCGAGTTCAACAGCCTCCTCATTGGGTCGTAAATCGCCAGTGCCGATCATTGACTGGTCCCGCCCGTTATTGCTCGTCTCTTGGTGGGCGTTCGACGACCTTGCGCTTGCCCTTGGCACAGCGTGAGAGTGCCTTCAGGCCATCTGCCTCGAACGCATCCACACGAATGACGTCGTACAGAGCTTCCAGAGCTTCCAGCAGCTTGTCGCATTCATCCGCCTTCACAACACCCTGGGCACATGCCCAGTCCACCAGTTCCTTGCGCTCGTGGCCCATCAGAAGGGCAATGCCGTCCAGCTCATCCTCGTCCCGGTTGCGGATGGCTTCATGCAGCCGACCGCGCATGTCCGCAGTCTCGTTGGCCAGCTTGTAGGCATTGAGCACCCGTCCCAGAGGATCTTCCGGATCCATGGTGGTGTAGGCACCGCGGCTGATGCGCTGGCGTACCGGGGTGTCCTTGACGATGGAATCGGCTACTTTGGCGCCGAGTTTGTCGTCCGGACCGTTCAGGCCGGTGGCACCCAGCGGGAACACCAGCAGCCTCAGGGGCCAGCGTAGTGCCGGTACCGGGAAGTTGATGATGGCCTCACGCATGGAGCCCTGGAGATCCCGCAGGCAGGTTTTCAGGCACCAGTCCACCAGCGGCCGCTGGTCATCCGGGTAGCCTTCCTCGTGCCATTGCTTGATCACCGCAGTGGCGTAATACAGCTGCACCAGGCAGTCTGCCATCCGGCCGGAGAGCCGCTGCCGGGCCTTGAGGCCGCCACCGACGGTCAGCAGTGTCACGTCGGTCATCAGCGCGAACGCGGCCGAGAACCGCGCCAGCTGGCGGTAGCTGGACTTGATATTGCCTTGCCGTGGCACCGATTCGATCCAGCCCCCGGACACCCCAAGCAGCAGGGCACGAAGGGCGTTGCGGGTGGGATGGGTCAGATGGCGGTAGAAGATGCCGTCGAATTTCTTCGCCGCCTTGTCCTCATCCTCCATGCCCGCAGCTTCGATTTCCTCCACAATGAACGGATGGCAGCGGATGGAGCCCTGGCCGAAGATCATCAGGCTGCGGGTGAGAATGTTGGCGCCCTCGACGGTAATCCCGATAGGCACCGCCTGATAGGCCCGGGCCAGGAAGTTGCGGGGGCCGGTGATCACGCCGCGGCCGGCCACCACATCCATGGCGTGGTTGATCACTTCCCGCATCAGGTCGGTGTTGCGGTATTTCAGCACCGCCGAGGGCACCGAAGGCCGCACACCCCGGTCCAGCATGCCGGAGGTAAGCAGCCGGGCGGCGTCCATCATATAGGTATAGCCGGCAATGGGTTCCAGGGCTTCCTGAACCCCTTCAAACTGGCTGATGGAACGGCCGAATTGTTCCCGGGTGAAGGCGTAGGAACCAGTGGCCAGGCTCGCCACCTTGCCGGCGCCGGTGCCCAGGGCCGGCAGCGAGATAGAGCGGCCGATGGACAGGCATTCCAGCAGCATGGTCCAGCCCTTGCCGAGCATGTCCTGGCCGCCGATGACCTGGTCCACGGGGATAAAGACATCGGTGCCCCAGGTCGGGCCATTCATGAACACGGTATTCATGGGCAGGTGGCGGGCACCGGCGTTGACACCTTCGGTGTCTCGCGGTACCAGGACACAGGTCACGCCAATCTCGTCAGCATCGCCCAGCAGCTTGTCCGGATCGTAGACCTTGATGGCCAGGCCGATCAGTGTCGCCACCGGGGCCAGGGTAATGTAGCGCTTGTTCCAGGTGACTTTCAGGCCCAGCACTTCCTTGCCGTTCCACTCACCTTTGCAGACGATGCCCTTGTCCGGAATCGCGCCGGCATCGGAGCCGGCCACCGGAGAGGTCAGGGCGAAGCAGGGAATTTCGTCGCCACCGGCCAGTCGCGGCAGATAGTGCTGTTTCTGTTCATCGGTGCCGTAATGCATCAGCAGTTCGCCGGGGCCCAGTGAGTTGGGCACCATCACGGTCACGGCCGCAGAGACACTGCGGGTAGAGATTTTCATCACAATCTCGGAATGGGCGGTATTCGAGAAACCGAGACCACCATCCTCTTTGGGAATTACCAGGCCGAAAAAGCCGTTCTCCCGGATGAATTTCCAGACCTTGTCCGGCAGATCGTACTCCTCATGGGTAATTTTCCAGTCGTCCAGCATGGCGCAAAGCTTTTCCACCGGGCCATCGAGAAAGGCCTGTTCCTCGCTGGTGAGGTGCGCCGGTTTGGCGTCCAGTAGCTTGTTCCATTCGGGTTTTCCGGAAAAGAGTTCGCCGTCCCAGTCCACAGAGCCGGATTTCAGGGCTTCGGCTTCGGTGTCCGAGAGCTTCGGCAGGCGGCTCCGAACCCAGCCAAGCAGCGGACGGCTGAGCTTGTCGAGGCGCAAATCACCGGGAATCACCAGAATCAGGGCCAAGGCCAGTAAAACGCCGCCACACAGAACGCTGAGCAGATGCCAGTCGTCCTGGAACAGACCCACAAGGGTGGCAATGGACATCACAGCAGCGGCGGTGGTGCCACCGACACCCAGATAGATCAGTACCAGGGCACTGATCAGCAGGAGAAGAACACTCATGGGATAGACCTCCGTATCGTGAATGCAAACAGCCAGAACCTGCTTTCAACCATCGGTTAAAGTCCCTGCAGTTGCAAGGGGTCCGGGGGCGGGATGTAAAGATTGATTGCAATAATGAAAAGCATTGTCAAAAAACGGGAGTGAGCGGGCAAATGATTGATCCAGACTGTGGCTTTTGGTGAATACATAGATTCACTGAATTGATGCGTCTGGAGTTATCTGATGTTTGGTCCGCTCACCGTTGCGAAACGCCTTGCCCTTGGCTTTGGCCTGATTCTTTCCCTGATGCTTGTCATCAGCCTGATCGGAAACAATCGTGTCGGGTTGATTGACCGGACCCTGACGGAGGTGGGTGAGGGCGCCTCTATCAAACAGCGCTACGCCATCAACTTCCGGGGCAGCGTTCATGATCGGGCCATTGCCATTCGAGATGCCGTGCTGGTGGGGAATGACCGTGCACTGCAGCGACACCTTCAGGATATTGAACGTTTGAAGGTGTTTTACCGGGAAGCCGCTGGCCCCATGGACGCCATGTTTCGTGACCAGGGCGCGAGCAGTCGGGAGAAAGAGCTGTTGGGGGCGATCAAGGACATAGAACGCAGTGCCCTGGCCCTGACCGACGATCTCCTTGAGCGCCGCCAGAGCGGAGACATCGAAGGCGCCAGATCCTTCCTGTTGAGCGATGTGTCCGGAGCCTACAGCGAGTGGCTGAAACGGATTAATGCGTTCATCGATTACCAGGAGGACGTGATTGCCGCCAGTGTCGACGAAGTCCGGACCACGGCCAGCAATTTTAACGCGCTGATTCTGTCGGTTACCGGCGTTGCGGTTTTACTGAGTGTGCTGGTGGCGTGGATCATTATCCGCAGGCTCAAGGGTATTCTGGGTGGTGAGCCCGAAGATGTGGCAAGGGCCATCCGCCAGCTGGCCGACGGCGAGCTGGACCAGGACATCCGCACCCAGTACCCGGACAGTGTCATGGGCGCCCTGAAGGACACGGTGGAGCGACTGGCCGGAATTATCCGGGAAGTGCGTGCCGCAGCCGAGGAACTGTCCAGCTCGTCGTCGGAGCTCGAAAGCACCTCGGACAATAACAGCCGGCAGATTCGCCTGCAGGCGAGCGAAGCGGAACAGATGGCGGCGGCGGTGAACCAGATGGCGGCAACGGTGAACGAAGTGGCCGGCTTTGCCGCCAGTGCCGCCACAGCGACCCAGAAAGCGGATGCCGAAGTGGAAAGTGGCAACCGTGTGGTGCAGGACACCACCGCCTCCATCGGCAAACTGGCCGAAACCCTGGAACAGGCTGCCCAGACGGTTCAGCGGGTATCCGACGACAGCGCCAACATCGAGAAAATCATTGAAGTCATTAGCGCCATTGCCGAGCAGACCAACCTGCTGGCGCTGAATGCCGCTATTGAGGCCGCCCGCGCCGGCACCCACGGACGAGGTTTTGCGGTGGTGGCCGATGAGGTGCGCTCACTGGCATCGCGGACCCAGGATTCGACCCGGGAAATCCAGGAAATGATTGGTGCCCTGCAGACTGGCGCCGGCGAGGCGGCCAAGGTAATGGACAGCAGCCGGGAGCTGGCCCGTACTACGGTGGACAAAACCAGCGAGGCGGAAGCCGCACTGACGCGGATTCGCCAGGAAGTGGGCGCCATCAATGACATGAACGCACAGATTGCCAGTGCCTCCGAAGAACAGAGCTCCGTGGCGGAAGAGGTGAATCGCAATATCAGCCGGATTCACGACGCAACCATCGAAACCTCAGCGGGTTCCGAACAGGTCGCCGGTGCCAGCCGCGATCTGGCCGTGCTTGCCGGGCAGTTGCGGTCCCGGGTCAGCGTCTTCCGGCTCAAAGGCTGAGACCGCAGATCAGTAAGGCCAACGTGGCCAGCAGTGCCGCGACATTGAGGCCGAGAATGACATTGAGCTGTCGGGGATTCGCCAAAGCTCCCGGCAGTCTGAGGCTTATCCACAGGGCAGCGGGTACCGGTGCCAGGGCGACGGCGGTCCATGCAGGCAACCAGCCTGCCAGAATGCAAACGGCCAGAACACCGTAGCTACCCAGCAACAGGGCACCGACCAGCCTGGTTGCTGTTGGTTGACCCAGCGTGATCACCAGGTGCCGGCGCCCTGCTTTCGCGTCTGCTTCCGCATCCGGGATCTGGTTGATAAGCAGAAGCTCACTGACCAGCAGCAGGCTGATGACGGAGACCGTAACAGCGGCAGTGTCCAGCCGGGCGCCCAGGGCCACCAGGCTACCCAGAATCATCACCGGGCCGAAGCCAAGCCCTGGAGCCAGCAGACAAATGATGGGCGAACGGGTAATCCAGCGGGTGTAAGTCAGCACCAATGCAACGCCGGCGGCCCCGAGCACCAGCATGGGAAACCCTCGAAGCCAGAGAAAATACAGACCGATCGCAACGACCAGCCCCAGCGTACCGAAGGCCGCCAGCAGCACGCGCAGTGCTGCGGAGGGGGTTTCGGGGAGGGCCCCGCTGCCACCGGAAAACGGCGTGCGCCGGGTGATCAGATCCAGCCCTGAGACAAAGTCTTCGTATTCATTGAACAGATTGACGGCGGCGTGGGCCAGCAGGGCGCCGACCAATACCAGAAGCGTATCCAGGAGCGCCGGCGGCTCACCCTGTTGCCAGGCCAGGGCGACGCCAAGACCCGCACATAGGGGGGCCAGCACCAGGAAATTTGGGCGGGCGGCACGAACGACCGCAACGGTCTCGGACATCGGGTCTTTCCTTGAAGAAGCGGGCTGGCCGGCGATCAGACGTAGCCAGCTGCAAACACCAGCCCGAGTACAACGGGCATCACCACCAGACTGCCCATATTGCTCAATAATACCAGCGATGCGACCTTATGGGGTTCCTGTTGGTATTGTTCCGCGACAATGTAATTCAGTACCGCCGGTGGCAGGGCGGCGAACACCCACAGCGCCGCTATTTGCATCCCTGGAAGGTCCAGAATGGCGATCAAGGGCCAGGCCAGCACCAGGCCGCTGGCTGGGCAGGCAATCGCCCCGAGTATGCCCAGCTTCCAGTCACTGAAGTCCACATCGAGCATGCGCACCCCGAGGGCGAACAGCATCAGCGGAATACAGACGCCACCCAGCATGTTCAGTGTTTCCAACAGCCAGTCTGGCAGCGGCACGCCGCCAAGATTCACCGAGAGCCCGGCAATACTGGCAAAGACAATCGGCAGTTTCAGGCGTTTGATGATGGAGGTGTGCGGGTCGAGCATGTACAGGCCCACGGAGAAATGCAGCAGCATTTCCACAATAAACAGCACGATGGCCGCAGGCAGAGCGGCATCACCGAAGGCAAGTACCAGCAGCGGAATACCCATGTTGCCGGAATTTTTGAACATCATCGGTGGCAGGAAGGTTTTCAGGTTCAGCTTCAGAAACTTTGCCAGTGGATACAGCACGACTCCCGAACCCAGCACCACCACCGTGGCGGCCAACGCCAGCTGGGCATAATCCTGCAGGGGGGCCTTCTGGTCAGCCAGAACTGCAAACACCAGCATGGGTACGAACAGCTCCATGTTGAGAACGTTCAGTCCCTGAATATCCGGGGTACGGTATCGGCCATAGAGGGCGCCGCAACCGGCGATCAGAAACACCGGCAACATGGTGGACAAAATCTGGCCGATCATTCAAAAGGCTCCGAAAGGCGTAAAAGGTTTATGGAAGAATAATCCGTTAGGTTCGCAAGTATCGGGCCGCTTCGGCAAGTATTAATCGCCGGCGTTCGACCAAAGCCGAAGGCGCTGGGTTGGCCGCCACCCTTGGCAACAGTTGCGATGGCTTGCCTGGCCCACCACAATATCCACGCCAGTTTTTCATTTTGCTGCGGAGAGTCCCTGTGTCCAGCCCCTTTGATCAGCCTGTTTCCCGCGCAAGCACTTGTTCGGTTAAATTTGATGCCCGCCGTGCCGTGTTTGGCCGCGAGGACGTGATTCCAGTGTGGGTCGCCGATATGGACTTTGCGGCGCCGGAGCCGGTCACCCGGGCGCTGAGCGCGCGGGCTGCGCACCCGGTGTACGGTTATACCCTGTTTCCGGACAGCCTGTACCAGTCCATGATCGACTGGTTCGCCGACCGGCATGGCTGGGAGATCCAGCGTGAATGGATCCTGATGGCACCCGGTGTGGTCCCGTCCCTGAACGCGGCTTGTATGGCCTATGCCGAACCTGGAGAGGGTGTCATCGTCCAGCCACCGGTGTATCCGCCGTTTTTCAGTTCGGTCCGGCACAGTGGCCGGACGGTGATCGAGAACCCCCTGGTGCCGGAAGATCCGGACACCGGTGATCCGGGTCATTACCGGATGGACCTGGATCACCTTGAACAGTGCGCTGCGCGACCGGATGCCCGCATCCTGTTGCTGTGTTCACCCCACAACCCGGTTGGTCGGGTCTGGTCGGATGAAGAACTCCGGGCCGTGCTCGACATTGCCCGCCGGCACCGGCTGGTGGTGATCTCGGACGAAATTCACTGCGACCTGACCTATCGGGACCAGCCCCGTCACTCCATGTTGGCCAATCTGGCCGGGCCCGAGGATGCCCTGGTGATGGCCGTGGCACCCAGCAAGACGTTCAATATGCCCGGCCTGGGGCTGTCAGCGCTGGTGATCCCCGATGCCGACAGGCGCAGCGCCATGAAAGCCGTGTTCGAGTCCATGCATCTGCCCCAATGCAACCCGTTCAGCATCGCCGGCTTCGAAGCCGGTTATCGCCACGGTGGCCCCTGGCTCGACGATCTGATGGCGTACCTGCAGGCAAACCGGGACTTTGTCGTGGAGGCCGTGAGCCAACGATTGCCGGGCATTCGGGTATCGGCGCCCGAAGGCACCTACCTGATGTGGCTGGACTGCCGCGGGCTGGGCCTTGACGACGTTGGCCTGAAGCGGTTTTTTGTCCAGGATGCCGGTGTCGGCATGAATCCCGGAGTATCGTTTGGTCACCAGGGCAGCGGCTTCATGCGGCTGAACATCGGCTGCCCCAAAGCGGTGCTTGAAGAGGTACTTGGCCGGATTGAAACCGCACTCGGCAACCTCGGCCCGGGTTAGCCAGGGTTGTCTCATTTTGCTTGCGGTTCTTTGATCCGGTAGTTCGCACGCTTGCCTGTCTGCGTTGCCAGTAACAGTCCGGCGAGGATAAGCAGGCCACCGGTAACATGAAACATTCCCAGGGATTCCTCCAGGAAAATGCCTGCCAATACGGAAGCAAATACGGGGGTGAGGTACATGAAAATTGCGGCCTTGGCGGGTCCAATTTTATGCACACCATGATTCCAGAATCCGTACGCCAGAATGCCCGGGAAAATGGCGAAATACAGCAGGGGCAGGGCTGTGTCCCGGGACAGGTCAAAGCCGCCGGCGAAGAAAAACAGATCGGTCAGGTAAAAAGGCAGTATCACCAGAGTCCCCAGAAGGATCTGGGTGGTCAGAAAGGTCAGGGCCGGCAGGGGCACCGCCTGGCGCCGGAGCAGGACTGAAAACAGCCCCCAGCTGAAGACGGCTGCCACCATGATCAGGTCCCCCGGCTGGGCCTGAAGTCCCGTCAATACCGAGATGTCGCCGCGGGCCACCACTGTGGCAATGCCCGCAATTGCCAGGGCGATACCAAGGGCCTGAATCGGACGGGTCCGGTCGCCGAGCAGAACCCAGGCCAGCAGTGCCACGAAAATGGGAATCGTGGCATTGATCAGGGCGATATTCGTCGCCGTGGTGGTGGTGGCCGCGAAGTACAGCAATGAGTTGAAGGCCGCCACGCTGAAGGTTGCCAGGGCCAGCATGGAACCGAAATACTGACGGATAACCTGGCGGTGGCGCCAGATACCCGGAAGCCCGAAGGGCAACAGAATGGCGAGCGCGATGATCCAGCGCCAGAAGGACATGGACAGGGGCGGGATGTGCTCAACCGTACCCCGGGCGACCACGGCATTACCGGCCCAGAACAGGGGTGTCAGAACCAGGCCAACGTAGGCCAGCCCTGGAATGCGGGACAAAATTCCGGCGTTTTCCTTGGACACGCGCGCTCCTGTTTGTTTGGGTGCTGTCCGATAAAACGCGTAGCATACTACTCTCCCGGAACTTCTGCCTCCGTACCAATGTGGTAGGCCGCAAAACCGGCCATCACGACCTGGTCAACCGCCATGCCGATGACCCGGCCATCGCTGGTGGCACGGATAGGGTGCTGGGCATTGGTGATGGGGTCGGAAACGTACCCGAGAATCTCGCCCTTGGATACCCGGGCCCCGAGTTCGATCTCGCTGAACAGGATGCCGCCGTGATTGGCGCGGATCCAGTCGGAATCGTAGTACACCGGTTCCGGGTCGCCCCAGACGAACATCCGGGAAATCATGCCCTGGCGCTCCATCAGGCTGGTCAGGCTGTTAACGCCGGCACTGATCTGGCGTTGCTGAATCCGGTGCGATTCCCCGGCTTCCAGGGTCACGGTGCGGATGCCTGCTGCAACCGCCGCCGTGCGAAGCATGCCGGGGGCGCCGGTGCTGTGAACCACGGCCATGCGGTCAAAGCCCCGGGTAAATTCGGCCACCTGAGGGTTGTTCATGTCGGCTCTCAACTGAGGCAGATTGGTGCGCTTGAGCGAACCGGTATGGATGTCCACCAGCATATTGCAGTGTTGGATGACATTTTCGAACAGCGAGTGAGCAATCCGGTCTGCCAGGCTGCCGTCCGGGCTGCCGGGGAAGTGCCGGTTGAGGTCCCGGCGATCGGGCAGATAGCGGCTGCCCTGCTGGAAACCCGGCAGGTTGACGATGGGTATGCCCACCACCCGGCCTGAGAGCTTCTGCGGATTCAGGTCGTACACCGTCTGGCGGATAATCTCGATGCCATTGAGCTCGTCGCCATGAACCGCACCGGTAAGACACAAGGTCGGCCCGGCGTTGACGCCGTTCACCACCAGCACCGGTGTCGGTTGGGACAGGCCGGCGATCTGGATGCCGGGCGCCCAGGCAAGACGGGTCGAGGTGCCCGGCATGACCTCCGTGCCCAACAGGGTGAACGCCTCGCCGGGCCGAACGCCTGCTTCGGGCACAGATTCCGGTTCGGCAGTCGGCGAGGTCAGGGTGGACTCCACCGCATCGTTGTCCTGGGGCACTGGTTTCAGCGGCATCGATTGCTCGACATCCTCAACGCTCTCGTCTTCGGCGAGCTCCGCCATCCGAATGTCCGATTCCTTCGCGGGTTTGGCCGGCGCGGGCTCGGCAGCCAGAGCATTGGGTAGCCAAAGTGACGCCAGGCCAGCCAGCAGTAGCAGAGACAGTGGGCTTCTAGGCCGCTCCAACAGCATAATTTCTCACCGGTTGTCCGTGTGCGACCAAGGATAGAGTGCCCCTTGCGGTCATGGATACGGTCCTGACACAGATTTAATGCCAGCTTCATGAACTGGTGGCAAAAATGACTGACAGTATCTGCACGCTGTGTTCCAGACCTGCTATTTTGCATACACAGGACACTTATAGTCGGCAAAGGAGATTAAGGGTATGGACCTTTTGCGAATTCTGATTGCGATTCTGTTACCGCCCCTGGGCGTGTTTCTGCAGGTAGGGATCGGCAAGCACTTCTGGATCAACATCCTGTTGACGCTTCTGGGCTACATACCCGGGATTGTGCATGCCGTTTACATTATTGCCAAAAAGTAGCCATCTAGTGCTCCGGGCTGTCGTGCCACAGATCATCCTTCCGGAACGCCCTGTGCTCAGCCTCCAGCTTCAACAGGTGCGCCAGGGCTGACCGTGCAGCCACCCCGTGAATGGCTGCCGGCACGTCGTCGTAGGCTTTTGCGGTCAGTGCTTTGAGATCCGTGGGTGTCAGCGCTGCCAGGGCGCGGGCCACCTTGTGCTCCCGTGACAGACGATGGGTAATCAGAAAATCGATTACGGCCTCTGGCTGGCCCATCAGAAAACCATGGGCCGGTGCAATAAAGCGCATGGGCTCGGCCAACAACTCGTACAGGGATTCGATGTAGGCCTTCATGTCCCCGTCCGGCGGATTGATCACCACCGTCGAGCCCTGCATGATGTGATCGCCCGAGAACAACAGCTCCTGATCCGCCAGCAGGTAACACAGGTGGTTCGAGGCGTGGCCCGGGGTGTGCAGTACCTTCAGGATTCCGGCTTCGGTGACAATCAGGTCGCCGTGCTCCGGTTCGTCATCGGCACTGAAGGTCTGGTCCTGGCTTGCGCCTTCGGGCGCCGGCCAGCCAAATACCCGGCATCCGGTCCGTTCTTTGAGAGCTGCCACTGCCGGGGAATGATCCTTGTGGGTGTGGGTCACCAGCACCTGATCAATCACCCCGCCGGTCACCTCCAGAATCCGTTCGATATGGGCATCGTCCGCCGGGCCCGGGTCCAGAACCGTAAACCGCTCGTGGCCCAGCAGGTAAGTATTGGTGCCCGGCCCGGTCATCATGCCCGGATTGGGCGCGGTCAGCCGTATGACCCCGGCCGCCACCTCCACCGGTTCGCCTGGAATAATCTCCGCCCGGGTCGAACCCTCGCCTTCGGGATCCAGCTTGGTTGCCTCGTCATACCCGGGTGAGCCGGGCTCCAGAGTCACCGGCTTGTCTTTCTTCAGCGCCGGCCATGGTTGGTTTGGATGCGGTTCCGGGGGGTTGGCGTGGGCATAACGCATCAGCGCCTCGGTGGTGCCGAAATCGCTCAGCACCCGCAAGGTCCGGAGCGTCGGCAGCCCCAGCAACCTCTGGCCATTCCGATGGTCCTCCAGCGCCTGCTCGGGACGAATCCAGACCTGGTCTATCGTCTCCACCCCATCGTGGCTGGCCGGCTGGCCTTCCGGTGCGGTGGTCACGAAAAACCGCGTATCAAAGCGCCGGGGCGGCCCCGGTGGCGTAATCCAGTGGCCCAGATACGCCAGCCGGTCCAGCGGAATCGACAAGCCATGCTTTGCACACAGGCTGGCCAGCGACAGATCGCCGTTAAAGACCAACTGCCGATCGCCATGAGCCGGATGATCCCCGTCCACCAGCCGACCCTGCTGATCCACTGCAACCAGAACGCCGGACTCCTCGAAACACTCACGAACCGCCGCCAGCATGTAATCCGCGCCGCCCTCATCAACGCTCATGGTCTGACTGATCTCGGCGTCGCCGGGCCCGATCACATGCTCCCGCCCGTGGGTCTCATGCTCCTCGACCCGGCCTCCGGGAAACACAAAATAGCCGGGCATGAACACGGCATCCCAGGTGCGTTGCAACAGCAGCACTTCGAGGCCTTCGGAAGTGTTGCGGGTCAGAACCAGTGTGGCGGCAGGGCGGATATCCATAGAGCTCCCAAACTTTTCTTTGTTTTTCGGCGCGCGAAGAGAATACGAACGATGGCGGGAAAAGGGCTTCCAAAACTGTGCGGAGCCATGGGTGAAGAGCGATAAGCTCTTCACGGGCTGGCCACGGATGGCCTGCCCTGGACCCTCAGTGCGACGCAGGAGCATCAAGCACTGAGGGGCGGAGCCCAAGCATCACAGGGATGTGCCGCAAGGAGCGTGTTTTGGAAGCCCTTTTCCTGCCGTCGCTGCACCCAAACACAAAGGCGCATCAGTTTATAAGCAAGATAACCGATTTGAGGCTGGGCGTCTTGAGATGAACACTAAAGTCGAAGAGCGTATGATTCGCCCCAGAGACCAGCCAGCATCAGATCAGGAACCCCCCCGTGGCCCGAATCAAGCTCTCCTTCCCGGACGAAGTGTTCTGCTTCGAAACCAGAATGCCCGTCAGAATCACCGACATCAACGGCGCCAACCACCTCGGCAACGACGCCCTGATCTCCATGCTCTCCGAGGCCCGGGCCCAGTTCATGGTCAGCCATGGCCTGCAGGAAACCTCCCCGGACGGCACCGGAATCATCGTCACCGACCTGGCCACCATGTACCAGTCGGAATCCTTCTTCCCGGAAATGCTGCGCTTTGAAGTCGGCCTGATGGACTTCAACAAGTACGGTGGGGATTTTGTCTTCCGGGTCACCAAGGCCGAGAGTGGCCAGCCGGTTGCACTGGCCAAGTACGGCTTCGTGTTCTTCAACTACCAGCGCAAACAGGTAGTGCCGGTGCCCGAGAGCTTCCGTTCACGCTTCGCCTGAAACCGTCCTGTGCCGGAGCTGTTTCATGCCGGCACGGTAGAAGGTATAGGCCATGGTGCCAGCCATCAGATTGCCGACCAGAGCGCCAGACATCAGTCCGGTCAGGCCGTCCAGTTGCGAGCCCAGCCATAACAGCGGCAGGTAACAGGCGAACAGCCGCAAGGTGGATATCAGCAAGGCCCGCATCGGCAGCCCCAGGGCATTGCACACCGACACCATCAGCATACACACGCCCAGACCGCAGTAACTCAGCGGTACCCGAACCAGATAGGTGCCAAGAATCGCCTGAACCTCTCCATCGCTGGTAAACAGCGTGGACACCAGCCCGGAAGCTGCCAGCCAGACCAGACCGATGGCCAGTTGCCAGCCAACGATAAACCGAACGGCAATCCGGACCAGACGGCGAATTTTCTCAATCTCACCCGCACCGAGCATGCGCCCGATCATCGGCG
>AZIH01011117.1_pt1 | contig 13128 bp, 8 predicted proteins | sample 359041 | NCBI WGS metagenome assembly AZIH01 (sample SAMN02429716, study PRJNA222664) | marine sediment metagenome | biome: Sediment sample; isolation source: enrichment culture of sample MGS-ANC(UA) from oil contaminated site at the... | place: Italy: Ancona | collected 2012-02-14 | depth 6 m m
TTACGCTTCAGGACGCTTGGTTGAAACGTTCTTTTCATGGTGATGATCTCACAATTCGTATGTTGGAAATTCAGTAACTGGCTGGAAATTGTACAGCCGAAACAGGAGCGGCATTCTATGCAAATAGCGGTGGGAATTCAATGTTTATTCCTAAGGGGTTATCCGGAGGATGGGGCCAATGGCTGAATTGCTGAAAATCCTCAGTCAGGTAATAAATTCAGTAAGTCTTTTAGAATTTCTTTAAGGATTTAATTATTACTGTTATTAGGGACGGCGTTTTCTGTGGATAAACGACAATACGGTTAGAAAAACAATATCTTGGGTGGTTGACAAGGGTATTGACAAAGCGCCTTGAGGTCTGTGGATGACGGCGGGGTGGAATGTGGGTAACACGGGATGAGGGAATCTGATTGGGTTATCCCCTGTTGTGTCCCATGGTTCCTAACAGGGTTCAACCACGCTTGTACACACAGGCTTGTGCATAACCTTTCAAACGCAATTTTTCTGTACACAAGGTTGTAGGTAAGTTTATAACACATTGAAATATAATGAGATAAATTTCCACAGGCTGTTCATGAACTGGCTTTAGCACTTTCACTGAAAGCCCCGTCGGGTTAGAATCCGGGGTCACCTCTCTGGACAGGATGTCCCTTATCCGTTCAGCGACATTTCAGGGTTATCGGGAGCAGGCTGTCGTGCCAAACCGTATGTGGCATCAATGTCTTGAAGTACTCCGGGACGAGTTTCCCGCACAACAGTTCAATACCTGGCTCAGGCCCCTGCAATCCGATCACCGGGAGGGGCAGCTGATGCTGTTCGCGCCCAACCGTTTTGTTATGGATTGGGTTAATGAAAAATATCTTCGACGCATTGAAGAAGTTCTCAAGGATCTGAATGGTGGCCAGGCGCCCCGGGTGAACATGAAGGTAGGATCTGCGCCCCGGGAAAGTGATCCGGTCAAGCGCTCGGAAATGTCTGCCCATGCGAATGGCCAGGTGCTGGAGGAAACAGGGAGTCGGGTCACGGAAGAGGAAAAAGGCGTCGCCGCAACGGTGCCTGGTTCCACGTCGGCCGGATCAACGTCGGTTCGACCCAAGAGTTTTAATGAACGTCGGCCGGTTCAGATTGAAGGGGACATCAAACACCAGAGTTTTCTCAATGAAGGCTTCACCTTTGAAACCTTTGTGGAGGGTAAGTCCAACCAACTGGCGCGGGCGGCGTCCATGCAGGTGGCCGAAAACCCCGGCGGGGCCTACAACCCTCTTTTTCTCTATGGTGGGGTAGGCCTGGGTAAAACCCACCTGATGCATGCCATCGGGAACGAGATTGTCCGCCGCAATCCCAAGGCCAAAGTGGCATACCTCAGATCCGAGCGTTTTGTGGCCGATATGGTCAAGGCGCTGCAGCTCAATGCCATCAACGAGTTCAAGCGTTATTACCGGTCGGTGGATGCGCTGCTGATTGATGACATTCAGTTTTTTGCCCGCAAGGAACGCTCCCAGGAAGAATTCTTCCATACTTTTAATGCGTTGCTTGAGGGTGGGCAGCAAGTCATTGTGACCTGTGATCGGTTCCCGAAAGAAATCGTCGACATGGAAGAACGCCTCAAGTCGCGGTTTGGCTGGGGCCTGACCGTGATGGTTGAGCCGCCGGAACTTGAAACCCGGGTAGCCATCTTGATGAAGAAGGCGGAGCAGGCCAACGTCAAGTTGAGCAGCGAGGCGGCGTTTTTTATCGCCCAAAAGATCCGTTCGAATGTTCGAGAGCTAGAAGGTGCGCTTCGTCTGGTGATAGCGAATGCTCACTTCACAGGGTCTGAGATCACGCCTCCGTTTATCCGTGAAAGTCTGAAAGACCTGCTGGCACTCCATGAGAAGCAGGTGAGTATCGACAATATTCAGCGCACCGTAGCGGAATATTACAAGATCAAGGTGGCGGATCTGCTGTCGAAACGGCGGACTCGGGTAGTGACCCGGCCACGGCAGGTTGCCATGTCCCTGTCCAAGGAATTGACCAATCATAGCCTCCCTGAGATTGGTGATGCCTTCGGTGGTCGCGACCACACCACCGTGCTGCATGCATGCAAGAAAATCGTGGAATTGCAGGAGACTGATCCGGGCATCCGCGAGGATTATCAGAATTTTATGAGACTGCTGACGACCTGATTGCCGGGCGTTGGCGAACAACATTCACCCTTCCAACATAAAGAAAGCTGAGTGCCATGAAACTGACGATCAGCCGTGAATCCCTGCTTGTCCCGTTACAAAGCATTGCGGGCGTAGTGGAAAAGAAACAGACCATGCCCGTGCTGTCCAACGTACTGCTGGTGGCAGAAGACAATAGCCTGACCCTGACCGGGACCAACATGGAAGTGGAGCTGGTTGCCAGGGTAACGCCTGTGCATGTGGATCAGCCCGGCCGTATTACCGTTCCGGCCCGCAAGTTGTCCGACATCTGCCGGGCGCTGGGCGACGAGGCACCGATGGAGCTGTCACTGGAAGGTGACCGTTTGCATCTGCGTTGCGGCGCGAGCCATTTCACCCTGTCGACGCTGCCGGCCGAACACTTTCCCAATGTCGAAGACGAAGCGGAGAGTTTCCGGCTGGAACTGCCGCAAAAAGAGCTGGGTCGAATGCTGGATGCAACAGCTTTTGCCATGGCTCAGCAAGACGTTCGTTACTACCTGAACGGGTTGCTCCTGGAAGTGGACAAGGATCATGTGCGGACGGTGGCCACCGATGGTCACCGGCTGGCTATGGCCCACCTTGAACTGCCGACCAACTGTCCGGAACTCCGTCAGGTGATTGTGCCCCGCAAGGGTGTTCTGGAGCTGGCACGATTGCTTGAGGATGTGGAAACACCGGTCACTCTGGTGATTGGCGACAATCACCTGCGCGCCACCGTGGGCACGTATACCTTCACCTCGAAACTGATTGAGGGTAAGTTCCCGGACTATAACCGGGTCATCCCTCGCGGCGGGGACAAAGTGGTACTGGCAGACCGGGCCACGCTCAAGAATACCCTGCAACGGGCGGGCATTCTGTCGCATGAAAACATTCGGGGCGTGCGCCTGAATCTCGCTCCGAACGAGCTCCAGATATTCGCCAACAATCCGGATCAGGAACAGGCCGAAGACGCGCTGCCTGTGGATTATCAGGGCGAATCCCTGCAGATCGGTTTTAATGTAGGCTATCTGGTGGACGTGATGAACGCTCTGGATGAGGATCAGGTGAAGATGACCCTGTCCAATCCTAACAGCAGTGCGTTGATCGAAGCCCAGAACGATAACCGTTGCCTTTACGTGGTTATGCCCATGAGGCTGTAGGAGGATGAGATTGATGAGTGCCGTAACGAATGGAATCAAAGGAGCTTTCCGGATTGGCCAGACTGTGTCGGTACTCGGGCGGACAGGCATTAATTGGGTTCGGGGAGATCGTCCCCCGACACCCCGCCTGCTGAGGCAGACCTTTGAGTCGCTGGGTGCGACCTACATAAAACTCGGGCAGTTTATCGCCAGTTCGCCGACCTTCTTTCCAAAGGAGTATGTGGAGGAATTCCAGAACTGCCTGGATAAGACCCCTAATCTTCCCTTTGGTGTGATCAGGAAGATCATTTCTGAGGAACTGGGGCGCCCGCTGGAAGAAGTCTATGCGGACATCGATCCGGTAGCCCTGGCGTCTGCCTCTATAGCGCAGGTCCATGCCGCGAGATTGGTGACCGGTGAAGACGTGGTCATCAAGGTCCAGAAGCCGGGCGTTGAGAACATTTTGCTGACGGATCTGAATTTTCTGTATTTGTCTGCGCGGATTCTGGAAACGCTGGCGCCAAAATTGTCCTGGACCTCCATGTCCGGCATTGTCGAAGAAATTCAGCGGACCATGATGGAGGAGTGTGACTTCATCAAGGAAGCGAATAACCTGAAGGTGTTCCGGGAGTTTCTTCACGACACCCATAATGAAGATGCGGCAGTGCCCCGGGTTTTCGAAAATTGCAGTACCCGTCGAGTTCTGACAATGGAGCGTTTCCACGGTGTGCCATTGACCGACCTGGAAAGCATCCGGGGTTATGCCCGGGATCCGGAGCGAACTCTGATCACGGCAATGAACACCTGGTTTGCCAGTTTGACCCAGTGTGAATTTTTCCATGCCGACGTGCATGCCGGAAACCTGATGGTCCTGAAAGACGGGCGAGTCGGGTTTATTGATTTCGGAATCGTTGGCAGGATAAAGCCGGACACCTGGCAGGCGGTCAGTGATTTCATTTCTGCGGTGATGGTTGGAAATTTCGAGGGCATGGCGGATGCCATGATCCGGATTGGAATCACCCGCCAGGCTGTTCGGGCAGATGATCTTGCCGGCGACCTTCGCAGGCTCTACCAGCAGATGGATAAGATGGTTCCGGATGAGGTTCCGTACGAGGCCGATAAGGCCGAGGACGATGTAAATCATATTCTGATGGATATGGTAAAAATTGGCGAAAGCCATGGACTTCACTTTCCCCGGGAGTTTGCCCTGTTACTGAAACAGTTTTTGTATTTTGATCGCTATGTGCACATCCTTGCGCCGGAAATGGATGTGTTCATGGATGAGCGGCTGAACATGCTTCATTGAGGCGGTCGCCTTCAGGCATTGGCTTTTGTACACTAAGGCAGCGTTACCGGACCCGGTAACGCTGCCTTTTTCATTGTGCGGACGAATGTTTCGGCTCCTTCCTTTCCGCTGCGAGTTCTCTTGTCTATGGCGCTAGTTAAATTCCAGACTGAAAACTTCCGCAATCTGTCCCCGGCGCCTGTGAGCTTTTCTCCTTCCTTTAACCTCGTGTATGGAGAGAACGGGAGTGGCAAAACCAGCGTTCTGGAAGCTATTGGATATCTGGGCCTGGGAAGGTCGTTTCGGGTAAACCGGCATCAGGCGGTCGTGCGCCATGGTGAACAGCGATTGACTGTGTTTGGCGGACTCGATCACGGGCTGACGGACGATGCGGGGAGTGGTGGTAATGGTCTTGTGCATCGGTTGGGTATCTCCCGGGATGTGGTGCTGAAAGAAACGGCATTGCGGGTGGATGGTGAAGGCGTTCGAAGTCTTTCCTCCCTGGCAATGCACTTGCCGGTCTCAGTCATTGACCCGGGTGTTTTCGATGTTGTTGCGGGGGGACCGGGCAAACGACGGCAGTTCCTCGATTGGGCAGTGTTCCACGTGGAACCTTCTTTTGCGTCGGTGTGGCAGCAATGCCAGAGAGTGACATCACAGCGGAATCAAACGCTCAGAAATGGTAGACTAGACGAATCCCTATTGCGGGTCTGGGACCGCCAGTACGCCGACCTGAGTGACCGGATCAATGAGGCCCGGGTAAACACGTTTGTGCGCTTCAAGGCGGCCTTCGAAGCCCTCGTCAGGGAAGTTGAAGTACAGTGGACCGAGGGATTGAAGCTAGAGTTTTACGCTGGGTGGGATACCACTCAATCCCTGGTGGATGTGTTGGCCAGCCACCGGGAGCAGGAACGTAAACTGGGGCACACCCTTTATGGGCCCAACCGCGCTGATATCCGGCTGAAGTTTCAGGGGCGACCCGTTGCAGAAACCTTCTCCCGGGGTCAGCAGAAAACCCTGGTGATTTTAATGAAGATTGCCCAAGGCATGGTGTTGAGCGATATGGGCAAGCAGGTGACCTTTTTGCTTGATGATATTAATGCCGAGCTGGATGAAGGGCATAGGGCCATGTTGGCCAGCAGGTTACAGGCATTGCGTTGTCAGGTGTTTATTACGTCGATCGAGCGGCCGGTGGTTGGGCAGCTTTGGCCGGACGGGAAGGCACCAGAATACAGAATGTTCCACGTGGAACATGGCACATTGACGGAAGAATAAGACCGGTGCGGAACGCTTATGCCCCGGCCTATCACGCTTCAGGAGTTACCGAATGAGCGAATCGAACTACAATTCCTCCAGTATCAAAGTCTTGAAGGGACTGGATGCGGTGCGAAAACGGCCTGGCATGTACATCGGTGACACCGATGATGGCACAGGTCTTCACCACATGGTCTTTGAATTGGTGGATAACTCCATCGATGAAGCGCTCGCGGGCCACTGCTCCGAGATCGGCGTTATCATTCATCCCGATGAATCGGTGACAGTGAAGGATAACGGTCGTGGTATCCCGGTGGATCTGCACGAAGGAGAAGGTGTCTCCGCCGCCGAAGTTATCATGACGGTTCTGCACGCCGGTGGTAAATTCGATGATAATTCCTATAAGGTTTCCGGTGGTCTGCACGGCGTAGGGGTTTCGGTTGTTAATGCGTTGTCCTCTACCCTCACCCTGACGATCCGTCGTGATGGCAAGGTATACGAGCAAACCTATACTCATGGTGTCCCCGACGCTCCTCTCGGCCCTGTTGGTGAAACCGAAGCATCCGGTACCAAGGTTCACTTCATTCCGTCACCGGAAACCTTTACCCACATCGAATTCCACTACGACATTCTGGCCAAGCGCCTGCGGGAACTTGCGTTCCTGAACAGTGGTGTGCGCATTCGCCTCACAGACGAGCGCAGCGGCAGAGAAGAGGTATTTGAATACGAAGGCGGTTTGCGGGCCTTCGTTGAGCACCTGAACACCAATAAAACGCCGATTAACCGGGTATTTCACTTCAACCGTGAGCGTGAAGACGGTATTTCCGTTGAAGTGGCGATGCAGTGGAACGATGCCTTCCAGGAAAACCTCTACTGTTTCACCAATAACATTCCACAGCGGGACGGTGGTACCCACCTGGCAGGCTTCCGCGCCGCCCTGACCCGGTCTCTGAACAATTACATCGAGCACGAAGGCCTGGGCAAGAAAGCAAAGGTCGCTACGTCCGGTGATGATGCCCGTGAAGGCCTGACCGCGATTGTCAGCGTCAAGGTGCCCGATCCGAAGTTTTCTTCCCAGACCAAAGACAAGCTGGTGTCCTCGGAAGTGAAAACGGCGGTCGAGCAGGAACTGTATCAGAGCTTCGCCGACTACCTTCAGGAACAGCCGAACGAAGCCAAGCTGATCGTGAACAAAATGATTGAAGCGGCCAGGGCCCGTGAAGCGGCGCGCAAGGCACGGGATATGACCCGTCGCAAGGGCGCGCTGGACATTGCCGGCCTGCCCGGAAAGCTCGCGGATTGTCAGGAAAAGGATCCGGCGCTTTCAGAACTGTACATTGTGGAGGGTGACTCGGCCGGCGGCAGTGCCAAACAGGGCCGGGACCGAAAAACCCAGGCGATCCTGCCACTGAAGGGCAAGATCCTGAACGTGGAGAAAGCCCGCTTCGACAAGATGCTGTCTTCCGCGGAAGTGGGCACCCTGATCACCGCGCTCGGCTGCGGTATTGGTCGGGAAGAGTTCAATCCGGATAAGCTTCGCTACCACTCGATCATCATCATGACCGATGCGGATGTCGACGGCTCCCACATCCGTACCCTGCTGCTAACCTTCCTGTTTCGCCAGATGCGCGAAATCATCGAACGTGGCCATGTCTTTATTGCCATGCCGCCACTGTACAAGGTCAAGCGAGGCAAACAGGAGCAGTACCTGAAGGATGAAAAAGCCAAAGAGGCCTACCTCACCCAGACGGCTCTGGAAGGCGCGCAGCTGTACGTAAACCCAGAAGCACCGGCGATCAAGGACTCCGCCCTGGAAACCATGGTGAAGGACTACCAGGCCGTGATGGCCATGATCGCAAGGCTTCGCCGGGCCTATCCCGCCAAGGTGCTGGAACAGATGCTTCAGAACATCACGCTCAAGTCAGAGCACCTGAAGGATGAAGAAACGGTGGCCCGCTGGGTCGCACGCCTGGGCGATGGACTGGATCTCGATACCCGTACCGGTACCAAATACACGTTCTCGGTCACCAAGGATTCCGAGCGTGATCTGTTCCTGCCAAAGGTCACCATCTATGTTCACGGGATTCCCCATGAACACGTCTTCAGCCATGAGTTTTTTGAGTCGTCGTCCTACGGCGCTATTGCCCGGATGGGCGAAACCCTGGATGGCCTGATTGAAGAAGGCGCCTATATCCAGCGTGGTGAGCGCAAGCAGCCGGTCCTTTCCTTTGAGGGAGCTCTGGACTGGTTGATGAAGGAAGCCCAGCGTGGCCTGAGCATTCAGCGCTACAAGGGTCTCGGCGAAATGAACCCGGATCAGCTGTGGGAAACCACCATGGATCCGGAAACCCGTCGCATGATGAAGGTGACCATCGAAGATGCCTTTGCGGCCGACCAGATCTTCACCACCTTGATGGGTGACGATGTCGAACCGCGGCGTAACTTTATCCAGACCAACGCTCTGGAAGTGACCAACCTGGATATCTGATACAGCAAGGTTGTGATGGGTACAAAAAAAAGCGGCGAAGGGGTCCAACCTTCGCCGCTTTTTTTGTACCGGACTTCCCCGTTACCCGTGTTCTCTACTTCCCTGATGTGGAGTCGGCGGATTTTTCCTTTTCTTTTTCAGCAAGATGCGGCGCCATCACCTCTTCCAGGGTAAATCCGGTCAGTCGACGGATGGTGCGCCACAGATAGTAAAAAATAAGCATCATCATCACCATGGAGGGAATCGCAATCATGGGATAGCTGACCAGGGTCATTTGCCCGAGCTCTTCGTTGAACGCCTGGGTGCCAGAAGGGCTGACCACAATCCACTTGGCGAGCACATAATTCATGATCGACGAGAACAGAAAGGTGCCTGAGAAATAGTAGCTGGCCTTCTGAAGCCGTTCCTCAAATTCGTCGACCTGGTTGTGCTCTTCCAGAGCGCGCTGGATCTTTTCAACATCCAACACGTTCGGGTTGTACAGCAGAGTCCGTACCAGCGGGTACTTCGTTCGTGTCGATACCAGTACGGCCAGACCGATGATGGCAGGAATCGCTGCTTCCTTGATCGCCAGCCAGCCGGCATCAAGCTCCAGGAGTCCGATGCCTCCGGTGAGACCGACACTGATCAGACCCAACACCGCAATAAAATTCTTCTTGTGGTACTTAACCAGCTCGAACAGTCCCCAGCCCAGGGGGAAGGCAAGCCCGATCAGCAAGGCATTGACACTGCCCAGGTGCTCATCCCCGCTGAATTTCATGAGGATCACGGAAGGAATAATGATACTCACCAGCAGATCGACCCAGGGCCTTGGCTTGTGGTCCGGAATGTTGGGGGAATTCGGAGAGGTCATGGTTTAGCCTGGTTGATGAAACAGCAGCAGGCCGAACGGCACTGCCGGAGAACTCACCGCAGTATACGACGAATCCGAAGGCTTGCGTAGGCGCACAAAAAAGCCGGGCCCAAGAGCCCGGCTTTTCTCTTTAAAGAAAGCTAAAGGGTCTTTTACGCCCCAACTTCCTTAAGGCTCTCTTCGACAATCGCGAGCCCTTCTTCCAGAACGTCGTCCTCAATGGTCACCGGCATCAGGAACCGCAGAGTATTGCCGTACATACCGCAGCTCAGCAGAATCAGCCCCTTCTCTTTCGCCTTTTTGGTAACAGCAGCGGCCAGTTCCGGCTTGGGCGTGTGGCTGGATTTGCTTTCTACCAGCTCAAAAGCCGCCATGGGTCCGAGGTTGCGGACGTTATCCACATGCTCGAACTGCTCCTGCCACTGGCTGAAGCGCTTGTTCAACTTCTCGCCGAGTGCCTGGGCTTTGCCCAGGATGTCCTCTTCCTTGAACACATCAAAAACAGCCAGAGCCGCTGCACAGGCTGTTGGGCTCCCGGTGTAGGTGCCGCCCAGGGAGTTCGGGCCGGACGCATCCATGTGCTTGTCCGTTCCTACGATCGCGGAAATCGGCATGCCATCGGCCATACTCTTGGCCATGGTTATCAGGTCCGGCTCAATACCGCTGTGCTCAATGGCAAACATCTTGCCGGTCCGGCCAAAGCCGCTCTGAACTTCGTCCACGATCATCAGGATGTTGTTTTCATCGCAGATCTTTCGGATTTCCTTCAGGAAACTGGCCGGAGCTGCGTAAAACCCGCCCTCACCCAATACCGGCTCGATCACAATGGCCGCGGTAATGTTGGCCGGCGAGTCCGCTTTCATGGTCATCTTCAGGCCACGAAGTGCCTCGTCTTCGCTAACCCCGTGGTACGGCACCGGATAGGGTGCACGGTAAACAGTACCTGGCATCGGCCCGAAATCCGTCTGGTAGGGCGCCGCTTTACCGTTCATGGCCATGGTGTAGAAAGTACGGCCGTGATAACCACCATCGAAGCAGATGACGTTGGTTTTGCCAGTCGCAGCCCGGGCGATCTTCATTGCGTTTTCCAGGGCTTCCGCGCCGGAGTTGGCCAGCATGACCTTGGCGTGGCCCTTGACCGGAGCTACTTCGCTGAGTTTCTGCGCCAGCTTTACATAGCCCTCATAGGGCATAACCGTCTGGCAGGTATGCATCAGCTTGTCCAGCTGCGCCTTGACCGCTTCCACCACTTTAGGGTGGCGATGGCCGATGTTAAGTACACCGATGCCGCCGGCAAAATCGATCATGCGTTTGCCGTCTGCATCCCACAATTCGGCATTCGTTGCGTGGTCGGCAAACTGTTCATTGGGACTTGCCGCGCCCGCTGCAACGTAGCGTTCTTTGAGTGCCTGCAATTCTTTATTGCTCACTTTGCCATTCTCCCTGGGTTCAGGTTCAAAAGTTTCACCTACCAGTGTAAGTAGTACGGTGACAGGAAACAAACCGACTATTGTCGCTGTCAGCCGGCGTTTTCCCGGAACTGCAGTTTTGCCAGTCGCTGATAGAGATCATTATGGCGCATTAATTCGTTATGGCTACCCACGGCCAGCAGGCGGCCCTGATCGAGAACCGCGATGCGATCTGCGTCTCTGACGGTTGCCAGTCGATGGGCAATGACCAGCGTGGTACGCCCGGTTGTCAGTGCCGGCATGGCTTGTTGAATAAGGCTTTCGCTTTCCGCATCCAGTGCACTGGTGGCTTCGTCCAGCAGCAGAATCGGGGCGTCTGCCAGCAAGGCACGGGCAATGGCAAGGCGCTGTTTCTGCCCGCCGGATAATCCGAGGCCGGCGTCCCCCAGTGCTGTCTCATAGCCTTTTGGCAGGCTCTGGATAAAGTCATGGGCGTGGGCAATGCGCGCGGCCTGCTCGACATCGGCCTGGCTGGCATCCGGGCGGGCATAGCGGATGTTGTCCGCGACCGTGCCATGAAACAGCGCCGGGTTCTGGGGCACCAGGGCGAAACACCGGCGCAGTGATTCCAGAGACAGCTCGCCCGTATTCATTCCGTCAATCAGGATCCGACCCTGGTCGGGCTGGTAAAAATGCAGCAACAGATCGAACAGGGTCGACTTGCCCGCGCCAGACGGGCCCACCAGGGCCAGGGTTTCCCCCGCTGTCACCGCCAGCGAAAAGTCAGTGAGTGCAGGCTGCTCCGATCGCCCGGGGTAACTGAAGCCCAGATGCTCAATACGGATCTCCCCTTTGATGGGTTCCGGAAGGGCCTTCCCCATATTCTCCCGAACGAATTCTGGCTCGGTTTGCAGCAGCTCGAAGAGGCGCGCCGCCGAGCCTGCTGCTCTCTGAAGCTCACCAATCACCTCACTGATCGCGCCTGCGGCGACACCCACCAGTAGACTGTAGAACACAAAGGCTGCCAGTTCGCCCGGGCTGATTCGACCGTGTATGACATCCAGCCCGCCAATCCAGATCACGATGCCCACGGCCCCCATCACCAGGGAAATGGCCAGCGTGGTCAGCCAGGCCCGTTGACGAATACGTTGCCGGGCAATCTCGAAGGCCTTTTCCGAAACCTCGGCAAAAAACCGACGGTCATGGGGCTGGTGATTAAAGGCCTGCACTGTCTTTATCTGGGTCAGATTCTCGCCCACGTAACTGCCGACATCGGCCACCCGGTCCTGACTGAGTCGAGACAGCTGCCGCACCCGCCGGCCGAAGAACAGGATCGGCGCGATCACCAGGGGGAACCCCAGCAGGATAATGCTGGCCAGCTTGGCGTTGGTGATAAACAACAGCAACAAGCCCCCTATCAGCATCAGGGCGTTTCGCAAGGCAATGGACACGGTGGAGCCAATCACCGACTGCAGCACCGTGGTATCGGCGGTAAACCGGGACTGGATCTCCAGCGCCCGGTTCTGTTCAAAAAAACCGGGATGCAGATCGATCAGATGGTTAAAGACCTTTTTGCGGATATCCGCCACCACCCGCTCCCCGATCCAGGACACCAGGTAGAACCGGGCAAACGACCCGAACGCCAGCCCTAGTACCAGTACAAAAAACAGACCAATGGCCTTTGCCAGATTCTCCGGAGATTCCGTGGCTAATCCCTGATCCACCAGAATCCGTAATCCCTGACCAAGACCCAGAGTAATTCCGGCCGTGAAAATCAGCGCCACCAGAGCACCGGCGACAGCCCGGCGGTAGGGGCTGATGAATTCAACAACCAGTTTCAGGGCTTTGCGGTGACGGATGTTAATGGTATGCCTCCTGGATACGGGGTGTTGTAGACTCTGGCAACAATACAGTTTGTACTCGTAACAAGACCTATCATACAGCTACGCAAGAGCGTACGGGGTGGGTCGGCCTGCCAGGACCGTCAAAAGCCAGGGATGGCTTTTGCCGAGCGTACATGGACGTATTTACAGCGTGTCCTGGCAGGCCGACCCACCCCGTGCGCTCGACTACTCTGAAGCCGAAGGAAGACCAAGTGCGCGCCTACGCCGACAACGACTACCCTGCAGACCATAAACCCGACTGGAAAGTGATCTCCGGTCTGTGGCCCTATCTGGCCGAGTTTCGGGGCCGGGTGGCACTGGCTTTCGCATTGCTCGTGCTGGCCAAGCTGGCAACAGTCGCCACGCCGATCGCCCTCAAGTACATCGTTGACTATCTGGACCAGACCCGTGGCGAGGACATGTTGTTGTGGATTCCGGTGGTCCTGGTGGTTGCCTATGGTTCCCTGCGCTTCGGGGCAACCCTGTTCAACGAGCTGAGGGATGCGGTGTTTGCCCGGGTGGCGGAGCGGGCCATGCGCCGGGTGTCGTTGCGGATTTTTGAGCACCTGCACCAGCGGGAGCTGGGTTTCCATCTGGACCGGAAAACCGGCGGTCTGGCCCGGGATATCGAGCGGGGCACCAACGGTATCAG
>AZIH01002957.1_pt1 | contig 13085 bp, 11 predicted proteins | sample 359041 | NCBI WGS metagenome assembly AZIH01 (sample SAMN02429716, study PRJNA222664) | marine sediment metagenome | biome: Sediment sample; isolation source: enrichment culture of sample MGS-ANC(UA) from oil contaminated site at the... | place: Italy: Ancona | collected 2012-02-14 | depth 6 m m
TGCCCGGGAAGTGGGTGTGCTTAATAGTGTGCTGGTAAACGCCCCGGCCATAGAGCCGGTAGAAGCTGTGCACTCTGAAGTCCCGGATATACGTGTCGAAGCGCCTGCGGGATGCCCGCGCTATGTCGGTCGCATTCTGCGTAATGTCAACCTCCAGGCTGACTCGCCGCTGTGGATGCAGGAGAAGCTTCGCCGTTCCGGCATTCGGTCCATAGACGCCGCGGTCGACGTAACCAACTACGTGATGCTGGAGCTCGGTCAGCCCATGCACGCGTTTGACCGTGATGAAATTCATGGCGGTATCGTAGTGCGTATGGCCCGGGCTGGTGAGAAGCTGGTGCTACTCGACGGCCAGGAAGTAGAGCTGACCCAGGGCACCCTGGTGATTGCTGATCATGAGAAGCCGATTGCCATTGCCGGCGTTATGGGTGGCGAGCATTCCGGTGTCAGCCCAAAAACCCGGGATCTGGTTCTGGAGTCCGCTTACTTCGACCCCATTACCCTGGCCGGAAAGGCGCGCCATTATGGCTTGCATACCGATGCCTCTCACCGATTCGAGCGCGGTGTGGATTACAAGTTGGCTCGTGAAGCCATGGAGCGTGCAACACGGTTGCTGATGGAGATTGTTGGCGGGGAGCCGGGTGAAATTGTCGAGGTGGCCAGCGATGACGATATTCCGGCGGATCGTGTAGTCGACCTCCGAACCCGTCGTCTCAATGACGTTCTGGGTATGGAAATTGACCGCACCACGGTTGAGGAAATCCTCACCCGGCTTGGCCTACGGGTAGAGAAGCTATTGAAGGATGGGTGGCGGGTGAGCGTGCCCAGCTTCCGTCCGGATATCTCGATTGAAGAAGACCTTATCGAAGAAGTGGGGCGGATCTACGGCTATAACAACCTGCCAGTGACTGAGCCTACCGGCTCCCTTGGGCTTCGCACGGAGAAAGAGGCTGTCCGCCCGGTCTCGGCCATTCGCAACTTTTTTGTGGACCATGGCTACCAAGAAGCGGTGACCTACAGCTTTGTTGACCCGAAGGTGCAGGAACTGGTTGACCCTGAGCGCGAGGGTATCGCTCTGGCGAATCCGATTTCCTCCGATCTCTCAGTGATGCGCACCAGCCTGTGGAGTGGCCTGCTGAAAACCGTGGCCTATAACCAGAACCGCCAACAGCCTCGCATTCGCCTGTTTGAAACAGGCCTTCGTTTTCTCAAGGAAGGTGAGCGTATTGATCAGAAGCCCATGCTTGCTGGTGTCGTCGTTGGTAATCAATACCCCGAAAACTGGGTCAACGGTCGCAGAAATGCAGATTTCTTTGATGTAAAAGGGGATTTGGAGAGTCTGTTCCGTTTATTGGGCATCGAAATTCAATTTATCGGTAGTCAGCATCCTGCACTGCACCCTGGGCAGACTGCGGAACTGCTGCGGGACGGCGAACATGTCGGCTGGCTAGGCACGTTGCACCCACAAGTTCAGAAAAATCTTGAACTTAATGGCACGATCCTGATGTTTGAGCTATTCTTGAATTCGGTCGTAACCGGACATGTGCCTAATTTCAAGGAAATTTCAAAATTCCCGGAAGTTCGTCGGGATTTGGCTATTATTATCGGAAGCGATGTGGCGTTTTCAGATGTGGAGCGTGTAGCCACAAAGCATGCCGGTGAGCGTCTGACAGCGTTGCGTGCGTTTGATGTCTACGAGGGTGAGAGCCTGGGTGAGGGTAACCGCAGCTTGGCACTGAGCCTGTTCTGGCAGCATCCAGAGCGCACGTTGAACGAGGATGAAGTGCATTCGCTCTTCAGCGGTGTGATCGACGCATTGAGAGAAGAGCTGGGGGCAACACTGAGGAGTTGAGACATGACGGCTTTGACGAAAGCGGAAATGGCAGAGCGGTTGTATGAGGAGTTGGGCCTGAACAAACGCGAAGCCAAGGAAATGGTGGAAGCTTTTTTCGATGAAATCAGAGGCGCTCTCAGTCACAATGAGCAAGTGAAGTTGTCAGGTTTTGGTAACTTCGATCTGCGGGACAAAAAACAGCGGCCGGGACGGAACCCGAAAACCGGGGAAGAGATTCCAATCAGTGCACGGCGTGTAGTTACGTTTCGCCCGGGACAGAAACTAAAGCAAAAAGTAGAAGCGTATGCTGGAACCCAGTCATAACAACGAACTTCCCGCAATTCCGGGAAAACGTTATTTTACTATTGGTGAAGTGGCGGATCTGTGCGCGGTAAAAGCACACGTCCTGCGATATTGGGAGCAGGAATTTCCTCAGCTGTCGCCGGTTAAGCGCCGGGGCAACCGCCGCTATTATCAGCGGGCGGATGTGATCACCATTCGCCAGATTCGCAGCCTGCTCTATGATCAGGGATATACCATTGGTGGTGCCAAGCAGAAGCTCAGTAGCCACGAGGTAAAAGAGGACACTTCTCAATACAAACAGCTGATCCGACAGATGATCTCGGAGCTGGAAGAGGTGCTTGATGTTCTGAACGCGCCGGTTAAATAGAGCGCCTGCAGACCTTCAAAAAAGCCGGGTCAACGAATGTTGTCCCGGCTTTTCTATGCCTGCGGGATTACTGCTGTTTCTTGCAAGTCTTGATGCCTAGCAGAGAGTAGGCCGGGCAAATGCCCACCAATGCGGTGGCCAGAGGCACAATGCCAATCCACCCCCAGGGCGTCTGCGGGCCCACGAAAACCAATGCCAGAAGCGCAATGCCGACGATGGCACGGATGATCCGATCGGCTGATCCCATATTGATGCTCATAATCCTTCTCCTTTGTTGGCATGAGGCGACAATCCCACTCTAACGCCTGTCCTGTGATCCGTTCAGTGATAAAGTCACACAGCACAACACTCTTTACCAGAAAGTCGCTCACCTCTCTATGGAAAAGCTGATGTTGCACCACAGTATTCTCGACACATTGCCGGCGTCTCTTCGCAGAGACGCCCTGAGTAATATCAAAACCATGCGAATCGAACATGGACGAGTTCTTTTCCGGGCCGGAGACGCCTGCCAGGGCCTTCCACTGGTGCTCAACGGTACCGTCAAGGTTCAGATGACTGGTGTATCGGGTAACAGTATTGTTTTGTATCGGATGGGCTCCGATGACATCTGCACTCTGTCGATCGGTTGTCTGATGACCGGTCACGGTTATCGGGCGGAAGCAGTCGTCGAAGAGGACGCCGAGGCGGCTATGGTACCCAGGGAATTATTTGGCCGACTGATGGATCAGTCCGCCAGTTTCCGGCTTGGCATTATGGAGTCCTACGGCCGTCGTCTGGATGATTTGATGTTGCTTGTGGAAGAGGTGGCTTTTCGGCGCATGGACGAACGCGTGGAGCGCTGGCTTGAGGCACGAGCCGGGCAGGGCGACATTACTATTACGCATCAGGAGCTGGCTGTAGAGCTGGGTACTGCGAGGGAAGTGATCAGTCGGTTGCTGAAAGAACTGGAGCGCAGGGGAAAATTACGGCTTTCCAGGGGCAGGATTCAATTCATCGGTTCATTTGCCGGATAACAAAAAGCCCGGACCTGTCGGCCCGGGCTTTTTGTCGGAATCTGGTCGGGACGGTAGGATTTGAACCTACGACCCCTTGCACCCCATGCAAGTGCGCTACCAAGCTGCGCTACGCCCCGATTCGCTGTTGGCCAGAGAAGAAAACTTAAGAGTATTCTCAGTGGCTTAGCGGGAGCGAAGTCTACACGAGCCCGTGGGAAAAATAAACAGTCTTTAGGGATTTTGATGCCCGTTTTTTATCGCAGCTTGGTCTCCCGGAGTTTCAGGATAAATTCGGGAGGGTCAAAAGTGTCCGGGCGGGCACTGTCCCAATATTTGTCGAACACCGTCAGGTCGGTTTTGCCTTCAAGCAGGGCCCCGGGCTCAAGGAAGGGAAAGAGATCGAGGTAGGAGTGGACCTCTGTTTTCGACACTCGCCGTACGACATGCTCCGGGCCTAGTTCCGACGGATGCCGGAGGCCGGAAGCTTGAAGCAGGTTCTGCAGGGCATCCAGAGTATTCTTGTGAAAGTTGTAAACCCTCTGGCTCTTGTGCTCTACATCAAGCTTGTTTCCGCGTCTGGGGTCCTGGGTGGCTACTCCGCTGGGACAGCGCCCGGTGTGGCAGTTGAGAGCTTGAATACAGCCCAGGGCAAACATATAGCCCCTGGCTGAATTGCACCAGTCAGCGCCGAGGGCCAGGGTGCGAGCAATATTAAACGCGGAGGTGATTTTGCCGGCGGCACCAATGGCAATCTCTTCCCGCAGGTTGGTTCCCACCAATGTGTTGTGAACCAGCAACAGAGCTTCTGTCATTGGCATCCCCAGCCGGTTGATAAATTCCAGAGGCGCTGCACCGGTGCCGCCTTCGCCACCATCCACAACGATAAAATCGGGTTTCCGGCCGGTTTTCAGCATGGCTTTGACGATAGCAAACCACTCCCACGGATGCCCGATGGCGAGCTTGAATCCCACGGGCTTGCCACCCGACAATTCCCGCAAGTGGTCAATGAATTCCAGTAACTCCACCGGGGTTGAAAAGGCGGCGTGGCTGGCAGGGGATACACAGTCCTCGCCCACAGCTACTCCGCGGGCTTCCGCAATTTCCGGGGTGACCTTGGCGCCGGGCAGAATGCCTCCATGACCGGGTTTTGCGCCCTGAGATAGTTTGAGCTCTATCATTTTTACTTGTTCCAGCGAGGCATTTTTCCGGAACATGTCCTCATTGAATGAGCCGTCTTTGTGGCGACAACCGAAATAGCCGGAACCGATCTCCCAGACCAGGTCGCCTCCGGGTTGCCGGTGGTATCGGGAAATGGAGCCTTCGCCGGTATCGTGGTAGAAGCTGCCCATTCGGGCGCCGGTATTCAGGCTGAGGATGGCGTTGGCCGAAAGCGAACCGAAACTCATGGCAGAGATGTTGAAGACGCTGGCGCTATAGGGTTTCGCACAGTTCTTTCCAATCAGAATCCGGAAGTCGCTGCCGGTCAGCCGGGTTGGGGTGAGAGAATGGTTCATCCACTCAAAGCCCTCGTCATACATGCCCAGTTGCGAGCCGAAGGGTCGCTTGTCGAGTATGTTTTTTGCTCGCTGGTACACGATAGTGCGTTGTTCCCGGGAGAAAGGACGTTCTTCGGTATCAGATTGAATAAAGTATTGCCGGATTTCTGGGCCAACGGATTCAAGGAGGTACCGGAAATTGGCCATGATCGGATAGTTCCGGCTAATCGTATGCTTGCGTTGCAGAAGATCATAGGTGCCCAAGGCGACGAAGGCTCCGAAAAGGACCGGGAATACATAACCGGCATCAAGAATCAGAGCCGTCGCCAGCGAGCCGATAAAGCCGGCAATGCTCAGAACGTAAACGGTATAGCGGAGCGGAAGGGTTTTCGTTTTTTCCATGTATTCCTCAATGGGTCCGGTAAGCTCGAGGCTCTGGGATTTGCACGAGAGTACACCGTTACGTTCAAAGATCTCTAATCGATTGAAGCGGGGACGGCTGGTTGCGCACTGACATTGGTCTATGATTAACGTCGATGCGACAAAATGCTGCGCTTTTGATGTTTTGAACTCAAAACATTATGATGTCGCGCTTGTAATGTTTGAATTCCGATTCTGAATAAACGACTTATCAACTCAGGAGGCGCCAAACGTGGGCGACGTAGTTAAAGACGAATATCAGACGGATTACGTGGCCGGCCAGGACAATATCACCCGGTTCGGGCTGGATCTCCACGCGCCGGTATTCCCGGCTACGGCAATACTGGTTGTTTTATTTGTGATAGGCACCCTGATGTTCCCTGGGCAGGCCAAAGAGCTGCTGGACGGTGCTAAATGGGACATTATCGCGACATTCGACTGGTTTTTCCTGATCAGTGCCAACATCTTTGTGGTGGTGTGCCTGGCTCTGATCGTCTCGCCGATGGGCAAAATTCGCCTTGGCGGTATGGATGCGAAGCCCGAGTTCTCTACCGTTTCGTGGTTTTCCATGCTATTCGCAGCTGGCATGGGCATTGGCCTGATGTTCTGGGCCGTGGCTGAGCCGGTAGCCTACTACACAGGCTGGTATGAAACGCCGCTTAACGTGGAGGCGAACACGGCACAGGCGGAAAACCTGGCGATGGGGGCAACCATGTATCACTGGGGTCTGCATCCGTGGGCGATCTATGCGGTGGTCGCCCTGTCGCTGGCGTTCTTTGCCTTTAACAAAAACATGCCTCTGACGATCCGTTCCGCCTTCTTCCCGCTGCTGAAGGATAAGGTCTGGGGCTGGCCGGGCCATATCATCGATATCCTGGCCGTCGTTGCCACGATTTTTGGTCTGGCGACGTCCCTTGGTTTCGGTGCCCAGCAGGCGGCCTCTGGTCTCAACTATCTGTTCGACACCGGCAGCGGGACCAACGTCCAGATGGCGATCATCGTCGGTGTTACGGCGTGCGCATTGATTTCCGTACTCCGCGGCCTGGACGGCGGCGTGAAGGTTCTGAGTAACATCAACATGGGCCTTGCGGGTCTTCTTCTGTTCTTCATTATTTTCGCCGGCCCGACAATGGCGATACTGGAGACCCTGTGGGTAACGTCCTCAAGCTATGTCGGTAACATAATTCCGCTGAGCAACCCGTTCGGTCGTGAAGACGAAGCCTGGTTCCAGGGGTGGACCGTCTTTTACTGGGCGTGGTGGATTTCCTGGTCACCGTTCGTTGGTATGTTTATCGCGCGCGTATCGAGAGGTCGTACCGTACGTGAGTTCGTAACAGCTGTGCTGATCGTTCCGACCGTTATTACTGTGGTCTGGATGAGCGCCTTCGGTGGTTCCGCACTGGAGCAGATTCGGCAGGGTGTTGGTTCCCTGGCCGAAAACGGCCTGACAGAGGTACCGCTGGCCATGTTCCAGATGTTCGCGAACTTCCCGCTGACTGAAATCATTTCCTTCGTGGCTATTATTCTGGTGTTGGTGTTCTTTATTACCTCTTCAGATTCCGGCTCGCTGGTTATTGACAGTATTACTGCCGGCGGCAAGACCGATGCCCCCACAGCTCAGCGCGTGTTCTGGGTTGTGGCGGAAAGCGCCATTGCTGCTGCCTTGATTTTTGGTGGCGGTGAAGATGCGCTCGGAGCCATTCAGGCGACGGCAATCAGCGCCGGGCTGCCCTTTACGGTCGTTCTGTTGATTATGACCTGGGGTTTGCTCAAGGGCCTGAGTCATGAGCGCAAGCTTCTGATCGCCAGAGGCGAAATGACGTGAGTATCGGCTGAAATGAAAAAACCGGGGTCTGGCCCCGGTTTTTTTATGCGAGCAGGGATAGTCAAACGCTTGCGAAGACTTCCATCGCGTGGCTGGCCCGCTCGCCGGGCGTGAAATGTGGCCGCTTCAGGCCCTCAATCGCCCGCAGGCGAGGCAGCAGGCCACGGCCGTTCGCCATCTGGATGGCCAGCCCGGGCCGGGCATTGAGTTCGAGCAACAACGGTCCTTCGTTGGCATCGACCACCAGGTCCACGCCCATATAGCCCAGCCCCGTTGCCTCATAGCAACGTGACGCCATTTCCAGCATCTCGTCCCAGGCCTCTATGTTGATATTCTCCAGCGCCAGCCCGGTGTCCGGGTGGAGTGTGATTGGTCGATTGAACTGAACCGCATTCAGGCTTCTTCCGGAGCCAATATCAAGGCCAACGCCCACCGCGCCCTGGTGCAGGTTGGCCTTGCCGTCTGATGCGGTGGTGGCAAGCCTCAGCATCGCCATCACCGGGTAACCCCGGAAAACGATGATCCGGATATCCGGCACGCCCTGGTGAGAGTACCGGGCGAGGGAGGGGGCTGATTCCACCAGGCTTTCGACAATAGCCACATCCGGCGTTCCGGCCAGAGAATAGAGCCCGGCAAGAATATTGGTCAGATGGCGCTCAAGAAAAGGAGAATCTACCCGGGAGCCGGACGCCTTGATGTATTCCTCCCCGTCCCTCCCGGTAATAACGGTGATGCCTTTGCCGCCGGACCCTTTTGCCGGTTTGATGGCAAAGCCTGCAAGCCCCTCTGCCATTTCCCGGAAATGGGAGATTTCATGCTGCTGGCGAACAACCTGAAGCAGTTTCGGGGTTTTGACGCCGTATTCTGCAACCACCAGCTTGGTCTTCAGTTTGTTGTCCACCAGCGGGTAGGAGGAGCGCTCATTGTACCGGGCAATGTAATCCACATTGCGCCGGTTCATATTGAGCATGCCCAGCCGGTTAAGCGCTCGCGGAGATATCCAGTCCATGTCAGTCGTAAACCTTCATGGGGGTGAAGCGCTTCAGCTCGCTGAGTTTGTAACCCGTGTACTGACCCATCAGCAGGATCAGTCCAAGTATCACCAGATGCAGTTCCGGGAAATTGAACGTGAGGTGGCCTGCCAGGGGCGCGCTCATCAGCAGGTAGGCACAGATGGCGACAAACAGGCTGCCGGTGCCCTGGACAACGACCTCGCGGGCACCTTCTTCCTCCCAGAGGATGGACATGCGCTCGATGGTCCAGGCAATAATGACCATCGGGAAGAACGTCACAGTCATGCCGGTGTTGAATCCCATCTGATATCCGATGATGCTCAACCCGGCGGTGATGAAGATCACCAGGATTATCAAAGCGGATATCCGGGAGACCAGGAGCAGGTTGAGGCTGGACAGATAGCCCCGCATTGACAGGCCGATGGCGACCACAGACAGGAATGCAATCAATCCTGGAATTAATGTGGTCTGGACAAAGGCAACCGCAATCAAGACCGGCATGAAGGTGCCTGACGTGCGAATGCCGATCACAATCCGCATAAAGGCAACCATGAGAGCGCCCAACGGTAGCAACAGGAGCATACGAAACATGCTCTGCTCCTCAATAGGCAGCTCATAGAAGCTCAGGAACCCCAGACCATTGGTTGTCGACTGCATCGTGGCAAGTTGCAGGGCGGGGACGGTTTGCCGAAGCATGGAGAAGCTGACTTCCGAGTTCTCTCCGCCAACCACATCAAGCAATGAGGCCGATCCCTGGCGCCATAGCAGCAGGTTCTCGGGCACGCCCTGTTCCGCCGTTTTCGGATTGAAAGTAAGCCACTGGCTGCCGTTGTAGATCTGAAGATAGGGCATCAGGCGTTGCCGGCGGCGAGCGTCTTCAAGGCGGAGTCCGTCGGCGATACGCGCGGCAATACCGGCGTGGTTCAGCATGTCGATCAGCAGGTCCAGGTAGTTCTCTTCCGCGATCAGCAGTGTGGTGTTCTGTGTGCGGGTGTCGGGCTGCATCAGGCGGATCAGCTCCCGGGTCATACTCTCCGGGGTGCTGGAGCGGGCTTTGGCCTGATCCAGTATTTCCTGTACGGCGGTGGCCTGGGGTTCTTCCCAGAACACTCGTCGGGTGCTTGGTTGCCGGCTGGGTATCTCAGATTGCGCTGTGGGGTCCGGGACAAATTGCGCTTTGAAATACAGTGTTTGTGGACCGGAGGCTTCGCGTTTGCTCCATTCTGCACGTCGACTTCCGGCGCTGTCGATGATTGAGAAGCCATAACCTGGCGATGCGGCCTGTTCAGTCAGAATTCGGAAACCGGGTGGTTGTTGAGGGATGTTGAGGCTGGCCAACACCGGGCCATTGCCGGCATCGAAATCAATTCGCGCCTCAACCATCCAGACCGGGCGTTGTTCGCCGGTAAGCCAGGGGATGCCGAGTTCTACATGCCGCCAGACGGCCAGTGAAATGCCAGCGGTGATCAGCAGGCAGACTGCGACGTAAAATGGCAGGCGAGAGCGGGCGGTCACGATTCGCTCCCGTCGCCGTTGCGGATGGACTCGGGTAACTCCGTGGCGTATTCCTTGCCAACGTCGATCAGCATCACGTCGCGCAGGACGTTCCGCCCGATAAGAACTTCATAGGTCAGATTCGTTCGGTCCGCGAGGGTGAACTCGGCAACTTGCTGATGGTCGCCAATAAAAAACTGCAGCTCGACCACCACCCTGCGTTCCGCTTCCTCTGAACTGGCCTGGATAACCCGGACCCGCCGGGACACTTCTTTTTCGAGGGTCACGAATTTATCGTTGCCGGGCACCGGAACATCAAATCGAACCCAGTTGCTGCCATCGCGTTCAAAGCGTGTGATATTGCGGGCGTCAATGGAGGAGGTTTCAGCACCGCTGTCGATCCGGGCCTTGTAGATCAGACCTGGGCCGGCGAGATAGAAGTTCTCAACCTCACCAACGATAACCTTTCCCTTGAGGCGGTCTGCACGGCCTTTCGACATGTCTGTCGCCGGGCACGCCGTCTGCGCGGGCATGGGAGGGCATTCGGGCTTTTCCACCTGGGTGGCGATGGCGTGCAGTATGGTGTCGGTAGCCGCACGGTTGTTTTCAATCACTTGCTGGTGCCGGACGGATGCGTTGTTCTCCATGGTCACCAGGGTTGCGCGCTGGCTTTTTACCGACGCCCCGAGCTCATTCAGGTCCGTCTTGGGGACCATGAAATAACGGTCTGCCGAGCATCCCGTCAGCAGGATGACCCCTGCGATCAGGGCAACGGGAAGCTTGTGCAGAGCAGCCCGAAAACGTTTAAAACCCATGAAGAACCCCCGAGCCGGCAGCCTGTCACACCCGGATCAGGCAGTTGTGACGGTCTGTGCATGTAAATCCAAGTAAATACGGAGCGGGAGTATACAGCATCCAACCTGTGTGGTTGATTTACAGATGGTTAAGGGGAGCCAGGCGGGACACCAATGTTTACTGTGACAGGAAGTGCCCTTCACCCAGAACCGTCTCCGAGCGAAGATATTCCTGAATCACCGGGGAACAATTCAGATAAAAAAGCAGTAATTCCCTCTGCACGTCCTGGTCCTGAATTCGTGCGGCAAAACTGATCAACTCCCGGATCCCCTCGTCGCTGTCATTCTGGCTTGAGGGCATTCCGAACCCCTTGCCATATCGCGATTCCAGTACGCTGGTCAGGCGCTCGAGGTGAAACTCGCCAGTGTGAGTAATGTGAGGAAGGATGCGGAACTCATCCTTGCTTGCAGAAGGATTGTTGCCAAAAAAACTGCCACAGCTCTCTTGCGTGGAGCCGTCTGTCTGAAGTAAATCCGCCCCCAGTTTTCGCCACAGTTCTTTAAGCATGATCGGTTATCCGTTTCTGATCTGGTTCCGGTCCGGTGCACGGTTAATAAAACGTAATAACCGCACGGACAAAGAACATCCTGATGTTTTAAACGATATTACGATGGGCGTCCAGAGATGGATTCCGACGATTTGCAATATTGCTAAACAGTCGTAGTCCTCATGATTGGAGTGACACTCCGAGTGACGGCGTCCCGGGCAAAAGGTTCCCTTCCTGAGGTAGACTGTTCTGAAGTTTCGCTAACAGCGATCGTTCGATTGATCAATGATTTACACTGGGAGTGCTGTGCAGTGCCTGAAGCCATCACGGAATTGATGTTATCCCGACCTGATCTGATGTCCGGGTTGATGGTTGTGCTTTTTGTTTCAGCCATTGTGCTGGCAGGCCTTCTGGTTAAATCCGCAGCTGAAAAGCGGGGGGTTACTCGGGGCGCCAATGAACTGGAGGCGGTCAAAGCCGTTCTTGAGAAGCAATTGAGCGATGCCGAGCACGATCAGGCCATGGGTGCTCAGCGGGCCGAACAGCTTGAATATACTGTGGCTGAACAGCGAGAAAAGAATGCCCGAATCGAACGCGATATCGAGCAGTGGCGGCAACGAGCTGCGGGCCTGGAGAACCGGGTCGCGGCTCTGGAATCGGACCTGGACGGGCGAAAGCAGAGAATTGGACAGCTGGAAGGTGAACGCCAGAGTTTGCAGGCGAAAGCGGATGACCTTGGCCGGCAATTGGGAGAGGCTCGTGTTTCGCTGCGAGAGCAAGAAGTCACACTCGATAAGGAGCGGCGGTCCACCACCGAGAAACTGGAACTGCTGGAACGTAACCGCGATGCCTTGAAACAGGAGTTCGAAAACCTCGCCAACAAGATTTTCGAGCAGAAAAGCGAACGGTTCAGCCAGCAAACCCGAACCAGTCTCGATACCCTTCTGAATCCGTTCCGCGACCAGCTGCAGGACTTCCGAAAGCGGGTTGAAGACGTGTACACCAGCGAAACCCGGGATCGCCAGGCTCTGCGCAGCGAGATCAAATCACTTCAGGATCTGAACCGCCAGATCACCGAAGAGGCCTCTAACCTGACCCGTGCACTGAAGGGCGACAAGAAAATTCAGGGCAACTGGGGCGAGATGATCCTGGAGCGGGTACTGGAAAAGTCCGGTTTGAGGAAAGGGGTGGAATACGATACCCAGGGCAGCTACCGGGACGGAGACAACCAGCTGTACCGGCCAGATGTAGTCGTTCATCTGCCGGATAGCCGGAACCTGATTATTGATTCCAAGGTCTCGCTGCTGGCCTACCAGAAATGGGTCACCGAGGAAGAGGATTCCGAGGCGAGAGACGAAGCCCTCAAGCAACACGTTGAAGCGGTCCGGTCCCATATCCGAACCCTCAGTGAAAAAGATTACAGTCAGCTCCACGGCTTGCATTCGCCGGATTTCGTGCTGTTGTTCATGCCTATTGAGCCGGCATTTGTGGCAGCATTTCAGCAGGACGAGAACCTTTTCGCAGAAGCCTTTGAGCGAAAGATTATTGTGGTAACACCCACCACGTTACTGGCAACACTGAGAACCATTGAAAACATATGGCGGTACGAGCGTCAGAGCCAGAACGCCAGGCGCATTGCAGAGCGGGCAGGCGCGGTGTATGACAAACTACGGGTATTCGTGGAAGCCATGGAGCGCCTGGGTAGCCAGTTGCACACGGCCCAGGGAACCTATGATTCGGCCATGAATAACCTGACCCGGGGCCGTGGTAATCTGATTTCCCAGGCGAATCGTTTTGTTGAGCTTGGCGTTCGGGTTAAAAAGGAATTGCCGAAAGCGATCATGGATCAGGCCGAAGTGGACGACGGTGAGGAATCCGACATCGCTGATGACCATGATCTGCCTGATACTGAAGTGCAGACCATTGGTGCAGACAACCAGCAGGAGTAAATGCCATGGCAGTATTGTTTGGAACAGGTCGCCGGTTGGCGCGTGGA
>AZIH01011166.1_pt1 | contig 13005 bp, 13 predicted proteins | sample 359041 | NCBI WGS metagenome assembly AZIH01 (sample SAMN02429716, study PRJNA222664) | marine sediment metagenome | biome: Sediment sample; isolation source: enrichment culture of sample MGS-ANC(UA) from oil contaminated site at the... | place: Italy: Ancona | collected 2012-02-14 | depth 6 m m
TTTAAACGAGCACTTGGAGCGGCACAAAAGCGTGACAGGTCCACTACGACTACCCCTCGCGCCAAGACGGCTTCTGCTAGCTGCCTGCGGTTCATTCTCAGCGCGCTAGCCTTTACTTTGTCGACGTCGACACGGTCCGATGATAGCTCACCTTCCTTCCGAGTGATCGATGCTACCGCCTTCAAATCAAATTCTTCAATCACGTATGGCGAGTGAGTGGTGATGATGGCCTGCCCCATATTGCTCAGAAGATATTTGGCAATTCGACGTTGTGCGTGAGGGGGGAGAGCAATTTCCGGTTCTTCCATGGCAAAAATGATAGCGTTGCTACCTCGCAAGTCGGCAATGTGAGTGAGGAGTGCGAAGACGAGCGCATTAACTGAATCTGTCCCGAGTCTGTCAAACGGTACGGCGTGATTACTATCAGAGGATTTCAGAAAGAGTTGGACAACTTCACGTAAATTGTCCCGCGTTAAATCAGAGGAAAAAAAACCAGTCGCATCATCGTCTTTTGACAACCCAACGAAACGGCCCATCCTATCACGAACCTGTTCCTGAATGCTTTCCAATTGAGGGATGTCTCCGATTGCTGGGTCTAGCGATCTTAACTGCTTTAAGGTGCTTTCCCACATGGACTCTTTCCCTGTGTCACCTAGACGAAGAATCGTATCCAGTAGAGAGCCACGCTGGAGGCTAAGCGCACGCCGCCCGGTACGGAGAGTTCGCAAGTAGATAAAACCACACCGCAGTTTCCATTCTCGGCTGAAGAATGTCAGTCCAGTTTGGGGTTTGCCGAAATTCTCGTCATCCTCAGAGACTTCCTCGACAGGGTGAGCAAAGTAAGTGGCTCCAACGAAATCATCTTCCTGTCTGTCGTAATAACCCACGAAATTGAGAGGAAGCGCGCGACAGACATCATCAACGTCAGTGTCCTCAGGGACCGCGCCGTCAACGTCTAGAAAGCCAGCCTTTGTGTCGCTCCAAGGCCGGGTCTTGGAAAATAGCTTCATTTCCATTTCGTCCGGCAAATTCAACAACACCACATCGATCAAGATGGGTAGTGGATTTCCTTCGTCATCCAGATATCGCCCCGCATGGAAATCATGTTCGTTCACAATGGGCCTGCGGTATCCACGTTCAGGGCCAAGGACGAGTTCTAACGCCTCACATATCGTCGACTTACCAGCGTTGTTGCCACCGACTAAAAGCGTATCTCCGTGAAATTCGATCGTTCCCTTTTTAACTCCGCGAAAGTTGGTAATTTCCAACCGTCGAACAACAAGTGGCTTGATCGGTTCTTGTTGCTCAGCAATCCCTGCATCATTCATTAAAAAAGTCCTAAAATACAATTGCCTGAATAATCGCAGCGTAGGCCGCGACAAGGCCGCAACGCAAGGTTGAATGAAGTGCGCGTTGTTCAATGGCCGCTAGGCTAGGAGACCTAATAGCCCGGAAACTAGCAATCATGACTTTGATCAAGCGCTAAAAACTGCCCAAGTGGCATTGGACACCCATACGGCACCCAGTCAACAGACGCGCCACACTCGCAGAGCGCTGCAAGCACAGATTAGTGATTATTTTCAAAGAGTTAAATGGTGCCCGGGGGCGGAATCGAACCACCGACACGAGGATTTTCAATTAGCCTTGTGATCCGCACGGCCCGTCTCAGGATCGCTCAACCCGTAACGTAGCCGATTGAAAACCTTAACCTTTGCGCTTGGCAGATCGTCTCGCCCCGTCTCACGCCGAAGCATTCAAGCTCACCGTTCCTGCTACCCCAGTGATACCCACAGACGCCGGAGACCACACGGGTATCTCGTTCCGGCGCAAGTCGAACCAAAACCCTACATGCCGGCTAGAGTTGTCCCTGACGCGGCTTGTCTGCCCATCTTATCATGGGCCTATGAAACGCAAACTCACCACTAAGTTCATCGAAGGGCAAAAGCCTGATCCGTCCAAGCGCCTCGATTTTCGGGACGAGTTGATGCCGGGTCTTGTCCTGCGCATAAGCACGTCCGGCACCAAGACGTTCTGCCTGCACAAGCGCATCAACGGCAAGATGCGGCGACTGACCATCGGGCGGTTCGGCGTCGTGTCGTTGGCCGAGGCGCGTGAACGGGTGCGACAGGTTCTCTACGAAATCGAGACAGGCCGCTTCGAGGAACGCACGGGCGTCGAGGTCGAAACGAAGCCAACGCTGGGCGACGTGATCCCCGATTACATCGAGAAGCACGCCAAGGTTCACAACCGCGACTGGAAGCGCAAGGAAGCATTGCTGGCGAAGTTCGCCACCCTGCACGGCAAACGGATCGACGAGATCAAGCGCGCCGATGTCGTGAAAGCCTGCGACGTGATCCACAAATCCGCGCCGGTTAGCGCGAACCGCGCGCTGGCCCACCTCAAGCACCTGATGGGCTGGTGCGTCGAGCGCGGCATGATCAATGCGTCCCCCATTGCCGGGATGAAACCGTTGTCCAAGGAACGGTCGCGCGAGCGCGTCCTGACCGACGACGAGCTGGGCGCGCTGTGGATGGCCTGTGACGCCGAAGGCTATCCCTTCGGGGATTGCATGAAGCTGCTGATCCTGAGCGGCCAGAGGCGCGCCGAGGTCGCCGAGATGCGATGGTCGGAACTCGACCTCGAAAAACGCCTGTGGACCCTGCCTTCGCAGCGCGCCAAGAACGGCAGGCAGCACACTGTGCCGATCACCGACGCGATGATGGACGTGCTGCGCAGGGTGCCGAGGTTTCTCGGGTCGGACTACGTGTTCACGACCACCGGCAAATCCCCCGTGTCAGGGTTCGGTCGTCTGAAAGACCGGCTCGACAAGGCCCTGCCCGAAGGAACGGAACCGTGGATCATCCACGACCTGCGCCGCACGATGTCAACGAACATGGCGATGCTGCGTGTCCCCCAGCCCGTGACCGAGGCGCTATTGAACCACAAGACAGGTGTGGTCTCAGGCGTGGCCGCTATCTACAATGTCTATTCATACGCGGACGAGAAGCGCGAGGCGCTTGCGCTTTGGAATGGGCATGTCGAGAAAGTCACCAGATCAGCCGTACTATCTGAAATACCGCGACCTGGGGTGGCTGGATCGGCCGCTTCCAGCAGCGCCTGATTTCTTCGCAGAAAAGACAATTGCCCGGTTGTGTCGCAGGTGTGGGGCGGATGATGGAACCGACCGGCCTCGCCTAGCTGATGAACTCCGTACCATCGCCAACATCTTTTGGATCGCGGCCATGTCCAGCCCTCTCGGCGTCAAAGGTGGGCCAGAGGCGCAGACACCTGATGCCAGAAAGCGAAAGATCGCAAGTTCGGTTTTGCGCCCCGCCGAAAAGTTGATCGAGGCGCTTTCCGACGCAAACCTGACCCTTCTATCAGAATGGCCTGATGAGTTGCCGTCGGCCCCACCGAACCGGCATTCACTCATTGAAGAGTTGACCAAACTCAGCAACCGAACCCGCGATCTTTTCGAGGTCTTGGATGATCGAAAACGAAAAGGCTCGGCGATTTCGCAAGAGTTCAAGATCGATTTCGCAAACGCACTGGCAGACGTGTTTGAGCGATACTTTCCCAACGCGCAACCGTCACGCAGTGGCTATGATCGAACACCGAACCCGAGCAGCGAGTATCAGGCTTTTCTAACAGCCTGTGCGCAGGAAGTGTTCGGCGACGACTTCAAGTTTTCGGGGAATGTCTTGGACGAAGTCGCCAAGCTGCGCGGCAACCTATAAACCTACGCATCGAACGCGCAGCTTTGGCTACGCCTTTGATATCGCGTGATTTCAATCTGTCATATGTTGTCCACACATGGGGCCGGCCTCTTTGTCAAACTGACGAAAGGGAAAATCCATGAAGGACGAAATACATCTGCGAACGCTCGCCTCACGCGCTGACCTCAAGCGCCTTGGCATCCATGTGAGCAATACGACCCTGCTGCGCTGGGAGGCCCGTGGGCGCTTTCCGCGTAGGATCAGGATGGCCGGGACCAGCGTTGCGTGGTTCCTGTCCGAGATTGAAGACTGGCTCGCTGAACGCGCCGCCGAACGCACCCGCACGCATTACGCCGAATACTGATCGGCGAAGCCTCCCCCTACCGCAACCACGGACCCGTCACGCGCTTTCGCGTGCGCCTCGTGGTGTGCCCGCATGAAAGAAAATACAATGGCAGACCAAAAACCCGAAAAGTACATCTACAGAACCAAATTTCCCGCGCTGATGGCCGAAGGTGCCTCTGAGCGCGACGTGCTGCAAGACCAATACGATTTCCTCGGTGACCTCTGGTACAAGCCCGCGCATACTGGCCCCGACAAGTTCGGGAACCTCTGCTTTCGTCGCAAAGGCACGACGAAGATGATCGACAAGTTCGTTTCGCTGCGCGATAGAATCAAAATAGACCACCTTCTCCTTCGTTATGATCGATACCGTTTCGATCAGTATTTCAGCCCCAATGTCTATGCGCGCCCCAGCCGGAAAGCCGGAGGCGTCCTCATTACGCGATTGGGGTGGTGCGATGTGGACAAGGCCGATCCTTTCGCCTTCGACCCGAAACCGTCCGTTGTTTGGGAAACCTCGCCGGGACGCACGCAGGCGCTGTGGTTCTGGGACCGGCCACACACGCCCGCGCAGGCGTCAGCCTTTTCGAAGTCGCTCACGTATCGTCACGGCGGCGACAAAGGCGGCAGCGCGGCAAACAAGCTGCTGCGGTTGCCGGGGTCATTCAACCACAAGCCCGAGTACGACAGGCCGTTCATTCCGCTGGTGCATTTCGATCCAAGGCCGATCACGGTCCGTCCTAAGTTGCTGACGGGTCATAACGGCGCCCACGCGGCAGAACCCGAGGCGCTGGACATGAATCCCCATGCCCATGAACGCCTCAATGTCCTGAAAAAGTATCGCTCGAAGCTGGATGCATCGACGCGATCACTGATCAGGCACAACCGTGTGCAGGCATCTGATCGATCCAGCAGGATCTTCGCGATGGTGGCTGGCCTGCACGAGGCAGGCGCAACGCTCGACGAGATCGCCAGCGTGATCTGGTCCAGCCCATACTTCCGCGACAAGTACGGCGACGACATCAACGCGCTGGAAGCCGAGGTATCGCGCATCATCGCGCGAATGGGGGTGGCGCAATGACGAATGACAACACATTCCGCACGCTTGACGAGATCAAGGCCAAGGAGATCGAATGGCTATGGAAGCCGCTCATCCCATACGAGAAGACGACGATACTCGAAGGTGATCCAGAACTCGGCAAATCATACCTTTGTATGCACCTCGGGGCGTTGGTGACCACAGGGGGAAAGTTGCCCGATGGATCAAGAGTCGAGAAGGGCAACGTGCTCTACATCAGTTCAGAAGATGATGCCGCTGACACGATCCGGCCCCGCATGGAACAGATGGGTGCGAACCTGAAGCGGGTCCGTGTCCTCGACGACTTCCTTCTGTTCGACGAAAAGGGCCTGACGCGGCTTCGTGAGGAGTTGGAAGACCACACGCCAGACCTCGTTGTGATCGATACCCTTTATTCGTTCCTCTCGGGCAAAGTCGATCTGGGCAAGCCGACTTCGATCCGTGCTGCGCTCCATGAACTTGACCGCCTGTTCAAGGAATATGGCCCAGCGGTCATCGCGCTCCGACATTGGACGAAGGGCGGGAAGGGCAAGGCCATCTATAGGGGCGTCGGGTCAATCGACGTGATCGGCGTGGCACGCACTGCGCTGGCGGTAGCCAAGCACCCTGAGAACGATAACCTTCGCATCCTTGCACAGGTCAAGAACAACATCGGCGCGAAGCCCCAAAGCTATGTCTACGAGATCGTGGAGCAGCCCGAGGGCCTGCCGGTGATTGAATGGCGCGGCACCACCCACTATTCCGCCGACGATCTAGAACGGCATGGGCAGGACGAGCAGAGCGAGGAAGCGCGCGCAGTCGAGTTCCTGCGTGAGGTGCTGGCAAAGGGGCCTCTGCCTTCAGCCGAGCTTTTCATACGGGCCGCTGGCGCCGAAATCTCGCGCCCGACGCTGAACCGGGCAAAGCGCGAGGCAGGCGTCAAATCCGAGAAGAAAGGGAAGACGTGGATTTGGAAGCTCGACAAATCCTGAACTCCAAGGTGCTCAAGCTGATCAACTTTCTCAGAATTATCGTGAGCAACATCGAAATCCAAGGTTGTCACGAAATCGGTGAGAAAGATGAGAAACTTGAGCATCTTCATTTCGGGGCGGCAGCGGCTCAGGGCCGAAAATCTCGGCAGTCGATATGCCCCCCCGTCCGTCTGCAGGGCGCGCGCCGTAAAAAAACGCCTCCCCCCATCCCCCTGTGGTCGCCCTGTGACAGCGCCGCGCGGAACGCCTCGGACCGACCCGTTGACTATCTATCAGTCTGTCGGATAGGAGCCGGACCCGAATTGTTGTTCCTTTTCATGTGGTCAGCATTCCCGCCGGGTTCTTGCATAGCGCGTCGGGTTCCACTCGGGTGGCAAACTGCTCGGGCGGTCATTCTTGCACCCATCCCTTGCGATGGTAGTGGCGCAGCACGATAGCGCGGTTGAACAGAGGGAAGCCGATCCACAGGCCGTTGGCCGTGAGCAGCGACAGGATCGTCCACAGGAACATGCCCTTGAACAGGTAGTAGAACGGGCCGAACAGCAGGCACCATAGCGGGTGCCAGTTGCCCAAGATTATTTTCGTCTGGCCGTTGAAGGCCCATGTCGCGCGTATCGTCATTGCCGATTTCCTCTCTGGCTGGTTCCGATGCCAGCGCAATAAGATCGGGGACCATCGTCCGTCAGGGTAATTCCCGTGCCGTCGAGGGAGACCACAGGGGTAGCCTTGCGTCCGTGCAGATGCCGGGGGATCGCCGTGAGCGCGGCGCACAGCGCGCCAGCCGGGATTTCGACGGGATCACCATGCCCGAGGCACGCCCCGGCGCTCCTGGCTCAATACAACGCCGCCGCGCACGCATTTCGCTGTCGATGCTCGGGGTTATTTGCAGGCGCGGTCAGTTTCGCCCCAGCGCGCGGCGCAGGCCGCTCAGCGTCGATTTGAACGGATGCCCTGACATACTCAGGTTGAGGGGCAAGGGTGGCCCGTTTCTGATCAGCGTTTCCTCAAGGGACCACGGTTCGTCATGCTGCACGACCGAGATCGCTGCGTGCTTGGCGATCCAATCTGATAGCCTGTCCTCGTGGGGGCGGTCCATGCGAACGCGGTTTCGCTTGTCGCGCCAGAACGTCAGTTCAAGCTCTCGTTCGAGAAGGGCGGCGAGGGATAGCCGCAGGGTCGATATGCGCACGGTCCCGCGTAGGTGGTTGCGCCAGAGGCGGCTTTTCACAGGTGTTGGCCCACCTCGGCGCACTGGCCGATCTTTCGGGGGTGCAATGCCAATGTAGAGCAGGTGCTTGCCGTCGCGCTCAATACAACCGTCCCTTGGCACCAGAGGAAGGCTGTGGTCGAACCACCAACCATAGACGCCGTGCGTGACCGCGTGCCGCTCGATGAAATCCAAGACATGATCGGGCAGCAGGAGGGTCTCAGGCGACAGGACGGCCCTCGCCTCATCATATAGACTATAAGTCAACCAAGAGGGCGCGCGTCCCCCTGCCTCTTCCTGCATTCTTGAATGTCGCCAGTGACTTCAGACCTTCCGTCAGCCTAAGTCGAATATGACTTATAGTCTATGGCTTTGGTTGTGGCCGCCATGCGCCATGCCGCGCATGTCAATTCAATCGCGCGTTTCGAGAAATATCCAGAGGATCAGGAGGGAGAAGGACCTTTCGCAAGAAGAGGTCGCCCATCGCGCGGACATTCACCAGACCTACCTGAGCGGCGTCGAGACCGGGAAGCGCAACCCTTCGATCTTGGTGGTCGAGCGCATCGCCAAGGCCCTCGGCGTGGACGTCTCGGAAATCTTCAAGCCGAACTAGGGTTATCCCTGACACGCTCCGATCTTGCGTCTTATCGATCTGCATCAGCAACTTAGGAGATCGACATGACCGACATCGTGACGCTCAAGGCCATCTGCGACGAACTCAAGATCGACCCACGCGAAGCTCGCGAACGCCTGCGCGCCGCCGCCAGCGACGCCAAGGCGAACCCGGAACTGGCGAAGGCGCGGAAGCCGCGCACTCCGTGGCAGTGGGTGAAGGGGTGTGCCGCCGAGAAGGAGGCACGAAAGGTCTTCAAAAAAGACACACTGGGATAGCCCTCGTGTATTGTCACTGAACGGGATTGTACCGGAGCGCCATTTGATAGTGGCGCTTCTACATACCAAGCATGCGGACTTCTTGATGGTTGAATTGGAATTTACCGTCGTGTACGACGAAAGATCACCCCTAACTGTGGTAGGCTGCCTGTATGACTCTACGAGTTATTGATTTATTCTGTGGACCTGGCGGTTTTTCTGCTGGCTTTGAAGCCGCTGGCTTCGAAGTTGTAGCCGCGTTGGACTACGACAAGGACGCAGTGACTACATATACCGCGAACCATGACTGCGTAGCACGACAACAAGACCTTAGGGATTTCGACTACTCGTCGTTGCCAAATGCCGACATTGTAATTGGTGGGCCACCTTGCACGCAGTTCAGTTCCGCAAAATCAAACAAGACCCGCAATGTTCTAGATGGCTTACTCTTGGTGCAATCTTTCCTTAGGTGCGTCTACATCAAGAAACCAAAATATTGGGTCATGGAAAATGTTCCTACCATTCAAAAGTATCTTCCCTCAGAAATCCCACTCCGTTCAATAGGTATTGATGAGGATGGAAATTTCCCGATTCCTACAAAAGTCGAACTTATCGCTGCCGATTACGGCGTGCCCCAAAAGAGGCACAGATATTTGATCGGAAACTTCCCAGTGCCGAAGCCAACTCATCACGAAATTGGCGAGCGGAATATCTTCACGCCAAACGAATCTTCCCCTTGGCGAACGATGGGCGATGTGCTCTCATTTTTTCCGGAACCAACCACCGACAAGAAGCCGAAATTTCTACGAGATCCAAATTATGATATCGAAATTCCTGCCGAACAATTGAGCGACCATTTCTATGATGCGCGCTTCTCAGACGTAGAGCGAAGATCAATTCATCAAGCAAAGACGCAGCATCCTTATATGGGAAAGCTTGCATGGCCGGATAAGCTAGATCGGCCTGCACGAACTGTCGTGGCGACCCAGTTAGGGCGAGAGACCCTTGTTCTAGAGACCACAGCAGGTCAATTTCGAAGAGCCACGGTAAGGGAATGCGCGAGTTTTCAGTCGTTCCCCATAACATACCAGTTCTTTGGAAGATCATATGGGTCAAAATACCGCCAAGCAGGTGATGCAGTGCCGCCGCGCTTGTCATTCGCGATAGCACAAGAAATCTCTCAACGGGAAGGTCTTGCTGTTGAAAAGCCGTCGATGCGTAACCGTATCAAACACCTCGCCAATGAAATTCCGGCGGACAAGCTTCGAAAGAAGCGCAAGCCCAACTTCAAAAGGAAAGCCAATTTCTTGATGCCTGCAAAAGAGGTGAGAGGAACGCGCTGCGAACTATTTGTATCAGATTTTGGCTCCGAAATGGTATCAGTATTGGGTCATGAAATCGGACTACCAAAGTGGCACGCTGATTTGGTTTTGGGCGAGGGTGCTGGAAACACCGTTAGGTTTTCACTTACTAGTGAGCTTTCAAGCACAATCAGTGAAACGCTGAACGACGATGGGCGCATAGTTGGCCGAAAAGACGCAATATTGTGCGGGTGGAAGGAAGTTCTTCCAGTCTACGGGACAGGCACGGAAGTATATGCAAGTTTTGTGTTAGAGCGACTGGAGCAGTCGCCTCTAAGACTGGTCGAACAAGCGAAAGAACTTGTAGACCTGCACTTACCCACCAATGAATATCATAACATGCACATCGATTGCTCGTCTTTCTTAGACCACCCAAAGGCGCAGCGAATAAAGCTCCGCGTCCTTATTGGGTGCCTGATGTCCGCTGTTGCTATTCAAGAATGGGGAGGCGCTTCGGAAGAAGCTTCTCTTCTTTCTTTGAATTGAAAGCAACTTCATAGAACGAGGCATTAACCTCGACCACTTCTCCTGTAAATTGCATCTCGTAGAGTCCGTTTTCACCAATATATTTCGCTGTACTACAACAACTGTCAGGCAAGAATGATACGTCTATATGCGGGTAAGTTCGGCGCGCATCGTATCGCCGCTGCCTTAACTCCTCAAAAGAGCCATTTCTGTTCGAAACAGGCCAGATTTTTGCAGCACCGTCTCTCTTGTTTTTGGATGTAACGAAAATTCCTATATCGATCTCGCCACTGTCGTACAATCCTTGCAACTTTTCTATAGCTCTGAATGAACTTGCAATATTTCCAGTTTCAAATTCCAACCCAACCCGAAAATCATAATTGCGAGTTTCGTGATCGAACAAATCAGAGAATGGAACCAATGCTTCGGGCAGGAACGGTGCACTCGACTGAACATACTGCTTATACAGTGAACTGGCTTGCACACCATAATCCATAAACCCCCGGGATTTAAGGGCAGCAAGCACGGAAATAAATCGTTCCTCCGGTATGCTATAGCAGCGTGATCTAAGCTCAAAAGTAGTCATCGCGTCAAAGTTTTGGCCACGAAGGGTTGGTTCCTTGCGCCAGCCAATGCCTTCAAGAAAATTCTGGAATGTCTTTGAAATATAGGCCGCCGAGTTGACTACAGTTGGCCGGATCGCGCCAGCGGGGTTCCTCCAATACCAAAGAGTGTCATTTACAACAAACTGCCCACCTTCGGTCTGCACTGCTTGGAGGGCCTCCGTTACGTCATCTATGAGCTTCCTGCGAATTTCCAGCGCAATGCTCGCGTTAAAACTCTCGACTTCAACTTGCATCTTTTCCCAAACGTTTCTTGCACGTCTGTAAGGGACCATAAGTCGGGCTGTTCAGCAAGGCCCAGATCACAGGACGTAGCACGCTCTCGAAAGCACAAATTTTAATGTTGTCCATGCCAGATTTGGACAAGTGTCGGCCAGTAGACGGCTAACAAGTTAGGTCAAACCGAAACAGCTTGCACCCTTTTTGGGTTGAACTCAAAAGGCTTTCCAGCGACGGTGAACGTACGAGGTTTCCCCTCGCAAACGCGCTGTCGTAACTGCGGCGTAAGAGCAAAAGTCTGCACAAGAAACGTGCGCCCAACATGAGCTTTGTGCACATGGGGCGATTGGAGGGGAAACCTCGTGCCAAGCGTGTTCTATTTATTTGGTGGCGCGAGCCGTACAAAAATTCCACCTGAGCTAACGAGCAAAAGCGAACTGCTTAAATACCTTGGTGTTTCCCCTGCTGAACTGAAAAAAATTTGGTGGTTTCGTGGTCGGATGTATTCGCATTTCAACATTTCAAAACGTTCCGGAAAGACTCGGCTGATCAGCGCGCCAGATGACCGGCTGAAGATGTTGCAGCAGAAGATCGCACGAAGCCTTGCGAAGTTGTATAATCCACGTAAGCCAGTTCATGGCTTCGTGACTGATCGGTCTGTTCGCTCAAACGCCGAGTCACATTTGCGTCGCCGTTTCATCCTAAACGTGGACCTCAAAAACTTCTTTCCGACGATTACAGAGCCTCGAGTACAAGGACTGCTTGAAAGTATTGGCATCGATAAAGATGTGGCCGAAATAGTTGCACGGATTTGCGCAAACAACGATTGCTTGCCACAAGGGGCACCTAGCAGCCCCGTGATTTCCAACATGATCTGCTTCCGCCTCGACAAAGCCCTAATGAAATTCTCCAAGGAACATCGGCTTCTCTACACACGATATGCCGACGACATAACGCTTTCGAGTTTTCAACCGCCTACAGCTTTGTTTGAAGGCGACCGCCCCGACCCCGGAAAAGTCGCTGAGGAAAAGCTGTACGATGAACTTCGCTCGATAATCAGAAACAATGGCTTCGAGTTGAATCCAGAGAAAATCCATTATGCGGACAAGAATTCGCGAAGGATAGTTACAGGGATCAAGATTAATGAGGGAATGAACGTTGACCGACGGTATGTCAGAAACGTTCGGACCGCATTGTTCAAGGTTGAAAAGCATGGCCCCGCCGCTGCTCAGGCAGAGTTGAAGACGCGCTTCGGCAAGACCTGCAAGATTCAATCGCATCTTCAAGGCAAAATTTCTTGGATAGGTTTTGTGAAGGGCCAATCTGACCCAGTTTTCCGTGGCTTGGCCAAACGCTACAACACTTGTTTTCCTGCGAACCCGATCAAGGTCCATCCCACTCAAGCTGAAATCGTGGATCGAGCGATATGGGTGGTCGAAACTGAAGACGATACTGGAACGGCATTCTTCTTAGACGGCGTCGGCCTCGTGACTGCCGCTCATTGCGTCAACGGAGCATCGGAAATCGAGATATTCCACCCCTTGAAAACCGCCAACAGGTTCAAGGTAACGGTTAAGCACATTTGCGCGCACCGAGACCTAGCAATCCTCGAACACTCAATTTCCTCGACAGAGTATTTCGAGCTGGAGTCATTCACAGGTTCCCCGATAGTCGGAACAAACACCTTAGCTGCAGGATTCCCAACCTACGGACCAGGTGATCAACTCAACATTAGACAAGGAAGCATAAGCTCCCTGACGACCAAGAGCGCAGTTCCCTTGATTGAGGTTTCCCAAATGCTCGGGCAAGGGATGTCTGGTGGTCCGTTAATGAACAAGCAATATGCGGTATTCGGCATCATCCACAAAGGTGGCCCTGTTGCCTACGTTGCAAAAGATGGAAGCGTTTCTCCACAAAGGCAGCTTGCGGTTGCGATTTCAGAGCTAAAGGCTTGGGTTTCAACCCTGCCGTAAGCCATTATGCGCAAACGCATCTTTATCGGCTTGCTGGATACCTAAACGCGCAGATTGCTACCCCAATGATACCCCGGCTCATATTGGGCGATCACACAACAAGCCCATCAACTCGCGACATGTTGTTTTCGCTTGATTTAAATGGTGCCCGGGGGCGGAATCGAACCACCGACACGAGGA
>AZIH01005468.1_pt1 | contig 12967 bp, 15 predicted proteins | sample 359041 | NCBI WGS metagenome assembly AZIH01 (sample SAMN02429716, study PRJNA222664) | marine sediment metagenome | biome: Sediment sample; isolation source: enrichment culture of sample MGS-ANC(UA) from oil contaminated site at the... | place: Italy: Ancona | collected 2012-02-14 | depth 6 m m
GACCCACCTGCCTCTGCAAACTCTTCAAGGGGAGTCCCTCTTCTCTCGACTACGCAGCTACCTATGGTTGACCTTGCAGCCCCCGCATGAACTCAAACGTCTCTCTCGTGTACTGCTCAAAGTGTGGCAGAAAATTGGCGTGCAGCACCCATATGGCAAACAGTCCAAAAATCAGGCCAATCGGGAAACCCAGGGCGAAGATGTTCATTTGGGGCGCTGCCCGGGTCATGACGCCGAACGAGATGTTGACGATCAGCACGGCGGTGACGGCGGGCAGTGCCAGCAGCATGGCGGAGGCGAACATCCAGCTGATGCGGTGGGCCAGTTCCCAGACGCCGGTTTGCCCCAGGCCTTCCATGCCGATGGGCAGCGTTCGGAAGCTTTCGATGAAGACTTCGAAGGCGACCAGGTGTCCGTTCATGGCCAGGAACAGCAGGGTGATGGTGATGGTGTAAATCTGGGCCAGAACCGGCACGTTGACACCATTGGCCGGATCGACCATGGAGGCGAAGCCGAGGCCCATTTGCATGGCAATCATCTGGCCGGCAACGACGAAGAGTTGCCACAAGGCAATCAACGCGAACCCCATGCCGACGCCAATCAGGATCTGTTGCAGGGTGATGACCACGGCGTCAGCACTCAATGCCTCTACCTGGGGAACCGGCGGGATCATGGGCACGATGAGGATCGTCATCAGCAGGGCCAGGCCCAGACGCACCCGGGCTGGGACCAGTTGGGTGCCGAAGATAGGGACCACCATCAGAAAACTGGCCAGGCGGAACAGGGGCCAGAGGTGCTGGCCTACCCATTGGCCGATCAGGTCCGCGCTGATATCTGCCGGTATCATCGGTCAACCGATCAGGTAGGGGATGTTGGCGAACAGGCGGTTAGCGTGGTCGAGGAGTTGGGTCAGCATCCAGGGGCCCGCGACGATAATCACAATCAGCGTAACCAGCAGGCGCGGCAGGAAACTCAGGGTCTGCTCGTTGATCTGGGTGGCCGCCTGGAAGGTGCTGACAACCAGGCCGATAACCAGTCCTGGAACGATGATGACGGACGCCAGCAGGACGATCAACCAGAGTGCTTCGCGCAGGATATCGATAACGGTTTCCGGAGTCATGAGCCCTCTCCCTATATTCCGTAACTGGCAGCCAGAGTGCCCATGATCAGGGCCCAGCCGTCCACCAGAACAAACAGCATGATCTTGAATGGCAGGGAGATAATGATGGGCGACAGCATCATCATACCCATGGCCATCAGAACACTGGCCACCACCATGTCAATAATCAGGAACGGGATAAAAAGGATGAACCCGATCTGAAACGCGGTCTTGAGCTCGCTGGTGACGAACGACGGCATCAGTATCCAGAAGGAGACGTCCTGAGGGGTGTCGTACTGCACGTCCGCAATCCGCATGAACAGGGCCAGGTCGTCTTCCCGGGTCTGTTCGAGCATGAATTTCTTGAAGGGCTGACTGGCCAGTTCAACCGCTTCCAGGGACGTCACCTCTTCCTGCAGATAGGGCTGCAGCCCCACCTGATTAGCTTCTTCCAGGACCGGCTTCATGATGAAGATGCTCAGAAACAGGGCCAGGCCCAGCAGGATCTGGTTCGACGGCGTGGACTGCAGGCCGATGGCCTGACGGAGGATGGCAAACACGACGATGATGCGGGTGAAGGAGGTCATCATCATGAGCATGGCCGGCAGGAAGGTGAGCGCGGTCATCAGCGCCAGTATCTGCAGGGTCACCGAGTATTCCTGGGCGCCCTCGCCTTGCCCCGGGGTGACAGTAAACGCGGGAATGCCGGGAATACCGGTAGATTCCTGGGCCAGAGCCAGGGGCGCCCAGAGCAGGCCGGCCAGCACAATGAGGGTTGGAGAAAGTCGCTTGAACGTGGCTGCAAGCATGGGCCTAGTCGTTCCTTGTCGGGGAGGTCCAGGATTTGCCGATCATGCTTTGCAGGCGGCGGGCGAAATCACCGGAATTGGCATTGCCGGCATCGACGACGGGCTCGTCAAATACGTGCAGGGTTCTTATGGCCGAAGGGGTAATCCCCAACAGGATCTGCTGACCACCCACCTCAATCAGGGCAATACGCTCCCGTGCCCCGATAGCCATTACCGACACCACCTTGATGGCGTTGTTATTCATGCCGGTCATGCCGTTCATCCTGCGGATGATCCAGGCACAGCCATAGATCACTGCAATCACAGCGACCAGACCCAGACCCAGGCTGACAATGGTGCCAAGGGTATCCGGTGACCTGACCGGGGAAGCCGGAGCTGCGGTGCTGGCCGTTTCCTGAGCCAGGGCCGGCATCGCCAGCACCAGCAATGAGATACCCGGGAGCTTTGACCACATATTACTTCTGCAACCGCTTGATTCGTTCGCCCGGGCTGATGACATCGGTCAGGCGAATGCCGAATTTTTCGTTCACCATAACAACCTCCCCGTGAGCAATCAGGGTACCGTTCACCAGCACATCCAGCGGCTCACCGGCCAGTCGGTCCAGCTCGATCACTGAGCCCTGGTTCAGCTGGAGCAGGTTGCGTATCGGGATCTGGGTATTACCCACCTCCATTGATATGGTGACCGGGATATCCAGGATAACGTCGATATCCGGAGACAGGCTATCGCCCTGGGCGGGCTGCGTTCCGGTCTCGAATTCCTCCATGGGGGCCGTCTGAACGCCATTGTCAGCGCCCCCGGATTCACCGGCCTCGGCCATCGCGGCAGACCACTCGTCCTCATGACCGCCTTCATCGCCGGACTCTTCCATGGCTGCCTCCCACTCGGCAGCCAGCTTTTCGTCTTCGCTGAGTTCCTGCTCGTCTTTCTTGTCGTCGTCAGCCATTACGTCCCACCTTCAATTGTTTCTTTACTTTAGGCAGCGTTGCCCGTTCGTGAATTCTCAGTGCCAGTTTTCCGTCACGGGTCCCCATCGTGGCTTTGTAGATGGGAATGCCGTTGGCGGTAACGGTCAGGTGCTCCGGCATTTCCACGGGGATGATGTCTCCGGCCTTCATTTTGGCGATGTCCCGCAGGGAAATCCGCCGGCGACAGACCGTGGTGTTGATCGGCACGTTGACTTCCTTGATGTCTTCCTGAAGAGCGTTTACCCAGCGCTCATCAACGTCGTCAATATCGCTCTGAACCCCGGCGTCCAGCACATCCCTGATCGGCTCGATCATGGAATAAGGCAGGGCAAAATGGAGTTCACCCCCGCCGCCGTCCAGCTCGATGTGGAAAGTGCTGACCACCACCACTTCACTCGGGCTGACGATGTTGGCCATCGCCGGATTGACTTCCGAGCTGAGGTATTCGAAATCCACTTTGAGTACCGCGTGCCAGGCCTCTTTCATGTCGGTGAAAACCTGGTTCAGGACCATCTGAACGATGCGGGTCTCGGTCGGGGTGAATTCCCGGCCTTCAATCTTGGCATGGCGCCCTTCCCCGCCGAAGAAATTGTCCACCAGTTTGAATACCAGCTTGGCGTCCAGCACGAACAGGGACGTGCCGCGCAACGGGCGCACCTTGCACAGGTTAAGGCTGGTAGGCACATACAACGTGTGAATGTACTCACCGAATTTCATGATCTTGACGCCGCCGGTGGACACATCGGCGTTGCGGCGCATGAGGTTGAAAAGACTGATTCGGGTATAGCGGGCAAACCGCTCATTGATCATTTCCAGGGTCGGCATGCGACCACGGACAATTCGGTCCTGACTGGAGAGGTCGTAGGACTTTATGCCGGTATCATCGGTCTCTTCGTAGGTATCAATGTCACCATCATCCACCCCGTGGAGGAGGGCATCGATTTCATCCTGTGACAATAAGTCCTGCATACTTAATCCTGCCCCTGATTAGGCTTCGGCCGTGCCCTATTGCACGACAAAATTTCTGAATAACACCCGTTTGACGGCCGGCTCGCCTTCCTGCTCCAGCACCTGGTTTACGGTCGTCAGCATTCGCTCGGCCAGGCCGCGGCGCCCCTCGGGGGTCTGCAAGTCCTTGAACTCACTGTTTCCAAGAACCATCACCAGCTGGCTGCGAATCAGCGGCAAATGCAGTTGCGCCGCAGAAAGAGCCTGGGGGTCGGTCGCTTCCAGCGCCAGAAAGACCTGGGCATAACGCTGGCGCCCCTGGGCCTGCACGGTTGTAACCAGGGCCTTGTCAATCAGCACGTAGGTGCTGGGCACAAAGCTATGTTCTGTCGTTTCGACCGCTTCCCCATCGTCTTCGCCCATTCCGGGCAAACTACCACCAAGAAACCACAGGGTGCCCACCACAGAGAGTACAACCGCCAGAATAACGACCACCACCAGCATGATGATCAGCTTCAGTTTGCCTTTTTTGGCGGGAGCCGTTTCAGACGCGTTATTTTCAGCCATAGTGATCGCTTTGCCAGAAATCCGTCAGAGGGAGCATTTTTCCGTGACTTTCTCAGAGTGGATGCAAAGGGTGGGCCAGAAAACCCACCCTTCCCGTTCAGAGCAGCAGTTTAGCGTTGCCGGGAAGGATGGGCAAAAGAGATTGGAAGAGAATGTTGGCAGCTGTCAGGCGAAGATGTCCACTTCGCCTTTCCAGCTGAGATCAAGGTGACCTGAGTTCAGGCTGTCGTCATCCTGGTCGGTGTCAGCCAGTAGCGATGCCGTGGTTGTGCCGGAGGCATGGCTTTCGTCGGCTCCCTGGTCACCGGTCTGCTGCTGGGGTGAATCAGACACATCAAATCCGGCCAGAGACAGGCCCTGCTCTCCCAGCATATCCCGCAACCGGTGGGAATGCAGTTCCAGCTGGTCCCGTACCACAGGGTTGGCGGAGTGCACGGTGATGTTCGCCTGCTCATTCTGAACCCGGACCTTGACCTCCATCGGCCCCATATCGGGCGGAGTCAGGTGAATTTCGGCCACCGACATGTTCCGGGCGGTCAGCCAACTGAGCTTACCGACCAGTTTGTCCCCCCACTCGGCGTGGCCAACCGGTACATCGATGGAGGTGGCATAACCTTTCAGCGGGCCCGTCAGTGAGCCTGCTGTCTCGGCAGCCAGTTTTGCGGCATTGGTGCCGCTTGCCCCTTGCTGGGACACCAGATCAAGGGCCGACTGGAAACGACCGGAGGAAAGCGCTGTAGCCGAATCCGCGTTCCGGCCAAGGTCCGTGAGCGCCGTAGCTTTCATGGCTTCGGTCACCGTTGCATCCGCTGTGACACCGGCAGGAGTCTTGCCTTGCTGACCAGGCCCGTTCGCCAGCACCCCGTTGAAGATCCCATTGCCCGGGGTCAACTGGCCCGGCACACCGGAGCCGGTGTTGGGGGCCGCTGCCAACAAGCTGGCCTCGCCCGAACGACCGGATTGCGGGCTTAGCCAGGCCTGCAACTCGGCAAAGGTGAGTGGGAGTGCGGTAGCGTCCAGGTCGGTTCCATCTTCGGCGACCCTGCCCTCGACTGGCTTTGAACCGGCTGCTTCAGAGGACCCGACGGCCTTTTCGCCACCTTTACTGACGCTGTCTTTGGCGCCGGAGGTCTTATTCTGGCCAGTGTCAGACTGGGCTGACCGCGGCTCATCCGTGGAGTTTTCCTTGTCATTGCGATCCGCCTTCTGCCGATCCAGACGTTTTTGCTCCGCCTGTGAAACCGACTCAAAGTCGCGCTTTCTTTCAGCCGTCTCGCCACTCTTGGTGGATCTGGACGAACCAGATTCCACCGGAATCCCGGGCGCGGGAGTTTGGGGAAGAACCATTTGGGCCATGGCAACCTCTTGCCGCTTTTGTCACGTTGGCGCCCTAATCTTGCCGGACTCCGGCCGATGCAGGGGCGATTTATCCACATTGCAAAAGACTAAGCAAATGCGGTGCCACAGCACTCTGGTTCTGTAACGCCGGGGTTGATATAGGGGCACCTATTAACGTACCAGCAAGCCCTCCAGCCTTTCGGCTACCTGATGAAATTCCGCATCAATGGCATCCAGCAATGCCGGAGCTTCTTCCAGGCGAGCGTCTTTTCCGGCCTTTTCAGCGTTCAGGCTCAGTTCACCGAGCCGCGGAGCGCCGATATTGATACAGCTGCCCTTGAAACTGTGGGCGGTTTTGGCAAAGGCATCGCTGTCATTTGCCTCCAGCGCTTCCCGCAAACTCCGGATCCGGTCCCGGGAATCCGCAAGATAGGTCTGTATCAGAACGTCAAACTCGTCTTCCATGACGTCCTGAAGCTCAGCCAGTGCTTCTTCGTCAAGGTGTGGCTTATCATTCATGACCAACCCCCTGGTGCGTTTGATGACATTTAACGGGCCACATCTCCGCGGTTTGCGGCGGCTCCGCTGAAGTGCCAGTCATAGACAATTTCAACATGATTACCCTGCTCATGAAACCTGACGGATTCAGAGAGGCGCTTCAACAGCAGAAGGCCCCGCCCGGCATATCGCTTACTACCGTCGGGGGGAGCTCCGGATGTAGAACCCGGATGGTTTTGGAAATCAAACCCCTGCCCGCTGTCCTCGCATACAACACGCAGCCGGCCGCCATCCGGTTTCAGGGAATGATGAAGGGTGAAACGAATGTAATGGCCCTCGACATTACCCAGGCGCCGCTTGCGTTCCAGATAGTAACGGCCAAACCCTTCCGGTGAGTGCTTCCACTCCGACGGAAGTTCCAGCACCCCGTGTTCGAGGGCATTGTTGTAGAGCTCCGCAAGCAGGGTATAGATCTCGCCACTTCTCCGTCGAAGACCAGGAACCTCCATGCAAATATGCAGAAGCAGTGGCAGTGGACTGAACTCCCCGAGGGTCTGCTCCCGGATCTCATAGCTGCAACGCCACTCCGCCGGACCGGCAAGCGCAGAAGGCGCCGTCCGATCCGGCAGAGCGGAAAAGCCGGCCTGATCGCTCATTTCCAGGCAACAGAGCGTCAGATCGTCGCCATCTTTGAAGCCACCAGTAAACCGGTGTACCGCTGACATCAAGGTATCAAACGGGTGCTCACTGCGATCCGGATGTGCCAGAGCATCAACCACACCCTGCTCGCCAAAAACGTTCCCGGCCCGGTCCGCGGATTCCAGAAATCCGTCGGTCATCATCATTAGACGGTCGCCCGGGCCGGCACCCAGTCTCTCGAATTCCGCATTGAACTGATCCGGTGCAAGGATACCAAGGGGCAGGTGCTGCGATGGCAACGCCTGCCGGTCGCCCGAAGAACGAATCAGCCAGCCGTCCGGCAAACCACCATTCCAGACCTGAACCTGATTGAGCTTGAAATCCGCCTCAATCATGGCGCCGCAACAGAACATGCCGGTGGGAAGAATACGCTTGAGTTTCTGGTTGATCTCGCGCAACACATCCTGACCGTTAAAGCCCTTGCTGGCCATGCCGTAGAAGATCTCTGCAACAGGCATGGCGCCAATGGCGGCCGGCAATCCATGGCCGGTAAAGTCACCCATGAAAATGAGCATGCCGCCGGCCGGTCTCGGAGACGCAAACAACACGTCGCCATTAAAAATCGATTGTGGCGACGCATGGTAGCGAATGTTGCTTGCGTCCAGGCAACCGGAATGGGCAACGTTGTCAAATACCCGTTTGGCAATTTCCTGCTCTTCCGTCAACTGCCGGTTCCGCTCCCGGATCAGATCCCGCTGGTCAGACAGGGTCTGGTGCATCAGCCGCATCCGGTTGAACGCGTTGATCTTCGCTTCGATGATGGTCCGGTTGTAGGGTTTGCCGAGAAAGTCATCGCCGCCGGCCTCCAGACACCGGGCCAGCGCGCCGGCCTCGGACAGGGATGTCAGGAAGATCAGCGGAACCAGCCGCTCGCCGGCCAGGGACTTGATCTGCCGGGCGGCCTCCATGCCATCCATCACCGGCATCAAGGCATCCAGCAGAACCAGGTCCGGCATTTCCTGTTGGAACAGAGAAACAGCATCAAGACCATTCGAAGCATCCAGTACTTCGTGGCCCAGGCGCTTTAAAAGGGTTTTAAGAATGAGGCGATCACTGTCCGAATCATCGGCGATAAGTATTCGCAATGGGCTGTGTTCGGCGACGGCATCATCCATGAGAGCTCCGGCAGTTCGCACGCATCAGCGAATATTGAACAGTTGCTCGAAATTGGAGATGGAGAGGATTCGGCGGACGTCGTTATTGCAGTTTTCAATCACGATGCGGGCGTTGTCGCCGCCAGCATAATCCCTGAGCAACAACAGCATGCCCAGCGCAGAGCTATCCAGGTAGGTTGTATCCGACAGGTCAACGACATAACCCCGAATGTCCGGATCGCCGTGCTCGTAGGCATCCCGGAACGCCTGGTGGGTGCTGAAGTCAAAGCGCCCTTCAATCCTGATAACAAGGGTCTGACCGTCATCATCGCGGCGCGTCTGAATCGGCATTCCGAAACCTCCAAAGGCATCAATAGCAGCATTCAACCGGCCCTACCCTCCGGCCCGTCCTGCGTTAAGGATAGCTGAGTGACCTGAAATTGCATCCGCATTTGCTTGATGCAGGACAACATTCAGCGCTGCCGACGGGTAAAAGCCCGGCCCGCGGCCTCATCCGAAAGCTTCTGTTCACGAAGGTCCTGCTCCCTGCGTTCCTGTTGCCGGCAGGTGTCGATGTATTTTTCCATGCCACGGCGCCGCTCCCAGGCTTGCTGCCATTCCTGCTTGCGCACCTCGAACACTTTCTCCGCCTGATCCAGCTGCGTCTGCTGCTGCCGGATCACCTGGTCGAGTTGGGCAATGAAGGCCTGCCAGGCCTGGAGACGGGACACCTGCACCACTCCCTGCTGGCTGTTTCGTATCTGCTGGCGGTATTCCTGCTGGTAACGATTCAGGTTTTCCACCTGTTCACGCTGCTGGTCAACCAGTTTTCGGGCTTCGCCCATCCGCTCCAGGGCTTCGCGCTCTTTGCGCTCCTCAAGGGCAAGAACCACTGCCAGCCGCTGTGACCTCAGCATCAGCCATCACCTGCGCCGGTGGCGGGATTCGGAACGACGGATTTGCGCCGCTCGGGAGATCGGCGCTCAGGCACAACCGCCAGCAACTGTTCGATACTGTCTTTCAGCGGTGCTCTTTCATTCAGTCCCTGCTGCATAAACTGGCGCATATTGCCGATGTGGGTGATGGCAAAATCGGTTTCCGGATCGGACCCTTTCACGTAGGCACCAACGGAAATAAGGTCCCTGGCCTGCTGATAGCGGGAATACACCTGCTTGAACCGCTGGGCCCGGGCAAAATGCTCGGTGTCGGTGACCTGGGGCATCACCCGGCTGATGGAGGCCTCCACATCGATTGCCGGGTAATGCCCCTCTTCCGCCAGTCGGCGGGACAACACAATATGGCCATCGAGAATGGCACGGGCAGCATCGGCGATCGGATCCTGCTGGTCGTCGCCTTCGGTCAGTACGGTATAGAATGCGGTGATGGACCCACCACCCGGGCGGCCATTGCCGGTTCGTTCCACAAGCTGGGGTAATTTGGCAAACACGGATGGTGGATACCCCTTGGTTGCCGGGGGCTCACCAACAGCCAGGGCAATCTCGCGCTGGGCCTGGGCATAGCGGGTCAGGGAATCCATCAGCAGAAGTACGCGCTTGCCCTGATCCCGGTAATACTCGGCAATCCGGGTGGTCAGCATGGCAGCGCGCAGGCGCATCAGCGGCGAATCATCCGCCGGTGAGGCCACCACCACAGAGCGTGACAGTCCTTCTTCGCCAAGGATGTCCTCGATGAACTCCTTGACCTCTCGGCCCCGCTCGCCAATTAGGCCAACCACGGTAATATCGGCATCAGTAAACCGGGTCATCATGCCCAGCAGCATACTCTTGCCCACGCCACTGCCTGCGAACAACCCCAGGCGCTGGCCCTGGCCAACCGTCATCAAGGCATTGATGGCACGAATGCCGACATCCATGGACTGTCGCACCGGCGCACGGTTCAGAGGGTTGATGATATCGCCACTCAGGGGAACCCTCGCTTCTGCCTGTAACGGACCCTTTCCGTCAAGGGGCTCACCGCTGCCATCGACCACCCGGCCCAGCAGTTGCGGGCCCACCGGTACGCGGCTTGCGGCCGACAGGGGCACCACCCTTGCCCCCGGCTTCAGGCCTTCGATTGCGGTGAGGGGCATCAGGTAAACCCTTTCATCCTCAAAACCCACGACTTCGGCTTCAACATTGCCAGTGCCCTGACCAAAGATCACGCACCGGTCACCCACTACCATGGGACAGCCAACACACTCGAGGGTCAAACCGACCATGCGGGTCAGGCGACCGGATAACTCGGGCTCGGGCTCGTTGCCTAGAAAGCCCTTGAAGCGGGTCAGGCGGTCAGCGAGGCTCGAGGTCATCGCCATCACTCTCATTCTGATCCGGCCTCGGGTTTTCCCCGGAATCCTCCGGCTCCTGCGAATCCAGGACATCGCGATGGAAACCGGTCAGATCCTCCATCAGCGCATCCAGCTCTTCGATTTCTCCGTTTTCACTCTCGTTCATCTGCTGGTCCAGCATGCTCTGAACGGCTCGCTGGAAGCGTTTCTCCACGGTGAAATCAACCAGGCTGTGCCGGGTCTCCACCCTGCAACCACCGGGCAGGACGTTGTCGTCTTCAAGGACAGAAGCGGACGTTTCGAGGCGTGCAGTCACTTCCCGGACCATTTCGCAATCGTCCGGATGAATATGGATGCGGATATTGTCTGCCGTGGAGGGAAGGGCCTCCAGTGCCCGGCGAACCACATGCCGAATCTGGGACGAATCGATGGTGAGCTCCCGGTAAACAACAGCCCGGGCCAGAACGGTGGTCAGATTAATCAGGGCCGTTTCCAGCTCGTCTTCGTGCCGACGAATAGGCAACAGCAGCTCGCCCAACAGGTGCTCCAGGCGGTCCAGCTTGGTATCAACTTCCTTACGGGTATCGTCGTAGCCAAGACTCTTGCCCTGCTCCTGTCCTTCCGCCAGCCCGGTTTCAAGGCCTTCCTGATGGCCCCGCTCTCGCCCTTCTGCAAGCCCGGCCTGATAGCCCTGCTCCCGACCTTCGTTGTAACCGTCTTCCCGTGCGGCCTGCCGGATCTGGTCAATGTCTGCCGCTGTCAGAGGTTTGACGTCCCTCTCTTCCTCCCTGGCCACTTCATTGCCGCGGGCATCCAGCAAGGGCAATTCCCAGCGTTCATAGGCTGTCAGCTGTTCTTTCGGAATCCGGTTGAGGTCTCGGGTGGAGTCTTTCATCACATCATTTCTTCGCCGGCGCCGCCGAGGGAGATTTCACCGGCCTCAGCCATACGACGTGCGATAGTAATAATGTCTTTCTGTGCGGATTCCACCTCGCTGACCTTGACTGGTCCCTTGGCTTCCAAATCATCCTGAAGCAGTTCCGCGGCACGCTTGGACATGTTCTTGAAGATTTTTTCCTGCACCTGTTCGTCGGCACCCTTGAGCGCCACAACCAGAACCTCCGAGGACACTTCCCGCAACAGCGCCTGGATACCGCGATCGTCGACTTCCTTGAGGTTGTCGAACACGAACATGAGATCTTCAATGGTGCTGGCAAGATCCGGATCCATATCCTTGATGGAATCCATCAGGTTGCCTTCAATGCTCCGGTCCATGAAGTTCATGATGTCCGCTGCCCGCTTGACGCCGCCGATCCGGCTGGTCTGGGAAGCAGCACCGCCGGAGAACTGCTTCTCCAGAATATCGTTCAGTTCCTGCAGGGCCTGGGGCTGGATGCTCTCCAGAGAGGCCACCCGCATCATCACATCAAGTCGGACTTTTTCATCAAGGGTGCCAAGAATCTCTGCGGCCTGGTCCGGATCCAGGTAGGAGATGACAATGGCCTGGATCTGGGGGTGCTCGTAACGAATGATGTCGCCCACGGCCCGGGGCTCCATCCATTTGAGGGTATCCAGCCCGGTGGTGTTGCCACCAATCAGAATACGGTCGATCAGGCTCGCGGCCTTGTCGTCGCCCAGCGCCTGGGTCAGCATGGTTCGGATATAGTCGTCGTTGCCCACGCCCAGGCCGGTCTGGGCACCTACAGCATCGACAAACTGGTTCAGTACAAAAGTAACGTCGTCCTTGCTGACGTCTTTCATTTGGGCCATGGCGACACCCACGCGCTGAACCTCTTTAGGCCCCATGTGCTTGAGAACCTCAGCGGCATCGGCTTCGCCCAGGGACATCAACAGAATGGCTGCCTGCTCAACCCTCGGAATCTTCCGCTGGGGTTTTTGCGGTGCGCTGGCACCCTGCTGATTGGCTTGTTCAGTCATCGACATTCACCCACTGGCGCATCACCTGTGCAACCCTCGCCGGATCTTCCGAGATCAGGCCTTTCAGTGCATTCAGCTGCCTATCATAACTGTCTGTTGCGCCCGGCAAAAGCAGCTCATCCTGGGACGACATGGCCTGGCGCAGTTCATCACCGCCTTCAATCTGGTCCAGCCCCCCGTAACGGCCGTCACCGGAATCCATGCCCCGCTCCCGCTGACCACCACCGGAAAGGCTTTTCAGTGTGGGACGCAACAGGCCAAGCACCAGAACCAGAATCACCAGCCCGGCCAGAACCTGCTTCATAAGATCCCAGAACCAGGGCTGCTCCCAGAATCCGGGGGCCTCGAATTCAACGGTTTCTTCCGGTGCGAAGGCCGTGTTCATTACGGTAACACTGTCGCCCCTGGCCGCTGAATAACCCACTGCATCCCGCACCAGCATGCTCAAGCGCTGCAATTCCTGCTCAGGCCAGGGCTGATAGCTGACCTCACCGGTCTGGGGGTCGACGACTCTCATGTCGTCCACAGCCAGTGCGACGGTAATTCGCTTGATCCGGCCCAGCTCCTGCCGCACGTAACTGACGGTGCGATCCATTTCATAATTCCGAGTCGACTCGCGACGAACATTCACCGGCTGGGCCGCAGCGCCTTCGCCCTGGCCTTGGCCACCGGCTGCCTGCTCTGGCACCGTAGCATCTGCCGGCGGCTGGTTGGCCAGTGC
>AZIH01005559.1_pt1 | contig 12938 bp, 10 predicted proteins | sample 359041 | NCBI WGS metagenome assembly AZIH01 (sample SAMN02429716, study PRJNA222664) | marine sediment metagenome | biome: Sediment sample; isolation source: enrichment culture of sample MGS-ANC(UA) from oil contaminated site at the... | place: Italy: Ancona | collected 2012-02-14 | depth 6 m m
TGGTTCTGGAACGAATGGCCGTCGAAGGCATGATGTCCGAGGCCGGAGAAACGCTGTTTCGTATTGCCGATACCTCGGTTGTCTGGGTCTTGGCGGACGTGCCGGAATCTGCGCTCGCGGGCCTTTCGGATGGAAACGCTGCGACAATCACCTTCCCAGGCCTACCGGGCGAGACCTTCAGCGGCATCATCGACAAGATCTACCCTGAGGTCGATATGCAGACCCGGACGGCACGCGTCCGCGTCGACCTGTCCAACCCTGAGGGTCGCTTGCTTGTCAACATGTTCGCTGATGTGGCTTTGGCGACGGGCGACGGTGCGCCCGTGGTGCAGTTGCCGGAAACGGCGGTGATCGACACCGGCGATCGCCAGGTGGTGATCCGCGATATGGGACAGGGGAAATTCGCCCCGCAGGATGTGGTGCTGGGGCGGCAGGCCGCCGGGATGGTGGAAGTCCGCGAAGGTATTTCCGAGGGCGACCGGATCGTCACCACCTCGACCTTTCTGATCGACGCGGAGAGCAACCTGAACGCAGCCCTGGCTGCGCTGACCGCCCCGGAGGCAGTCGAATGATCGCGCGTGTCATCGATTGGTCCGCCCGCAACCTTGTTCTGGTGTTCTTTGCCACGGCCCTTATCATCGCCTCAGGGGTCTGGTCACTACGCAATTTGCCGATCGACGCTATTCCCGATCTGTCGGACGTGCAGGTGATCGTGCTGACCGACTATCCGGGACAGGCCCCGCAAGTGGTCGAGGATCAGGTCACCTATCCGCTGACCTCGGCCATGCTGACGGTGCCGCGATCCCGCGTGGTGCGGGGCTTTTCGTTCTTCGGCATCTCTTTTGTATACATCATCTTCGAGGACGGAGTTGACCCGTACTGGGCGCGGTCGCGCGTGCTGGAATACCTCAACGCTGCTGCGGCTCGCCTGCCCGATGGGGTGACACCGGCCCTTGGTCCGGATGCAACGGGGGTGGGCTGGGTCTATCAATATGCGATCACCGGCGAGAACCTGAGCCTTGCTGAATTGCGGTCGTTGCAGGATTGGGTAGTGCGTTTCGGGGCCAGCCGCGCAGAGGGCGTGTCCGAAGTGGCCAGTGTCGGTGGCTTCGTTAAGCAATACTCGGTCACAGTTGACCCGGTCCGAATGCGCGCGCAGGGGATCACGCTGTCTGATATCGGCAAGGCCATCTCCGAGAGCAACATGGACACCGGCGGGCGCACGGTGGAGCTGTCCGAGTTCGAATTCATGGTGCGCGGACGCGGCTATCTGGCGGGGACCGAGGATATCGGCAACATCACCCTGCGCAGCATTGGCGGGGTGCCGATCAACCTGAAAGACGTCGCACGGATCGAAATCGTCCCCAACGAACGCCGCGGCATCGCCGAGTTGAACGGTGAGGGCGAGGTCGCCAGTGGCATCGTGCTTCAACGGGTCGGCGCAAATGCGCTGGATGTGATCGAAAACGCCAAGGCCGAACTGGACGTGGTGGCCCAAAGCCTACCGGATGAAGTCGACATCGTGCCGGTCTATGACCGCTCCGACCTGATCCTGTCGGCAATCGAGACGTTGAAAACAACGCTGCTCGAAGAAAGCCTCGTCGTGGCGGGGGTCACGATCATTTTTCTGTTGCACGTCCGCTCCGCCCTCGTGGCGATCATCATGCTGCCTGTCGGATTGCTGATGGCCTTCACGGCAATGAAATTTCTCGGAATCGGGGCCAATATCATGAGCCTCGGCGGCATTGCCATCGCCATCGGCACGATGATCGACGCGGCCATTGTGATGATCGAAAATGCGCACAAACACCTCGAACGGGCCGCCCCTGACAAGCCACGCATCCAGGTGCTGATCGAAGCGGCAAGCGAGGTCGGCCCCGCGCTATTCTTCAGCTTGCTGATCATCACCGTCTCGTTTCTGCCGATCTTTGCGCTGGAAGGACAGGAGGGACGTATGTTCGGCCCGCTGGCCTATACCAAGACGTTTGCAATGGCGTCGGCGGCGTTCCTGTCGGTGACGCTGGTGCCTGCGTTGATGGTGGTTTTCGTGCGGGGTCGGATCATCCCTGAACACAGGAATCCGGTAAACCGCGTGCTGATTGCGGTCTACCGCCCGATTATCGGCGCCGTGTTGAAGGCTAAGAGCCTCACGATCATCGTGGCCATTGCGGCACTGGTAATCACTATCTGGCCCGCGCGCCAGCTGGGGTCTGAGTTCATGCCCGTCCTGAACGAGGGCACACTTATGTACATGCCGACCACGCTGCCCGGGCTGTCGGTCACCAAGGCCGCCGACTTGATGCAGACCCAGGACCGCATCATCAAGACCTTCCCCGAAGTGCTGTCGGTTTTTGGTAAAGCAGGCCGCGCGCTGACTGCAACCGATCCAGCACCGACGGAGATGTTCGAGACGATCATCCAGCTCCGCCCGGAAGACGAATGGCGTCCCGGTGTGACCATTGAAAGCCTGCGACAGGAAATGGATGCCGCGCTGCAATTTCCCGGCGTATCGAACGCCTGGACGATGCCGATTCGGGCACGCATTGATATGCTGTCCACCGGCATCCGCACACCAGTGGGGATCAAGGTCTTCGGTTCCAGCCTGACCGAGATGGAAAAGGTCGCCCGTGAGGTGGAAGCCGTGGTCCGCACGGTGCTTGGAACGACCAGCGCCTATGCCGAACGGGTGATCGGCGGCTATTACCTTGACATCACCCCGGATCGTACAGCGCTCGGCCGCTACGGTCTGTCGGTGCAGGATGTGCAGGAGGTGATCGGCATGGCATTGGGGGCCAAGGCCATCACGCAGACCGTCGAGGGCCGCGAGCGCTACGACGTCGCAGTGCGCTATCCGGCGACACTGAGGTCCGATCCGGAGGCCATCGGACGCGAGGTTCAAGTGGCGCTGCCGGGCGGTGGCACAATTCCACTTGGGGACGTAGCCACCATCGAACGCACCGGTGGGGCCACTTCGATCCGCACCGAAAACGGACAGCTTGCCGTCTATATCTTCGTCGATATCGTCGGACGCGATCTGGGTGGCTTCGTGGCCGAAGCCCAGGCCGCGGTCGCGGCGTCCGTCACCCTGCCACCCGGCTATTCCTTGGGCTGGAGCGGGCAGTTCGAGTACCTTGAACGTGCGAAACAGCGGCTGGCCACAGTTGTGCCGTTAACGCTGGCGCTGATCTTTCTGCTGCTTTACCTGAACTTCCGCCGTCTGACGGAAACGCTGATCGTGATGCTGTCGCTGCCCTTCGCGCTGGTGGGCGGCATTTGGCTCATGTGGTTCATGGGCTTCAACATGTCGGTTGCGGTGGCCGTCGGGTTTATCGCGTTGGCCGGGGTGGCGGCGGAAACCGGTGTGATCATGCTCATCTATCTCGATCAGGCGTTGAATGAAGCGCGTGACCGCGCAGACGGCCGGGATCTGACCCGCGACGAGCTCTACGCTGCGATCATGGTGGGCGCAGTAGACCGCGTTCGTCCCAAGATGATGACAGTTGTCGCAATCATGGCCGGCCTGATGCCGATCCTTTGGGCGCACGGCACCGGATCCGAGATCATGCAGCGCATCTCCGTTCCAATGATCGGCGGGATGGTGTCGTCAACTTTGCTGACCCTGATCGTCATTCCGGCGGTTTATGCCATCATCAAAGGCTGGAGCCTCAAGAAGGCCGGTACAGCGCCTGATTTAGCCCTCGGGCAGGCCGCAGAATAAGGGCAACAGCATTAAGGAGGCATTGGGAATCGAGATGAATGCTTGAAACCTATGGCGTCAGAGCGACTTCAACGACGCGAATGGTGGTACTGCAGTCCGCGCCGCTGATTGGTTGCGTCCAGGCCACAAACGCCCCGGTTCCGCCAAGCGCCATCCTCGGAAAACCGACCGATCCGCCGCCTCGATTGATGTGGAGGGCCTGAGGCGCGACACATCCGGCATCTGGCGTTACGTGGCACATGACGATCGCTTCACCGCCTCCCACATATTCGATCCAGAGCGCCAATGCGCTGCCATCTGCAAATTGCAGGACGTCCACCCGACCTGCGGCTGCGCCGAGGTCAATGCGGAGCGGTTCGTCGAACTGCGCACCGCCATCGTCCGAAAAGGCGATACGAACCTTCGGCTCGTTCTCGGCTGCCGTGAACCAGATAACGGAAATCCTGTCGCCCATGGTATCAATGGCCGGGCCATTGACGGGGCATCCGGCGATTTCCCATCCGTCGTTATGGATCGTGGCGGGCTCCGTCCACTCCCCGTCGGCCTGCCGGACAGCCGATATATCGCGAATTTCATCTGCGGTTCGGTCACGATAGACGGCCACTATGTCGCCCGAGCCTGTCCGGGCTGCGGACGTCTGACAACACGTACAGGTGCGCACATCCAACAAGCTTTCTGCATTCAACGTCCCGTCGGAGTTGATCTGCCGCGCGCGCAACTGCATCGCATTCTCGAAGCTCTCGCCTTCCGTCTGACTGTCATACTCGCGGCCATCCAGCCATAAAGCCGTCAATCCGCCGAACTGGTCGGGTACCAACGAAACAAAACCATGCTCACGTTGGGACCTGTCATCGTGAGGGACAATCGGGTCCGTCCAGCTTCTGCCTTCATCTTTGGAAAAAGCGATTTTGACGTCGTATTGGTAATCGCCCGGTCCATTCAGCTCTAGCCATTGTGCCGCCAAACCGCCACCAGCAAGCGCCACTACCGAAGGGAAGTCGGCCCAGTTGATGTAAGTCTTTGACGATACATTAATTGTGCGGACGTCCGACCACTCACTGCCGTTGAGGATGGCCATGCGAACTTCCGCTTCGGTTCCGCTTTCTTCGGTCCAGCTCAGTAAAACCCTGCCATCCGACAAGGGTGCGAGTGATGGTTCGCGCGCATTGATGCCAACAGGTGATCCGCGGTCAGTCAATCTGAATAAACCGGTTTCCTCCGCGTATGATGCGGTGGACGAAGCGAACAATGCACCAAGGATCAGAGTCGACGCAGCGGAACATTTAATCATGAACAGAATTTTCCCACCAGCTATTGCTTTTCTGTGGCAACCCGAATGCTAATTGGCCGTGAGCCAACTCCCATTCTTTTGACCGACGAAAATGCTTAGTCAATTCCGTTGGCCCGCTGCAAAGCTCGAATGTACGCTACAATAGCAAGGTTGTCTGAGCGCGTCACGCCTTCAACCGCTGGCATGTTGCCAAATTCCCAGTGGTGCGCCCGAACTCCATTCTGCGCTGCGAGGACAAACGCCATGTCGCCGTGGTGGCTGGGTTCATAGATCTTGTGAACAAGCGGAGGAGCGACGCCATCTTGGCCCTGCGCGTTTCGGCCATGGCAAGCGGAACAGACCGCATCATAAGCGCTTGCGCCGATTTGCTCCTGCTCTGTGAAACTGTTTGGTAGCTTGACAGTAGCGAGAGCACCCGCGGGAAGCGCGATGCTGTCCTGCCTCTGGGCGCCCGTCAGAGTGTGGCTCGGTTGCACAATGAACCATACTGCTGCAGCGACGGCGACCAGAGCAAAAAATATCGCTGCCCATTTCATACTATCAAACTCTCTCATGATGTTGCGATGGCCCCCTGCCTTTTTAGAGACGAAGCCGGGTATCTCAGTTGGGCTTGCTCGAATTGAATGGCCTCTTGCGGCATGGTGTTGTCTGCTTGAACAATTGCGGATTCCTGGATCGATTTTTTGAAAAAGGTCGTGATTTCGTGGTACCGGATCCGCGTGTCTTCCAGCGTCTGATAGTAATTGAAGAGTTCTTTCAGCGGTGCCGAGAAGTCTTTGTGTGCGGCTAGGACGGCCACCAGGGCACCGAGTGTAATTCGCCCTTCGATGACGAAATATCCACCCAATGAGTAGAACAGGAATGGGGTCAGCGCGGTTAGAAAATTGTTGAGGGCCTTGATGAAGAACTTCAGGCGGAAAATCTTCCTGCGGACGTGCTCAAGCTCTCTAAAACTCGCTCCGGCCGGTAGCAGTCCGGTCGGATTGACCTGCCGTTCATGCAGCTGTTCGCTAAGCTGTCTGCCGAGCTGTCGGACTTCCTTGATTCTTGTACGTGAAAGGGCGTTGACACGCCGCTGTAGCTTGGGCAGCAGCACGAGCTGGATTGGCAGCACCGTCAGTGCGGCGGCACCCAACACAGGGTCCTGAACGAACATGAAAAACAGGATCGTCAACAGTGTACCACCTTGTAGGATTGGCAGCGTGAGGACATCTGCCGCGAAGCCACCGATGGGCTCAACTTCCTGTGCGAGAATAGGGACGATTTCGCTCTGGTTTCGGGAGTCCGGATCGCTGCGCCATTGCCGATAGACCAGCAGGCGGAAGCGCCGCAGAAAACGCTCAGCTACATACCCCTTGAACACGTTAAGGCCGTATTTGTATAGCCCATTCAAGATGATCGCCAGAAGGTAGAGACCACAGAGAAGCATTAGGAAAACGACCTGATCGACGTCTCGTCCCAAAACTGGAACGGGGAAACGATCAGAATCCAAAGCGTTGTTTACGATCTGCTTTGGCAGTTCGAGGGTCAGATATAGAATAGGCATCGCGATGAGGCTGACCACAATCATCAATGCCTGCTGCCTTCTGGAGTAGCGCAGGACCGTTCTGAAAAGACTGCCTTCAAGCCCCCGTATGGGTTCAGGGTGGAACGTGGGGGTGTGACGGCGCTTCCAAAGCTTGAGAATGCCGCGAATAGCAAGATATGAGCCGACAGTGATCAGCAGCGCGGGTGCCAAGACCAGTATCAGATGAATGAACGGGTGAACCCAGTCTGGCGTCGCATCGCTGTAGTCGTACCCGAACGCGGCAGATACGTTGTGTACAAGCACGTGATACCTGTCCAGGAGTGACATCAAAAACTCTAACCCTTGGATTTCGGCGCAAGGTGATCGTGCACGATGATGACGCGCCACATGCCCGCTTCCCGGTGGCCGGGTATCAAGCACACGAACTCCAGGTTTGTCATATCGGAGAACTCCCAGATCAGCTCGGCATTTTGTCCGCTTGGGATCGAAACCGAGTTGGCGCTATCGTGTTTCATATCGGGATGCTCGCGCATCCACTGCCGATGTTTCGCAACTTCGTCAAAGGAGCCGAAAAAGAACTCGTGATCCAGAGCGCCCGTATTGCCGATCAGAAACCGAACGACCGATCCCTTTTCAATCTGGATCGCGTCCGGCTCGAAGAGCATGTATCCGCTTTCTGTCTCCCTGATGGATGTTTCGATCGTCCGGTCGAATGAGGAACCGACACCGGGCTTCCCGATCGCATCATGGCCAGGCAATTCAAAGGCCCGCGCATGAGGTTGCTGGCCTTTGCCACTGGAAGCGTTCACTGAGAAAGCCGGAAAGACGAGCACAAGGGCGGTGGTGCAGATTATCAGGAAATTCATACTGCTCGGCTACCTCCTTAACGCTTGATTTTATTGCCTCAAAGCGTTGGGGCCGGGCGTGTTCGCCTCGGCCCCATTGTCTATCTTCACTTCATCTGCGTGACAGTAAGCTTGCCCTTGACCCGGTCGGCAACGAACTCGATGTCCTGACCTTCCGCCATCTTGGCCATCATCGCTTCGTCCGCGCGGAACACCATCGTCATCGCGGGCATATCGAGGTTGACCAGAGGGCCGTGGATGATTGTGACCTTGCCGGCTTTGGCGTCGATCTTCTTGATGGTCCCGCTCGTATATTCCACGTCAGCCTGAGCCATTTGGTCCCCCACTGAGACCGCACGGTGCATTCCGGATTCGTAGTGACCCGGGATCAGGCACGCGGCTTCGAACGTACCAGCATTCGCGAACGTCCAGACGACCTCGCCCGTGGCACCCGGATCAAGACGGATACGGTTCGGGTCGTCGTGTTCCATGTCCATCTTGGCCATTTCGATCTTGTGCTCGGCGTTATTTTCCAGCGTGTCGAGAACAAACTCGTGTTCCAGCTCACCCTTGTTCGTGATGTTGAAGCGGATGGTTTCACCCTGCTTGATGGTCATCTCCTCACTCTCGATCAGCATTTCGCCTTCGTCGTTTTCAAGCAGGGTTACATCAATCGACCGGTCGACTTTTGCCGTATGGCCGGGCATACCGACGGCCATTTTGGCATGACCAACGTCAGCGAAAGCCCCCGTTGAAGCGAAAAGGACGAGAGAGGTGCTCAGAAGAAGTTTTTTCATTTGGTTTTCCTGTAGGTTTGGTTTGGTTGGAGTCGACGAAGGGCCGTTCAGCCCTCCGAGTTTGGTTTTGGTGTGAGAATAGTCTTGGGACTGTTGTTCGAGGCGAACTCGGGCAATTCGCCAGTCCATTCGTAGGCCATCTCGCCCGGAGGATTTTCGTACCAGCCGGGATCGGAGTAATCGTCCGCGTCGATGCCGTCCCGGACCTTTACGACCGAAAACATGCCGCCCATCTCGATGGGGCCGTAGGGCCCCCAACCCGTCATCATCGGGATCGTGTTGTCAGGCAGCGGCATTTCCATTTTCGCCATGTCCCCCATGCCGGACATGCCCATGGGCATGTATTCCGGCTGGAACTGACGGATCTTCTGGGTCAGCGGCTTTTTGTTGACCCCGATGAACGTCGGCACATCGTGACCCATGGCATTCATCGTGTGGTGCGACTTGTGGCAGTGAATCGCCCAATCGCCCAGGTGATCGGCGACGAACTCATAGGCGCGCATCGCGCCCACGGGGATGTCGATCGAAACCTCCGGCCATTGCGCGGCCTCCGGCACCCAGCCACCATCCGTGCAGGTGACCTTGAAGTCATAGCCGTGCATGTGGATCGGGTGGTTTGTCATCGTGAGGTTGCCGACGCGTACTCGCACCTTGTCGCCCTTGTTCACGACCAGCGGATCAATGTCGGGGAAGATCCGACTGTTCCACGTCCACAGGTTGAAGTCCGTCATCGTCATGATGCGGGGCACGTATGTGCCGGGATCGATGTCAAAGGCATTCAGCATGATCAGAAAATCGCGATCCACCGGCATGAAGGTGGGATCCTTGGGATGGACCACGAACATGCCCATCATCCCCATCGCCATCTGCGCCATTTCGTCGCCATGGGGGTGGTACATGAACGTGCCGGACTTCACCAAGTCGAATTCGTAGACAAACGTTTTCCCTGGCGGGATGCTGGGATGACTCAACCCGGAGACCCCATCCATGCCCGAGGGCAGGATGAGCCCGTGCCAATGCACCGTGGTGCCTTCCGGCAGCTTGTTGGTGACGTAGATGCGGACCCGGTCACCTTCGACCGCTTCGATCGTTGGACCGGTGGACTGGCCGTTGTAACCCCACAAATGCGCAATCATGCCGTCTGCAAGTTCGCGCTCTACCGGTTCGGCGACGAGGTGAAATTCCTTGACCCCGTTGTTCATCCGGTGCGGCAGGGTCCACCCGTTCAGCGTGACCACAGGTGTGTAGTCCGGCCCTGACGACGGACGCGCCGTAATCGCCGTTGCCGCACTGTCCATCTGCGCGGCTTCGGGGAGGCCCATGTTCAGGGTTTGACCCCAGGCTTTTGAAGAGACCAGCGTTGCACCTGCGGCGCCGGCTCCGAGTAATTGACGTCTGTTCAACATGTCAGTTCCTTTCAGTGTCCTGCGCCGCCACCGGCGGCAAGCGTTGCGCCTTCTCCACCAGCACCACCGCCGCCTTCGCCGCCGCCATAGATCGCGGCGGTCAGATCGGCCTGTGCCATATAGAATTCGCGTTTTGCATTTGCCGCTTCCAGGGATGCGCCAAGTTTCTCGCGCACGTCCGTCAGCAGCTCGAACGTGTTGGTGATCATGCCGTTGTAGGACAGCAAACCCTCTTCTTCGACGGTCGTGCGTAGCGGCACCAGAACGTCGCGGTAGTGGCGCGCGATCTTGTATGCGGCATGATAGGAGGCTTCAGCACCCCGCGCTTCGGACCGGACGTTCACGGCCTTCTCTGCGAGCACGTTGGCCGCTTGTAAGTAAGACAACTCCGCCTTGCGCATCCGGGCTTTGCCGGTGTCGTAGATCGGGATCGCGAACTCCACTTCCACCTGAGGGGTGGTCACGGTTTCCGTTTCTCCGTCCTCAATCTCCCGCTCCGCCTCGAACCCGGCAATGAACTCAAGATCGCTGACAATGCGGGTCTGATCGGTCAGCCCAAACGCCTTGGCCTGCGCTTCCAGGCCAAGTTTGGCAACACGCAGATCCACCCGGTTTCTTAGCGCCTTGGCCTCGATGTCGGTCACACGGCCGACAGAACGCGGCAGTGCAGGAAGTGCATCTGGCAGATAGTAATCGACTTCGGTACCCCAGAGACCCATCAACCTAGTCAAAGCCTCCTTGGACCGAGTGGCGTTCAATCGTGCCTGTGCAAGTTGCCCCGCCAGTTCGGCATTGAATGCCTGTTCGCGGGCCTGCCCAGCTTTGTTGAGTGCGCCGGTCTCACCCAACCGCATAGCCAGTTCCGAGCCGGCGTCAGAGGTCGCTTTCGCGCGCCGCAGATAGCTCACGGCCTCGAAAGCGGCGACTGCATCGACCCATGCCTTTCGCGTCTGATTGGCCAGCGCGAGTGTGTCGTTCACGGCATTGAGCTGAGCCTGCCGGAAGCTTGCATCAGCAATGGCTATGCGCTGTTTGCGCGTGTTGGCATCGAGGACGTTCGACCGGATCAGCCCTTCGATCGCCCTGTAGGCACCGAGCTCAGGCGCACCGATTCCCAAGACGCCAATTGAGACGATCGGGTTTTCCGGCGTCGATTGCTGCCAGGCCTCAGCGGCCGAGAGGCCAACATTGGCGTAAGACGCTTGCAGACCCTTATTGTTCAGCAGCGCAACCTGGACCGCCGTATCGGCCGAAATCGTCTTCTGATGCACCATGCTGTGCACCTGTTTCTTGAGAGCTTCGTTTTCGGCCTGCGTTTCCGCAAACACGGTCCGTTTGCCGATCGCTGGCGTAATCTGGCTGGCCACATTGGCAAAACCGGCCTTCGGTTCGGTGTAGCTTACCGGTACTGCGGTAGCGCAGGCACCCAAGAAAAGTGGAAAGCCAAGAACCAGCGGAATCTTAGATACCCGCATCAGTTGCCCTCCGTCTGCTCTTGATTGACAGACCGCCAATCACGGGGGCCGGTCGGACCACGATAGGTGTAGCCAGCCAATGGATCTTGATAGCTGATCGGAGACGAAACGGTCGCGTTGACGACAGCCTGTTGTGTCGCAACGGAGGGCAAAGGGGTAGGCTCATAGGCGCATGCGCCAAGCCCGAGGGCCGAAGCCCCCATAAGTAGATGAATTTTCATGAAGGTATCCTGATTGATGAACGATGTCTCACGCAGAGTCTGCGCAAGGCTCACACCCGGATTGGGCGCCGTTTCAGATCAGGAATCGAGGGGGCCGCAGAAACCCTGATGTTTCGACGGAATGCATCTGACCGCTCAGGATCATATATTCTTTCGCAACAATAGGATCCGGGAATACCAAGTCTGCGTCTGGAATGACGACAGAAATGCATATTCCGTTACAACACTGAGTTGATTGATGCTCTGTTTCACCCATGTCGGAGGATATGTCATCCACGTCAACTGTCGCCGGGTGTTTCATGTGGTCGGCGTGGATATCAGTTCCCTGACCAACTGTCGGTTCGCTGAGAAGGGAGCTGATCGATCCAGAATGCTGACCATCATGCATTCCCGAGGCCGCGTGTGCCGCAGAAGGTGGAGACAGAACCAATGCCAACGCAAAAGCGAAGCAAGTGAGGAATTTCACCCATACCGAAGTGGCGACACGCATTCTCATGAACGGGAACTTGGACGTTTTGACAAATTAGTCAACGCTTACAGCGCGGGAAGGTTTGGCACATTCTAGCGAGGCAGGCGAATTCTCGCTGCGAGCGCTCAAAACTGTTGCGCAATAGATACATAGCAACGTTCACCAGTCAGACAGAAGACGCGAAAATGGTAGTGAGTACTTCAGTAATGACTGGAAGTGCCGGGACTAACTCAGTCTTTGCGATCCGTAGCCCGCATCGTGAATCGCTGCCTTCAGAGCGCTTTCATCCTATGCGCTATCTACCTCGACGGAACGCGCAGTCAGGTCAAAGGTGACAGTCGCGTGTGGGTCTATCGTCACAATGGCCTTCTCTATCGACGCGCTGCAATGTCCGCAGTTCATGTCCGGCACGCTGAACCTGATCATCACGATCTCCTTCTTGCTGCTGCCATCTAGGCCGCTGCCCTATGGGAAGGTCAATGCCCGAAAAAATTCCTCGATGCACCTGTTGACCTTCCAGTTAATGGAACCCTTATGTGAGGGAGGATCAGAATGAGAAGTTTTCCATGTCCGGTCCGCACAACGTCCGAATTTCCCTTCAAAACATGTCCTGCGCCTCTTGCGTCGGGCGGGTGGAGCGTGGGCTTTCCGGCCTGCCGGGTGTCAGCGACGTTCGCGTCAACCTCGCCAGCGAGACGGCCCAGGCGCAGATCGACGGGCCGGAGCGCATCTCGGACATCGTCGAGAAGTTGGAAGAGATCGGCTATCCCGTCCGGACTCAGAGCGTTCGTCTGAACGTGGCCTCCATGTCCTGCGCGTCCTGCGTCGGGCGGGTGGACAAGGCGCTGGCGGCGATGCCGGGCGTGCTGGACGCGAACGTCAATCTGGCCTCGGAAACCGCCACGGTGACTTATCTCGAAGGCGCGGTCGTGGTCGCCGACCTGCTCAAGGCGGCGGTTGACGCAGGCTATCCCGCGACCCTGCCGCAGGACAGCGCGCCGGAAGACACGAGTGCCCGCAAGGATGAAGAGGCGCGCAGGCTGGCCCGCAGGACCGCTATGGCGGCGGCCCTCGCCCTGCCGGTGTTCCTGCTGGAAATGGGCGCGCACCTGATCCCCGGGATGCATGGCCTGATCGGCGAAACCATTGGCCACCGGGCCAGCTGGCTGATCCAGTTCGGTCTGACCA
>AZIH01009724.1_pt1 | contig 12892 bp, 7 predicted proteins | sample 359041 | NCBI WGS metagenome assembly AZIH01 (sample SAMN02429716, study PRJNA222664) | marine sediment metagenome | biome: Sediment sample; isolation source: enrichment culture of sample MGS-ANC(UA) from oil contaminated site at the... | place: Italy: Ancona | collected 2012-02-14 | depth 6 m m
AACGAGCACTTGGAGCGGCACAAAAGCGTGACAGGTCCAGAACACGCCGCCCAAACCTGACGGAACAACGATCTCCTTCAGCTCGTGCCGATGCTTCCCGCAATACACGCAGGTGCTATAGAGCCCGTCGATGATGTGACCGCCGGTCGTGCGATCACAATCGCAGGTCCAGAATTTCGGGGGCTGATATTTGTGAGCCATTTGTGGCCTCCTTTTGGGTGCTGCGGTCGGGGCTTGGTTCCCCTTCCGCCGATGGGCTGCACACCGGCCAATCTGATCTGACCGAATACGCATGTATTCGGCGGAACAGAGTGGGTGGGGGCACAGCCCGACCCACGCCCCAGGAGCGGCCAGTCAATGGGTCAAAGCCAGCAACTGGTGCGGCCCGCAGCGCGCCTTCGCGCGAGGACACGGGTTGCAGGCTTTGACGACGCGCCCGCGCGGCGCTTGCCCATTGACGGGACGCGACAAGGATGTTGGGCGGACCAATCAAACTGAAAGAAGCCTGAAGGAGGTGAGCGGGCTGAAAGCCTGTCGATCCTCCGCGCAGTCCGTTTTCCAGAGCGGCCCGTGGCAGCTTTGCCGCAGACGGCCTCTTCAATTGTTTTACAGAATCAGGAGATCGCGCCTAACGTGTAGGGACTAGTCCATTTTTGATTTTGAGGAGCACTTCATTGCCGACAGAAACAAGTTTACCAATTGACCTAGACAGCCCAGAAGTTCGCGAATTCGCAAACTCGACCGCATCAGTTTTTAGAGACCCGACCTATGACGCTCGGCGACAGTTCTTGCTTGATGATGGTTACATTAACACGGGGCTCAAACGTCAGGGTCCCAAATTCAATCCTGCGGATCACGTTCCAATGGACAATTCCACAGGAACAAATGGTGTCTTGGGTGTGATGCAAGCAGAGATCAAAACATATGATCTCGTTGAGTACGCAACAGGAGCAATTCAATCCCAAGTGGAAACTCAAATTATCCACAGTCAGAGCATTGAAATCTCTGTATGGCACGAATTGCTTATTTCTGGAGATGTTCCCGAAGAAGACCGAGAAGCCATCCGGACTGCTTTTGAAAACTATGTAGATTCCCCTGACACCAACCCCGATGACTTTGCCGCTGCAAACGATATTCCTGCAGCTAGCTATGAAGCCCTCGCATTCTTTGAAATTGAAAAAACGGAATCTCCAACGATTGATGACCGACAGGACGTCGAAATTCGCAACTACTACATTGGTAGCGAAACTCATCGGTTGGAATTACGCGGCAGCCGGTTCGAGGAGATCAAAGAGCGGGACGACGGCTCCGTAGAAGTAGATGACCCTGAAGACAGTGACGGGGCAATAGATATAATTCGTGACATTGTAGAACAAAGCCCGGCAATGAGATGTGAAAACATCCAGTACGAACAAAAACGCATCGCCACGCTGATCCAGTACCCAGAGTTTAAGATCAGATGGAGACGAGTGGTCATCAAGATTGGTTGCGTCCGAATATCCATCAAGGTTCCACAACTTTTGTATAGAAACAATAAACGTGTCTTGTATGCGGGCTTAGCCTACAGCGTCGATGTTGGCCAAATTGTCGTCGACGTCTTTGTGCACTGCCTCGTAAAATCCGCGCTTGCCGCCTCTATTGCGGGGTTGGCTACAGCTAACATTGGGGTCGCAGGAGCTGCCTTTAAGGCACTTTTCACCGAGTGTATAAAACAGCAGCTGGGGGCCTACGTGAAATGTCTCTTACCCGAATTGGTCTTGCTGAAGGAAAGAGATGGTTGGAGACCAGTTTAGCTTCACGTGCAACTGCAGGCATGGCCTTTCCAAGCTACGTAAGTGTTAGTGGCGCAAACATTTTGCCTCCGATTTGACATGCCGCATTTGCGGCACGTCATCGGGGGTAAGATTGCGGGGCCGCTCATGCTGCGGCCGCTTTCGATTGACCTGCGGCTGCTAGGACAAAATCGGCTGCCTTCTGCGCCTCGGACGCCGCGCGAAAAATCGCCCGCTTGTCCCCTTTGAGAGCTTTCAACCACCCTTCAACATAGGCGGCGCTTTGGTCGAATTCCGGAGTGACCCCAATCTGAGCACCGAGGAAACAAGCACCGATTTCCGCCACCAGCTCTTCAAAAGCATATGCCTCACGGTTCGCAAACTTCTTGATCCGCCCCAGCCGCTTTTCGCTGCCGGTCCAATGGACAACCTCATGGGCCAAGGTCCCATAGTAGCCTGCCGCATTGTGGAACGTGGCAATCGGCGGCATGTGAATGTGGTCTTTGGCGGGGCTGTAATAAGCGCGCGGGTCATCGCTGGTGAGGATCTCCGCCCCTGTCCGGCTGAAAAACGCCTCAAGCTCCGGATCTTCCGCCGCCCCAAGGTCGCGCGGGGCCTCAGGCCGGATGTAGTAATCCTCTGGCAAACCCTCGATCTGATCCGCATTGAACACACGATAGGCGCGCGCATAGGGCAGCTCTTCCTCGATGCCCAGATCGTTCTCTCGGGTGAACGTCCCGTATTTGACCACGGTCGATGACGTTTCGCTTTTGCGGACCTGACCGCCCAGCTCCTGCGCCTGTTTGTAGGTCATCCAGCGGCTGGACACATAACCATGCTTGGCCGCCATGACCCAGAGCATCAGGATATTAATCCCGCGATACTCCTCCCCGTTGTGTCGGGTCGGCAGGGCAATGCCGGACGCGCTCCCAGTCCACGGCTTGCGCCATGGCGGCGTGCCTGCCTCGATTTCTGCAATAATGGTGTCGGTGACATGGGTATAAACATCAAACTTCGGTGCCATTTGTGGCCTCCTCGATCAAAGTGACGCGGGTGAGGCTTCGCGCCCCCTTCCGCCGATGGGCTGCGCCTCGGCCACCTGATCTGACCGAATACGCATGTATTCGGCGGAACAAAGTGGGAGAGGGCAAAGCCCGACCCATGGCCCTGAACGAGGCTGTCAATCGGCCACATTTGCGAAGAAAATGCCTGCGCCAAAATCAGACGCCAATTTGCACCGCGAGGAATGGCACGCTCGCGAGACAGGGGAAATTGGTGGCTGATTTTGGGGATGGACTAAGGTTGACCGCCACGGTCAGGGATGTTGGGCGGACCAAACCAATAGAAGGATGTCTGGATTCGGGAGAGCGGGCCTGTGGCCCGTTGAGCCCCGGTGCAGTCTATTGGAATTAGTCGCCCGCGCGCAGAAGCGCGGGCTCCACACCTGATGCACGCCATATGCTGCGCACTCGACGCTGTTTGTCGAGCCGTTTCTGACCGAGGAGGAGTCGCAGATAAGCGCGCACGGACAATCCGCTTACAACGGTGGAATTTGGGCTGTGAACACAGGCCGTTACGCGTTACGTTTACAAAAACACCACTCGAATTCGGGGTTAACTTTTGAAAATTATTGACAATATTTCTGTCGTCTTGGGAGATGAGCTGAAAGCAGGGACTGAAGCGGGAGCTAAAATCCGAGTGGCGGCCAGTTGCTTTTCGATCTTTGCATATGAAGCGCTGAGAGATGAATTAGAAAGCGTCCAGGAGCTCGAGTTCATCCTGACGGATCCGACGTTCATTCCGAATGATGCTTTGGGTCGGTCGAAGAAAGAAAAGCGGGAGTTTTTCATCCCTAAGCAACTCAGGGAAACTGCGATCTACGGTACCGAGTTCGAAATCCATCTTCGGAACAAGTTGACCCAAAAAGCGATTGCAAGACAATGCGCGGATTGGATCCGAAGGAAAGTCACCTTCAAATCAAACGCCACTGACGCCCCAATGCAGCAGTTTGCGCATATCGAAGCGCGGAAAGGTAACACGGTTTTCTCGCCGATCAGTGGATTTTCAGCTGTAGATTTGGGCTACCAACCAGGTAACGCCGTTTCGAACTTCACGCATGCTTTTGAAGACGAACTGTCTGCAAAGACTTATCTTTCCTTATTTGATCAGGTCTGGGCCAACCCTGACAACGTTCAAGACGTGACGGAGCAAGTCCTTCAGCACATTGAAGCCGTTTACCAGGAGAACTCGCCGGAACGAATTTACTTCCTAATCCTATACAACATCTTCAGGGAATTCCTTGAGGAGGTTGACGACGATGTGCTGCCTAACGACCAGACGGGGTATCTGGATAGCCTCGTATGGAACAAGTTGTTCAACTATCAAAGAGATGCCGCCACGGGTGTCATCAACAAGCTGGAGACGTACAATGGATGTATTCTGGCGGACAGCGTCGGCTTGGGCAAAACGTTCACAGCGCTTGCGGTAGTCAAATATTATGAACTGCGGAACAAATCTGTTCTGGTTCTCTGCCCCAAAAAGCTCGCCGACAATTGGCGGAACTACAATACGAACCTCAAAACGAACCTTTTTGCAGCTGACCGCTTCAATTACGATGTGCTTTGCCACACCGACCTTTCGAGAACATCGGGCGAGTCTTTGGGCATACCTCTGGATAGGGTCAATTGGGGCAACTATGATCTTGTCGTCATTGATGAATCGCACAATTTCCGGAACAACGACGTCTACAAGGATCGGGAAACCCGATATCAAAAGCTGATGAACAAGGTCATCAGGTCCGGTGTGAAGACGAAAGTCCTGATGCTTTCCGCGACCCCAGTGAACAACAGGTTCACTGACCTTCGCAATCAGCTGGCACTGGCCTATGAGGGCCATTCGGATACGTTGAGCCGAAACCTTAAAACCAAGTCCAGTGTTGAAGAGATTTTCCGGAAGGCCCAAACGGCCTTCAACACTTGGTCTGAGCTTCCTCCAGCAGAACGCACGGCACAATCCATTCTCAGAGCGCTGGATCTTGATTTCTTTGAGCTCTTGGACTCGGTGACGATTGCGCGTTCTCGGAAGCACATCGAGCAATTCTACGACACTGCCGAAATCGGGCAATTCCCCGAGCGTAAGAAGCCCATTTCCCATCATCTCCCGATCACATTCCGCGAGGATGTCGTGGGCTTTGATGAGATTTATGGCGACTTGTCCCTTCTCAAAATGGCCGTTTACGCGCCGGTGAACTACATCCAACCGAGCCGTCTCAGAAAATACGAAGAGCTCTACGACACCAAAACCGAGGGCTCCAAAGGAACATTGCGCCAGGCCGACCGTGAGCGAAGCCTGCAGGCGCTGATGACGACGAACCTTCTAAAGCGCCTTGAAAGCTCAGTCGAGGCATTCCGCCTCACACTGGGTGCGCTCGACCGAAACATCGGCGCGATGCTGGAAGCCATCGATCGCTTCGAGACGAGTGGCGGCAACGGGAGGGTCGAGGACGTTTTCAACGACGTGGACAGCTTAGATACCGACGATGATGACCTGTCGGGACTTGGCGAATTCACCATCGGCAAGAAGATCCAGATCGACCTTGCTGATATGGATATCCCAACGTGGAAAGCCGACCTGGGCGGTGACCGCGAGATCATCCAAGGCCTGCTGACCGAAATGGAAAAGGTTGGCGTTGAAGAGGACGCCAAGCTTCAGCACCTGATTGACGTCATCAAGCAGAAGATGGCCGCCCCCTTGAACCCCGGAAACCGCAAGGTTCTCGTCTTCACCGCTTATGCAGATACCGCCGAATATCTTTACCGGCACGTCGCGCCTGCCCTGAAGGGCGCAATGGGTTCCGAAACAGGCATTGTCACAGGTTCCGGCAACCCCAAAACGACCTTGAAGCCTCACTATGACTTCCAGTCGGTTCTGACGCTCTTCGCCCCCAAGGCGAAAGAGAAGGCGCTGATCATGCCAGAGGTGCCAGAAGAGCTGGACATCCTCATCGGCACCGACTGCATTTCCGAAGGGCAAAACCTGCAGGATTGCGATTATCTTATCAACTACGACATCCACTGGAACCCGGTCAGGATCGTTCAGCGGTTCGGCCGCGTGGATCGCATTGGATCGCCCAACTCTGCTATCCAGCTGGTCAACTACTGGCCGGACATCTCGCTGGACGAATACATCAACCTCAAAGAACGCGTTGAAAACCGAATGCACATCGTCGACCTCGCGGGCACCGGTGAAGACAACGTTCTGACAGCTAAAAGCAGTGATACCGCCTATCGCAAGGACCAGCTGCAGCGCCTTCAGGACGAGGTGATAGAGCTGGAAGACGTCAAAACTGGCGTTTCGATCACGGACCTCGGCCTGAATGATTTCCGCATGGACCTGCTGAACTACACCAAAGATAACGGTGATCTATCCGGCCAACCCAAGGGTCTGCATGCAATCGTTCCAGCCAACCCTGCAAAAGGATTGCGTCCTGGCGTGATCTTCGCCCTGCGCAACATTCATCCAGATGTAAACGTTAACCAACAGAACCGTCTTCACCCTTACTATCTGGTCTATCTCGACAACGACGCAAACGTCATCGCCGACCATACCGAGGTAAAACGCCTGCTCGATTTGATCCGTGCAAGCTGCAAGGGGCTGGATAAACCGCTCAAAACCCTCTGTGGCGCTTTCAACGCTGAAACCCGCGACGGGCGCGAGATGGGCAAATACTCTGAACTGCTAAGCGACGCGATCAAATCCATGATCGAGGTGAAAGAAGAACGTGACCTCGACAGCCTCTTCTCGGGCGGGCACACCACCGCGCTGACACACACAATCGCGGGGCTCGATGATTTTGAGCTTCTTGCCTTCATCGTCATGAGGGAGGAGGCATGACGGCACTGTTTGACTACCCCAAAGCCACGCTTCTGAAACGCGTTGTGCCCAAGACGCGGATTTATGACCGCGTGCGTGCCAGCACCGCGCTGAAGGACAAATTCATCGTGCAAGTCGACCAAATCACATGGCGCGCCAAGCTGGCCCCGGAAACCATCAACCTGCCCGCCACCAAATCTGTGCCGGAAATTCAGGTTTTCCGCGTCACGCTGAAATCCGGCGCGGTGCACGACGAGGTGCTCAAGACCATCGATCGTGCCATCCCCTTTCCGATCTTGTTCGAACTGGAACATGAGGGCCAAATCCAAATCGCGGCGGCCCATAAACGCCCGTCTGCGGCGGAGGCGGATAAATGGGTCATCTCGGTTTACCTGCGCTCGGACTGGTTGCCTACGGACACCCCGCGCGGTGCATTGCCTGTGGCGCTAAACCTTGGCGTGCTTTATGAACAAATCTTAACGGCGCTCATGCCGATCGTGCCCCAAACGGCCGAATCCTTAAGCGCACGGATGGACCGGACTCACGCCCTCAAAACCAAAGAGCGTGAGATCAGCCAGCTAAAATACAAGTTGAAACGCGAGACGCAATTCAACATCAAAATGACACTGCACGGTCAGCTGCGTGAGGCGCAGGCGGACTTCGAGCATTTGAAAAAGCCGGAATAGGTAGAGGGACGACTATGAGTGACGAGATTGAAAAGCTGAAAATGCACAGCCCTGACCTAACGCAGGACAACATCGCCAGGATCCGCGCGGTTTTCCCCGGCTGCGTGACCGAGGCGGCGAGTGAAGACGGCAAGCTGCGACTGGCAGTGGATTTTGACCAGCTGCGCCAAGAGCTGTCGGACAGCATCGTCGAGGGGCCGCAGGAACGCTATCATCTGAACTGGCCGGGCAAGCGCGGGGCTCTGATCACAGCCAACGCCCCCATCGCCAAAACCCTGCGCCCCACGCGGGACGAAAGCGTGGACTTCGACACCACCCGGAACCTGTTCATCGAAGGCGACAACCTAGAGGCGCTAAAGCTGCTGCAAGAGACTTATCTGGGCAAGGTCAAGATGATCTATATCGACCCGCCGTATAACACAGGACGAAATTTGATCTATAAGAACGATTTTTCGGAAAAGTCAGGTGAGTTCTTGGCGCGTTCCAATCAGAAAGACGAAGACGGTGGCAAATTAATTGCCAATGCCGAGACTAACGGACGGTTTCACTCGGACTGGCTTTCAATGATGTATCCTAGGTTGCGTATCGCGAAATCTCTCCTGAAAACTGACGGGGTATTGGTGTGCGCAATTGATGAAAACGAATTGGCTACTTTGTCGACTGTGCTGAAAGAAATTTTCAGCGGTAGCGCCTGGGAACATGCATATGTGTCTGTTGTGCATAACCCTCGCGGCCAGCAGGGAGCAAACTTCTCTTATATCAATGAGTATCTTCTGTTCGTTTATCCATCCGGAATTAAGGCCATCGGCAATCGAAAGATTTCGGATGACGAGGTCAAGTGGTCACAATTCAGAAATTGGGGCGGTGAGTCAGAGCGGTCCGATGCTAAAAACTGCTTCTACCCAGTAAAAGTCCAAGACGGCGAAATTATAGGCTTTGGCGAAGTATGTGGAGATGACGAGCATCCCGAGCAAACGGAATGGCATGGTGAAATCGCATACGTCTATCCCATTGACCGAGATGGAATCGAAAGGAAGTGGCGCTATGCACGGCAGAGCGTGGATGCCATCGCAGGCCTGTTGAAAGCTAGAAAAGATGCCAACGGGTTTCAGATCGAGATTGGAAAAAACTTTGGCCTCTACAAATCGGTCTGGAACGATACACGATACGACTCGAATGAATACGGGACAAAAATCGTAAATGACCTTGTTGCAGGCGGGGGATTTACATATCCAAAAAGCCTGTGGGCGGTCTACGATCCCGTCGAAGCGGTGACTGAGGACGATCCTGACGCGATTATTTTGGACTTCTTTGCAGGGTCTGCCACTACCGCACATGCTGTTGCTCAGCTTAACTCCAAAGTCGGTGGGAACCGACGATCCTTTATGGTGCAGGTGCCTCAGCCTGTGGACCCAGATTTGGAGTCATACAAGAACGGTTTTCACACAATCGCGGAAATCTCCAAAGAACGCATCCGCCGCGCAGGCCAGAAAATCCTCGAAGGCGAGTGCCACCCCGATTGGAACAAGGATGTCGGCTTTCGCGTGCTCAAGATCGACAGCTCCAACATGGCCGATGTGTTCTACACGCCGGATCAAACCTCACAGGCCGATCTGCTGTCCCGCGTGGACAACATCAAACCGGACCGCACGGCCGAGGATTTGCTGTTCCAGGTCCTGCTCGACTGGGGCGTTGACCTGACCCTGCCCATCCGCCGCGAGACAGTTCAAAGCAAAACTGTCTTCTTCGTCGATGACACTGCCCTGATGGCCTGTTTCGACGATGGTGTCTCCGAGGACTTGGTCAAAGAGCTGGCAGGCTACGCCCCGATGCGGATCGTATTCAAGGACACCGGCTTTGCCGACGACCAGACCAAGATCAACGTGCGCCAGATCTTCAAGGCCATGTCGCCCGAAACCGAAGTAAAGGCGATTTGACCCCATGAAGATCAAGTTCAAGTCGCAAGACTATCAAACCGCTGCGGTCGAGGCCGTGGTCGATTGCTTTGAGGGCCAGCCCAATACATCCGGCCAAGTCTACCGCATCGATCCGGGCCACCGCGCGCAGATGCGGGCCGATGAAGACGGCTTTCGCAACGCCGATCTGGCAATGCCTGTTTCCACGGTGCTGGAGAACATCCGCAAAGTGCAGCAGCGCCAGAACCTGCCCCTGTCCGAAAGACTCAGCGTGTTTGCCGATCACAATGGCAGACCGAAACCGACCAGCTACAAACCCGGCGCAGCGATCAACCTTGATATAGAGATGGAGACCGGCACGGGTAAAACCTATTGTTATATCAAATCCATCTTCGAGATGAACAAACGCTACGGCTGGTCCAAATTCATCATAATGGTCCCCTCGATTGCGATCCGCGAAGGTGCTGCCAAGTCGCTGGAGATGACGGCAGAGCATTTCCTTGAGGCCTACGGCAAGAAGGCGCGTTTCTTCATCTACAACTCCAAGCGATTGCACGAGCTGGAAAGCTTTTCCTCGGATGCGGGCATCAACGTGATGGTGATCAACGTGCAGGCGTTCAACGCCTCGGGCGCTGATAACCGGCGGATTTATGAGGAGCTGGATGATTTCCAGTCGCGTAGGCCCATCGACGTGATTGCCAAGAACCGCCCCATCCTGATCCTGGACGAGCCGCAAAAGATGGAAGGCACGGCAACCCAGAACGCCCTGCCCAAGTTCAACCCGCTGTTCATCCTGCGCTATTCCGCGACCCATAAGACGATCCACAACAAGGTGCATCGTCTGGATGCGGTCGATGCGTTCAGCCAGAAGCTGGTTAAGAAGATCGAGGTGCGCGGTATTCAGGCGAAGGGTCTGACGGGTACGAATGCCTATCTCTATTTGGAGGGCATCCAAATCTCCAAAAGCGACCCAGTGGCGCGGGTTGAGATGGAGGTGAAGACCAACTCGGGCATTAAGCGGGTACTGCGCAAGGTTGAGAAAGGCCGCAACCTGTTCGATCTGTCCAAGGGGCTCGATCAATACCGGGACTTCGTCGTCTCGGACATCGACGCCCGCGTGGACGAGGTCCATTTCACGAACGGTGCCGTTTTGAAGGCTGGTGAAGCCAGCGGCGACATCACTGAACGTGACATCCGCCGCATTCAGATCCGCGAGACCATTGCAGCCCATCTCGAACGCGAAAAGCAGTTGTTCGCCAAGGGTATCAAGGTTCTGTCCCTGTTCTTCATCGACGAAGTGGCAAAGTATCGGGACTACGATGCTGAGGACGAGAAAGGCGAATATGCCCGTGTGTTCGAAGAGGAATACGAAGCGCTGAAAACTGAATATCTTGACGAGTTGCCCCTCGAAGATGAGGCCTATCGGAAGCACCTAGACAGCATCGACGTCGGTGCGACCCACAAAGGTTATTTCTCGATCGACAAGAAAGGCAAGCTCGTTGATCCAAAGGTCAAAGCGCGTGGTGAGTTCGCCGGATTGACCGATGATGTTTCAGCGTATGACCTTATCCTCAAGGACAAGGAGCGCTTGCTTTCGTTCGAAGAGCCGACGCGGTTCATTTTCTCCCACTCCGCGCTGCGAGAGGGCTGGGACAATCCGAACGTCTTTGTGATGTGCATGCTCAAGCACAGCGACAACACCATCTCTCGTCGTCAGGAAGTTGGCCGGGGCCTGCGCATTTCCGTCAACAAGAATGGCGAACGCATGGACCACGCAGCAACTGTGCACGACATCAACGTCCTGACCGTTGTGGCCAGCGAAAGCTACAAAGACTTTGTTGGCGGCCTTCAGAAAGAAATTGCCGAAAACCTGTCGGAGCGCCCCCGTCAGGCGAATGCTGAGTACTTTGAAGGCAAGTCGATTACGGTGAACGGTAATGAAACCACCGTTTCAAAAGACATGGCCAAACGCATCGAAAGGTATCTCGTCAAGAACGACTACATCGATGACAATGATGGAATCACACAAGCCTACCATGACGCGCGTGAGGCGGGTACGCTGGCCGCGTTGCCCGACGAGTTTCTCGACCAGCAGGAACAAATACTGCAGCTGATCGATACCGTCTTCAACGGAAGCCAGCTCGAAAACATGATGGGCGATGGCCGCAAGCCCAAAGCGATGCCTCGAAACAAGAACTTCGAAAAGAAGGAGTTTCAGGAACTTTGGCAGCGCATCAACCGGAAGGCTGTCTATCAGGTCGAATTTGACTCCCAGGATCTCGTCAAACGCTGCGTCGATGCTTTGGATCGGGATCTGGTTGTCTCGCCCCTGCAATACGTCGTCACCGAAGGCCAACTTTCAGATGAGCTAACCGAGGCCCAGCTGCGAACAGGTGCTGCGTTTAAGCAATCCGGCATACGCAGCGAGGAAAGCCGCTCTTCACACTCTCTCGTTTCATATGACGTTATCGGGAAACTTGCCGAAGGCGCGGACCTGACACGCGGGACGATCGGGAAGATTCTGACTGGGATGAGCACGGCAAAATTCTCAACTTTCCAAGCAAACCCAGAACAGTTCATCGCCGAAGCCTCACGCATAATCAAAGAGCAGAAGGCCACGACTGTCATTGAGCATCTGACCTATGATGCAACTGCCGACAGATACGATACTGATATTTTCCCCGCGACCCAAAGCGGGACCGACCTGACACAAGCCGTCGGGAAGCTGCGAAACCACATCTACGACTATGTAGTGGTCGACTCTGGGGTCGAACGCAAATTTGTCGAAGACCTGGACACAAGTGATGAGATCGTCGTCTATTCCAAGCTGCCGCAAGGGTTTCTCATCCCTACGCCAGTCGGTGATTACAACCCCGACTGGGCGATAGCTTTCAAAGAAAAATCGGTGCAACATATTTATTTTGTTGCAGAAACAAAGGGTTCTCAGCCGTCCCTTAAATTCCGCGAGTTGGAGCGAGAGAAAATCAAGTGTGCCAGAAAGTTCTTTGAGGAAATCGCGAACAGCGTCCCGAATGACCGGGTTAAGTACGATGTGGTGTCAGACTTTTCTGAGCTCATGTCCGCAGTTCGGGGTACCTAGCAATGCTTGAGGGGTAGCCTATGTTCCGTGTTGATTTAAACCAAAACCGTTTGTCCCGCCTGTCCCAGAAGCGCTTTTCTGATTTGAACCTGCGCGAACGCGACCATTTGCAGGAGTGGTTGGCCAACCAGCCTGACGCCCTCGGTGAGGAATTGCTAATCATCCAGAAAGAGTTCGATGGGTTTGATGAAACGCGCGAACGCCTGGATCTATTGGCCCTCGATAAGGATGGCAACCTCGTTGTGATCGAGAACAAGCTTGATGACAGCGGGAGAGATGTGACCTGGCAAGCGCTGAAGTACACCGCCTACGTCTCGGGGCTGACCAAGACGCAAATCGTCGATATCTATCAGCAATACCTCGACCGTTATGCGGGCGGCGGAAATGCGGCCGTGCGGATCTGCGAGTTCATGGAGGTTGAGGAATTGGAAGAAACCGTTCTGAACCCCGGCAATGACCAGCGGATGATATTTATCGCAGCCAATTTTCGGCGCGAGGTCACAGCTTAGACTCAAGTTTCAAGTGCAACACCCACAGCCCACGGGG
>AZIH01001150.1_pt1 | contig 12838 bp, 15 predicted proteins | sample 359041 | NCBI WGS metagenome assembly AZIH01 (sample SAMN02429716, study PRJNA222664) | marine sediment metagenome | biome: Sediment sample; isolation source: enrichment culture of sample MGS-ANC(UA) from oil contaminated site at the... | place: Italy: Ancona | collected 2012-02-14 | depth 6 m m
CCGGTGAAACCGGCGGCGACTGTCTGGCGAGCTCGGGCGAGACGATACTCCTGCCTCTGCGGCCTTGCAAGAGAAACCGCCACGGGCATTCATCCATCTTTCAGCGCCAGGGCGCGCTGATAAAGCTCGTTCTTTGACAGCCCTGTCAATTCGGCGGCCATCTTTGCCACCTTCTTTACCGGCAGCTCCCCCAGCAGCACCTTCAGCACCCGGTCAACATCCAGGGTCGCCGCATCGCTATTGCCGACGCGGGGTTCTGCACCACGGATCATCACCACAAACTCACCACGGGTGCCATGAGGATCCTGCTCCAATTCTGCCAGAACCTCATGCACCGCACCTGAATAGAAGGTCTCGAAGGTCTTGGTGATTTCCCGGCCGAGCACCGTCTCCCGGTCAGGCCCCAGAACTTCCGCGATGTCCCGCACCGATTCGAGGATCCGATGGGGCGATTCGTAAAAGACCAGGGTCGCGACCTCACTGGAGAGAGACTCAAGACTTGCGCGACGACCGGAACGCTTTGCAGGAAGAAATCCTACAAAGAGGAACCGGTCTGTGGGCAACCCGGCGGCACTCAACGCGGTCACCAGCGCACAGGGACCCGGAATCGGACTGACCACGAATCCAGCGGCCCTGGCCTCGCGGACCAGAACATAGCCTGGGTCAGAGATCAGCGGCGTGCCAGCGTCGGAGATCAGTGCCACATCCCGCCCTGCTTCAAGTTCCGCCAGTAAGCTGGCAGCACGGTCTTTTTCATTATGATCGTGCAGCGCAATCAACCGTTTCTGAATACCCAGATGATTTAGCAGTCGGCCACTGTGTCTTGTATCCTCGGCAGCTACCACATCAACACCGGCCAGAACCCTGGTTGCTCGCGGAGACATATCGTCCAGATTACCAATCGGCGTAGCAACAATAAAAAGCGTCCCGCCTGAAGCGCCTTCCCGGTTCACCCCAGAGGAGTAATCACTGACCACATTTTTCAAAGTTCCCGCCTCATTGATGCCAACCCCCGGACCGTGACAGTTACGTCATGTGAATTAACCCCGGAGCTGTTAAACTTGCCACCGTTAGACTGGCGCTACAAGCCCAATAATCCGGAGTATATCGAGCTTGCCATGATAAAGACCCGCATCCATAAACGAGCCCTGGCCAGCGTTCTTGCCGCCGCCCTCTTTTCCGCCGGTTGTGCCAGCGTCAATCTTGATTCGCACGTTGCACAAACTGCCGATCAGGCCCTTGAAATGGCCAGCAAGGAAGACAACCTCGAAACGGCCCAGGCCTATTTGCTCAGAATTGCCAGCCGATTCCAGGATCAGGGTGACCACGCGGCAGCGCGAACGCTACTCCAAAGCAAGCAGCTGGCGCAACCTGCACCAACACTTGATAACCAGAAACGGCTCCTGTCCATGGCAAGTGCAACGGCGCTTGACGACCAATCCTGGGCACAAGAACTTGCCAGCAAGATGTCGCCTTCGGATTTCATCGACTACCCGGCAGAGCTGATGGCACGAGCGGCGAATCTGCAAGCAGACACCTTCGCCCTTGCAGAGAATCCGCTGTCTGCAGCCATGACCCTAATATTGCTGGCCCAGACCGACAATACTGCCGATGCACAGCAGATTCATGATCGGGTCTGGGCCCTGCTGGAGCAAGTGCCTGACGACCAGCTGGATTCCGCCTCAACGAATGCAATTGGCTATGAGGCCCAGGGCTGGCTGGAGCTGGCAAGGGTTGTACGAACACCCGATATTGGCATCGATGAACAGGGTCGAAGCATACGGGGCTGGCAGAACAACTGGCCGGGGCACCCGGCCGCGCAGGTGCTGCCATCCGACCTGCGGCTGATCGCATCACTTGCCGACAGCCGACCAGAGAAAATTGCCCTGGCACTGCCCCTCAAAGGCCCGCTGGCAACCGCAGGGAAAGCGATCAGGGACGGATTTCTTGCCGCCTACTACCTGGACGACTCCGCCAATCGAAGTAAAACCGACATCCGTATCTTTGATACCTCCGACACACCGTTCAGCGAACTTTATCGCGAGCTTTCGGAACAGGATATTGACCTGGTTGTCGGCCCTCTTGAAAAAGAAGCCCTCGCCGGACTTGGCTCCATGAATACTCTGCCGATACCGGCTCTGGGACTGAATTATCTGCCATCCGGGACCCAGGCTCCGGATGGCCTCTATCAGTTTGGCCTGTCAGCCGAGGACGAAGCGCGCCAGATAGCCGACAGACTGCTGGATGAAGGGCTGCGCCGCGTGCTGGTCCTTATTCCCCAGGGCGAATGGGGCGACCGCGTCGAACAAGCTCTCCTGCAGCGGCTGGCCGCCGCTGACGGTGTTGCCCTGGATACAGAACGCTTTTTCAGGGAAGACAATCTCCGGGCCGTGACAGCGGACCTGCTTGGCATTACCGTCTCCCGTGACCGGGCCATCCAGGTCGAACGCACCATTGGCATTGACGTCGAATTCGAACCTCGTCGTCGTCAGGACGCGGACGCCATCGTTATGGTGGCGGAGGCCACGGTCGCACGCCAGTTCAAGCCGCTGTTTGCCTTCTATTTCGGGGGAGATCTGCCCGTTTATTCGCCCTCCATCATCTACGAAGGCACCCCGTCACCCTCCCGGGACCGCGATCTCAACGGGGTTACTTTCACCGATATTCCCTGGGTTCTCGGCGATGATAATGAGCTTCGAGCCAGGGCGACTGAGATCCTGTCAGGCACCCGAGGCCAACCAGGCCGGCTGTTTGCCATGGGCGCGGACGCCTGGCAACTCAGCAAACGCCTGCCATTGCTCAGACAAGTCGAAGGGGCGTCGATCGCAGGGCAGACAGGCATCCTGACCATGACGCCTCAAGGCAGTATCCACCGGGAACAACTATGGGCACAATTCCGGAACGGAACACCGGAACTTCTGCCGAAGCTCGCGCCCGAAGTTTCCGACACCACCTCCCGGGATGAGTCAGCGCCAGTCACCGGGCAGAATTAAGGAACAATTGGATCGCCATGGATGGTACAAAAGCCCTGGGAAATCATTTCGAAGGCGTTGCGGCTCGCTACCTTACCAGTCGCGGCGTCCAGATTACGGAGCGTAACGTTTACAATCGCGGCGGCGAGATAGATCTGATCGGCCGGGATGGCGCAACACTGGTGTTCTTTGAAGTCCGGTACCGCGGACCCGGCAGCCTCGTAGACCCCGCAAGCTCCATCAATTACTCAAAACAGAAGCGACTGATAAAAGCGGTTTCGTTTTATCTGCACAGGCATGGGCTCTGGAATAGCGCGTCACGAATTGATGTGGTTGCGATCAGCCCGGGTACCGTCAAAAAATACCGGGTACAATGGATCAGGAATGCAATTCTGGCAGGATAGTGATACTGACGATGACCGACACCGAACACCAGATTAACCAGTGGTTCGCAAGCCACATGGAGCATACTGCTCAGGCGGCAAGCACCGCAGGCCCTGCCATTGAGGATGTAGCAGACGCCTTCGTGGCCACCCTGCTTCAGGACGGGAAAATCATCACCTGCGCCAATGGCAACGCCAATATACTGGCCCAGTATTTCTGCACCTCACTTCTTAACAGGTTCGAACAGGACAGGCCCGCGCTACCGGCCATCAACCTCGGAGCAGACGCCACAACCTACTCCGCCATCTGCCGGGACAACCGGTTCAACGATACCTTCTCCCGTCAGGTCAGAGCCATCGGCAAGCCCGGGGACCTGCTTTTTGTGATCGTTGACGACGGCCATAAAGCCAACCTCATTCAGGCCATTCAGGCCGCCCATGACCGGGAAATGAGCGTTGTTGTCCTCAGTGCCAGGGAGAAATCCGATATTACCTCTCTCATGCATCCCGAAGATCATGAGATCGCGCTCAACAACCTGAGCCCGACTGAGGCGACACCGCTGCTACTGTTAATTATCAATGCGCTGTGCGGTCTGATCGACGGCAAGCTTTTCGGAGGATAAAAAAAGCCAGCTTACGCTGGCTTTCTGGAACGGGAAAAGCGGCTATTTAACCACCTTGAGCGTCGGCCTTCCCGAGGGCCTATCCTCCGGCCCGGAAGAAGACTGGTCTCCGTCGCGCTCGCGGGGCGTGCCATCAGGGTCCGGTGAGCCAGGCTCGCTGCCGAACACCATGCCTTCACCGTTTTCCTTTGCATAGATCGCCATAACAGCTTGCAGAGGTATGAACACCTGCATAGGCACACCACCGAAGCGGGCACTGAACTCCAGCGCACCATTACCGATGACCAGACCACGAACGGCGCCCGAACTGATGTTCAGAACAATCTGCCCGTTCGCCACATGTTCAGTCGGCACTTGCACACCCTGGATGCCTGCATCCACCACAATGTAGGGCGTGCAGTCATTGTCCAGAATCCACTCATTGAAAGCACGTACCAGGTACGGACGGCTGGACGTCATGGTGTTTTTGCTCTCAGCCACTGCCACTCTCCTGCTCCGGCCAGCGGAACTTTTCCAAATCAGCTGCGAATGTCTTCTTCCAGATCAGACAGGCTTGCCTTGAAACCTTCCCGGCTGAAGATGCTGTCCATATACTTCTGCAGCGGCTTGGCCTGCTTGTCGTTAAGATCAATGCCCAGTGCCGGCAGGCGCCACAGAATCGGCGCAATGCAGCAATCCACAATGGTAAATTCTTCGGACAGAAAGAAAGGCATTTCGCCAAACAGCGGTGCCGTTGCCAGCAGGCTTTCCCGCAGCTCCTTGCGCGCCGTCTCGGAGGCCTTGGCGTTGGGCTGGGCCAGAATCTGGTCAACCAGACCACACCAGTCTTTCTGGATGCGATGGATCATCAGCCGGCTGTTCGCTCGGGCGACCGGATAAACCGGCAATAGCGGTGGATGAGGAAAACGCTCATCGAGATACTCCATCATGATATTGGGCTCGTAGAGCACCAAATCACGATCCACCAGTGTCGGCAGGGCGTTGTATGGATTCAGATCGGCCAGTTCGGCCGGCGGATTGTCCGGGTCCACATCAACAATATCAACGGTAACACCCTTCTCTGCCAGAACGATACGCACTCTGTGGCTGTAATGGCTGGCCGGATCCGAGAAAAACGTCATTGATGACCGCTTGGTCACAACGCCCATAGAACTACCTCACGAGTAAACAAACCGAAATGATCCTGAAAAAACGCAAAAATCCAGCGGGCCGGTTATTGCCCGCTGGAACTCAGGGGACGAGATTATACCCTATTTCTCAGTGTACGTCCTTCCAGTACTCACGATTGAGCAGGTAAGCGAACACAAAGAAGATGGCAACAAAGATCAGAACAAAAATCCCCAGACGCTCACGCTCCAGCTTGACCGGATCGGCCATGTAGGACATGAAGTTGGTCAGGTCGTACATCGCCTGATCAAACTCGGCTCCTGTCATGCTGCCCTCAATCGCGTATTCAGGACATACATCGGCGTTATTGATGTTGCCACTGAGCGGCTCGACACTGGCCTCAACACCGATGCTCGGCGCCACAGCACAGAGACCCTGAAGCTCAACCATCACGTGTGGCATACCTACCGCCGGGAACACAACGTTGTTGACACCAAGCGGACGCGTCTCATCCTTGTAGAAGCCACGCAGGTAGGAGTATACCCAGGCTTCCCCACGCAGACGGGTCTCCAGGGTCAGGTCGGGCGGCGGCGCACCAAACCAGCCGGCGGCCATGTCCTTGTTCATGGCGTTCTTCATCAACTCGCCGATTTTGGCACCTGTGAAGATCAGGTTCTCCTCATACAACGGGACCGGAATCTCCAGGTCATCGGCAACCCGCTTGTAGCGGGCGTACTCCATGGAGTGGCACCCCATGCAGTAGTTGGTGAACGTAGCCGCACCGCGCTGCAGAGACGCCTTGTCAGTATGATCTGCCTCGAACGGGTCCAGGTGGACCGCCGCACCGGCCGCCAGCCCGAGAGCTGGCAGGAATGCGATGAAAAGACCAAAAATCAGCTTTCTCATTATCCTGTCACCCTCTCTGGTACTGGCTTGGTTTTCTCCATGCGCGTGTAGAACGGCATCAGAATGAAGTAGAGGAAATATACCACCGTCAGGATCTGGGCAACGGTGGTACGCCCCGCTGTCGCCGGCACAAGGCCGAGGTAGCCAAGCACAACGAAGCTCACCGCAAAAACCGCAAGAGCAATCTTGCTCAGCCAACCCTTGTAGCGAATGGAGCGAACCGGACTCCTGTCCAGCCAGGGCAGAACGAAGAGAATGGCAATGGCACCACCCATCACGACCACACCCCAGAACTTCGCGGGCAAGCCGAAAAGATCCACCGTTACCGCACGCAACATGGCGTAGAAAGGCGTGAAATACCACACCGGTGCAATGTGCGCTGGCGTCTGCAACGGGTTAGCCGGCTGGAAGTTAGGCTTCTCAAGGAACAGCCCCCCCATTTCCGGGAAGAAGAACACCACAATAAAGAAGATGAAGAAGAACACCGCGACACCCACCAGATCGTGCACGCTGTAATAGGGATGGAACGGAATGCCGTCTTTCGGAATGCCGTTTTCATCTTTGTTCTTCTTGATGTCGATACCGTCAGGGTTATTTGACCCCACTTCGTGGAGCGCCAGGATGTGCAGCACCACCAGGCCCAACAGCACGATCGGCAGTGCCACCACATGCAGAGCGAAGAACCGGTTCAGGGTGATGCCTGATATCAGGTAATCCCCACGAATCCACAGGGACAGGTCTTCACCGATCACGGGGATAGCACCAAACAGGTTAACGATCACCTGGGCACCCCAGTAGGACATCTGCCCCCAAGGCAGCAGGTAGCCCATGAACGCTTCGGCCATCAGCACCAGGTAGATCAGCATGCCGAAGATCCAGATCAGCTCACGGGGCTTCTGATAGGAGCCATACATCAGACCCCGGAACATGTGGAGATAGACAACAATGAAGAACGCCGATGCACCGGTAGAGTGCAGATAACGCAGCAGCCAGCCCCACTGTACATCACGCATGATGTACTCAACCGAGGCAAACGCACCCTCGGCGGAGGGGTTATAGCTCATAGTCAGCCAGATACCCGTAACCAGCTGGTTAACCAGCACCAGCATGGCCAGGGAACCAAAAAAGTACCACACGTTGAAGTTCTTCGGCGCGTAATACTTGGCCAGATGCTTGTTCCAGGCCTCAACAATCGGCAGACGCTCGTCTACCCAGTTAATTAGCTTCTGCATTACGCTGCCTCCGGATCAAGACCAATCGTTAAGGTCACGTCATCGTCGTAACGATAGGGCGGCACCTCAAGGTTCAGGGGAGCAGGCTGCGCGTCATACACCCGGCCGGCGAGATCGTATTTGGAACCGTGACACGGGCAGAACAGACCACCCAGCCAGTCTTCCCCCAAATCTTCCGGGGCCACTTCCGGGCGATAGCTCGGAACACAGCCCAAGTGGGTACAAAGACCAACAAGAACTGCAACTTCGGGCTTCAGGGCCCGGTAGATACCGTCGATGTACGATGGCTGCTGAGGCGCCTGCGACTGAGGGTCTTTCACTTCCTCGTTCAGCTTCTCAATATTTGCCAGCATCTGCTCGGTACGGCGGATGATCCAGACCGGTTTACCCCGCCACTCGACCGTAATCTGCTGACCCGGTTCAATCTTGCTGATATTGACGGTTACCGGTGCACCGGCTGCTTCCGCTTTGGCACTGGGATTCCAGGATGCCACGAAAGGGACGGCCGCACCGACGACGCCGACTCCACCCACCACAGACGTAGCACCGATCAGAAACCGGCGCCGGCCTTGGCTCACGTCGCCATTACTCATTATGGTTTTCTCCCATCAGGCGATGTCACAGCCCGCAACACAGCCGGCAATGTGCATCTTAAAGGACTTCACAACCCAAAAATATAAGCGCCCAAATGGTAATGAAATTACCAGGGGCTTACAAGTCGGAAAGCCGCGACTGGCGCCTCATCCCTGTTCCAGATCAATTTGCTGGCAAATCATCCGAACATAAAAAAACCCGACCGAAAGGGCCGGGTTTTCCAGGATCTGCTCCAACGATATTAACGCTTGGAGTACTGAGGACGCTTACGCGCCTTGCGCAGACCCACCTTCTTACGCTCAACCTCACGGGCGTCACGGGTAACATAACCCGCTTTGCGCAGAGCTGGGCGCAGAGTTTCATCATAATCCATCAGCGCACGGGTCAGACCATGGCGAATAGCGCCTGCCTGGCCGCTGATACCACCACCCTTGACGGTGATGTTGAGATCGAAACGATCGGTAGATTCCGCCACCACTAGCGGCTGACGAACGATCATTCGAAGAGTCTCACGACCGAAGAAATCTTCGATAGTGCGACCGTTGATGGAAATGTTACCGCTTCCCGGCTTGATAAAGACTCGAGCCGTGGATGTCTTGCGGCGACCAGTACCGTAATTTTGTGCTACAGACATATCCGCCTTCCGTTAAATGTCGAGTTCTTTGGGCTGCTGGGCTGCGTGAGGATGCTCAGCGCTTGCATAGATTTTAAGCTTCTTGAACATGGCGCGACCGAGCGGTCCCTTCGGAAGCATGCCTTTGACAGACTTCTGGATAATTTGCTCGGGTGCCTTGTCGACCAGCTTCTCGAAGTTGATGGATTTGATTCCACCCGGAAAGCCGGTGTGACTATAGTACATCTTGTCAGATGCCTTGTTGCCAGTCACCCGCACCTGACTTGCATTGATCACAACAATGTAATCGCCAGTGTCTACATGGGGGGTGTACTCAGGCTTATGCTTGCCCCGCAGACGACGGGCGATTTCGGTTGACAGACGACCCAGCGTCTTGCCGGCTGCGTCTACAACGTACCAGTCACGTTTTACGGTTTCTGGTTTCGCACTCAGAGTCTTCATTGATTCCGCCTTGAACGCTATATAAGAAACGTTAAAAACCACACCGGTAAATGCTACGCATCCGGAGGGGCTTCTATACCTGTTAGTTAGTCGGCAGTGACACTATTCGGGGCTGAGATAGTGGCATCGCCTTGAAAAGCCAGGGCGCGAAGTATACTCGAAGCTCCCGAAAAATCCAACCCTGTGTCGTACTGTTTCGTTATTCCCCTATACCGGCCGCAGACCATCCGTATAATCTCGACACATTGCGCCCTAGCACCAGTGCCAGCGCTTCCGGCTCTACCCCCCGGATTTCCGCCAGGGCGTCCAGAATCTGCGGCAGATAGACCGGAGAATTCCGCCCTGGCTGAACGCCTTCGGGTGCCATATCCGGCGCATCCGTCTCGAGCACCAGGGATTCAGCTGGCAGCCTCGCAATGGCGTCTCGGGTTTTTCGTGCCCGGGGATGAGTAATCACTCCGCCAACCCCGATGAAACAGCCCAGACCAACCAACTTTTCGGCCTGCTGGAAGCTTCCGGAAAAACCGTGAATCAGGGCCTGACCACTCCACTGCTTGCGATTGAGCACGCGATGCACCTCATCATGGGCTTTAACCGAGTGAATAACCAGCGGCATATTCAATTCGATCGCCAGAGTAACCTGAGCTTCAAACCAGGGCCATTGCGCCTCAAGACTTCCTTTGAGCCGGTCCAGTCCGCACTCACCGATTGCCACACAACGTTCCGACTTATTCTTTAGCAATTGCTGAAGCGCGGCGAGGTCTTCCTCTGAATGCTCACCCACAAACCAGGGGTGGATCCCCAGGCAGTAAAACAGACCGTCATGAGCCAGGGCTGTTTGCTGAACTCTACCCCAATCCGGTCGGCGCACGCCGGGTATAACCAAACCACTGACACCGTGCGAGCGAGCTCGCTCAAGCTCCGTCTCGCGCCGGCCGTCAAACTGTGGAAAATCGAAATGGCAGTGGGCGTCGATCAGCTGCAAAGTCACCTCCGTCGGGCGTCTTCAGTGCTCCCGGGTCTTGTGGAACTGTATGTCGGGGTAGCGCTCCTGAGCCAGGTTCAGATTTACCATGGTCGGGGCAATATAGGCCAGCCGGTCACCGCCATCGAGCGCCAGGTTGTCGTTGTTCTTGCGCTGGAACTCATCAAGCTTGCGCTCATCGCTGCAGGTCACCCAGCGCGCGGTGGCCACATTAATCGGCTCGTAGACAGCCTCAACCTTGTATTCGCTCTTGAGACGACTGACCACCACATCAAACTGCAACACGCCGACTGCGCCCACGATAAGATCATTGTTGCGGAGCGGCCGGAAGACCTGAACCGCGCCCTCCTCGGACAGCTGTATCAGGCCCTTCTGGAGCTGCTTGGCCTTGAGCGGATCCTTGAGGCGAATGCGACGAAACAGTTCCGGGGCAAAATTAGGAATCCCGGTAAATTTCATATCTTCGCCGGCGGTAAAGGTATCGCCCAGCTGGATGGTGCCGTGATTGTGCAGGCCGATAATGTCGCCGGCAAAAGCGGCTTCAGCGTGTTCCCGGTCACCTGCCATAAACGTCAGTGCGTCGGAGAAACGCACTTCCTTACCAATCCGTACATGCCGAGCCTTCATACCCTGACTGTAGTTACCGGACACAATACGAAGGAACGCCACACGGTCCCGATGCTGGGGATCCATGTTTGCCTGAATCTTGAACACGAACCCGGAAAAGCCCGCTTCGTCCGGCTGCACAAGCCTCTGGTCTGTTTCCCGGGGCTGGGGCGCTGGCGCCCACTCAACCAGGCCATCCAGCATGTGATCTACACCGAAGTTACCCAATGCGGTACCAAAGAAAACCGGTGTCAGCTCACCCGCGAGAAAGGCTTCCTGATCAAATTGATGCGAAGCGCCCTTGACCAACTCGATTTCATCCCTCAAGTCATCAGCGTAAGCCCCAATCGCCTGTTCCAGCTCTGGATTATTCAGCCCTGCGATAACCCGTCTTTCCTGAATGGCGTGGCCCAGACCGGATTGATATAGGACCACCTCGTCCCGAAGCAGGTGGTAAACCCCCTTGAAGCTCTTGCCCATTCCGATCGGCCAGGTAATTGGCGCGCAGGCAATTTTCAGAATGTCCTCAACTTCGTCCATCAACTCCACCGGATCGCGGGTATCCCGGTCCAGCTTGTTCATGAAGGTGATGATGGGGGTGTCACGCAGGCGCGTGACCTCCATTAGCTTGATGGTCCGCTCCTCGACACCCTTGGCACTGTCGATGACCATCAGGCAGGAATCGACCGCTGTCAGGGTACGATACGTGTCTTCGGAGAAGTCCTCGTGACCAGGCGTATCGAGCAGGTTCACCAGCTTGCCGCCATAGGGAAACTGCATGACCGATGTAGTCACGGAAATACCACGCTCCTTTTCCATCTCCATCCAGTCCGACTTGGCGTGCTGGCCCGACTTCTTCCCCTTGACTGTCCCGGCCTTCTGAATCGCCTGGCCGAACAGCAGGACCTTTTCGGTAATGGTGGTTTTTCCGGCGTCCGGGTGCGAGATGATCGCGAAGGTGCGGCGCTTGGCCACTTCCTGGGAAAGGTTAGACATAGTCGAAGAGCAACCTGAATCTGATGTTCTGGAAAAGGCCGATATTATAGGGCTTAAGCAGCTGTTACGCGAACACAAGCACGGTCGGTTACTGGCTGAACCGGCGAACCATTACCCACGCATCCTCTCGACCATTGCCTGAAGGGTAATACCCGGGGCGACGCCCTATTTCCCTGAACCCCTCATCTTCATAAAGTGCTATGGCGGCTTCGTTGCTGGCTCTTACCTCCAGCAAAAGCAGTGACGCGCCTTCATGGGACGCGGCAGCCAGCACATGCCTGAGAAGTTGCCTGCCAATTCCCTTGCCACGGGCTCCGGGGTGCATGCAGATATTCAGGAGGTGGGCCTCGTCGACCATGTACGCGACAATCGCGTACCCCACAAGTGATTCGCCCTGACAGGCGGCCCAGAGGTGATAACTGTCCTTGAAGCAGTCCAGGAATATTGCCTCGCTCCACGGATTAGAGTAGCCCTGAAGCTCAATATCCAACACCGTTGGAAGGTCCTGCGGCACCAACGGCCGGAGCAGAAGATCTGCCGTTATCACGCTCTGGTATACCTCCGAACCGGACATCAGCGGCCAGCCATTGCCCTGAGCTGATGCCAGAGCGAACGCTTCATGGCGGGATCGCCGGCAAGTTCCGCGAGCGAGTAAGGGAAATTAACCGACGCATCGCGCCCGAGGGCCCTTGCCAGCCAATCGTTTCCGGTCTCGGCCTCGCCTCCCAGTACAACCACTTTCTGATGAGCCAGCCCGGACAGGACATTACGCATCACCTCAACAAGGTCCCCGGTAGAATTTCCGGGAACCAGGAGATTGTTGAACACTGGCCAGCGCACGTGGCCCAAAACCCGGGGCCCCTGTTCGCCCAAGCTCTTGAGAATGTTCAGCGCCAGGGTTTCCTGCAGCCGGGTACTGGCTTCGGCCGATATAGCGGCAAACAGGGCCACATCATCGCCCACCCAGAGCATCAGGTTTACATCGCCAACGGGGCTCGAAGGAACCCCTCCGGCGACCTCATCTACCGGTTCTGGTTGCGGTGAGTTCTGGCCTGAGTCCAGCGGAGTTTTCTGTTCCGGGGCCTCAGAGCGCTCCGAGACCGCGGCACCATCCTCCATTAATGCCTGGAGATCGGCAATTCGTGCAACGCCCCGACTGCGATCCCTGGATGACCGCGCTGGCCGGGTAGTTTTTCCGGAAACCTCGCCCGGACCAGAGACAGGCTGAGCAACCCCTGGCGGAGCCTCCGCAACAGCTGTTTCCTCCAGGAATTCGAATTCCGGACTCGGCGCTGCACCAGGCAATGGCTGCCTGGCATACCATACACGGATGCCTGCCGCTCCCAGGTAAAACTGTCG
>AZIH01004246.1_pt1 | contig 12776 bp, 13 predicted proteins | sample 359041 | NCBI WGS metagenome assembly AZIH01 (sample SAMN02429716, study PRJNA222664) | marine sediment metagenome | biome: Sediment sample; isolation source: enrichment culture of sample MGS-ANC(UA) from oil contaminated site at the... | place: Italy: Ancona | collected 2012-02-14 | depth 6 m m
CAGGGCAATGCCGTGGATATTGTTGCTGCGGAGGTGACGCTCTCGGGGTGCGCGGTGCGCAACTGGGGCAGCAATCTGAACGAGCTGGATGCGGGGATTTTTGTCGCTCGGGAGGCTCGGGGGGCGGTGGTTGCCAATAATCGCCTGCAGGGGCCGGCGTTCGGGGTGTGGCTGGATGCGACGCCGGATGTGACGGTGCGGAACAATACGATTCGCGGCGATGCCAGTATGCGTCCGAATGATCGGGGCAACGGGGTTCATCTGTTCAATACCACCGGGGCGTTGATTGAGGGCAACAACATCAGTCAGACCCGGGATGCCATTTATATCGAGACGGCGAATAACAATACGATCCGGGGCAATGAGATGTCGGATCTGCGTTATGGCATTCACTATATGTACTCGATGAATAACCTGTTGGAGAACAATGTCACCCGGGGCACGCGGACGGGTTATGCGCTGATGCAGAGTAAGCGTCTGAAGGTGATCAATAACCGGTCGGTGAATGATGAGAATTACGGGATTCTGATGAATTTCATTACCCAGTCGGAGCTGAGGGGAAATGTGGTAACGGGGGTTTCCCAGGGCCGGACCGGGGGGGTGGTGATTGATGGGGCCGAAGGCAAGGCGGTGTTTATCTATAACTCGCTGTACAACGTCTTTGAGGGCAATCTGTTTGCGGACAGCAACATCGGGATTCATCTGACTGCCGGTTCCGAGGATAACGAGGTATTCGGGAATGCCTTTGTGAATAACCAGCGCCAGGTGAAGTATGTCGCCACCCGCACTCAGGAGTGGTCGGAAGACGGGCGGGGGAATTACTGGAGCGATTACCTGGGCTGGGACCGGAACCAGGACGGGGTTGGGGATGTGCCCTATGAGCCCAATGACAACGTCGACCGGCTGCTTTGGAAGTATCCGGAAGCGAAGATCCTGATGTTTAGCCCGGCGGTGGATACCCTGCGCTGGGTGCAGGATGCCTTCCCCGTGGTGAAGGACGCCGGGGTTGCCGACTCTTATCCGCTGATGCGACTTCCTGCCGATCTGAAACCGGAGATCCGATGAGCTGTTTTCGTCTTGAGAATGTGAGTTACCGGTACGACAAGAGCCCGGTGCTGCAAGGTATTGATCTGCGTCTGGAGCCGGGTGAGATTTTGGGGCTGTTCGGCCATAACGGGGCTGGCAAGACCACGTCCATCAAGCTGATTTTGGGGTTGATGCAGCCGACCCAGGGCAAAGTGTCGGTACTCGGTGGCCACGCCGGCGATCCGCAGGTGACCCAGCACATCGGTTACCTTCCGGAGAATGTGATGTTCTACCCGCAGCTGACCGGCCGGGAAATTCTGAGCCATTTTGCGCGGCTGAAGGGTGCCTCGCTGCGGCAGGTGCCTGAGCTGCTCAAGCAGGTGGGCCTGGAGGATGCCATGGGCGCCCGGACCAAGACCTACTCCAAAGGCATGCGCCAGCGTCTCGGTCTGGCCCAGGCGTTGTTGGGCAAGCCGAAGCTGCTGATGCTGGATGAGCCTACTGTGGGTCTGGATCCGGTGGCCACGGCAGATCTGTACCGGCTTCTTCGAGAGCTGCGGGATGAGGGCACCGGCATTGTGTTGTGCTCCCATGTTCTGCCCGGTGTCGAGCCTTATATCGACCGCGCTGCCATTCTCACGGAAGGTTCCTTGCAAGCGGTCGGAGATCTGGCAGCGCTGAGGCGACAGGCCAATATGCCGGTGACCCTGTCGCTGGATCCTGCCAACAGTATTTCTGCGCTGGAGAGGGTCATCGATAAAGCGTCCACCAGCAGTGGCCTTATGATCAAGACGGACAACGGGCGCTTGCGGGTAGACGTGCAACCCAGGGAGAAAATGGCCTTGCTGAAAGCGGTGATGGCATCGGGCGAGGTGGCGGATATCAGCATCCATCAGCCCAGCCTCGAAGATATTTACGTGCACTTTATCGGCTCCGGTGGCCTGGCCCATCGGGGAGGCAACCAATGAACAGCATCTGGACCATTGCCCGTAAGGAACTCAGCGACAGCCTGCGCAACCGCTGGCTGATGGCCATTTCCCTGGTCTTCGCCACCCTGGCCCTTGGCATTGCCTGGTTCGGCGCCGCCGCTTCCGGCCAGGTGGGCTATGCCTCCACTCCGGCCACCATTGCCAGCCTTGCCAGCCTGGGAATCTTTCTGATTCCCCTGATCGCGCTTCTGCTGGCTTACGACGCCATTGTTGGCGAAGAGGAAGGTGGCACGCTTCTGCTTCTGATGACCTATCCGCTCAGCCGTAGCCAGTTGCTGCTTGGCAAATTCCTGGGCCATGGCCTGACCCTCGCCCTCGCCACCCTGATTGGCTTCGGCGTTGCGGGTGTGGCCATCGCTCTGCTGGTCGAGGACGTGGCCATTACCAGCCTGGCGGTCGCCATGATTCGCTTTATCGCCTCCACCATCCTGCTGGGCTGGGGCTTCATTGCCCTTGCCTACGTAATCAGCGTCCGGGTCAGCGAAAAGCCCATCGCCGCCGGCCTGGCCCTGGCCATCTGGTTCTTCTTCGTGCTGATTTTTGATCTGATGTTGCTAGGCACGCTGGTGGCGAGCGAAGGCAAGTTCAGCGCCGAACTGCTGCCCTGGCTGCTCATGCTTAACCCCACCGACATCTACCGCCTGCTCAACATCGTGGCCTTCGATGGCGCAGCACAACTCAGCGGCGTCCTCAGCCTCGGCGCGGACCTGCCCATGGGTGCTTTCGGCCTCTGGGTCGGCCTGGTGCTCTGGTTTGTCATCCCGCTGGCGTGCGCCCTGTTACTTTTCCGAAATCGTCGTATCTGAATGGAGCTCCCCCTGATGAACCGAACCAATCTGAACTGGCTTCTCGCCGCCCTGGCTGTTCTTACATTGACAGCCTGCTCAGGCGACGAAGAGCAAGCCATCGCCAAGCCTGAACCGGTGCACTTTGAAAGCGGCGACGAATGCCACGTCTGCGGCATGATCATCGAAGGTTTCCCCGGCCCCAAAGGCGAAGCCATCACCGAAAAAGACCAGCAGGTCCGAAAATTCTGCTCCACCAGAGACATGTTCGCCTGGATGCTACAGCCGGAAAACGCCAATCGCGACCACACCCTCTACGTCCACGACATGGCCCAGACTGGCTGGCAAGACCCGAATGACGCCGCCCTGATTGACGCCAGAGAGGCGTTCTATGTGGTTGGTTCTGACCGAAAAGGCGCCATGGGCCCCACTCTGGCGTCATTCGCCGCACAAGCTGACGCCACTGGCTTTGCCGCAGAGCATGGTGGAGAGGTTCTGGCTTTCCAGGAAATCACCCTGGATCACCTGAATACAGGTATGGCGATGCACAGTATGGATGGCATGGACGATATGGACGCCGGGAATGGAGACCACTGAAAAAGTGGGCTTCATATGAACCTGGGGTCAGATGAATGCTTTCATCTGCCCCCTTCTTGGACGAAGTCATTCTCATAGTTTCGACGAGCCGGTGAGAGACCCCTTTCCAAAAATGTGCGGAGCCATGGATGGCGGAGCCCAAGCGTCACAAGGACGTGCCGCAAGGAGCGTTTTTTGGAAAGGGGTCTCTCACCGGCGCCTATGCCAAAACAAGTAGGCTCGGCGGCAAAAAAGAAGAAGACCGACTCAGCCACCGGTCATGTTCATGAACCGCAGGATCTGCACATCGCCATTGGCGGAGAAGTGGTGACGTTCCGGCTTCAGATCCATGGCGTTAATAATGGTCTGGCGCAGCTTGTCGTCCGTCACCGGGCTGCCACGCAGAACGCGGCGAAGGTCCACGGAGTGTTCATTGCCCAGACAGAGCAGTAGCCGGCCCTCGACGGTGACCCGTACCCGGTTGCAGGTCGAGCAGAAATTGTGGGAGTGGGGCGAAATAAAGCCAACCTTCGTGGCACTGTCCGGCATTCGGTAGTAGCGTGCGGGGCCGCCGGAATCCTCGGTGGCGGGCACCAGTTCGTGGTGCTGGCGGATGATGTCCCGCACCTCTTCGCTGGTGCACAGGGCCAGGCCCCGGTCGTGCTCGGAAATCTCGCCCAGTGGCATTTCCTCAATGAAGCTGATATCGACCTGCTTCTTCCTGGCGAATTCAATCAGCTCCGGGATTTCCTCATCGTTGCGACCCTTCATGACCACGGTATTGAGTTTGATGCCACGGAAGCCGGCCTCGCGGGCGGCATCAATACCATCCAGCACCTGGCCGAGGTTGCCTGTGCGGGTGATGTTGCGGAATTTTTCGGCATCCAGGGAATCGAGGCTGATGTTCAACCGATGCATTCCGGCCTTGCGCAGGGGCTCGGCCATGGTGGTCAGCTGACTGCCGTTGGTGGTCATGGCAAAGTCACGCAGCCCGTAGGTTCCGATTTCCTTGACCAGTTCCAGGATATCCTTGCGTACCAGAGGCTCGCCGCCGGTCAGACGGATTTTCTCGGTACCCAGTGACACGAAGTTGCGCGCAACCCGCGCGATCTCTTCCAAAGTCAGAACCTGCTGGCGGGGCAGGAACGTCATATCCTCCGCCATGCAGTACACGCAGCGGAAATCGCAGCGATCGGTGACGGACAGCCGCACATAGTTGACGGTACGGCCAAAACGGTCTGTCAGCTTGCTCTGGGACATCGGGTTGATCCTGTTACCGCTTGTTTTTTGATCTGAGTATAGGCCAAGTATTGCAGATTGGATCAATTATTCCGATACCCCTCGGGAGGTAAGCGAATGATTCAGGCGTGACACTAAGTGGTCAGGCCGTCTATTCGCGTGAACAGCACGCTGTTTTCCAGGGCGAGGTGTACATTCAGATCTTCCCGGAAAGCGGCAACCTGTTCATAGAGCTTCTGCCAGGTGTCGCACGCATCCTCTGGCAGGTCCAGATGATTGGTCAGGGTATCAAGCCGCGCAAGGGCGGCAGTGTGATCCTCATGCTCGGCGCGCATCACCGAGATAGGGTCCCGTGCCAAACCGGATATTCCGCGCACAATCATTGGAAACAGAATCTGCTCCTCCTTGGTCATATGGTTTTCGAGCTCTGCTTGCATGGTCTCAAGGTGAGCGCTGAGGCCAGAAGGACATTCAGGGTGGCTACCATGCACTCGCTCGACTCTCTGGGCCAACCGAATCATCTCGGGTAGCTGGTCCCGGTGGGTGTCGTGATAGCGGTTGAGAATGTGTTCAATCAGCTCTTCCTCTGAGGCTTTTTCAAGCCAGGTCTGTGGGGGCATTGCGCTTCTCCTTTAGATACAAAGCAATTAGATGTTTGTTCGCCAGGTCGTGTTCGTTTTCGGTCTGGGTTATTGGTAGTCCCTGTGAATTCATTGGGGCAGGGTTGAATTTCCCGTAAAAGAAGCCTATAAAATACATATTAAAGATGTATTCAGGAGGTTTCAAATGGAAAATCTGTTATTCAGGGCGAACAGTGCGATGGTCTGGTCATTGCTGGGGCTGGGGCTGACGATATTGGTGGCCTATCCGCTGGCGCAGTATTTTCCGATGGCCGTTCAGATTCTGGCGCACGTTGGAACCTTGCTGTTTGCGGTGGGTATCAAGGTCGCTTATGTTGCCAGGTTGGTATTTCTCAGCCGTTTGGGCAGACCTGTTCATTGAATCCCGGTAGAATAGATGCAGATATGAACCTTGGTGAGAACCCCGTAATGGGCGATCGTTTTGGGAAAACCGGATTTCGTATTCTTGCGTATACATCAGTGATGCTGGCAGCGGTTGGCGTGGTTTTACCGCTGTTGCCAACAACACCATTTGTTCTGCTGGCTGCCTTTTTTGCCAGCAAGGGCTCGCCGGCTTTTGCCCAATGGCTTGAAGGCCATCCCAGGTTTGGTCCTGCTATTGATCAGTGGCGCACGCGCAGAGCTATACCGGTGCGGGCCAAGGTGTTGGCCTGCAGCATGATGGCCTTCAGTTGGGGTGTGCTGATTCTTCTGGGGACGCCTGGCGTGGTGGTGGCGATAGCAGGCGTGTTTCTTTGCGGCACCGCGTATTACCTGGTGACGCGTCCATCATACTGACCGACTGTATTAGAAACTGGAGTACTGAATGCACATCACCCGCTATACCGATTATTCACTTCGCGTTCTGATTTATCTCGCAGTGCAGGGTGATCGCCTGGCAACCATTCAGGAAATTGCCGACAGCTACGATATCTCCAAGAACCACCTTATGAAGGTGGTGCACCAGCTGAATAAAAAGGGATACATCGAAACCATCCGGGGCAAGAAAGGCGGTATGCGTTTGCACATGGCGCCCTCCGATATCAACGTTGGCATTCTGGTGCGGGAAACTGAGCAGGATCTGAGCATCGTAGAGTGCTTTTCGTCGAAAAATGCCTGCAAGATAACCCCGGTGTGTGGTCTAAAATCCATGTTCGGGGAGGCGCTGAACGCCTTTCTGGAGGTGCTCGACAAATACACCCTGGCCGATATTATCCAGGAGCAGCACAGGCCTCAGTTGTTGAGGCTGCTTCAGGTCGCCTGACGGGCGATACAGAAACTTACGAATAAAATCCATTAATAACTGCCGGCTATCCCGTGGGTTCGATAGGATGGAGCCCAATACTGAATAACTATATAAACAAAAATAAGAGTAATCGGGGCCGGCTTGAATCATATTGCCTTATTGGTGTTGCTGGCGCTTTGTTCGGCAGGCGCGTCTGCAACCGGAATACCGGACAATTTTCCCGTTGTGTTGGAAGAGGGCAGCGGAAGGCTCGATATATCCCGGCATTTAACCTACTACGAAGATCCTTCCTCCAGCCTGAACATCTCCGAGATTATCCGGCGCTGGCCGCAAATTGCATCCGATGGCATTCCTGATGAAGCCTATAACTTCGGTTTTACCGACTCGACCTACTGGTTCCATACCCGGGTTGTAAACAGGGCCAGTCCGAATGATCGCTGGGTCATTGAAGGCCTGTATCCGATCATCGATGAAATGGAAGCTTTCTTCGTCAGGGCCGATGGAAGTGTTGGTCGTCAGATTGCGGGAGACGCGATCCCCTTTCGGCAGCGCCCCAAGGATAATCACAACATCAATTTTTTCCTGAAGCTGCCCATGGGTCAGAGTGTTGACCTGTTTTTCCGGGTCAGGACCTCCGGGGCCGTGCAGATGCGGACTCTGCTCTGGCACTCCGATGACTTCAGCTCGGCGGATCACCAGGAGCGATTCCTGCTGGGGCTCTATTATGGCCTCCTGGTTTGCATGGCGATCTTCAATTTTCTGATCTTCGTGTCTTTCCGGGACACCAACTACCTTTGGTACGTGTCCTATATCCTGTCCTATGGCTTGCTCCAGTTCACCCTGAATGGTCTGGCATTCGAGCACCTCTGGCCTGAGTCGCCCTGGTGGAACAATCGCGCAGTGGCGTTCCTGATCGCTGCAGGCATGTTCTGTGTTCTCGGGTTTTCGCGCTCGTTCCTGGTGCTCAGGGATAATGCCCCCAGGCTGGAGAAAGTGTTTCTCTCGCTGATGGCTTTCTTTGTGGTTGCGGGTGCGGCGGCCCTGTTCTGGCCCGCTTACGGACCGGTCATTCGGGTGAACACCTTCATGGCGGCGGTATCGGTGGGGTTTGTCATTCTCGCAGGTGGAATCTGTCTATACCGCAGGTTCCGGCCGGCCCGATATTTCATGGTGGCCTGGACGGCCCTGTTGTCCGGGATGCTTCTATACACGCTCAAGACGTTTGCCGTCGTGCCCGCCAATTTTGTCACCGAGTTCGGTATCCAGATCGGCTCGGCTTTCGAAGTTATTATGCTGTCCATTGCCTTGGCCGACCGGTTGAGGCACATGTCCCTCAAAAACCAGCAGATCCAGCAGGAAATGAACGAAACGCTGGAGACCCGGGTAGCCGAGCGAACCTCCGAGCTGGAGGTCGCCAACCGGCAGCTGGAAGCCCTGAGCTCAACGGATGGGTTAACCGGGGTGTTCAATCGTCGCTATTTCGATGTCCGCCTGGCTGAAGAGGCGGCCCGCTGCCGGCGCCAGGGTCCGATGGCTCTGATTATGATCGACGTGGATCACTTCAAATCATTTAACGACAATCTGGGGCACCAGGCCGGGGATGCCTGCCTGCAGAGGCTCGCTGATACCTTGACGATGGTTGTCCGGCGCGGAACGGATATCGTCGCGCGCTATGGCGGAGAAGAGTTTGCCATTATCCTGCCCTACACCGATGCCGCCGGCGCCAGGACGCTGGCGGAAAAGGTTCGCGCGACGGTTGAGCATGAGCTGCGATTTGAATGGGAAGGGCAGCCGGTTCCGGTAACCGTAAGTCTCGGCCTCTCGACGGCTCCCGGTGGCACGTCCGTGGAGTCGTGCGAGCTGATTTCGGCGGCAGACGCTGCCCTCTATGCCTCCAAGCAGGCTGGCCGGAACCGGGTAACGGTTCATTCGCCCGGTAATCGGCGCTCCGAAACCTGCGAGCCGGTTATGCCGTAGTGGCGGCGCCTCCTTCAGGACGTCCGGGCAGGGAATGCCTCAGAACCCGCTTAAGTACCGTGCCGTACTGTCGGGCGAAACTGCCGGTGTTGTAATGAATCCCATGCTTCTCGCACACCGCCTGTACTTTTCCGGAGATTTCCGGGTAGCGGTGCGCGGGCAGGTCGGGAAATACATGGTGTTCGACCTGGTAGCTCAGGTGTCCGCTCAGAATATGCAGCCAGCGGCCTCCGGTAAAGTTTGAGGAACCGGTTAGCTGGCGCAGGTACCAATGGCCCTTGCTCTCGCCTTCGCACGCCTCCTCGCTGAAGGTCTCAGCGTCCTGGGTAAAGTGGCCGCAGAAGATGACCGTTGACGACCAGAGGTTGCGTATCAGGTTGGCGCCAACGTTTCCGGCCAGAACAATCGGGGCCACCGGGAAAGTGACCAACGGGAAAAACACATAGTCCTTGAACGCTTGCCGGCCACCCTTGCGGGCGAACTCTTTCAGGAACGGCAGCTTTTCACGCCAACTGATCTCCTTGCGCCGGAGCTTCTCGGTTTCCAGTTCGTGCAGACCCACACCCCACTGGAAAAACACACTGAGCAGAACGTAGTTGATGAACTGCAGGGAATGCCAGGGCCGCCAGGGTTCGTCATCGCTCAGGCGCAGAACCGCGTACCCATAGTCCCGGTCTTTTCCGATAATGTTGGTGTAGGTGTGGTGCTCGTAATTATGGGTGCGGCGCCAGGAATCACCGGTGCAGACGGTGTCCCACTCGTAGGTCTGGGAATGCAGGCTCGGGTCATTCATCCAGTCGTACTGGCCATGCATCACGTTATGGCCGATCTCCATGTTCTCCAGGATCTTGGCAATGCCCAGGGTTGCCGTTGCCGCAACGAAGACCGGTGGAATAAAGCCGAACGGCATCATTACACGGCCGCCGGCTTCCAGCATCCGGTGCAAGCGGACCATACGGCGTATGTAATGGGCATCCCGCTCGCCAAGGTCGGCGACAACCTCATCCCGGATGGCGTTCAGATCCTGTTCGAGTTCCGAGAGCTGTGCTTCGGTCATCTGTTTCATGGTGGTGCTCCTTGCGGAGATTTCAGACTCCGCGATGTAATTTGGTGTCGGATCTTAGATGTCGATGGAAACCGGGCCCTTGGGCACCGAAATGCAAATCTGAATGTTTTCCTCACCCGGGCCGGAGGTTTGACCGGTCAGGCGATTGACCACGGTGCCGGCGGTTTTACGGCAGCTGCACTGGTGGCAAATGCCCATGCGGCAGCCATGGCGCGGTGACAAGCCGGCGGCTTCGGCAATTTCGAGTAAGGTGGCGTCGCCCTCGGAGCCCACATCCAGTTTGCTGCCGGTAAACCGGACTTGTCCGCCCAGTGCCTGGTTACCCAGGTCCGCCTGTGGCACGGAAAAGACAGCGCTGTGGATGTCTGTGTCGGCAATGCCCCGCTGGCGCAGTAGATTCCGGGCCAGGTCCATCAGCCCTGCCGGGCCGCATAGGAAGGCTTGCCGCGCTTTGATCCCGGGTATGGCATCAAGATCCTCGTCGCTCAGGTAGCGGGGCCTCTCTGTTTCATGGGTTGTAATGATTTTCAGGGTCAGCGCACTGTAACGGGCTGACAGGGCCTGAAGTTTTTCTCCGGCGATAATGTCGTCACCGGTTCGAACGAAGTAGAGCAGCGTCACCGGTGCCCGGTAATCAGTGGCAGCCATGGTTTCAAGTTGGCTCAATACCGGCGTGATGCCGCTGCCTCCGGCAATGAACAGGACAGGCTGAGCCGGCTCGGGGACAAGAAAATCACCGAAGGCATCGCCTATTGCGATCACCGTGCCGGTCTGGAGTTCATCGTGTATCCAGTTGGTCACCCGACCGCCCGGCAGGCGCTTGATGGTCAAGGTCACCCGTCCCTGTTCCTGCCAGAGAATCGGGGAACTCGATAGACTGAAAGTGCGGTTACGGCGGATGCCGCCCACATCAATACAGATGTTCACATGCTGGCCGGCTCTGAATCCGGACCACCTTCGGGATGGCTTCAATACCAGGGTTCTGGTGTCCGGGGTTTCCTGAATGATCTGTTCCACCCGTGCCGGTGTGTACTCTTGTACCAACATCGGATTGATGCGCTCAAGAAGAGGGTCGAAAAATGCAGCCGGGTCATCCCGGTTAAAGAGCTGTCTGCCAAGCCAATGCAGCGTCCGGCTCTGGGTCTGTTTCGCTAACATGGTCGTTGCCTCCCGTGAATATCATATAATTTGTGCACAGTTGTACACTAATGTGTACGAATGTACACAGAGCGGTTAGGAGAGGCAATGGGTACTTCTGCATTGGCGTAAAATGACAAGCATTCTGTACTTTTATTTTCCCGGATGTGTACACTTGTCAACCATTGACCAACGGCAGGCAGTACAGGCAGACGATGGCGGAAAAACAACGAAGAAAGCCCGGTGAAACCCGCGAGAAACTGATGAATGCGGCGTTAACACTGGTGGGGAAGGGGCGGCATTTTGCCAGTCTTGGCATCCGGGAGGTAACGCGACAGGCTGGGGTGGTGCCAACCTCGTTCTATCGCCACTTCCGCAATATGGATGACCTGGGCTTGCAGCTGGTGGATGAGCTGGGACTGGTATTGCGCCGGATGATGCGTGAGGCCCGGGCCCATGTGCTGCAGGCAGACAAGCTGATTGAAGAATCCGTGGCGATCTTCATCAGCCACGCTCAGGCCAACCGGAGCTTTTTTATGTTCATGGCCCAGGGCCTTGCCGGAGAGAGCCGGGCGGTGCAGGAGGGCATTCGCAGCGAAATGCGGTTTTTTGCCAGTGAGCTGGCCAACGACTTGCGCAGACTAAGACTGGTGGACCATCTTAACGATCAGGATCTGGATATGACCTCTGATCTGGTGGTGCGCAGTGTCGCGTTCAGCCTGACCGATCTGCTGGGTGTGTCACCGGATGACGATTACCAGATTGAGCAGATCCGGAAGCGCACCACTCGCTTCCTTCAGCTGATCTTTGTGGGCGCTGCCAACTGGAAAAGCCCGGGCTGAGTCGGCGCCCGGGCATAGACCTCTAGGTTTTCGGCGCGGTCTTCTTGCGCGGTTTCCGCGGTTTGGTGGCCGCTTCGGTTTTTTCAGCGGCTTCCGGTTTCGCCGGCGGCGGTAAAATCAGACTTTCCAGTTCATCCAGTGCCTCTCCGGTATACACCGCCAGTTTCTGCATGCTAGGCAGGGTGTCCCGGCAACCGGTATAGCCGAAGTTCAGGGACCCCGCGTAACTCAGACAGGTAATGTTCAGGGCGCCGCCGTGGGTAATCAATGACACGGGATACATGGCCTCCAGCCTGGCGCCCTCATAATAGAGTGTTCTCTGGGGGCCGGGTACGTTGGATATGGTCACGTTGAACACCGGGCGCATTCGCCCGCCCAGTCCGGACATCAATTGAAGAATGTAGGGCGACATCAGCAACATGGTGTATTGGGTCAGTGCGCTCTTGGGCAGCTTCTGGAGATGCTCTTTCGCGCGCCGGCTTGATGTCTTGATATTCTGCAGGCGCGTCAGCGGATCCGGTTCGTCGGTCGCCAGGGAGGCGATAATAAAACTGATCTGGGTGCCTGTGCCCTGGTCATCGGATGGCCGGATATTGACCGGTATGCCCGCGGTGAGGGGGGTGTCGGGTAGCTCATCCTGTTCAAGCAGAAAGCGCCGGAGGGCGGTCCCGCAGAGGTACAGCACGATATCGTTCAGGGAGCCGCCGGATACTCTGGAGACCTCTTTGAGGCGGTCCAGCTGGTAATGCTGGGTGGCGAACCGGCGCTGGCCGGTTACCCGGTGATTGATCTTCGATACCGGCCCGGTGAAAGGCGCAGTGAGGCCATCCTCGGGATGGCGGACAGAATGGACCAGCCGATTCCCCGCCTGCCATAGCCTAGGTGCCATATCAGCCTGCAGCTTGAGGGCATCCATGGCCTGAGAAAAAGCACCCGGTACGCTGGCTTCGGAATCGGTTTTGCTACCCCGGCGGCGTTCTGGCCGAACCGACCAGGGGGGAGCCATGTCCTTTTTATCTGGGTCTGTGGTCAGCACCCGTTGCATCAGGCGAACACCACTGATGCCATCTATCATTGAGTGATGCATCTTGGTGTACAGTGCAAAGCGGTTGTTCTCCAGCCCTTCGATAACATGGCACTCCCAGAGCGGGCGGGCAAAATCGAGGGGGTTGGAGTGCAGTCGCGAAACCAGAATGCCCAGTTCACGTTCGCCGCCAGGTCGCGGCAGCGCAGAGTGGCGGACGTGGTAATCCAGATCGATGTCCTTATCGAC
>AZIH01001791.1_pt1 | contig 12759 bp, 9 predicted proteins | sample 359041 | NCBI WGS metagenome assembly AZIH01 (sample SAMN02429716, study PRJNA222664) | marine sediment metagenome | biome: Sediment sample; isolation source: enrichment culture of sample MGS-ANC(UA) from oil contaminated site at the... | place: Italy: Ancona | collected 2012-02-14 | depth 6 m m
ATCCGGCGCGAACGGCTCCGCCACCGGGCTCAGAACATCCGGGCGCAGGCTTTTCTCCGGCGCCGGTTTCCAGACCAGCGTCCCATCGGCTATCTCCGGCATCTCGGTGTAGCGCTCCAGGCCATGGCCAACAACGGTATGCACATCGTTATGCAGATAACCGCCATTCAGTAGCTCCCTGATCAGGAACGGCGTGCCGCCGGCTTCGTGGAAGGCATTCACATCGTCCTGGCCGTTCGGATAGATCCGGGTCATGGACGGAACCACGGATGAGAGTTCGGCGTAGTCGTTCCAGTCGATGATGATCCCCGCCGCGCGGGCAATCGCGATCCAGTGGATCGTGTGATTGGTGGAGCCCCCGGTAACCAGCAGCGCCACCAGGGCATTGACGATGCTCTTTTCGTCCACCATGTCACCCAGACCCAGCTCGCCACCGTGAGGCTTGGACAGCTTGATAACCTGCTCAGTCGCCGCCCGGGTGAGCTGATCACGCAACGGCGTATTGGGATTCACGAACGCCGAACCGGGCAGATGTAACCCCATGACTTCCACCAGCAGCTGATTGCTGTTGGCGGTACCGTAGAAGGTGCAGGTGCCTGGACTGTGATAGGACTTGCTTTCAGCTTCCAGGAGCTCATCTTTGCCAACCTTGCCTTCGGCGTAGAGCTGACGGATCCGCTGCTTTTCCTTATTCGGCAGACCGGAAGGCATCGGGCCCGCCGGAACCAGGATGCTGGGCAGGTAACCAAAACTCAGCGCGCCAATCAAAAGGCCGGGCACGATCTTGTCACAGATACCCAGCAGCATGGTTGCATCAAACATGTTGTGGCTCAGGGCCACCGCGGTACTCATGGCAATCGTATCCCGGGAAAACAGGCTCAACTCCATTCCGGGCTGGCCCTGGGTCACGCCGTCACACATCGCAGGTGTGCCACCGGCCACCTGGGCCACGGAGCCCATCCCGCGGGCCGCATCCCGGATCAGGTCCGGGAACTTTTCATAGGGTTGGTGGGCCGATAGCATATCGTTGTAGGCCGTCACCATGGCCACATTGGCCTTGTTCATGAACTTCAGGGTGTCCTTGTCACCCGGGCTGCAGGCCGCAAAACCGTGGGCCAGGTTACCGCAGGACAGGGAACTGCGGTGCGGTGACTGGGCCTTCAGAGCATTCATGCGGCTCAGGTAGTCCTGTCGGCTGGCACGACTGCGCTCGGCAATTCGCTGTGTCACCTTGTCAACGGTTGGGTGCATGGGTGGGCTCCATTGCCTAAAGTGTTAGAGTGTTCGTCTTTAAACGTAATTTTACGTTCTTTTTTGGGCATTTCCACCATTGATTCGTTCATTTATTCTTTGTTTGTTGTTATATTTACTACATGCCCCCCCCGGTGAAGCACTGCATAAGGCAATGGGCATTGAAAGCGGCCGCCGAGAATAATCCGATTCTAGGCTACAATGTCGAGAAACTGGTGAGCGTGGATTTCAACCACAACGCTCTATCAAGCATCTTCGACGCCAACCACAGGGTCGTAGGTCGTCATGTGAAAGTCATGGCCTGGTACGACAATGAATGGGGTTTCTCGAACCGCATGCTGGATAGCGCCACTGCTTTGATAAACGCCGGCCAGTAAAGCTGGCCGGATTGAGTTAATCCACTACTCTATTCGGGAATATTTTGAAGAACCAAAGGACACCAACCATGCTCAGGCGCACCAAGATTGTTGCCACCCTCGGCCCTGCAACCGACTCGCCGGAATCCCTCGCAGCAATCATTGCTGCAGGCGTAGACGTCACCCGACTGAACTTTTCCCATGGTAGCGCAGAAGAACACATTGGTCGCGCCCGTCGCGTCCGCGAAACCGCCGCTGCCCAGGGGCGGTTTGTCGCTCTCCTGGCCGATTTACAGGGTCCGAAACTCCGTATCGCCCGCTTTGCGGAAAACAAGGTTACGCTGAAAGTCGGCCAGACCTTCATCCTTGATGCGGCCATGGACAAGGAGGCCGGCACCGAGGAGAACGTCGGGATCGATTACGAACAGCTGATCCAGGATGTGGAACCGGGCGATATTCTGGTGCTCGATGACGGCCGCATCGAAATGGAAGTGCAGTCGGTGAACGATCACAGCATCACCTCAACGGTGCTCATTGGCGGCCCCCTCTCCAACAACAAGGGTCTGAACAAGCGTGGGGGCGGGCTCTCTGCCGAAGCGCTTACCGAGAAAGACAAACAGGATATCGTCACTGCAGCCAAGCTGGGTGCCGATTACGTGGCGGTTTCGTTCGTCAGAACGGCAGAGGACATGCACGTTGCCCGCCGCCTGCTCAGGGACGCCGGTTCCGAAGCGGGTCTTGTCGCCAAAATCGAACGTGCAGAACTTGCTGACGACATGGACGCTCTGGACGCAGTTATTGAGGCTTCGGATGCAGTGATGGTTGCCCGGGGCGATCTGGCGGTTGAAATTGGCGATGCCCAACTGGTGGGCGTTCAGAAGCACATTATTTCCCGGGCCAGGGTGCTCAACCGTGCAGTCATCACCGCAACCCAGATGATGGAGTCCATGATCACCAGCCCGATGCCAACCCGTGCCGAGGTGTCCGATGTCGCCAACGCGGTGATGGACTACACCGATGCGGTCATGCTGTCGGCCGAAACCGCCGTCGGCGATTACCCGAAAGAGGCAGTAGAAGCCATGGTGCGTATCTGCCTGGGTGCAGAGAAGCATCCGTCCATGCACCAGTCAAAGCACCGTATTCATGAGAGCATGGAGGAGGTTGACGAGGCCATCGCTCTCTCTGCCATGTACGCTGCCAACCACCTGGAAGGCGTCTCTGCGATTATCTGCATGACCGAAACCGGGGCAACGCCAAGGCTGATGTCCCGCATCAAGTCCAGCTTGCCTATTTTTGCGTTCTCGCGGCATCATTCTACCCAGCATAGAGTTGTGTTGTTCCGCGGGGTGCAGACGATTCCGTTTGATTCGGCGAGAGTACCGAATGAGCGTACCAATGCTTTGGCGGTGTCTGAGTTGATCAGCCGTGAGGCAGTGAAAGATGGGGACCTGGTGGTGATCACCAAGGGTGATTATGTGAATGCCCAGGGCGGAACCAATACCATGAAGATTGTTCGGGTTGGTTCTGATATTCGCTGATTGTTTGTTTTTTACACCAGCCCGCTGTCGATTGACGCATGACCTTGTAGCCTTCAGGTTCGTGCGGGTCGGCAGTGGGGTTACCGGTTCCCGGAAGCCTCACCTCAAAGTGCGAACACCCCGAAATCATTAGGCTACCGGGCAAAACGCTCAGAGATCCGCCAGGCTGCCCCGTGCAATCTCGGTGATTTTCGACCAGTCTTTGGCGGCCACGATCTCCGCAGGGGTCAGCCAGGTGCCACCCACGGCCTGGACGTTGCCGAGGGCCAGATAGTCTGCGGCGGTGTTGCGGCGGATACCGCCGGTCGGACAGAAGGTGACATCCGGGAAGGGGCCACCGAAGGCTTTCAGGGCGGGGATACCCCCAGCGACTTCGGCCGGGAAGAACTTGAATTCCCGGTAACCCAGATTGTAGCCGACCATCAGTTCCGAGATGGTGGCAATACCGGGCAGCAGCGGGGCCTCGGAGGTCAGAGCGAATTCCAGAATGGCCTCGGTAACACCCGGGGTAATCACGAACTGGGCGCCTGCGGCTTCGACCTGTCGGTATTGGTCAATGCTGGTTACGGTACCCGCACCCACCCAGGCATCCGGGAGGGCTTTTCGGACTTTTTCGATGGCCTTGACACCGTGCTCGGTTCGCAGGGTGATTTCCAGAACATTGATACCACCATCAACCAGCGCCTGACACAGAGGCACGGCGTCGTCGATCTCGTTAATGGCAATCACCGGCACCAGGGGGGAGGAACTCAGTACCGCCCTTACTCGCTCGAGATGGTAATCGGAAAGTCGGCTCATGGTCTTCTCCATAATCAATTCAGGGTATTCAGGGGCTCCAGAATACCTGCAGACCGGGTTTCAGGAAGGCCCTGATGGGCATCTCCATAACGCTGTCCAGATCCGAAGCAGCCTTTTTCAGGGTATCCAGTTTATCCTCACCCTTGAGATGCAACGCAGTGAATCGTGCGTCTCTCAGTGGTGGCCAGGTCAGGGTAATACGCTTTTGGGCCTGAGATGCCGGCGCCGCAGCAGAGACCACTTCCTGGCATGCTGGGTCCATGGCATGGGCCAGCTCCGGGGCGTCCGGAAACAGGGAGGCGGTGTGACCATCGTTGCCCATGCCAAGGATCAGAACATCCAATGGCAACGCCAGGTCTGTCAACTCGGCCTTCACCGCGTCAAGCCCTTCTGCAGGCGTAGCCCCGGGTTGTTTTAGCGACAGGAAACGCGCCGATGCCGCGCGGTTCCTCAGTAGTTTATCCTTGACCAGGCGGGTATTGCTCGCAGGGTCGTCTTCGTCTACCCAGCGTTCGTCCGCCAGCAGAACGTCTACCCTGCTCCAGTCGAGGTCCTTTTCAGACAGAGCCTTGAAGAATGGCACGGGCGTGGAGCCCCCTGAAACGACAAGGCTGACCCGGGGCGCATCCTGCAGGCGGATAGCCAGAAACTCAGCAACCGCGTCAGCAAGATCAACGGCAACGCCCTCCGGGCTTTCACCGACCCGGACCCGAACGCCTTCCGGCAATTTCAGATCAGACATCCTCATACCAGCTCCTTCCATCCCGGGTGATCATGGCAATGGAGGCAACGGGGCCCCAGGTTCCCGCAGCGTAGCGCTTGGGTGGTTCGCCACCGTCTCTCCAGTTCCTGATAATCTGATCCACCCAGCGCCAGGCGTATTCCACTTCATCCCGACGCACAAACAGGTACTGGTTACCTTTCATGACTTCCCAAAGCAGACGCTCATAGGCATCGGGAATGCGGTCGGTAGCGAAGGTTTCAGAGAAGGTCAGTTCCAGCGGGCCCTGGCGCAGGCGCATGCCCTTGTCCAGTCCCTGATCCTTGGTGAGAATCTTCAGGGACATGCCTTCATCCGGCTGGAGGCGAATGATCAGCTTGTTGTTGGCCAGGTGCTTCTGGTCCGGGTCAAAGATATAGTGTGGCGCCGGCTTGAAGTGAATGATGATCTGGGAAAGTTTCTCCGGCAGGCGCTTACCGGTCCGAATGTAAAAAGGCACGCCAGACCAACGCCAGTTATCAATCTCGGCTTTCAGAGCGACAAAGGTCTCCGTGGAGCTACCCTTGTTGGCGCCATCCTCTTCCAGGTATCCGGGAACAGGTTTGCCGCTGCTGGTCCCCGCTGTGTATTGGCCACGGACCACGTAGCTTTCCATCATGTCCGGAGTAATCTGGCGCAACGCCTTGAGGACTTTCACCTTTTCATCCCGGATACTGTCTGCCGACAGATCCGAAGGCGGGTCCATGGCTATCAGGCAAAGCAGCTGCAGCAGGTGATTCTGGATCATGTCGCGAATCTGCCCGGCCTTGTCGAAATAGCCCCAGCGACCCTCAATGCCGACACTCTCCGCCACTGTTATTTCCACGTGGGATATGTGGTTCTGATCCCATTGGGACGCAAACAGGTTGTTGGCAAACCGAAGAGCAATCAGGTTCTGGACCGTTTCCTTGCCCAGGTAATGGTCAATACGGAACAACTGGTTCTCGTTGTAGACCTCACCCAGCTCATCGTTGATAACCTTTGACGACTCAAGGTCATGCCCGATCGGCTTCTCGACCACTACCCGGGTCTTTTCGGTGCAGCAGCTGGCTGACCGGAGATTCCTGGCGATGACGCCGTACATGGAGGGCGGCGTCGCCATGTACACGATGAGTTCGTTGTTGGCGTCATCACGCCACTCGTTAAGCACATTGAATCCATCCGGATCTGTGAAGTCCAGAATCTGGTAATCGACCCGCTGCAGAAAGGTTTCTGCAACTGTTGCGTCAAACTCTGCAGGTTTCACATGCTGCCTCAGCTTTTCGAGCAACTGCTTGCGAACGGTTTCAGTATCGGCATCGCGACGGGCAATCGCCAGTACCCGACTACCGTCCGCCAGCAGGTTCGCACGCTCGAGCTGGTACAGCGCCGGGAACAGCTTGCGCTGGGCCAGGTCGCCCAGCGCTCCGAATAGCATCAGGTCACAACGGGTAGTAATCTTGTTGACCATTGGTTCCTTCTCTCTGGTAGGCGGCCCGGAGACAATTGCCCGGACAGCGTCCAATGTAGTAATTTTAACCAAATAATGACATCAGGAAATGGTTTCTCCAAGAAAAACCTGCATTTTGTGATACTTTTACTACCCCAAGCGTATCAAAAAAACGGTATAATCAGCCCGGTTTTACAATAACGACCGCCCAAGATTCAGGGAGTACCATTGATGGCCGCGAACCAGGCGCACCGTGACGACAATCTGCTTGAGGACATCCAGTCCCGGCTGGACAGCCTTAACAAATCCGAGCGGAAAGTGGCCGAGGCCATTCTCCGGGACCCCAGTGCGGCAACCCGTTACAGCATAGCAGCCCTTGCCAGGGCGGCGGATGTCAGCGAGCCCACGGTTAACCGGTTCTGCAGGGGCTTCTCAGCCACCGGGTTCCCGGACTTCAAGATCCGCCTCGCGCAGAGCATTGCCACTGGCACCCCCTACATCGGCCAGAATATCGAACCCGATGACACGGTTAGCGAATTCGCCGACAAGATCATGCTCAGCACCATTGCCAATCTGGACAAGGCCCGACAGGCACTGGTTCCAAAAGCGCTGGCCACCGCCATCGACTATCTGATCCAGGCCAAACAGATCAATTTCTTCGGCATGGGCGGCTCCGCGTCTGTGGCACTGGACGCCCAGCACAAGTTCTTCCGCTTCAATATTCCCGTAATGTCCTACGACGATGCCCTGATGCAACGGATGGTTGCCGCAGGCTCCAACGTCGGCGATGTTATCGTACTGATTTCCTACACCGGCCGGACCCGGGAAACGGTTGAGATTGCCCAGCTGGCGCGCGCCAACGGCGCCACCGTGATCGGCATTACAAATCCGGACTCACCCCTGGCGGAAATATGTACGGTGGTATTGGGCGTTACCGCGCCAGAAGACACCGAGGTCTATATGCCGATGTCGTCACGCATCATTCACCTTACTGTTATCGATATTCTGGCAACCGGCGTAACCCTGAAGCGCGGCGCTGATTTCCTCGGCCATCTCAAGAAAATCAAGGAAAGCCTCAAGCCCACCCGGTTCCCGCCAACCTGATCCTCGGCGACAACAAATAAAACCCGAACCCGAAAAGAAAACTGGTCCATCCAAAAACAAAAAGCCCGGGCAGGATGCGCCGGGCTTTTTGTTTTATCCGAGGCGCCAGACGGCACCCTCTCTTGCAACCACTCCCTTACGGGCGCTCTACTTCCGCCTGATTCCTCAGGAACTGCTGGTAGGAGGCATACTCCCGCTGCCCCTCAAGCGATGCCAGGAAATCGCGAAGCTGCTTCAGTTCCGTGCTGTCCTCGGCAACCTCGCCATCGTTCACCGCTTCCAGTGCAATGACGGCGGCGGCATTGGCCGTTACCGTTTTTCCGTAGCGGGAATCACCTTCATCCGGACGCGGCAGAGAAAACGCTTGCTGCATGACAGCCGGGGCTGCTGCGGAGGAATTTCTGGCCAGACTCTCGAAGCTGGACCATTCTTCCTCACTCTCAACGGACTCTCCTGCCTGAAGCTTCGCTATGATTGCATCCGCCCTTTCTAAAAGCGCCTCACGGGTTCTGCCCTGCTCCAGCGTCGTCCGGATATCCTCACGAACCTCTGCCAGAGGCCGTTGCTCCGCCTCGTGGTATTCGCGAACCCGCGCCACCACCGACACATTGTCGCCCACATCTATCAGCTCGGTATTATAACCCGACTCCAGCACGTCTTCGGAGAACAGCTGCCGAACCAGGCCGTCGTGATCAAAAGGTGCCTGACCGCCTTCCCGGGTAATTCCTTTGGCTTCCCGCACTTCCAGACTAAGCTCCTCTGCAGGTCCTGCCAAATCGTCGGCCGCATAGGCGGAATCCGCAAGCTGGGCCCGCACCTCGGCAAAACGCTCTCCGGCCCTGTCACGGGCGAGCTCGCGCCGCAACTGGTCTTCAATCTCCTGCAGCGGCGGTACGTCGGACTGTCGGACATCCTCCAGACGGATCAAATGGACCCCGAATGACGTCCGTACCGGCCCGGAAACCTCACCTTCTTCAAGAGCAAACAGCGCTTCCTCAAAGGCCTCATCGTAGATGCCTCGACCGGCATAGCCAAGGTCGCCGCCCTCTTGCGCCGAGATGGTATCGATCGAGTATTCCTTCGCCAGGTCAGCAAATGACTCTCCTGCCTCCAGACGCTCCTGGATGGTTGCCATAGTCTGGTCGGCCTCGCCACCGTCCTCGATCAGGATATGGGAAGCCCGGCGCTCCTCACTGGCGAGATCAGCGGCACGTTGCTCGTAGTAGGCTTGGAGCTCCTCCTCGCTGATCTCTATGTTCTCAGCCAACGCCCCAAGGGAAAGGGTGATGTACGCCGCATCCACCCGTTCAGGCTGCTGGAACGCACTTGCGTTCTGCTGGTAGAACTCCTCAACGTCAGAATCGGTCACTGAAACACTGTCTGCAACCGCACTGGCAGGAATGTCGAGCACCCGGAAACTCCGGGTCTGATTCTGGATGCGTAAGAGTTGGCCCGCATTCTCATCAGCCACAACAGCGCTCTGGATGATCCCTGCCCTGATCTGGTTGAGAACATACTGCTTCCGCATTGCTTCACGGAACTCAGTGACCCCCATCCCCATGTTGCGAACCGTGGCAACGAATCGATCACGATTGAACTGACCATCTACCTGGAACTGAGGCATCTGGGTAATCAACGCGTCAATGTCCGCGTCATTGAGCGCAAGACCCTGGGCATTGGCATCCTGAATCAGAACCTGCTCCCGAATCAGGGAATCGAGAACGTCTCTGCGTACCTGGTCTTCATTAAGCAAGGACGGATCGGGGGTTTCCATTGCAGACAGCCGGCGCTGACTTTCCATCTGGACCACGCGGAGGAATTCCCGCTCAGTAATATCCTCGCCATTGACGGTTGCCACTTCGGGCTCGCCAGAGAATCCGCCGATAATGGCGTCCATTCCCCAGATGGATAGCGACAAAATCAAGAGACCTACAATGATCTTGGCAATCGTGCCCTGGGCATTTTCCCGAATATCTTGAAGCATGTTTCTCCCGAATCCCTGTTCAAGGTCGTGCAGTGTTGTTGGTTTCAGCGTGCTGTAACGGGCCGACTTAACGTAAAAAGGCGCACCCGGTTCGGAATGCGCCTTGAATTCTTCTTGGGCAGCTCCCTGTGACAGGAGCCACCGGAGAAAGAACCGTTACTTAACGGCGTCTTTCAGGGCCTTGCCTGCTTTAAACCCAGGCACTTTGGAGGCCGGAATCTTGATCTCGGCACCAGTCTGCGGGTTGCGACCGGTACGAGCAGCACGCTCTTTAACGGAGAAGGTACCAAAACCGATCAGAGTTACCTGATCGCCTTTTTTCAGGGCACCGGTGATGGAGTTGGTCATTGCGTCCAGAGCACGGCCAGCGGCGGCTTTGGAGATATCTGCTGATTCTGCAATTGCATCGATAAGTTCGGACTTGTTCACACTAAACCCCTTCGATTTCAGGTTGAAGATGTTATAGGTTGGTTTGTTTTTTCTCGGACGTTCTCGACTATCGCATAAGCGGTCAGAGAATTCCATTCTTCAGTTTTCTTATTCCTTGCGGCATTAAACCGGTGTTCGGAATAGGCACTTACTGCGCGGGAGCCCTTGGTATTGGCTGCTTCACGGCGAAACAGTTATACCAATGGGCTCTCTGACATGTCAACAACTCATCAAAGCTTTAATGTGTATTTATGCGTTCTGACGCATCGCCTTCTTCATCACGCGGCTTGCCCGAACCGGCTTCCGATGATGAATCCTCGGCCCGTGGCTCTGGCGGATAAGCCAGTGCAATGTCCAGAACTTCATCAATCCATTTCACCGGGCGAATCTCCAGGGATTCCTTGATATTGTCCGGTATCTCCTTGAGATCCCTGACATTCTCATCCGGGATGATAACCGTCTTGATGCCGCCGCGATGCGCTGCCAGCAGCTTTTCCTTGAGCCCGCCGATGGCCAGCACACGACCTCTCAGGGTGATCTCCCCGGTCATTGCAACGTCGGCACGAACCGGAATCTTGGTCAGTGCGGAAACCAGTGCCGTGCACATGCCAATACCAGCACTTGGGCCGTCTTTTGGCGTTGCACCTTCGGGAACATGGACATGAAGGTCGTGCTTCTCATGGAAGTCATCGGCAATTCCAAGCCCCGGTGCCCGGCTACGAACCACCGTCAACGCAGTCTGAATTGACTCCTGCATGACATCACCAAGGGAGCCGGTTTTGACCACACGGCCCTTACCCGGGGTGAGCGCGCACTCAATGTGAAGAAGCTCGCCGCCCACCTGGGTCCAGGCCAGGCCGGTGACCTGGCCAATCTCGTTCTTCTCCTCAGCCAGGCCGTATTTGAACTTCTTGACCCCTGAGTAGTCCTCAAGCATCTCTTGCGTTATCTCCACAGAGGCCTTGTCGCCACTCTCAACGTGATTACGCACCACCTTGCGACAGATCTTGGCGATCTCGCGCTCAAGGCCGCGAACGCCTGCTTCCCGGGTGTAATAACGGATCAGGTCCCGAAGCGTTTCCTCCGGCAACTTCAACTCGTCCTTACGCAGGCCGTTGGCCTTGATCTGCTTGGGCAAGAGGTAACGCAGAGCGATGTTGACCTTCTCATCCTCGGTATAACCCGGAATACGGATAATCTCCATCCGGTCCAGCAAAGCAGGCGGAATGTCCATGGAGTTCGACGTGCACACAAACATCACATCGGAAAGGTCATAGTCCACTTCCAGATAGTGATCGTTGAACGTGTGGTTCTGCTCCGGGTCAAGCACCTCAAGCAGAGCTGACGCTGGATCACCTCGGTGATCCATTCCCATCTTGTCTATTTCATCAAACAGGAACAGCGGGTTCTTCACACCAACCTTGGACAGCTTCTGCAGGAGCTTTCCAGGCAGCGCGCCAATGTAGGTTTTCCTGTGGCCACGAATCTCCGCCTCATCACGCACACCACCCAATGCCATACGGGTGTATTTGCGGTTGGTGGCACGGGCGATGGACTGTCCCAGCGAGGTTTTACCGACACCCGGAGGACCAACCAGGCAAAGAACCGGACCTTTCACCTTCTTCACACGGCTCTGAACGGCCAGGTATTCCAGGATGCGTTTCTTCACTTCATCCAGACCGTAATGATCCTTGTCCAGGATTTCACGGGCTTTTTCGATGTCATGACGAACACGGCTGCGCTTTTTCCAGGGCACCGCCAGCATCCAGTCGATATAACCACGCACCACGGTGGCTTCCGCAGACATGGGTGACATCATCTTCAGCTTGTTCAGCTCTGTTTCCGTTTTCTTGCGGGCCTCTTCAGGCAGTCCGGCTTCTTCCAGCTTCTGCTCAAGCTCTTCGAAGTCGTTATTGCCCTCACCCAGGTTACCCATCTCCTTCTGGATAGCCTTCATTTGTTCGTTCAGATAGTACTCGCGCTGACTGCGTTCCATCTGCTTTTTCACACGGCCACGAATGCGCTTCTCGACCTCGATCAGGTCAATCTCGCCATCGAGCTTGCCGAGCAACAGGTCAACGCGCTTGCGGATATCCAGAGCCTCCAGGAGCTCCTGTTTCTCCGGAATCCGCATCTCCAGATGGGCGGCCATGGTGTCGGCCAGGCGCTCAAGCTCCTCTATGCCGGTCAGGGCGTTGGATACTTCTGACGGTACCTTTTTGGAGAGCTTCACGTATTTTTCGAACTCGTCCATCAAGGTCTTGATGAGCACCTCTTCCTCACGCTCCGGCAGACTCTCTTCATCCATCAGAACGGCGCCGCCTGCAAGGTACTCGCCTTCAGTGATGTCACTGATGGTAGCCCGGGCGTTGCCCTCAACCAGCACCTTCACGGTGCCATCTGGCAGCCTGAGCATCTGCAGAACCGTGGCCAGGGTACCCATATCAAATACATCCCTTGGGCCCGGCTCATCGGTGGAAGCATCCTTCTGGGCAACCAGAAGAATTTCCTTGCTTCCCTCCATTGCGGCTTCCAGCGCCTGAATGGATTTTTCTCGGCCCACAAACAGGGGGACCACCATGTGCGGAAACACCACTACGTCTCGCAGCGGGAGCAGCGGGTATTCATGCACAGCATTTTCGGGTATCCGGGTCATAGGGAGTCCTCTGACGATATTTCTTTCAGCATATCACCCTTCATTGGGGCGGCCGTGAAAATTGCAATCTTTTTACCAAACGACACAGCGCAGGAATATCGGGATACAAAACGCGAAAAGGGGCGTTATCGCCCCTTTTCAGTTCGACTGTTGAGCACGGGCTCAATCCTCTGGAACCGCCTTGGCGTGATCACTGCTCGCGTAGATCTTGAAGGGTTCGGAATCCCCGTTGATCACGCTCTCGTCAATCACAACCTTGGTCACGTCATGCTCAGACGGAATCTGGTACATGGTATCCAGAAGCGTTGCTTCCATGATCGACCGCAATCCGCGAGCACCGGTTTTCCGCACCATCGCCTTCTTGGCAACCGCCCGCAACGCATCGTCCCGGAAATCCAGCTCAACCCCCTCCATATCGAACAGCTTCTGATACTGCTTGGTCAGAGAGTTCTTC
>AZIH01006577.1_pt1 | contig 12738 bp, 12 predicted proteins | sample 359041 | NCBI WGS metagenome assembly AZIH01 (sample SAMN02429716, study PRJNA222664) | marine sediment metagenome | biome: Sediment sample; isolation source: enrichment culture of sample MGS-ANC(UA) from oil contaminated site at the... | place: Italy: Ancona | collected 2012-02-14 | depth 6 m m
TAGCACCGGTATAACCAACGGCCTGGCCAACCTGGTGATTGTTTCCGTGGCCGCGGGCAACATCCTTACGCCCAGCCGCATGGGAACCTTCTATGCCGCACTGGCCGCCATCTGCTCCCTTGGCATTTCGGGGTGGGCGGTTCTGGCACTGGGCGAATCCGCCGACGACATTGTCCGTGCCGGCTCCCTCGGCATACTCTACTTTGCCGCGGCTATCGTGTTGCAGTATATCTCCCGACGGATGATGCGAAGTGAGGCCCTGGCCACCAGCCGGGCCCGCAGCATTGCCGAGCTTGAGCAGATCAACCAGCAGATCATCCAGCGCATGCGCACCGGCATACTCGTATTGGACCGGTTCGGCCAGATCCGACTGGCCAACGCGGCCGCCGAGGAACTTTTATACGGGGCGCCAAAAACCTCGGGCACGGCGCATCAGCACCCAACTGTGCTGCCCAAGGCACTAAAACTTGGCCTGGACGCCTGGCTGAAGGACCCCACACACCGTATTGAACCCTTCCAGCCCTCCCCCACATCCCCACTGTTGCAGGCAAACTTCACCCAGCTGGACCAGCAGCGAGGCGACCAGATCCTTGTGTTCATTGAGGATATGAGCAAAGTCACCCAGCAGGCACAGCAGATGAAACTGGCCTCGCTGGGACGATTAACGGCAGGTATCGCACACGAAATCCGCAACCCTCTGGGTGCGATCAGCCACGCAGCGCAGCTGATGGAAGAAGCCCCGAACCTGGAGCCCGGCGACCGCCAGATGCTTGGAATCATAAGACGCCATTCCCGCCGGGTGAATGGCATCATCGAGAATGTTCTGGATCTCTCCCGGCGCCGGGTAGCCAATGCGGATCTTATTGAGCTGGCGCCGTGGCTCCAGGAATTCAGGGAAGACTTTCTTCAGACACAGGACGACGACTGCACAACTGCCAATATCATTCTGAAAATCGATCCGGAGCTGCCTCCGGCGCGGTTCGACACAAGTCAGATTGAACAGGTGATGGTGAATCTTTGCGACAACGGTTTACGCTACAGTGAGCAGCACTCAGGGCAGCGAAAGATCGGAATACATGCCGGCGCAACCAATGATGGCAAGCGGGCCTATATCGATGTCCGCGACTTAGGCCCCGGAATTGCTCCGGAAAACCGAAGCTCGGTTTTTGAGCCGTTTTTCACAACAGACAAGACGGGAACCGGGCTCGGACTTTATCTGGCACGGGAACTGTGCGAGGCTAACCAAGCGCACCTTTCCCTCGTAGAAGATAACAAGCCCGGCTGCTGTTTCCGCATTACGTTCGCCCACCCGGGGCGAATGATCTGACCCGATGCCGGCGGATATCGGGCGTATGAATAACGACATGGAACCGACGACACAAAATGACCACCTACACAGCGCTGATCGTTGACGACGAACCGGACATCCGGGAACTGCTTGAAATCACCCTAACGCGGATGGGGATAGAAACACTCACAGCACCCGACCTGAGAAGTGCCCTGGCGTTGCTGGAACACAACAAACCGAACCTCTGCCTGACAGACATGAACCTGCCCGACGGCAATGGCATCGAACTGGTTCAATGGATTCAGCAGCATGCGCCGGCAACACCGGTGGCCGTCATTACCGCCTACGGCAACATGGATACCGCCATCGAGTCCCTTAAAGCCGGTGCCTTTGATTTTGTGTCCAAACCGGTGGAACTGCCTCGTTTACGGGAGCTGGTCAACAGCGCGCTCAAGTTGTCGGAACCCAAGACTGATCCGGAAGACGCCGCCGATGAGCCTGGCCTGCTACTTGGCAAATCCCCTGAAATCCGGAAGCTACGGAACCAGACCCGAAAGCTGGCCCGAAGCCAGGCTCCGGTGTTTATCAGTGGCGAATCCGGTAGTGGTAAAGAACTGGTCGCCCGGATGATTCACCTGCAAGGCCCCCGCCGTGAAGGGCCGTTCGTTGCCGTTAACTGTGGAGCGATTCCCTCGGAACTCATGGAGAGCGAATTTTTCGGGCACAAAAAAGGCAGCTTTACCGGGGCGGTGGAAAACAAGGACGGCCTGTTCCGCTCGGCCAACGGCGGCACTCTGTTTCTGGATGAAGTGGCAGACCTGCCTCTGGCCATGCAAGTGAAGCTGCTCCGCGCCATCCAGGAAAAAGCTGTCCGCCCGGTAGGTGACACCAAGGAAGTCCCGGTGGATATCCGGGTGCTCAGCGCTACCCACAAGAACCTGCCCGAACTGGTTCAGGAAGGCAGCTTCCGCCAGGACCTGTTCTATCGCATTAACGTGATCGAGCTGGCCGTTCCGCCGCTGCGGGAACGCGCGGACGACATCCCCCTGTTGGCCGGCCACATTCTTGACCGGATTGCCCGGGAGTATGAGTGCGATCCTGCCACGTTAACTCCCGCTGCAATAGAGCGCCTCAAGAGCTACGATTTTCCCGGAAACGTGCGAGAACTGGAGAACGTGCTCGAGCGGGCCTTCACCCTGTGCGATGCCGACCAGATTGATGCTGACGACCTGCACCTCGGGAATGGTGTGCAACATGCGGCATCGCCCTCACAGATTATTGCTGAGGGCCAGGCCGGCGAAGGTGAGCATTTCACCGTTCCGGATGGTGAAATCGATCTGGAGGGCTACCTGGAGAAAATTGAGCGGCAGGCCATTGAGAAGGCGCTGGAAGCGACCCGGTGGAACAAGACGGCGGCGGCGAAGCGGTTGGGGATCAGTTTTCGGGCGTTGCGGTATCGGTTGAAGAAGTTGGGGATGGAGTAAAATTCGACTTTCCGTAATGGTTCGCAATTTATGGAACAACTTTAGTTACAATATCGGTTGGGCTCTGGCAGGACGCCAGAGAAAATTGTTACTCACCGGACAAGGATCGTTCACATGCCCGCACACAAGCGTCAGGCCGGCTTTAGCCTGCTTGAACTCGTTATCACCATTGTCATTCTTGCGATAGCAGCCGGCTTTACCAGCCAGACCTGGAGCTGGTGGATCAGCAAGACCAGACACCGGGTTATTCTCGAAAACTACTACGCTCTGTTCGCTTACGCACGCTGGAGTGCGGCCAGTCATAAGACATTGATCACTGTATGCCCCCTTTCTGCGAAAAATCGATGTGTTGACGATTGGCAAAGGCCAGTGTCCGTGTTCCTTGACGCAAACAACGACAAGACACCAGATGGAGGAGAAATACTACGACAACTTGAAACCGAGCTGGGCACTTACACTCTGCGATCGCGCACGGCGGGGCGCGGATACTTCCAGTTCAACAGCAAAGGTATGACCCATGGCGCTATGGGCAGCCTGGTCCTTTGCCCCTCTGATTTTTCTGAGGGAACCATGAGCTATATGCCGGTGAACATAGCCGGGCGCTTCCGAACCGAACAGGATGAGGATGCCGATGGCTCGATAAAACTCCCCTGGGGAGCGAAAATATCCTGCTAGGTGTCCAAAGACAGGAAAGCCGGTCCCGCGGGACCGGCTTTCAATTTATTCCTGCCTATTCCTGCCAATCGTTCTCGCCAGTGCCAAAACTGCCATTGGCACTCTCATCCCAACGTCTTGCACCCGTCGAATCAAGCTCAAGAATACCGTTCCCGACCTGAACACTTTTGGGCGTTGCCCTCAAGGTGAACGTGGAGCCGGTCGCCGCGGTGATTGTCAGGTCATAGAACTTGTCGTTTCCTTCAAGCGGAGCTTCGTCCGGAAAAATGGCCGGGTTCCCGGTATCATTTCCCCCACTGGCCGCCCCCTCATAGGTATTGGCAGACGCATAGTGGCGCTCCATGGCAGCCGCGAATTCCAGGAGAGCACCCTGCGCATCAACCCGGCGGGTCCGCTCTCCGTACTCCACATAGCTGGGATAGGCGAATGCCGCAATGACGCCCACAATCGCCACCACAATTAGAAGCTCGATCAGTGTAAAGCCAGACTCCATTCTCTCGGGTTTTCTCAAGCCTCAGTCCTCGTACCAATAGGTTTCAACAACACCCTGAACAGTGTCAATGGTTTTACATTCAGTACCAACACAGATCACATCCGTATCATCCACACGCATGCGTTGCGGCTTTGGCGGGAGCCCTGCCGTGCTAAGCTCCACGTACCGGTCCGGCACGGTAAGGGCATCGCCGCCCACCCCGTCATAATTCACAACCGCTCGGCCATCAAGGACCGAAAGATGGTACATCCGGGCAGTACCGGTCGGCGGCAGGCACGGGTCCGAACTGGCTTTAGGTTCATAGGTGGTGAGGAACACCTCATTATTCACCGTGGTGCTCTCGGAAAGTACCTTTTCTCCCGCACGGTTGTTCAACTTGATGAACCAGCCCTGGGCCCCGGCAAGGCTTTTCACTGCCCCTTCGCGTTGACCTGTATCTCCCTGCTGGATCAGATTCTCCGTTGCGTCATACAGGTTAGTTTCCGTGACCACGTCATATTCCACTACGGGGTTGGTAGCGGTCGGATCGGCCAGGGGCGCAGAACTCACATCCGGGATCTTGAGCATGTAAATCCGGTCCTGGATGGTCGTGTTCAGGGGACTGGCCTGATAACCGGAGCCAATGATCAATCCCAGGTAGCGCGCACCACCAATCTTGACGCCGAAGAGGTCCGGGCTGTGATAGAAGCGACGGTTGCCAGCTTCCGTATCGTCGGCCAGGTCTGCTATACGGCCACCTGTCGCGAAGTCAGCAAGCTTGGCAGTATTACTGAGGTCAAAGCGGAAAATCTGCCCACCCATATCACCGACATAAATCTGATCAGCAAGCCCATCCCCATTGACATCCAGAACCTTGGGCGAGGCGGGAATGCTGTATTTCATATCAGCCAGTTTCAGATCAGCATCTGTGTCAGTATGGCCGGCGGACCAAAGCAGGCTGCCATCGGTGGCATCCACTATGTATAAAGCACGGCCCATGCTGTCAGCAGTACGGGTAGTCACTGAATCCTGACTGGGATCGTATCCGCCACCGAAAATCAAAACCTCATAAAGCTTGCCACCAATATCCACTTTGGTCTTCACGGGTTTGGACCAGGTCTGGCCGAGTTCCTCAAAGTCTGTGTTGGCAACTCCACCGGTGATCGACCACATCAGCTCCGGGGCGCTGCGGTCAGTCACATCAAGACCATAATAGCTCCTGCCGCCGCGCCTCATACCGCTGTATATGCGGGCGAAATCATCCGTGGTGTCCAGGGCGCCATTGAGGTTGTCATCGTGCACCCATTTAACAACGGTGCCGTCCATGCCATACACCTTGTCGGAGGTGTCGGTGCTGTTCATGAGGGCTGGCTGGTTTTTTAAGAGCTCCCTCGGCATGAATGAGAAGTAGGTTTTGCCGTTCCGTCCGTCGACTGCGTGAATGTAGCCCTGGTTATCACCGTAATAAATTGTGATGTCCTGAACGGTGGTCGTGGCATCGTATATGACCAGCTGCGGAACCGAGTGCAGCGGGTCTGCCAGGAACTTCCGGGAGTCGGTGCTATCGTTGTCGGCGTCCTCGTCGTTGACATCGACCCCTCTCGTCCACTGGATCAGACCAGCGAAGTCGCCATCTGACATGGTACTGTCGCCATAGTCAGCCTTGGTGATGTTGTTGTTAGTGGTTACCAGTGCATTGCTGGAATCCGCAAGATTGATCTTGCTGGAGTTCAGGTTGGAGTAAACCTTTCTGGTCGACACCGTGTCCGGCAACTGGGAAGCGGCCCCTCCCAACTTGACGTTGGGACCATCCGCCACCGGGCTCCACCAGCTCTTTGCGGTATCCTTGAAGAAACCGGTGGCCTGATCAATGGCTTCGTTACCATTCACATCAACAATCACCGCTTCCGATTCACCCGTCGTGGCGTCTGTTTTGATGGCGAGTTTGTATCGCTTCAGATTGCCATTCCAGATCGCGCCCTTGTCTGACTGAAACAGGGCATAATAAAGCATGTTGAGGTGGTTCAGCCGGTCGAAGGTATTGACCGCAATCCCCGGTGCCACATAGGTGGTGGAGCGAGCCAGCACGTCGTCCACAACCTTCTGAAGCGCCGTGGTCAGTGTTGCGGCATCGTCCGCCAACAGGTACTGGCCGTTACCGGCTTTGGCGGTATCAGAAAGTAACGTCTGATCGGTTTTGAAACCTACCGTGTAAGTGGAAACTTTCTGCTGGCCCGGGAATTTATCACTGGGATCGCTGGCAGCCGGGATCATATCCTCCGACCACATATGACCAGCGATTTCATCAAGGCAGTTGCCTGAGCAGTTGCTGACGACTTCTTCGAAATCATCTTCGTGGTTTTCATCCACCGTCGGCAAACCATCTGTGAGAAGCACATTGTAGTTAGGCTGACAGGAATACTTGATAGGACTGATAAACTTATCACCCGTGGCGACTCCGCTTACCTGGGTGCCATCCTCATCCGTGGTGCGAATGAATTTCTCTTCCCCCTGGTAGTACCGCATCGCTTCGAACAGACTTTCGGCTAGCGGTGTATTTCCCCCGTCATCCAGATCATCGATTATGTCGATCAACGTGCTACGTTGATCCTCAATTTTGTCAATTGGGGCTTTAAAATAGGCGCCTTCGTTGCCGCCAAAAACCATCAGACCGACATTGACATCTTCGAGATTGGTCAGAAGGCTGGTGGCCGCATCTTTCATGACCTGCAAGCGCGTTTCGCCGTCTACGTCATTGGTCCCCATACTGCCAGACGTGTCGAGAATGAACATGATATTGGGACGAACAAGGTTTGTACGGTCTGTAAAGAAAATCTCGGTGTCATCCGCCAGCGCGGCCATACCCGCCATGGAGAAATAGGCGGCTGACAGCGTCATGGTCAGTATCCGGCTCATCGATTTCATTGTGCTACTCCTTCGCCGCGCTGTGTCCAGAAGTCAATTTTCCTGACCATGTCGGTGTTGGTATCGAGAATCACCGTTGCCGATCCGCCATTGATGCCGCCTAACTGGTTCGGTTCGACCGCTTGATCGGCATACTCCACTGTCAGATCACGAGTCGGGAGATAACTGGACCGCTCACATTCCTCACAGTCTTCAACCCGTACCTGAACCACATCGCCGGATGAGCCGACAACCAGCTCAACGGAACCCGCCTCAACGGGTCTGACATTTCCATCAAGCATAGAGCGGGCACTGACTGCCCCCTGAAAACCGGCCGTGGTTAAGGCCAGCACTAGAACCATTGGAAAACGATACCGCTGCATAAATCTCATACTGTTCTCCCCCCCGTGTGCCGGGAATCAATAATATTCAATACCCTTGAAAACGCGGGCTTCCGCGCCCGTATTGGCCATTTCCGCCTCGCCAATCAACTCGTATCGAAAGCCTTTCAACTGGCTGGAGCTCTCATCGGCATTCATGGAGCTGCCGCTGGTAATAATGATTTCACCCAAAAAACGCGCCTGATAGGTGCCCGTAATACCGTTTCCAGAATCAAGGGTCGTGACCGAGACCACACTGCTCTCTTCCGTCGCACTCTGCATGGATTCCCGAAGCAGGCTGAGATCGTTGGCATAGAGCTGGTTGGTCAGGGCACTCACCGTACTCTCCGCCGCCTGGAAGGCCCGGTTGGAGTTCTGGGAGTTTACGGCCATCCGCTCCTGCATCACCGACGTGTTCATACCGGCCACCCCGATCAGGGTCAGCACAAGCAGAACGATCAGACTGACGATCAGTGCGGCACCCTGTTGTTGGCCTAACCCCTTGAGTTTCTGTGAACCTTTCATGGTCGAATACCTTTATGACTCGATATTAATCGCGGTTACGAAGCATGACTGTGGAGGTGAACGTCCGCCGCAGCCGCTGATCACCCGGGTGAGTGACCGCACCGGTAGCGCCAACGGTCTGGCCGGGAAGGTCGTAGCTGGCAGCGTCGCTGTTGTCCCGCACGGTGTCCGCATCACTGATCAGCAAACCGGCGCGAATGGCCACGACGTTTGCCATGTCGCTTACATTATCTGCGGTGGTGTACCGGATATTGTTGGTTCCCAGCAGCTCTCCGTATTCGATCTGAAGGCTTTCAACGCCCTCGACAATCTCATCGACCTGGAAGTCCGGCGTCGAAGAATTGAGCAGGTTGTTGGTGGCCCGGTAGAGCGCTCGGATATCATTCCCCCTGGCATCGTCACGACCGGTGTCTGCGACAAAATATACTGTTGCCGAAAACCTCATGATTCTGGCGGAATCGGTGTATGCCTGGCTAAGCTTATTAGCGCTGTTAACGTCTTGTGCATGCGCCCAAGTGCCCGAACTAGGATTACTGGAAATGCGGAAAAGGTCTGCTGCCTCACAGTCAGAAATAAGCACAATATCGTTTTTCTCAAAGAGGCCAATATCCGACCCCGCGACCTGGATATTGGCGTTATCTGCAGTCATATTGCCAGTCAGCTCAACCTCCACCGATTCTCCTCTCTGAACAGCCAAAACATCGCTACCTATTAACGCACTTGATTCAATTGAATGTCCGTTGAACTCAGTACCGTCGGCCCAATTGGCATCATCGACCTCCCAACCTCGCAGGGTCGAGGCAAAAAAATCAGACGTGGGCGGATTGTCTGCAATGACATTCATTGTCACGTCGTCCGGATCGGCACACCCCTGGAACCCCACCATTCGCATGTCGCGAGCCATGATATCCGTCGCAATACGGCCGGATTCCTGAATGCGCGCCAATGAAGTTGCAAGACGGGACGTCTGGTTGGAATCCATGTAGACCGTAAAAATCCCCAGTATCAGCGTGGAGGTCAGGGCCAGGGCAATGATGAGCTCGACGAGGGACAGCCCGCGTTGACTCTTCATCGACACGAACCCGCCCGCTTGAATGCCACAGAACGTCATTGCGCACCTCATAATGAAAAGTTCACGGTGTAGGAGTTGTCCCCGACAATGTCTTCGCCGACATCGCCACCTCTACTGCCCTCATCCCACTGAACAGTCACCGTATAAATGCCTGTTCCCGAGTCGTAGGCGATGGTGCCCTCACCACCGGGAATCATGGCCATATCGCTGCCAGTCCCCTGCACCTGCTGAGTCCACTCCATCTGATCGGCTGTCACCCGGTCCGCAGCACTGCAGCCTGTGGTCGCGCTCAGACAGGAAGGCAGCGTTACCGACTGGACCTTGGCTGTGGAGAAAGGACCATAGTCACCGTTTTTCGCCGGAGCACTGTTCGCACGCATCCGGTCAGCCATGTCATAGGCCAGGATACTGGCCTGGGTCCTTAGATAAGCGCCCTGGTTGTTGCGCATGCCTTCAAAAAGCAGACCAGCGAGTCCCAGCAGGCCAACCGCAAGAATGAATAGAGTCACCAGGATCTCTATCAAGGTGAACCCTTGCTCATTAATGCCAGGACGTTTCAGTGAGAGTCTGCCAAGTAAAAACAATCCGGCTTGGTGTTTGTGCATGCTAGCTCCTACCTTCAGGGACACGTGATGTCGGCGTTATCGTGATCATTTAGAACACCGGCTGTCCCACCATTGTCCCGTGCCAATCGGGTTTGCCCGGAAATATTGACCGAAATGGCCCTTGCCTCCGATGCGCCACGCTCGTCACAGATAACAAACGTACCGGCGGCATTCCCGGTCGCGGAAAGAATGGGGAAACCGTTGCTGGCGAACTGAACATACCCGCCACCGTCACTCGTCAGATCAACAATCCTGAAGGTGTTCCCGCCAGTAAGCGCAGCCCCTACCTTCAACAACTCGTCGCCGTCCGCCGTGTCAACTGCACGATCCCCATCAATATCCCGGAATACAATCCAGCCTGTTTCCCAGGCAGCATTGCCACTACAGCTTGCACTATCGGTTGATGAGCAGACGGTGACCACTCCGGACTGCAGTTTCGAAGCTTCACTCCTGGCATAACTGATCAGACTGGAGGCTTCGTTGATCTGAGCGGTCAAACGGTTATTCATGATGGTTTCACGAAAGGATGGCACTGCAAACGACGCCACAATCGATAGCACAATGATCGTGATAATAAGCTCAAGCAACGTAAAACCCGAGGCGCGCTGAAATCCGGACATAACTCTTTCCTGTTTTTACCTGATTACAGATTATTCAGACGGGACGGGGGAAACTACCGGGATACGATAAGCGGGGATTTTTGAAGGATAAATGGTAGTGAGCGCTCTTGGACCGCGAACACGCTCACAAAACGTATTGATTAATCCGAGCATGGGGGAAGCCGAATCAGGTAACGTCAACAGCCTCAATCCGCAACTCACGCGGCATGGAGAACACAATATTCTCCTCACGCCCGGCAATCTCTTCCGGAACACTACCGCCCAGATCCCTGAGGCGAGTAATCACATCGTTCACCAGCACTTCGGGCGCTGATGCGCCGGCAGTCACGCCAACCGAGGTCTTTCCTTCCAGCCACGCGGCGTCAATCTGTGCGGCCTCATCAATCAGATAGGCCGGCGTCCCCATGCGCTCCGCCAGCTCGCGCAGGCGGTTGGAGTTGGAGCTGTTGGGCGAGCCGACTACCAGCATCAGGTCGCAGTCTCCAGCCAGCTGCTTCACAGCATCCTGCCGGTTCTGGGTGGCGTAGCAGATGTCGTCCTTGCGCGGGCCCTGGATGTCCGGGAATTTCGCGCGAAGCGCGTCGATCACCCGGGCGGTGTCGTCCATGGAGAGGGTGGTCTGGGTAACGTAGGAAAGTCTGGCAGGATCTTTCACCTGTAGGCTGGCCACGTCTTGCTCGTTCTCCACGAGGTAGATCTCACCACCATTGCTGTGATCATACTGCCCCATGGTGCCTTCCACTTCCGGGTGGCCGTGGTGGCCGATCAACACGCACTCCCTACCATCGCGGCTGTAGCGCATGACTTCCAGGTGAACCTTGGTGACAAGTGGGCAGGTGGCGTCGAAGACTTTCAGGCCGCGGCGGGCGGCTTCGTTCTGGACCGCCTGGGAAACGCCATGGGCGCTGAAGATGACGAGCTTGTCGTCCGGCACTTCATCCAGTTCGTCAACGAAGATGGCGCCACGGTTGCGCAGGTTGTCCACCACAAATTTGTTGTGGACCACTTCGTGCCTCACGTAGATGGGCGCCCCGAATACGTCCAGCGCCCGGTTTACAATTTCAATGGCGCGGTCCACGCCGGCACAAAAACCTCGGGGATTGGCGAGTCGGATCTGCATATCAACCTGCTGCTCTGGTTAGTGGGCCGGGCCGACCGGCTCCACATCAATAATTTCCACTTCAAACGTCAGTGTACGCCCTGCCAGGGGGTGATTGAAATCCACCTCCACTTCATCGCCTTCCACACGACTGACCACTCCCGGCAATTCACTCTGGCGGGCATCGGCGAAAGAGATCATCACCCCCGGCTCCAGAACCATATCGGGGCTGAATTCATGGCGTTTGAAGGTCTGAACATTGTTCGGGTTATGCTGGCCGAAGGCTTTTTCCGGCGGCACCTGAAAACTATCCCGGTCGCCCGCCTTCATGCCCATCAGATAGGCTTCAAAGTTTTCCGGCAGGTTTTCATCGCCGATTTCGAGGGTGGCTGGTTCCTTCTCAAACGTGGAATCGATCACTTCACCATCCGCAAACTTCAGGGCGAAATGCAGTTTGACTCGCGTGCCCTTCTCTACAGGCAGTTCGTTCATAAGAGCTAGTCACTCCTTTTGGCATCCCCGTCGGAATCGGCGGGTTTGCGGAACATGTCAAGAATCATCATGGCGGCACCGATGGTGATGGCGGTGTCGGCCAGGTTAAAGGCTGGGAAGTGCCAGTCCCGCCAGTACAAATGCAGGAAGTCGACCACATAGCCGTGCACCACCCTGTCGTAGACGTTGCCCAGGGCGCCGCCGAGTATGAGTACGATGGCAACGGCGGTCCAGGTTTCGTGGCGGTGCAGGTTTTTCAGCCAGTAAATCAGCACACCACTGACCACCAGGGCCAGGGTTACGAAGAACCAACGCTGCCAGCCATCGGCACCGGCCAGAAAGCTGAACGCGGCTCCGGTATTGTGGAGCAGCGTCAGATTGAACATGGGAATGATCGGAACCGGGTCGCCGTAGGTCAGCATGGCGGTGGCCATGGCTTTGGTGCCCAGATCCAGAATGATCACCAGCACCGCCAGCCACAGCCACTTCAACTTGTTTCCGGCGTCCTGCTGCTCAGACATGGCTGCGTCCATCAGGCGTAGGCGCGGGCTTCACCCGGACCTTCCACGTTGGTGACGCAACGACCACAGAGGTCGTCGTACTTGGCGTTGCGGCCGACATCTTCCCGGTGGTGCCAGCAACGCTCACACTTGGCATAGGCAGCTGATGTCACTTTCACCCTAAGACCTTCGTGCGACGTCATCTCGGCATCGCCCGCCTCAGACACTTGCTTCACAGTGGCCTCAGAGGTAATCAGTACAAAGCGCAGCTCCTCACCAAGGTGCTTCAGATCGGCTGCCAGGTCACCTTCGCAGTAAAGGGTCACTTCGGCACTCAGGGAGCCTTTGATCTCTCCCCGTGCCCGAGCCTCTTCCAGGCGTTTGTTGACAGCTTCCTTGACGCTATAGATCTCACGCCAGTAGTCGCGGCCAAGCTCGGCGTTTTCCGGAAGCGCGGTCAGGCCCTCGTACCAGGTCTCGTAGAACACGGTATCGCCCCGCTTGCCCGGCAGGTGCTGCCAGATTTCGTCAGCGGTGAAGCTGAGAATGGGCGCGATCCAGCGGACCAGGGCTTCGGCCACGTGGTACAGGGCCGTCTGGCAGGAGCGGCGGGGGGGGGGGG
>AZIH01000772.1_pt1 | contig 12709 bp, 9 predicted proteins | sample 359041 | NCBI WGS metagenome assembly AZIH01 (sample SAMN02429716, study PRJNA222664) | marine sediment metagenome | biome: Sediment sample; isolation source: enrichment culture of sample MGS-ANC(UA) from oil contaminated site at the... | place: Italy: Ancona | collected 2012-02-14 | depth 6 m m
CATCGCGGGAATAGCCATAAATGCGCGCGCTTGCATTATTCCAATAAATAACCCGGCGGTGTCTGTCGTAACCCTGGACAGCCACCATTGGCAGACTTTCTATCAGCTCGTAAAACCTGTTTTCACTGTCTTCTATAGCCGATTGAATTCCCTGTCTGATTTCCATTGCGGGTCAGCATCCTCCAGGTTAGTGATTAACGGTCCTCAAAGCGACGATGCAATAGCACTGAGCATAGTTCGGGAGTACTGGGTTATCTAGTTGATGTGCGGGCTGGACGTTCGATATCTTTCCACCCTGGTCAGGAATTGTACCGCGCAGCCTCTTCCTCCAGCTCTTTTTCCAGTGTCGCAATACACCGATCAAAAGCCCGACTGATCCTGGTTTGATCCTTGATCATCGCCAGCCGTGGCCAGGTGGCCTGTTCCCCGAGGTTGATGAACATCTCGAGATCTTTAGGGCTCGGGTTGGAGAGGACCTTTCGATAAAGGGACGCCCTGGGTGGGAAGTGGATATTGATGTCCCCGAGGTATTGCTGGCTGGTCATGGCGTAGGCCTGTTCGATAAGCGGCCGTATGATGCCGGGGTGCGGACTCTGTTTGGTCAGTTTAAGCGCTGTGGCGATTTGGCCATGAGCCAGGGAAACCGCCGCCCTTTTGGCCCAGGCGGCGACACCGCTCTGATCATGATGGCTGATGAACGGCACCACATGGGGATTGGCCTGGCTGACAATGGTTTTGTTCACGTTATGCAGGCGTGCCATGCGCATCAGTGGCAGGTCGCCATGCACACTACCGTCAATCCAGCTCTCGGTAGGCATGTAGGGCACACTGCTGTCCCGGCTTCCATTAGATTCGCGCGCCTGGAGGACGACCGGTGGGAAGATGCCTGGTACAGCGCAGGAGGCCATGACTGCTGAATCCACCAGTACAGCAGGCGAGGACAGCCAGTTGAGCAGCCGTGGTTTCTGCTGGGTGCGGGTGGGGGAGACGGAGATATTCAGTGTTCGGCCACTATGCTCATACGCTTCTTTGAAACTGACGCTGCCCAGATTGTACTTGAGATGCTCCTGAAGTTGGCGCGGATCCATGGCATGGCCGGCCCTCAAGCCTTCTGTGACGCCGAGCCAGCGGAAGGCATTCAGGTGAATGCGTTCCGGATGGTTAAAGAACTCTGCCAGTTCCTTTTCGTCTCGTGTGCAGATGGCACCCGCAACGATTGCACCCATGCTGGAGCCGGCCATGACATCCGGCAGCAGATCCTGGCGCCAGAGCGCCCGAGTAACACCGATGTGGTAAATACCGAAGGCCGCGCCACCGCTGAGCATCAGGGCTGGCCGGCCATACACCCGCTCGGCGTCCCGAAACATTTTCAGTTTTCGTGCCGTTGTCACTTCCGGAATAGGGTGGTCGCAAATGAATTCCATGGACGTCTCGACGGCATCCAGAAATTCACCCACCAACCGGTTGGTGCCGCTGCGCGCCACCGTGTACAGATCGGGATTGGATAATTCACCGAGATGACGGTACAGGCTCTCCTGGAGAATCCGGATCAACCGCCGTGTGTCGCCATTCTGTCGACAATGGTCCATGAGGCCCATGTGCTTGCGCATCAGGCTTTCATGCAGCATTCCGGTTTCTTCCTGCTCGCGCCAGTCCAGAAGCCCGTCCATGTCATCGAGCGCGGTAGCGGCCTCGCACCACTGCTCGTAGTCGCGGGCCTGTTCCAGTTTCTGATGCAGGTGCTTACGGGTCTTCGAGGTGTGTTTCATGCCTTTTACCTTAACCGATACGGCCGTAGCTGTGCAGAGGCCGGTTTCCTGACTCCGGGTTATTTGCTATGTTTAGGCCCGTGGGTTGGGTTTTATTACCAATCAGACATGTCTGCGGGAGAGACTGAATCCCTTGCGATCAGCGCCGAAGGAGCAACTGCCCCGGAAACTCTCAGGCAAAAGGACCGCTGACATGAATGCTTTCCGAAGAGTTGTCGACAATCGCGTCAGTCGGCACACCGAAGGAGCAAGCGACTGTTTTTGTTAGAACAGCTCGTGAATCTCTCAGGTCCCGTGACGGAAGGGGTGCTTTCTGCCATTTCGAGCAGGGAGGAAACCCTGGGCGCTCACGGAGATTGGAATGAAGCGAATCGCAGTAATTGGCGGTGGTATCACTGGTATTACCACGGCCTACACCCTTGCCAAGCGTGGGCTTGACGTTACGGTTTACGAGAAGCATCGCTATGCGGCGATGGAAACCTCCTTCGCCAACGGTGGGCAGCTCTCCGCTTCCAATGCGGAGGTCTGGAACAACTGGCAGACGGTGATCAAGGGCATCAAATGGATGTCTCGAAGAGATGCGCCCTTACTGGTTAATCCCAAACCCTCCTGGCATAAACTGAGCTGGTTCGCCGAGTTCATTGCAGCCATTCCCCAGTACGAGAAAAACACCACCGAAACCGCCCGTTTGGCCATCGCTGCCCGTGATCACCTGTTTGCCTGGGCGCAGGAAGAGGGGATTGATTTCGATCTCAAGAAGCAGGGCATTTTACATATCTATCGGGACAAGGCCGGTTTTGATCACGCCGCGAAAGTCTCACGGCTGTTGTCCGCTGGCGGTCTGGAGCGACGCTCTGTCACCCCGGAAGAAATGAAGGCCATCGAGCCCACCCTGGCAGGAACCTATTACGGCGGCTTTTTCACGGAGAGTGATTCCACCGGCGATATCCATAAGTTCACCAACGGCCTGGCCGACGCGATCCAGCGTCTTGGGGTCAAGACCTGTTATGGGCACACGGTGACCGAACTGAGCGCGGACGAAAACAGTGCCTGGGTAACGGTGCACGATGGAGTAGAACAGTCCCGGGATACCTTCGATGGCGTGGTGATCTGTGCGGGTGTTGGCAGCCGGGCGCTGGCATCGAAGCTGGGAGACAGGGTGAATATCTATCCGGTCAAAGGCTATTCCATTACCGTGGAGCTGGACGACGAGGCCTCTCAGAAAGCAGCGCCAACAGTCAGTCTGCTGGACGACGCCACAAAGATCGTCACCAGCCGCCTTGGTGATGGCCGCTTCCGTGTCGCAGGGACCGCGGAATTCAGCGGCTACAATCGCGATATCAAGGATGACCGGATCAGGCCACTCACTCGCTGGGTTGAGCAGTGTTTTCCGGGAGTCTGTACCCGACGCGTGGTTCCCTGGGCCGGATTGCGGCCCATGCTGCCAAATATGATGCCTCGGGTCGGCCCGGGTCGGCTGCCAACGGTGTTCTATAACACCGGCCATGGCCACCTGGGCTGGACGCTCTCGGCGATTACCGCCGAAATGGTCGCTGAAAGCGTCACCGGGGATAGCCGGTAATCTCCCGGATTTTCCGGTACAGCGGCTGCAGTTGTGGGTACATTTTCAGGTACACCTCGGAATAGAGCCTCTGGTAAAGGGCCCGGGTTTCGTCCTGGGGATGAAATACATCCCCGACCCGGGTCATTTCTGCGACAGCGGTGTCGAAATCCGGATGAAGGCCCAGCCCCACTGCTGCATCAATGGCAGCGCCCAGTCCGGAGGTCTCATAGGTGTGAGGCCTTTCGGCCGGGAGCCCGAACACATCGGCGGTCAGTTGCATGGCCGCATCACTTTGGGAGCCACCCCCGGCGACCCGGAGTTTTGTGATCTTCACACCGCTGCGCTTTTCGATCTTTTCCTTGCCCTCACGCAGGGCGTAGGCCAGGCCCTCAAGAATGGCCCGGTAAATGTGAGAGCGGGTGTGGACATCCCCGAACCCGATAATAGCCCCTTTGGCTTCTGGCCCCGGTTGGCGTACCCCGGGTGACCAGTAGGGTTGCAGCATCAGGCCCATCGAACCCGCCGGGACAGATTTAACCAGCTCGTCGAACAGCGTTTCCGGCTCGATGCCCCGTTGTTCCGCGATTTTCTGTTCCCTCAGGCCGAATTCCCGTTTGAACCAGCTCACCATCCAGAAACCCCGGTAAATCATCACCTCGGTTGAATAATGGCCTGGAAGCGCTGACGGATAGGGTGGCATCAGCCGGACCGGCTCTACGTAACGCTTATTGGTGGTGTTGATGGTGGCGGTGGTGCCATAGCTCATGCACCCGATGTCCGGCGTCAAGCCGCCCGAGCCGAGAATCTCGCAGGCTTTGTCCGATGCTGCCGCGATGACCGGTAATTGTCCATTCAGGCCCAGATGCTGGCAGGCCTCTTCAGTCAGATAGCCGAGGATCTCGCCGGGTGAGACCAGTTCCGGCAGCATGGAGGGGGTGACTGGCATGGTTTGCCATTTGAAATCCCTGGGGCCCGCCCAACGGTGGTTTTTGTAGTCGAAGGGCAGGTAGCCGACCTGACTGCCGGTTGAGTCTTTGAATTCTCCAGTAAGGCGATAATTGAGATAACCGGAAAGCAGCAGGAAGTGTCGGGTTCTGGCCCAGAGTTCGGGTTCGTTCTGGGCAATCCAGTTGGCCTGGGTCTTCTCCCGGAACCGGTTGATGGTGCCTTCAAGGCGTGCGAGTTTGAACAGCCAGCCCCAGGGCCCTTTCACCGGGCCATCAACCCGGGCGTGCCGCTGGTCCAGCCAGATAATGGCCGGGCGCAGGGGGGTGCCGCTCTCATCCAGATTGATCACGGTGCCCCGCTGAGTGGTCACGGTGACGCCGGCCACCTGGTCAGGCGTTGCACTGGTTGTGTCCCATAGCAATCGGCAGGCCTCGCCGAGCTGATCCCAGAAGTACTCCGGATGTTGTTCGGCCCAGCCAGGCTGCCGGGAGAAGTAGGGGTCAATCTCCTGTTTGCCTTTGCCAACGAGGTTGCCTCTGGCGTCAAAAAGCAGGGCGCGGACACTCTGGGTGCCATTGTCGATGGCGAGAATCAGCGGCTCAGCTGGCATCGGATGTTTCCTTTGGGGCCAGGGAATAGGCACCCCGATAAATACCGAGGTAACGGGCCTCCTCGTGTGCCCAGTGCTGGTCGTCCCATTCCAGCAGTGACTGGCAGCGGCGTTTGATCTCTGGCAACAGCGCCTTACCGCCTGACGGCAGTATCAGTCCAAGCCGTGTTCTTCGGAGGAGCAGATCGTCCAGATGTCGCACATCCTCGGCCTTGCAGGCCCATAGCACCTCAGCCCAAAGTAAATCCCAGGGATGGTCGGACATCACCGGCTCCAGAGAGCCCGATTCGATCAGTTGCTGCAGGTCGGGACCGTAAAATCCCTGCAGTCTCTGCCAGGTCTGATGCCCGACTTGTGCAGGCCGGCCCAGTTTCGGCGCGGGCTGAAATACCGGTTGGCTATTCGGTCGCATAATGCTGTCTGCCGTTTCTCCAAGACCCCGTTTCAGCGCTTCCCGTGCAATCACACGGAACGTCGTGAGTTTGCCGCCGGCAATGCTGATGAGTCCCCGATCTTCCCGAAGTGCGTGTTCTCGGTTTTCCCGGGATGGCGATTTGCCGGTGCCATCCGTGACCACGGGGCGAACGCCGGCCCAGGTGGAAAGAATGTCGGACCGGCAGATGTCGCTGGCCGGGAACAGGCGAGCCGCAATCTCAAGCAGGTAGTCGGTTTCTGCCTCTGCAATGACGGGCTCCTGATCCAGGTTGCTTTCATGGTCCAGATCGGTGGTGCCGAGAACGGTTGTGCCTTGCCAGGGAAACGCAAACACCGGGCGTCGGTCCTGCGGATGCAACACCGAGACCGAACAGGATACGGGCAAGCGGGACCAGGGCAGAACCAGATGGCTGCCGCGAAGCGGCCTGATCTTCATGGATCCGCTACCGTTTTCGCGGGTCTGAAGCCGATCGGCCCAGGCTCCGGTTGCATTGATCACCAGGGGGGCGGAAACCTTTATCGGTGTGGCGTCTTCTTCCGGCTGGATGGTAAGGCCGCACACCTCGCCGTTACTGCGTTGTACTTCCTGTGCCCGGGTGTAGTTCAGACAAATGGCACCCTCCCGGCGGGCCTCGGCAATCAGTCGTTGGACCAGTCTGGAATCGTCGGTCACCGCATCCGTGAAGCCGCTGGCACCGGCGAGGTTTTCGCGGGTTAGTCCCGGAACCCACAGCCCGGATTGGGCCGGGCTCAGAAAGTGCCTGCTTGGAGATTGCGAGATAAAGTCGTAAATCCGGAGCAACAACTGGAAAAGGCGAGGCCCGGGAAACTGGCCTTTGAAATGGGGCATGATGAAGCGCAGTGGGTCGATAAGCCCGGGTGCTTCGGCCATCAATCGTTCCCGCTCACGGACGGCATCCCGGGTCAGACCATAGTGTCCGCTACCCAGGTACCGCAGCCCCCCGTGAACCATCTTTGAGGAGCGGCTGGAGGTACCCCAGGAGAAATCTTTCTGTTCAACCAGCAGGGTGCGCAGGCCACTTCCTGCGGCTTCCCTGGCCACGCCGGCTCCGGTGATACCGCCACCAATCACGACAACATCAAAGCCGGTGTTGCCGGTTGCCAGCGCCTCTAGAGCCTCAGCCCGCATCATCATTCATCTTCCTCCACCAGCGTCTTCGGATTGAGGATGGCATCCGGGTCAAAGGTGTGGCACATCGAACGGATTGCCAGCATACCGAGTTGGCCTTTCTCCACCGGCAGGTACGGCGCATGGTCTTTGCCAACACCGTGCTGATGGCTGATGGTGCCCCGGTTGTTCACGATCAGTTCGGAGGTGCTGGTCTTGAGTCTTTGCCAGCGAGCGAGGGTGTCTTCGTAACTGTCGCTTACCCGGAACACGTACGTGGTATAGATGCTGCAGCCCTGACTGTAGAAATGGGACAGGTGGGTAAATACGTGGGTGCTTTCCGCTTTGTCTTTCAGACCTTCCCGAAGGCTGGTTTCGATAAGTCCCAACAGGCTATCGACATTGTCCCAGTCGGTTGCGGTTTCCAGGGTGTCGACGGCATAGCCCATGTGCCATAGCGCTTCCCGTAGGTAGGGCATGGAAAACCGTTTGGCCGCCCACTTATCACCCAGCCGGGTGCCGGTGTAGACCCCTCCATGAGCTTTGCAGATACCTCGGGCCTCGTGCAGGGCATTCCGGCACTGGCGGCGACTTCCGGTCACACCAAACGTCATCATGCACTTGCCGGCTCCAGCCCCCCGGAGCGATAGGACACGTTCCAGCATGCCGATCAGCCGCGGATGACCTGCCAGTGCGAGTTGAGTTTCCGTTTCGACGGCATTACTCAGCCGCAGCATGGAAAGCTGGGTTCGATTCTGGACAAGCTTCCGGCTCGCGGTACGGGCAGTCTCCCAGTCCGGAAAGAACACAACGTGGAAGCTCTCGTGTTCTGGAAGCCGGGTTACCCGCACTTTTACCTCGGTAATGAGACCGAGGCGACCTTCGGAGCCCAATACCATTTCCCGGATATCCGGGCCGGCGCTGGAGGCCGGGAAGGTGGGCAGGGTGAGGGTACCTTTGAGGGTTTCTACGCGGCCGCCGGCAAACAGCTGCTCAATACGGCCATACCTCAGGGATTGCTGGCCGCTGGAGCGAGAGGCCACCCAGCCGCCAATGGTAGACAGCTCGAAGGATTGCGGGAAATGGCCAAGTGTATAGCCATGGGCTCGAAGCTGGGATTCCACCAGCGGGCCGGGTGTGCCTGCGCCGAAGGTAGCGATCTGACTGATGGGATCCAGGTCCATCAGCCGGTTCATTCGACTCATATCGACAGTCAGCACGGGCTTGCCATTATCGAGCGGGTTGATATGCCCGGCCACACTGGTGCCGCCTCCGTAGGGAATCAGATTGATTTGCTGGTCAGCGGCCCAGGCCAGCAGTTTCCGGACATCCTGGCTCGAAGACGGGTAGGCGACGCCGTCCGGGAATACCCCGAAATCACCACTGCGCATGGCAAGCCAGTCAGCAAGGCTTTGGCCACGGGCATGCCGTACCCGGTCCTCCGGGCTGGTGTCGATCAGAGCGTCCAGTTCTGGACCGGGGGACAGACGGGTTTCCGGCACCCTGGCGCAAACCGACTCGAGGGTTGCATCCGTCAGCGGACGGCCGCGGCCGATCCTGCCGGCCAGAAAGTCGTGGCCCTGTTCCGGCATTGCCAGATTGAACGTCTCATCGCCCCAGCCATTCCAGCGTCGCATCTGTGTTCTTCTCCCGGATTAAAAAATGAATGTCAGGGCATTCTATAGACGTTGCGTCCTGCGCCGGTGTCGGTTGGCGCCAGGGGCGCTGTCATTTGCCGCCAGAGGTTCTATCGTCAGGGCATTTCACGGGCGGAATGATTCGGTGAGTCGGCTGTTGAGGTCCTGCCATCGGGAGAGCTTGCCCGGTTCTCCGATTCGCTCGCCCTCGCCGCCGGACTTGTTGAGCCAGAGGCCTTCGCCATTAAAACTGTAAACGGGTTCCAAATCATTGCGTTGGGAGGCAGGCTTTATTTCGTTTATCAAGTTATCGAGAATCAGGGGGTCGGCGTCCGGTTTCGGATACCATGCCAGTACCATGTGTGCCTGGTTCAGCTCAAGCGCCTTGACGTAGACAATGCGCATTTGCTCATCCGGCACCCCCATGGACTTGAGGGTCAGGTACTTGGCAATGGAAAAGTCTTCGCAGTCGCCTGCATTGGTGGTGAGCAGCTCCACCGGTGTGGCCCAGTAGTCCTCCTCGCCCCAGTGGCGAATGTCACTGACGAAGTTGGCCCGGTTAAAGAACGAATTAACCAGCCGGAGCTGGCGATTGACCGGAGCTTTGCTTGCCAGCGCCTGCAGGCGTTGCCAGTTCTCGAGCCGCTGGTGGGCCTCGGGACCGAACTCGTCGAGGACATAGTCCATCAGCTGTGAGCTGAGCTCAAACGCGCCCACGGCAAATGCCAGCAACAGAACAGGCAAAAGGCGGGAGCGACGGCGGATATGGATAGCGGCCGTCTCCACAGAGGGCCTCAGTTATTGTTCCGGAGGCGTTCCCTGAGCTGTTCAAGGCGCCGGCGGATTTCCTCGCGGCGTTGATCATCGCTCGTGGCGGTGGCTGGCGCTCTGGAGGTTGTGGTGGAAGCTGCAGGCTGGATTGCGTTGACTGGTTCGGCCTCGCGGTCTGCGGTGAATGACATCCCTTCGCGATCCTCTGATTCCGGAAAATACAGGTTCTCAAGCTTGCCAGCCCGTTCAATGATGACGCGGTTTGGGTGCACTGACCGAAGCTTCGCATTGCCGGGCAGTTCATCGCCCACCAGGTAGGCTTCGGTTTTGCTTTTGTCGTCTTCGATCAGGGCACTGCCGGGAAAATCGCCATCGGCCGCCAGAACACCACGCAGGAATAGCCGAAGGTTGGTTTCCGGCAGGTTTTCGGTATCTATCTCGGTCGATGCGCTGTCTCCGGTTGCGGTCCCGAACAGGGTTAGGGACGAGAGGTCAACACTGGGCGGCTCGCGGGCCGGATCGGTCTCGGAGACGAGCGGCTGCACATTACCGTAACTACCTTGCCCGCTTTCCATTTGCCAGAAGCGGTAGCCCTGCCACGCCGTCAGAGCCACCATGGTGACCCCTGCCAGAAGCGTGAAAATCAGGGGAAGCCGTTCGTTGTTTAGGAGCATCGATCATCCTGAATGCAAGTTTGTGGGCCGCGAAAAAGCTCACAGGTTATCAGACTGCAACGTTTTATTGGCAGTATAGTGTATAGAGTTATTCAGCGGGTCCATATCCTGTGGTAGCCTTTCTGAATTAGTTGAATCGAAAAGGGTTTCACGAACGAGGACGACCTTGACCACAGACACTGAACTTCAGCCGCAGGATGCTCCGCTGGGCCGTCTTCCCTTTACCTTTGCCAAGCGCAATGGAGTGATCCTGACCCGTTCTGATGCTGGCGACCCGGTCATTCTGGTTCGCCCCGGTGCGTCCCATTCCGCGCTGGCGGAAGCCAACCGCATCAGTGGCGGCCGTGCCCGTTTTGCAACCATCGATCCGGACCGGTTCGACCAGGCCCTGAACTCTGCCTACCAGAATGATTCCGCCGAAGCCATGCAGATGGTGGAAGGCATTGGCGACGACATGGATCTGGCCTCACTGGCTGATTCCGTGCCGGAAACCGAGGATCTGCTTGAGCAGGAAGACGATGCGCCGATCATCCGCTTGATCAATGCGATTCTGACGGAGGCGGTGAAAACCAGCGCCTCGGACGTACACATTGAAACCTACGAAAAGCGGCTTGTGGTTCGTTTCCGGGTTGACGGTGTTTTGCGGGAAGTGGTTGAGCCCAAGCGGGCACTGGCGCCGCTGCTCGTGTCCCGTATCAAGGTTATGGCAAAGCTGGATATCGCGGAGAAGAGAGTGCCCCAGGATGGCCGTATTGCGTTGCGAGTGGCCGGGCGTGAGGTGGATATCCGGGTTTCCACCATGCCATCTTCCAGCGGTGAACGGGTTGTCTTGCGTCTCCTGGACAAGCAGGCAGGGGCGATCCGTCTGGAATCCCTCGGCATGGCCGGCCGTGACCTGAAAGTGCTCCGAAAGCTCATCCATCGGCCCTACGGAATCCTGTTGGCAACCGGGCCGACCGGTTCCGGTAAATCCACGACGCTCTACGCCGCCTTGCAGGAAATCAACGACCGCAGCCGTAACATCCTCACGGTCGAGGACCCGATCGAGTACAACCTGCCCGGTATTGGTCAGACTCAGGTCAACACCAAAGTGGACATGACGTTTGCCCGTGGCCTGCGGGCCATTCTCCGGCAGGACCCCGATGTGGTGATGATCGGGGAGATCCGGGACCTGGAAACTGCCGAAATCGCAGTTCAGGCCAGTCTGACAGGCCACCTGGTACTTTCCACATTGCACACGAACACGGCTGTGGGTGCCATTACCCGTCTGATGGACATGGGTATAGAGCCATTCCTCATATCTTCAAGTCTGGTGGGGATCGTCGCCCAGCGCCTGGTGCGTGTACTCTGCAAGGAATGCCGGGAGCCTTACACGCCCACCGAGGAGCACTGCGAATTCCTGCAACAGGATCCGGTTAATCCGCCGACAATTTATCGGGCTAAAGGGTGCTCCCATTGCAACCAGCTTGGGTATCGTGGCCGTATCGGTATCTATGAAGTGGTGGAGATCTCCGAGGAAATCAGTTCTCTGATCCACAAGCGCGCCGGGGAACTGGACCTTGAACGGGTCGCCCGCCAGCACGGCCCCAGCATTCATGCCGATGGAGTACAGAAGATTCTGGACGGTGTCACCACGGTGGAAGAAGTGCTTCGCGTCACTCACCGGGGGCGGTAAACCATGCCCGCATACGAATACAAGGCACTTGATGCCCGGGGCAAACAGAAGCACGGTGTGGTTGAAGCCGATGCGCCGAGGGCGGTTCGCCAGCAACTCCGGGACAAGGGGCTGACCCCTCTGGCCGTGGAGCCGGCCGTCGAAAAGCAGGCCCATAGCAATCCCCTGAGTAGCCGCGGTTCTCTTGCGGCGGCGGACCTGGCCTTGGTGACCCGCCAGCTGGCAACACTGATCCAGTCAGGCATTCCCATTGAGCAGGCTCTGTCGGCGGCATCGCAGCAATCGCCCAAGCCGCGGATACGCAGCATGCTGATTGCGATCCGCGCCAAGGTTATGGAAGGCTACACACTGGCGGACAGTCTCGGCGAGTTTCCCAAAGCCTTTCCCAGGCTCTATCGGTCCACCGTTGCTGCGGGTGAGCATGCCGGCCACCTGGACTTGGTGCTGAACCGGTTGGCCGATTACACCGAGAGCCGCCAGGAAGCTCGCCAGAAAATTCAGCTGGCGGCGATTTACCCCATCATTCTGAGCATTGTTGCCATCGCCATCGTGGTTTTCCTGTTGACCTACGTGGTGCCGGATATCATTGATGTATTCCTCAGACAGGGGCAGGAATTGCCGACGCTTACCAGGGCCATGCTGGCGGTGTCGGAATTTCTGGCGGATTACGGTGTCTACCTCTTTGTAGTGCTGGTGGGCGCGTTGATGGTATTCCGGTATTTCCTGACCAAACCCGGGTTCAGGATGCGGTTTCATAAGCGTTTGCTGCATTTACCGCTTTTTGCCGGGATGGTTCGCGGTGTGAACACCGCCCGCTATGCCAGCACCCTGAGCATTCTTACGACCAGTGGCGTGCCTCTGGTGGATGCCATGCGTATTGCCGGTGAGGTACTCTCGAACGATTTCCTGCGTCAGGAACTCCGGGACGCCGCCCGAAAGGTCAGCGAGGGGGGCTCACTGCATCGGGCGCTGGACCAGACCGGGTACTTTCCGCCCATGATGCTGCACATGATTGCCAGCGGGGAGGCCAGTGGTGAGCTCGACAGTATGCTCGAGCGCACGGCGCGCATGCAGGAAAACACCCTGCAATCGAAAATCGCTGCCATTGTGGGTTTGTTTGAACCGATGATGCTGTTGGTAATGGGTGTGGTCGTGCTGATTATTGTTCTGGCCATTATGCTGCCGATACTGAACATGAGTAATCTCGTGGGTTAAACCCGCGCCGGGTTGTCGGGAGACCGGCCCGAATTGAATGGAATACAAGCCAATGACGAGTGAAACAATGACGATCAAGAACCTGAATACAGCGAAGCACAGCCGGGGCTTTACCCTGATCGAGATCATGGTGGTTATGGTCATTCTTGGCCTGCTGGTGGCCATTGTTGCCCCGAATATCATGGGACGAAGCGATCAGGCGAAAGTGACGGTGGCGGAAACCCAACTGAACAATATCGCTAACGCACTGGATCTTTACCGCCTCGATAACAGTCATTACCC
>AZIH01006193.1_pt1 | contig 12519 bp, 10 predicted proteins | sample 359041 | NCBI WGS metagenome assembly AZIH01 (sample SAMN02429716, study PRJNA222664) | marine sediment metagenome | biome: Sediment sample; isolation source: enrichment culture of sample MGS-ANC(UA) from oil contaminated site at the... | place: Italy: Ancona | collected 2012-02-14 | depth 6 m m
GCTTCTGCTTCTGCTTCTGCTTCTGCGGCGAGTTTGAAATCAATCAAACGGTGGGTGTAGTCAAAGGTCGGTCCCAACACCTGCCCGCCGGGGGCGTCCTTATAAGTCGCTGAAATCCGCCGATCACAGGCCATTTTGCCAGTCTCGACCGGATGGGAGTGTCCGATGCGTGGCAATGTGGTGCGATAGGCGCGGATCAGGAAAATCGCCTCGATCAAATCGCCGCGCGCTTGTTTGATTGCCAATGCCGCAAGATCGGGATCATAAAGCGAGCCTTCGGCCATGACACGGTTCACTGCGAGGGACAATTGTTCGCGGATTTGCGGCAGCGACAGTTCCGCCACGCCCAAGTCACCGCGCCGCTCTTCATCAAGCCATGCATGGGCGTTATCAATCGCCTTCTCGCCGCCTTTGACTGCAACATACATCTACAGATCCTCCACGCGAGTGCTGCGCGGCAGTGCGGTGATGTGGTGCCCCGCCGAGAAATAGAAATCCACCCCCAAGGGAAAGGCCACGTCGCGCCGTGCGTCGATGCCGCTGGGCAAGCGCATTTCGGCGCTGATCTCGATGCCCGGTCCGGTCAAATGGTGTGTGGGGGGGGCATGCGCCTCGACCTCGACAATCAACGTGGCAGAGCGGTCGGGGTATTCGGCGGTGCCATGGGCAAATTGCCCGAGCGGCATCAAATCTTCCCAGTGGCCCAAGGCGAACATCGCCTCATGAGCCCGCGCGCCAGTGACAATCGGCGCGCCGGTGTGAAACGCGACCCACTGGCGCACGGCGGGGCTATCATGACCTGCGCCCAAATAGATCGGCGTTTCCGCATCCACCAACGTCAAAACCAACGTCGCCGCCGCAACAGACATCGGCGCGGGGCCAGTTGCGCCCTCTATCGTTTCGATCCGCCCTGGCCGCGCCAAGGCCGAAAGGGCCGCGCGAAATCCGGCGGCGGCCTGTTGAGGCGCCTGTGCGAATCCGCCTTCCAATGCGTGATCCAACATCAATCTTCTCCTCGTGCCAATGTGAAAAAATCAACTTTCGTTCTGGCGGCTTTTGCGGCGCGGGCGGCTTTTTCCGCCTGTTTGCCGACCTCCAGTGGCGTCAGGACGGCGGCGCGCACGGCATCGGCGCGGGCGGTTTGCATCAGGGCATCCACCATCGCGGCCTGTTCAGCGTGGCGCTTGCTGCGACCCTGCACATATCCATGGCCGGTCTCGCCGGTATTCAATCGCAAAGCACAGCGGGTCACGGTCATTTCACCCAAATTAAAGGCCGCGCCGGTGCCCCCCATCCGGCCCCGCACCATCACGCCGCCAATCTCCGGCGCGCGCAGCCATGTGAAGGCCGGCAACACTGTTTCTTCGGCATATGCCTCGACCTTTGCGGCCAGATCCACGGCGGAGGATTTGGCCAAAAGCCCCATCCATGCTTGGCGCGCGGCGTGGGGCGAGGATTGGCGAGGGTCGTCCGGCGCTTTGGCCGACTGGCCACTTTGCTGGCGGGCGTGATCCGCAGATCCGGGGGTGTGCGCAATGCTCATCTAGACACCTTGCTGGTTTGTCCAAGTTAATATACAACTAGACAAATATTAGCGGCCGCCGGTGAAAGCGGCAACAACAATACTATGAAGATTTGGTGACACATGACCCGAACCGCGATCTGGACCTCTATCGCCGCCACCCTTGAAAGCGAAATTGCAGCCGAGCTTTATACAGCGGGAGACAAGCTGCCGACCGAGGCTGCTTTGGCCGCGCGCTTCGGGGTCAATCGCCATACGGTGCGGCGGGCCTTGGGCGATCTTGCGGATCGCGGATTGCTTCGGTCGCGGCGCGGCGCGGGGGTGTTTGTCGAAGCGCCGCCAACAGACTATCCCATCGGGCGGCGCGTGCGGTTTCACCAAAACATCGCCGCTTCGGGACGGCTTCCCGCCAAAGAGCGCCTGCGGATCGAAACCCGCGCCAGCAGCACACTTGAAGCAGAGGCCTTGGAATTGGCTGCGGGGGAACGGGTCGTGGTTTATGAGGGTTTATCGATGTCCGGAAACGCGCCCTTGGCACATTTCATATCGGTTTTCCCCTTGGGGCGCTTGCCTGATATCGCCGAGACATTCGCGACCATCACATCGGTCACCGAAGCCCTGCGCCAAAACGGAGTGGCGGATTTCACTCGGCGCGAAACACGTTTGACCGCAGAAATCGCAAGCCCCACGCAGGCCCTACACCTGCGACTGCGCGACGGGGATGCGTTGCTGAAATCCGTGGCGATCAACGTCGACGCGCACGGCGTACCTGTCGAACATGGCACCACATGGTTTGCAGGCGAGCGGGTGACATTGACCATCACACCCGAATGATCCCCGTGGGGACACATTCTTTATGCAGGCTTTATGCGGGACATTCAGCGGTCTCGTATCTGTCCAAAAATGCCTCGATCGGCGCGGACCGGAAATCATCCAACCGCTCGCGCAGGACCGCATGCGGCCAATCCCACCACGCCAATGCCATCAACCGATCTACGATCTGCGGGGGAAACCGCGCCCGCAGCGGCGTCGCCGGAACACCCGCAACAATATGATAGGGCGGCACATCTTTGGTCACCACCGCCCCCGATGCGATCACCGCGCCATGGCCAATGGTCACGTCGGGGCGGATCACTGCGCCGTGGCCGATCCATGTGTCATGGCCGATGCACACGGTGCGGGCATGGCGGCGATCAAAAAACTCCGCGTCCGCCCCGGCCCCGTCCCAATAGTCGCCGGACCTATAGAGAAAATGGTGCATAGAGGCCTGCGCCATCGGATGATCGGTCGGGCCGATGCGGGTGAAGCTGGCGATATTGGCGAATTTTCCGATCTCGGCATTGGCAATATCGGCATAGCGATCGCAATAGGAATAATCGCCCATTTGCACCCGCGATATGCGGCTGCCTTTGCCGATTTCGACGTAGCGGCCAAAGGTGGCGTTGCCAATCTCGCAATCGGGATGGACAAAGGGCGTATCTGCATCAAGCCGCGTCATGGGACCGCTCGTCTTTGCCCTTGATCAACCGTGCGCGCAATTTGCCCGACAGCCAATCCATCATCATCACCATCAGAACGATCAAGATGATATAATAGCTGACCTCTTCCCAATCCTTTTGGGTCAGCATGGCTTGGGTCAGCAACAAACCAATACCACCACCGGTGATTGCGCCGATGATCGTGGCCGACCGGGTGTTGGATTCCAGAAAATACAGCACTTGGCTCAACAACACCGGCGTCACCTGCGGGATCACGCCAAAGCGGTAGCGTTGCAAGGGTTTGGCACCGGTCGATCGAATGCCCTCGATCTGTTTGCGATCGGTGTTTTCCAAAGCTTCGGAAAACATTTTGCCGAAACTGCCGGTGTCGGTGATCAGGATCGCCAAAGCACCGGTCAAAGGCCCCGGCCCGAAGGCGCGGGCCAAAACGATGGTCCAGATCAAAGCATCCACACCGCGGAAAAAATCAAACACCCGCCGCGCCGCAAATCGCACTATCCGCAAGGGCGCAAAGTTTTTCGCCGCCAAGAAGGCCAGCGGCAGCGCAACAATCGCCGCCCCGAACGTGCCCAGCGCCGCCATCAAAATCGTCTCGAACAACGCCCCCGCGACCATATCGTGATGCCACATAGGGTTGTGGAAAAAATCGTTCCAGATCGCACCCGCTTCGCCCGATGTCGCGCGGCGCAGCAATTCGCCCAAAGGCATGCCGTGATAGGGGCTTTGCAAGGTGAAGAAGAACAATTCCCACCCGGCCTGATATTTGAACACCTCGGCTTTGGTGCGGGTGACGTTGAGGCGGCCCGCATCGGTGGTCATCGCCACGCGCGATTTCGACACGCTGGCCCATGCAGGGACGGTGTCATTCGGGAATGTCACATCGACGCCGTTCGCGCGGCTGGCTGTAATGGAGATCACGCCGTAATCGGGAATGGTCCATGTGGTGACATCGCCCAAAGAGACAAGATTGCCGCGCCCCAGATCGACGAGCGTCGGCGCACCATCGGTGCCCAATGTGACCCACTCGGGGGCGGTGCCTTCGGAGTATTCGCCTTTGCGTTCGCCCTCAATGGCGACGGAAATGCCGCCATCGCGGGTGCTGCGGGTGACGTGGGTTTTATAGCTATAACTGTCCGCCACCAAGGTGCGGGCGTTGTCGAGACTGGCCCGCTCGCTTAGGCCCGCGATATCAAACGCAAAGAAGATATAGATGAAATAGGCCACGATTGCCGCAGGCAGGGCAAAGCCGATCATCCGTTTGCGGGAGATAACCCGCGCGGCCTGACCGTGCAGCATGTCGATATTGGTCGCGGCGGTGCTCATAGCGTGGCCTCCAGTTTGCGGTTGCCATGGGTGAGCCGGTCACGCAGCGCCGAGGAGGCTTGATCGACGATCACGATGGTGACGAAGAGCAAGACAAAGATTGCGCCGGCTTCGTCATATTTGCCGGTGCCCCAAGACATGGCGTTTTTCAATTCATACCCGATGCCCCCTGCCCCGACGAACCCGAGGATCGCAGAAGCACGGATGTTGATCTCGAACCGCAAGAGCGCATAGCTGAGGTAATTGGGCGCGACCTGCGGGACGACGCCCAGCGCCATGCGTTGCACCCATGTGGCGCCGGTGGATTGCAACCCCTCGACAGGGCCAAGCGCGGCGTTTTCATTGACTTCGGAAAACAGTTTGCCCAGCGCACCTGAGGTGTGAAACGCAATAGCGACCATCGCGGGCACCGGCCCGCCACCCAGCACAAAGATCAGGATCAGCGCGATAACGATCTCGGGGATGGCGCGCATGATATCCATGATCCGCCGCACAACAGGAATCGCACGCGGCCAAAGCGCCAAGCCCCGCGTCGCCAAAAGCGACAGGACGATGCCGATGATCGCACCCAAAAGCGTCGCGGCCCCTGCGATGTTCAACGTCTCGCTCAACGCCGGAAGAAAATGCATGAAATGGGCCGGAAATTCGGCCAGCTTTTGTGACGCCTCGCCGATGACTTCGGCCGGAAAATCCAGCAACCGGTGCAAACCGCTCCAAAATCCGCCTGCATTGCGGTCATCGGCGGTGTGGAACCCCGCGACCATGATCGCGATGAACAACACAAGAATAATGGTGTCATAGCTGCGTTTGCGCCGTGTCAGCGCGAGATACTCAGCGCGGATATCATCCACGTTGCGGGTTGGATCGGTCATGTCGGGATCAGCCTATACATCAGCCAGTAAAACGACGGGCCCCGCACAATGCGAGGCCCGCTTGGGGAGGAAAGCCGGTTTAGTTGGACTTCAACTTGCGCGCTTCGATGATCACTTCGTAGGCCTCATGGGTGATCGGCATGAAGCCTTTGGCATCCCCTTGCAAAACCCCATAGGCACAATCGGCATCCATGGATTTGAGCGACGCCATCAAGGCGGTCATTTTCAATTTCACGTCCTCGGGCAGCGCCTTGCGCAAGACGATAGGGCCTTCGGGGATCGGTTTGGATTTCCAGATCTCGACCAATTCGTTCATATCGATCAAACCGGCATCCACCGCTTTGCGCAGCGCGCCGGAACTGTAACCATCTTCCCAATCGCCAAGACCATCGGCCCATGTCACGCCCGCATCGAAATCGCCATTGTTGACGCCCACGATGGTTTGCTCATGGCCGCCCGAGAATTTGACCTCACCGAAATAGTCACCCGAAGTCATCGAAGCGCCGGTGGCTTGCGGGATCTCGATCGAAGGGATCAGGAAACCCGATGTGGAGTTGGGGTCGCCAAAGCCAAAGGTCTTACCCTGCATGTCATCAAGCGAGGTGATGCCGCTGTCTTTGCGGGCAAACCCGACCGAATAATAACCATAGCCCCCATCATTGTTAACCTTGACGAGAACGGGATCAACCGCTTCAGGGTCCGACAAGAAAACCTTGGCATAACCCGATGCGCCCAACCATGCCATATCGATGGTTCCGCCAAGCAGCCCCTGGATCACACCGTTGTAATCGGCGGGCGCGAAGATTTTGGTTTCAACGCCAAGCAGGTCAGCGGTTTTCTCGCGCAGGCATTCGTTGCTGTTCAAGCGATCTTGAGCGTTTTCGCCACCAAGGATCCCGATACGGAATTCATTGATCTCTTGCGCAAAGGCGGGGGTGGTCAGGGCGGTGGTTGCCAATACGGCAGCAATCAGCTTTTTCATGGTCGGTCTCTCCGGTTGGTGTGAAACCCGGAGCATTTCCTGCGCCCCGAGTGCTGAATTGAAAGGGCGTTAAGCGGGGATCGGTGCCCTGTCCGGGCGTTCCAATGCGTCGATGCTGGTGCTGGTTGCGGCTTCGGAAAATCCGGCGTCAGCACCATATATGTCACGCGCCGCACCGGTGGTCAGCTGTTCGGGGCTGCCGTCAAACACGACGCGGCCCGCGCGCATCCCGATCACACGGTCGCAATACCGGCGCGCTGTGTCGAGCGTATGCAGGTTTGCAATCACGGTGCGCCCGTCTTCGTCGTGGATACGGCGCAGCGCTTCCATCACGACCTGGGCATTCATCGGATCAAGCGAGGCAATCGGTTCATCCGCGAGGATAATCTTGGGATCCTGCATCAACCCGCGAGCAATGGCGACACGTTGCTGTTGTCCACCGGACAAAGCTTCGGCCCGTTTCGATGCATGCCCCGCGATGCCAAGCCGGTCGAGAATATCAATCGCGCGGTGAATGTCCGATTGCGGATATAGATTGAATAGGGAGGCGACCGTCGAGCGGCGATTGAGGGTGCCGTGCAAGACGTTCGACACCACATCCATGCGCGGCACGAGGTTGAACTGCTGAAAGATCATCGCGCATTCAGATTGCCATTTACGCATCCCGGCCCCGCGCAGAGCAAGAACATCCTGCCCCTCGAACCGCACCGCACCGCTGGTGGCAGGGGTCAGGCGGTTCATCATCCGCAACAGGGTGGATTTACCCGCCCCCGACGCGCCAATGATGCCGATCATCATCGGGCGATCAATGTGAAAGCTCACGTTGTCCACGGCCATATTCGCGCCGAAGCACTTTGTCAGGCTCTTCAATTCGAGCATCATGTCCCCCTTGGTGTTGCGGGGGACATAACGGCAGATCTATCAACGGGATGTGACGGAACTGCAAAACTTTTGTGACGCTGTAGCCGGATACAGAGAAAGCGGCATTAGAGGCGCCGCATAGACACCCGCCAGTTCAATCGCCCAACTGTCACAGGGCGGACTTCCAAACGCCGGGCTGTCACACGGTGGGCTGCCAAACGCAGGACCGGCCGATTTTTTCGCCTGAAAATTCACCCCGTGGGTGGACCGATGACCCTGCGATTTCGGACGCGCAAAGAGAATGGCACCAGCGATCCGGCGCCGGGATCACGCCACCACCACAAAGCGACCTCAGGAGGACTGCGCGGGGTCACGCCCGACCGAGCGCAACAAGACCGCAGCCACAAGGTCACCCGTGACGTTGACCGCCGTCCGGCACATGTCCAGCAAGCGGTCCACGCCGAAAATGATCACCATACCCTCGGCAGGGATGCCCATGTTTGTGGCGACGCTGACCAGAATGGCGATGCTGACCCCCGGTGTGCCGGGCGCGCCGATACTGGAGGCCACAAGCGTCCCAACCACCACAGCGATCTGGACCGTGGTCAATTCCACACCCGAAAGCTGCGCGAGGAACAAAATGGCCACCGCCTGATAGAGGGCGGTGCCGGCCATGTTCATTGTTGCCCCCAGCGGCACAACCAGATTGGCAATATTTTCAGGCACACCAAGCTCGCGCGCCGATTGGATCGTCACCGGCATCACGGCCGACGAGCTTGATGTCGAAAACGCCAATAGCAGATTGCTGCCTGCCGCTTTCATCAACCGCAGCGGCGTGATCCGCGCAAAAACGAGCGCGATCAGAAGGTAGAGGACCAACAGGATCACAAGCCCAAGCAAAACAGTCCCGACATATCCTGAAATGCCGATCATGGTTTCAAATCCCATACGCATCACCAGCTGCGCCATCAAACCGAACACCGCGAAAGGCGCCAGAAACATGGCCCATTTCACAATATTCATCGAGATCGACAACAGCGCCTCCATCAAGGACAGAAAAGGCCGCGCGCGTTCGGGCTGAACCTGTGTGACCGAAATGCCAACCAACAAGGCCAAAACAACAACCGCCAGCATGTCGCCTTGGACGATTGAAGCGGTGGGGTTTGTGGGCAAAATCTCGACGATCATATCGGGCACCGATGCCTGATCGCCCGGCACGGGCAAATCGGCTGTATCACCGATCTGCGACGGCACGCTTGGCGCAGAGGGTGCTTGCGAAAATCCGGCAAGCCCCACGCCGGGCTGCAACCATTGGGCAAGCGCCGCACCGATCACCGAGGCCACTGTCGTGGTTGCAAGAATGAACGCCGCAAGCCGCAAACCGACCGACCGCAATTCCTCGCCGGATCCAGCCCCGGAAAGCCCTTCGACAATCGAAGAAAAAATCAACGGCACCAGAACCATCGCGATCAAGGCCAGAAATATCCGCCCCGGCAATGCCAACCAATGCCCGACCATCTCGGCGGTGTCCGGAGGGACAAAGCCCGCAGGCTCGCTCAGCAACAAGCCGAGACCAAATCCAAGAACCATGCCAAGAATAACCTGCGCCCATAGCCGGGAAGTCATCCAAACCCGCAATTTGAAACGCTGTTGTGAAATACGCATCGTGCTATCTTGTGTATTGCTTGCCATGGCGGGGCCTTCTCATGATCAAGTGTTGGAGCGGCACCAACATCTTCTTTGCGCCTGCGGTCACAGCACAGGCCGCACTCTGTTTTGCGCGCCCCGTGCCGTCCATCGGGTGCCGCCATCCCCTGCCGCCCACCCGGTGCCTTGAGGGGGCTGGCGCGCCATTCGTTTGCGCCGGATGCTCTATGGCTGGCAAGCAATAGCGCCAGTAGGGCGGCGCAGGGACAGCACGAGCTGATACACGTGAAGTGGATGGAACTTCAAGGCGGTGTTAGCGCCTCGTCAATGGCAGCATGCGGGCCGCCCAATGTTTGTTGAGCCGCGATGCGGCCTCTACCCGACCGCGAGGGACGCCAGAGCAGTCATCGGGCCACGCGCCGCATTATTCCGATTGCTTAGAGGGCTGTTGTTCATCTGCAATGAGGGCCTCGGGATCTATGTTGCGCTCCTTTGCGCTTGCCCGAATGGCTTGCTGTATCGCGGGTCTGCGGGCAAGCAGCCGCCGGAACCGTTCGGCATCGAGCACCAACAACGTGGAGGGCGCAATCGCCCGCACCTGTGCACGGACAGCTTTTTTCGTCAAAATCGCCATTTGGCCGAACATCTCGCCGCCGCCACGCCGCCATGTTTGGCCGGCACTTTCCAACTCGACCGCGCCGGATGCAATGAAATACACGCTTTGCGCGGGATCGTCTTTACCAACGATCAGCTCGCCGGAATTGACATAGACCGTCTTGAGCGCACGCCCCAGCTGCTTGAGCGCGGCATCGTCCATCCCGACGAACAATGGAAAGCGCTGGATCAACTCCAACCGCTGAATGGCAATGTCGAGCGACGGGCGTTTCTCGCTTGCGGCGCGCTGCATGTTGAGCCTTTGCATGATAGACGTGTACACCTCTGCTCCGATCAACCCGTCTTCGCGCATATTGGTGTATTCACGTTCCTCGAGACGCAGCGCAGTACGCCGGATGAAGCGGCGTTCAAGCTTTTCTGCATAGCCGGGGTATTGCAAACGCAACCCTTCCAGTGCCGTCTCCACCGCCTCTACCCGGCGCGCCAACAAATCGTGCAGCAGATCCGCCACCCGCCGCCCGTGAAGACGCCGGATGCGTCTGTCGATAAAGGCATCTAGATCACGTAGGATCAGCCTTTGCGAAAGCAACAATTCGAACCGGTCGGCGGTCATTCGCGCCAGCGGGGCGGACAAATGCAACCGGCGCTGCAACGCCACGCCAATCTTGAACCCCTGACCATAGGCCACGCTTTGCCGTGCCGCCCGTTGATATCCGTTCCGTCCGCCGGACCTCGCCCCTTCGATCAAACGATCTGCATCCGACAGAACCTGTTCTGCCATGCGCTGTGAAATTGTCCGCTCTCGCATCCTGTCGAGCACGGTATCGCGTTCGTGCCCCGCCAAAGCGATCAAGCCCAAGGTGATCCGATCCCGGTCCAAAATATCGCCACCATCTTCTGTCGCCTGAACAGCACTGTCCAAACGTTCGGCAAAATGCTTCGCCTCGGATCGAACAATTTCCCGCGTCAGCTCATAGTTCTCGGTGGTCCGCTCAACATCTTCCCGCACGGTTTGCAGCGCCACGGCGACAACCTGCCGCGACAGCGCCTCGTCGATCGGCGACAGCCGGTCGAGCCCGAGCCACCGGATAACCGCCCTCAATGTCGTGCCTTGCACCAATAGGGTAAAGAGCGTGAACCCCGTGGCCAGGATCCCGACCACACGTTTCACCTCAATCGGCACGCGCGTGCTTTCGGTCACCGCCAGAGCAAGCGCAAGGGTCACGGCCCCGCGAAGCCCCCCCCAAAGAATGGCCGTGCGGTAAGGACGCTCAACCACCGGAGAAAGCCGCAGCGCAGTCAGCAAGGGCAGCAATCCAAACAGGATGAGCGCCCGTGCCGTCACCGCCGCTACAATGACCACACCGACCAGAATGACATCCTCGGAACGCACCTCTTCCAACAGCCTTGGGATAAGAAGAGCCGCCAGAATAAAGATTAACGCCCCCGCCCAATGCGCCAACAGGTCCCACACCTCACCAAGGTTCGCCCAGGTTTGCGGCGACAAACGGCGAGGCCCGGAGAGGTTCATTGTCAGCCCTGCCGTGACAACAGCAATCACACCCGAAGCCCCGATGAGTTGTTCGGCCCCGATATAGACAAGATATGGGAGCGCCACGGACACGGAAATCTGCGCCCGTTCATGGTGGACAAAATTTGACATGATCCAGACCGAAGCCCGCGCCGCGAACCACCCGGCAATGGCGCCCCCCGCGATCAGCAACGGAAATTGCCGCAAGGCATCGGTCAAGGTCGGATCGGACACCCCCAACATCACAAACCCCATGAACAGGCCAAAGAGTGCGATCGCGGCAGCATCGTTCAAAAGGCTTTCCCCTTCGATGATACGCGCCAGCCTGCGCGGCGCAGAGATCGACCGGAAAATCGACACCACCGCAGAAGGATCCGTCGTGGACACAATCGCGCCAATCAAAAAGCACGCCGCAAGCGGCAATGTGCTCGCCCAAGCCAGGGAATAGCCCACCCCTAATGTCGCAACGACCACCGCCACGACGGCAAGCACCAAAATAGGAACCCAATCATCAAGCATGCGCCTCAGGTTCATTCCCAACGTTGCCTGAAAAAGCAGCGTTGGCAGGAAGACGTAGAGGAATACATTTGACCGGATCGGCAATCCCAGAATCGCTTCTGCAACCGGATTCAATGCATCTGTCAGGTCGGTGCGCAGAAAGAAAATGGCGCCCGCGCCAATGAGCATTCCCACAAGAGCCAAAATAACGCTGTAGGGAAGCCGTAACCGAGCGGCCAAAGGTTCGGCCGCACCGATAACAAGAAAGAGCGATGCGATAACGGCAGTGATGAGCATAATATTCATGGGTGAAAAGTAGCAGAGATCTGGCGGAGAGAAAGCCAAAGCGACCAGAGAGGTGCCGTTTTGTTTGCCTTTGCCTTCAACTCTTTGTGGCGGGCAAAACCGTATCGTTCCGGCACCGCCCCCCGCACATGCCGGACACGCCGTAAATTATACCCATCGTCAGGCGTGGCACGGCGTCGCCCGCACCCTCAAATATGATTGGCGGGGCTGGCCGGATGGGCCATGCGGCGCGCTTTCTAGGTCTTTCATCTGATCTGTGCGCGTCGATGTTGGGCAACTTCACCTCGGTCCAAGCGGCCACCTATGGCGAGAGACGGCGTTCCGTCTCTCGCGGTGTTGCGGGCAATATGAAAGATCGACAAAGCCATTCTTCCGGGCTTCGGGGCTGCGGTCAGAAGTCGCGCGCCATCAACCAGCGTGATCTGGCGCATTTCAACACTTTGCCTTACGCACATTCGGCAAGATCGCCCAACACACAACTGGATCCAGCATCGCGAAGAAGGCGCGGCTTCGTGACCCTGATTTTGCATGGCGGGTGCAACCAGCCCGGCGTAGGCCCTGTTGGTCGCGTCTCTCGTGCCCAGAACGGTCGCGGTCTCAATCGATGGTCGTCCGCGGACGGAGCGCGTTTTATCTCCGTGTCGGACCGATCCTTGAGGCTTGAATCTGTTCTGCGACCGTCTTATCGGCTCGGCCCCAGCGCGTGCAATCGAACAAGAACCCGCTCCTCCAATCCGGTGCTGCTCTGGACGTATGGGTATCCGTCGGTGTGGAAGGGATAAAATTGCGTCACTGGCGCTGACAAATCGCCAATTAAAAAGGGGGATAATCTGAACCACCTCGGATTGCGACACTTTGCCCCT
>AZIH01010923.1_pt1 | contig 12240 bp, 13 predicted proteins | sample 359041 | NCBI WGS metagenome assembly AZIH01 (sample SAMN02429716, study PRJNA222664) | marine sediment metagenome | biome: Sediment sample; isolation source: enrichment culture of sample MGS-ANC(UA) from oil contaminated site at the... | place: Italy: Ancona | collected 2012-02-14 | depth 6 m m
ACCGAACACCAGATTCTCAAAACCGGTTTCCCTCACCGTCAGCTGGCCTTCACCCAGTAACCGGAGCTGCTGAATCACCAGGGTTCTCGCAAACCTGCTGAGCATCGGCACACTGGCAGGCGAGGTGTTTTCAACCGAAGTATTCAGGTTCTCCATGAGCTTACCCTTCCACGAGTCTTGTCGTTGGTTTCAATGCTGGTCACATCCAGCCCTGAATCATCATGCCCACGGCGATGGGCGATATCGTCTTCGGGGAGCCTGTCCGGGTGGGTATGAAACGGGGCACCTTTGAGCTTCAGCCGGAGGGCATGCCAGTAAATGCCTGCCACCACCTTGAATGCTTCAACCGGAAACTTCCGAAGACTTCTGTGAACATCTTTACGAGCGAGAGGGGTGCGTTGGACTACCAGGGTGGCATCAAAATGCTTGCGGCCCTCCTCGAGAACATTCATGTGGATTCTCAGTTCCGGACCCCGGAAACTGAAGGTCCAGTCATAGTGCTGGTTCATGCTATTGAAAGGGGAAACGTGAAAGCGTTTGCTGAAGCCGAACTGCTCGGTGCGCCAGCCGGCCTTGTTGGGTTCCGCGCCCGTGGTTTCCAGGCAGTAAACATGGCGATCCTGCCAGGGTGTGTTGGTAATCTGGGCGACGATGACTTTGGGCACAGCGCCCTCAACGGGGCGGTCTCCGGCACGGTAACAGAAGTAAAAACTGACCGGATTGAACACGTGGCCGAAATAGCGGGGGTGGGTGATCAGCTCAACCGCGCCATCAGGGCGCCAGCCCGTGGCGTCTGCCACGTGCTGCCTTACGGCCGCGGACAGATCGCCCGCCTCGGGCCGGAAGTAGTCCTTCCGTTTCAGGGAAATCCAGTTGAAGCGTTCCAGAGAAAACAGCGGGCTGATATCGGCGATGTGGCGCCACTCATCGGTGTCCAGGGCAAGCATGCCGGTGCTGTAGCTGAATTCATGTTGTACCGGGTACTTCCGCCGGTGCCGGACCCTACCCTCCAGCCACTGGCTGTTCACGGTCAAAGCTCCACTCCGAATGCCCGGGTTACCCTAAGGGCGCTACGCACGCCGTCTTCATGGAAGCCGTTAAACCAGTAGGCACCGCAGAAATGGGTCCGGTTCCGGTTGCCGATTTCATCGTAACGCTCCTGGGCCGCTACCGCGTCCAGGGTGAACACCGGATGGGCGTATTCGAATCGCTTGATGACTTTGTCCGGCGCAATGTCATGGCTCCGGTTCAAGGTTACGCAGAAGGTTTCCGGGGCATCAAGGAAATTCTGCAGAATGTTCATGTTGTAGGTGACCGACACCGGCTCTGTGCTATGAGTAGGAATGAAGTAATTCCAGGCCGCCCAGGCACGCCGGTTATCCGGCAGCACGCTACTGTCGGTATGGAGCACAACATCGTTATTCTGGAAGCCCATGGCTCCGAGGATATCCCTTTCCTGGTCTGTCGGGTCCGCGAGCATCGCCAGGGCCTGGTCACTGTGACAGCCAAAAATAACCTGATCGAAGCGTTGCTCCTGCCCCTGGACAGAAACAGTTACACCGTTCTCGTCCCGGACCACCTTGTCTACCGGGCTGTTCAGATGGGTAAACTCGCCCAGACGCTCCATCATTTTCGTTACGTACCGGGCTGAGCCGCCGGAAATTACCCGCCAGGTCGGGCGGTCGTCTACCGATAACATGCCGTGATTATTGAAGAATTGCAGGAAGAAGCGAATCGGGAACTGTTCTAGCACAATTTCCGGGGCTGACCAGATCGCTGCGCCCATGGGCACAATGTAATAGTTTCTGAAATACCGTGAGTAGCCATTCCGGTTAAGGTATTGACCCAGAGTTTCCTCATTGCTGATGGTCCCGGCCTGCAGATCGGCGCGGGATTCCTTGTTGAATCGCAGAATCTCCCGCACCATCTTCAGGAACGGCAGGTTGATCAGGTTACGGCGCTGGGCAAACAGGGTGTTCAGACTGGTACCGTTGTACTGCAGGCCGCTGGTGCCGCAGTCAACGCTGAAGCTCATGTCGCTCACTTCAGAAGCCACGCCCAGGCGATCCATCAAGCGGATGAAATTCGGGTAGGTCCAGTCATTGAAAACAATGAATCCGGTATTCACCGGCCAGGTACGTCCACCGGCGTCAACCTGTTCGGTGTTGGTGTGACCGCCGGCGTAATCGCCCGCCTCGAAAATTTGAACCTCGTGCTTCTGGGCCAGAAGCCACGCAGCCGTGAGACCGGAAACGCCGGCCCCAATGACCGCTATTCGCTGACGTTCACTACTCATCCATTGTTATCCTGTTGGGTGTGGCTTTTACGGGCCATGGAGGCCGCCATGCGGTCGATCAGGGGCCGGGGAAGGGCGCTGAGCGCTCTCAGCATCCAGGTAAAACGCTTGGGGAAGGCAATTTCATTGTGGCCACGGGCGAGGCCACTGACGATTCGTTCCGCGGCGTCTTCCGCTGAGACCAGAAACGGCATGGGGAAGTCGTTACGGTCTGTCAGCGGTGTTTTCACGAAGCCTGGAGAAACCACAACCACATCGATACCTTCAGCATCCAGGTCTGCCCTCAGGGAGTGGGCAAAGTACGTAAGAGCTGCCTTGGAAGCGCCATAACCCTCGGCCCGGCCAAATGGAAACCACCAGGCAGACGAGCTGACAATGACCACGGTTGCCGGCTGACCTTTGGCACGACTGCGGCGCAGAGCAGGCAAGGCGATATCCAGGCAGCGGGCAGTTCCGACCACGTTGGTGTGTATGTTTTTTTCGATAACATCACTGCTGTAGTCGGCAATCTCCAGGTACTCGCAGGTGCCGGCATTCAGAATCACCATGTTCAGGTCGCCATTGGCTTCAAGCGCGCCGGCAATCGCCTGGAGATCTTCCTTGCTGGTGGTATCCGCCGCGGCCGGCGTAATCCGCTCCGGAGAGGCAGAGGCAATCGCTTCAAGAGCCTCTTTGCGCCTGCCCGTAATGACCAGACGGTGGCCGCCGCGGGCCAAAGCCCGGGTGACAGACTCGCCAATGCCTGAGCTGGCGCCGGTGATCCAGATATTGGCGGTATCCTGAAGACGCTCACTCATCCTGCCTGATCCTTGATCCAGCGTATAACACCACCAACGACGGGAAGGTTCTCATAGAGCATTTCACCCGCGTCAAAGTAGTCCCGGTGGTAGGACACCATGCCGTCGCGAATCTCGAGGTGGCTCATGCCCTGGACCTGAACCTCCCGGCCCTTACGAATGCGTTTGTGGCGCAGGTGCATCACCCAGGGGATTGCCGCAAACTCACCCTGAACCACTGCATTACCGAATTCGAAATGACATGAAATGACGTTGGCGTAGGCCCCGGCGAAATAGTGAGTCAGCTCGTCCAGCCCGTTTACGGTCCCGAGTGGGTCCTGAAAGCGGATGTCTTCGCTGTAAACCTGGCAGAGCTTGTTCAAATTTCCTTTGTCGAGTTTGTTGAAAAGCGTCCGGAAATTATCAAGGGTTGCCGGAACCGCGGGATTGCGCGTGCCCACTTCGATTACTGAGGCGGTTGTCATTGCTTGTTCCTCCTCGCTCTGTCCAGTTCGCGTGTTTCTTCCTGAATATGCGGTGGAATCGAATTCAGATCCCAGATAATTCCCAGTTTCGACATCAGCCACAGGCCATACCAGGTGATATCAATTTCATACCAGCGAAAGCCCTGACGTACCGATTGGGGCCAGCGGTGATGATTATTGTGCCAGCCCTCACCAAGCGTGATCAGGGCAAGCCAGAAGTTATTGCGGCTGTCGTCTGAGGTGGGGAAACGGCGCTTGCCCCAGACATGGGACAGCGAGTTGATCGAAACGGTCGAATGGAACAGCACCACCGTAGATACGAAGAAGCCCCAAACCAGCAGTTGCAGCCCGTTGGTGCCCAGGCCCGGTGCCCAGGCAGCCAGGGCCTCGCCAAGAGCATAGATGCCAACGGCGGCAAGTGCTGGCACCATCGAATCGAAACGGTTAATCAGCTTGAGTTCCGGGAATCTGAGCCAGTCCCGGATTCTGCGTTCGTCTGTGACAAACCCGGCATCGCAGGTGAACCAGCCCATGTGCGACCACCAGAAACCGCCCTGGTGCGGTGAATGCAGGTCCTGCTCCTGATCTGAATGCTGATGATGGTGGCGGTGATGAGCGGCCCACCACAACGGTCCGCGTTGCGCGGCGCTGGCACCGAGAACTGCAAACACAAACTGGGCCGGGCGGCTGGTTTTAAAGGTCTTGTGGGCAAAATAACGATGGTAGAATCCGGTAATCGCGAACATGCGCACCAGGAAGAAAGCGACCGCAAACCCCATAGCGAACGCGCTGACGCCGGTGTAGAAGACCAGCAAGCAAGCCAGATGGAGCGCTATGAAGGGAATGACGCGTAAAAAATTGAACGACCGGGACGTAGTGTCGACGTGATCCGAACCCGCTTCGGAGTCGAACCATCTCAGAACGTCTGTTAGCCAGTGCTGCACTCGGGTCATACCCTGATTGCCCTTTCTTTTAAATGGAGTCTTACACGAACGATCAGCAGAACAACTGATCTTGTTGATTGTTGGGTTGTACGATCTGACCACCGGATTTGGATGCACCTAAACCATGTTTAATCAAATCTTTGATTCACCTGTTATACGCCATGTGGCGGTTGTTGGTTCAGGGCTGGCGGGCCTGACAGCGGCGATCCAGCTAGAGGGCCTTGGCCACCACGTTACCGTGTTCGAGAAAAGCCGCGGTCCCGGAGGGAGGCTCGCTGCAAAGCGTGTTTCGGGTGGGTCAGCCGATGTGGGCGCCCAGTACTTCACCTCCAGAAACCCCGATTTCCTTCCGTTTCTTCGCAAATTCGGCGGCGACGACTGCTTCGGAGCCTGGCAGGGGCGGTTCGGTTTCCAGACCCCAGGAGGCGCGTGGGAGCCGTTCCCCGAGGAAACCCGATACGTCGGCACACCCCGAATGACGGCGATTACCCGCGCTCTGTCTGCCCATGCTCATGTGGTTGCTGAAACCCGGGTCGGGACGTTGGCCCGAAAGGACCAGGCGTGGTCGATCTCCGATACTGAGGGCAATCACCTCGGAGACTTCGATCAGGTCATCATCACCGCTCCACCAGCCCAAGCCCGTGCGCTGCTTGCCGACAGTGGGCTGCACGAGCTCGCTGCCCGCCTTGATGATCCGGTGCAGCGGGTGTTGCCATGCTGGGCGGTGGCGGCGCACTTCCAGGTTTCGCCTTGGCCGCATCACGAAGGCATGCGTTGTCAGCATCCGGCGCTGTTCTGGGTGGCCAACAACTCCAGTAAGCCCGGTCGCAACGACAGCGGCCAATGGTGGGTGATTCACGCCAGCCCGACCTGGACAGAGCAACATGTCGACAGGCCTGGGGGCGACGTTGCCAAACGCCTGGTGGAAGCCTTCCGTGAAGTGACAGATTTTCAAACCGGGCCCGATGACATTGTTACCCATCGTTGGCTCTACGCCCGATCCGAGGGGGGCGAGCAGCCTGGCCATCTCTGGTTTCCGGCCCACAATATCGGCCTTGCCGGCGACTGGCTCAGTGGTGGCAGGGTTGAAGGCGCGTTTGACAGCGCCTGTGGCCTGGTGGCAGAACTTAATGTCTCACCGGTTACCCAGTAGCGGAGGGGCTACTCGGCAAGAGAATCCTGAATACCGGTGGTCACGTCCGGGCGGGTGTAAAAATGGGTGATAGTGCCGTCACTGAACTTGCTGAAGAAGGCACTGACATCGGTGATCTTCTTCAGTGAGCGCGACCGGTGAATGGGTTCCCGAACCAGAACCTTGATGCCGTTGAAATTATCCTGAATGTTCGAAAACCGCGCCCGCATGGAGCAGGTGACGACCTGGACCGGATTCAGTGCGAGTTCCTGTGCCAGCCAGGCACTGTGCCGCTTGATGCCCCGGTCTGAGAGGTCTTCACGGGTATCCAGATGGTTCAGCTTGACCCGGTTTACGATGCAGAAAGAGAAGCTCTTCGGGTGCCTTCTGGCAACTTTCCGGAACGCCTCCCAGAAAAAGTTATCCGTTAGCTCAGCGAAGTAGGACATGTCGCTCAGGCAGGTATCGACCCACTCAAAGTTGTCAGGGTCGTCCAGAACCTCATTGATAGCCTCACGCAGCAGCCAGTCAAAGCCCAGGGCCGTCTTGTGGGCATACACCTTGCGGTACATCTGGTGGCGGCTGTAAACGAAGTCCTCCAGTGCTCCCAGACCTTTCTGGGTAATTGCCAACCCCAGCCAGGGCTCAGACACATCCCAGCCAAAACGCAGGTTGCTCAGCAGGTGATCCAGGTTAAAGCCGCCGATGGTCACTGACGAATGGAAGCCGTCCCGCAGCATATAATCGGCCCGGTCTGCGTCAATCTCGCCGGAAACGATTGACGACAACAGGTCCATCACCAGGCCGGGAATGTTTTCGCTGAGGGGAGAGCCTGCTGCGGCATCTTCACCGGCAATAAATGCCCAGAAGGTTCTGGCGTGCCGGCAAAAAGTTTCGCTGGGCCTTACGTTTGTGGTTTCCATAATTCCGATCACATCACGGGCATGAAGGCCGGCACCGTCGAGGTCCACCGCACAGAGAACGTCGTGAGCGACACGCACAGAATAGTGTTCGTGTTCCAGTTCATCGGGCTCCTCCGGGTGGTAGGCCGAATAATCCACGCCCTGCCAAAGGTCCCGGAACCGTCCGGGGCGGGACATCAGCTCGCGGATCTGCCGCGCCTGGGTGAACTGGTGTGAAAAGCTGGAATGGCCGCTGTCGTGCAGCAGACACCCAAGGCGAATGGTTTTGGCCAGGTAATCAATGGCGTCCAGCTGGCTCAGACTCAGGTCAGTCTGTTCGCTCAGTTGGCGTTCCCGAAGGTAGGCGTCGATCATCGAGCGGAACATACGGGTGCCCACGTGCATTACACCAATGCTGTGAAGGAATCGGGAGTGGGTGGCGCCGGGGAATACCAGGCTCAGGATGTCGTTCTGGCAGATGTTCCGCAGCCGCTGGAACAAGGGGTGGTCAATGACCTGGATCTCGTGCCGGTAAAGTGGAATACCACCGTGAACCGGATCCATGATCAGCTTGTCATAGGCCCCGAGAAGATCATTAACGGCACGTCGCATCAGCAGGAATCTCCCAATTTCATAAAACTGGCCTTGTTATATCACAGGGGCGTGCCAGAATAGGCTTAATCAAGCCAATTTATCGTTTATCGATGGTAGTTTAGGGCAGTCGCCATGACTTCGCGCACCGAGCGCATACTGATTATTGACGCCAATGAAAAGGCCCGTACGGATCTCGCCCGTTATCTGGAAGCGAGGGGCTTTTACGTTACCGGCTACCCGGCCCTCGCTGCCTCCAAGGCATTGTTCAACGATAACATTCCCGACGTGATCTTTGCAGATCTGTCCCCAGAGGCAATCCGGGACCTGGCTAACCGGCTTGAAGAAGCCGAAACCTTCACCCCGATCGTTGCCTGCTCGACCAGTGAATCCAGTGCTGATGTGGTCAGCGTGCTGCGGGCCGGAGCGGCAGATTTTGTTCTCAAACCCTGCAACGATGACAAGGGTGCACTGGACGATGTCATCGGGAAGCTGTTTGACCGGGTTCGGGTTAACCGCCTGAACCAGCTTTATCGCCAGGAACTGGAGGAGGCTAACCGGGATCTGCGAGACGGTATCGCCGAGCTTCGGGCGGATCAGCGCGCCGGTCGCAAGGTCCAGCTGCGAATGCTGCCAGAGCACGAGCAGGTGATGAGTGGCTTGCACATAGATCACCTGATCAAACCGTCGCTGTACCTGAGCGGTGATTTTCTGGACTACTTCCGGATTTCCGACGACAAGGTTCTGGTCTACATTGCCGATGTATCCGGCCATGGCGCAAGTTCCGCGTTCGTGACGGTGTTGTTGAAAAACCTCACCAACCGGCTTCAGCGCAACCTTCGCCGTGGGTCCAGCGACGATATTCTGTTTCCCGAGCGCTTCCTTGAACGGATTAACTCGGAATTGCTGGATACCGGCCTCGGAAAACACGTCACGGTATTTGTTGGCATCATTTCTGTCAGCGAACGTAGATTACGGTATGCGGTAGGGGCGCATTTTCCGATGCCTATCCTGTCTTTTGAAGGTGGCGAAACGGCATTCCTGGAGGGAAGTGGGCTGCCCGTGGGGCTCTTTGAGGCGCCGGAATGGGAAGTTTACGAAGTGCCGTTGGACAAACCGTTCCACCTGACTCTGTTTTCCGACGGAATTCTGGAGGTTATCCGGGAAAAAAGTCTTGATGAAAAGGAACGGACACTACTTGAACTCGTATCAGGAGGTCGTCACACTATCGCGGCTCTTAGCGAAGCTCTGAATCTCGAAGAGATTACAGAGTTGCCGGACGATATCGCTATTGTGTCGGTTACTGATACCATGGATGGAGCAGACAACACCTCGTCGAAATAGTGGCAGTGTGAAACATGGCTGGTTACAAGATCCTGCAAGCTGAAAAACAGGGTATTTACGTCCTGAAGTTTATCGGGGAAATCCGGCTGAACCTGTGTTCGACGCTGGACAATCTGGTTGAGTCCATCACTCAGGACCCCCAGTTCAAGACCGTGGTGATTGATCTCACCGAAACCGAGATCATCGACAGCACCACCCTCGGCCTGCTGGCCAAAATTGCCATGGCGGCCCAGAAACAAAGTAATTTCCTGCCCACGCTGATTTCCACCAATCCTGACATTACCCGCATTATCACATCCATGGGGTTCGACAAGATCTTTATCATTGTCCGTGAGCCCGCGTCCCGTATTGAAGAACTCGAAGAAATTCCTGTTCTCAGGGCCAGCGAACAGCAAGTTCGGGACAAGGTTCTCGATGCCCACAAGGTGCTGATGGGCCTGAACAATCGAAACAGGGAAGAGTTCAAGAATCTGGTGCGCGCTCTGGAATGTGAAGAGCCCGGTTAACGCCACCAGCCTGCTGAGCCTGGCGACACCGGTTTCACACCTGATCTGAAAAAAAACGGAAGAATTATGTCTGAGAAAACGACGCCCCAGGAAAATGGGGCAACAGGCCCGGTGCATGATGTAGCGGTTCTCGGCGGCGGCAGTTTTGGCACCGCCATGACCAAAGTGCTTGGAGAAAATGGCCATCGTGTTCACTTCTGGATGCGTGGTGAGGCCCAGGCCGAGGAAATCCGCACCACCGGTATCAACAGCCGGTACCTGCCGGACATTGAATTAACCGGTGATATTCAACCTACTACCGACCTTGCTGACGCGGTCAGCAAGGCAGAAATCGTGTTGGTTGCCATTCCCAGCAAGGCTTTTCGGGCCGTTATCCGGGAGAACAGTGATAAGTTCCGCGACGATCAGATTGTCGTAAGCCTGACCAAGGGCATCGAGGAACATGGCTTCAAGCTGATGAGCGAGATTCTCCAGGAAGAAATTCCGCGCTGCCGGATTGGTGTGCTCAGCGGGCCGAACCTGGCTGCCGAAATTGTGAACCGCGACCTCACCGCCACCGTTATCGCTGCCAAGGACCCGGACGTACGCCGGGCCGTACAGGACCTGCTGGGCTGCGAGTATTTTCGGGTCTATGCAAACGTCGATATTTACGGCGTCGAACTCGCTGGGGCTCTCAAGAACATCTATGCCATTGTCGCCGGCCTGGCCTCTGCCCTGGAGATGGGGGAAAACGCCAAGGCCATGCTGATTACCCGCGGGCTGGCGGAAATGAGCCGGTTTGCCGTGAGCCTGGGCGCTAACCCGATGACCTTTATGGGGCTGGCTGGCGTCGGTGACCTGATTGTGACCTGTACCTCCTCCAAGAGCCGGAACTTTCGGGTTGGCTACGCCGTGGGACAAGGCCAGAACCTGGATGACGCAGTCGCAGATCTGGGGCAGGTGGCAGAGGGTATTTACACTCTCAAGCTGGTGAAAGAGAAGGCCGAGGCCATTGGCATCTATATGCCTCTGGTTCGTGGTCTGTATGAGATTCTCTACGGCTCTGCATCCATCAAGGCAGTCATCAACAGCCTGATGATGTCGGTCCAGAATTCCGACGTAGAATTCATACTACCCCGGACCATAACCCAGTAGCCGGTCACTTAGCGGAGGTTGCCTTTGCAATTGCTCATCATGCGCCACGGTGAAGCCGGCTGGCACACATTGGATCAGGAGCGGGAGCTGACCGAATCGGGCCGTCGGGGCGTTGCAGAGGTGGCAGCCCGGATCGCCGAATCTCCCTGGCGGCCGAAACTGATCTGGAGCAGCCCGTTCGTGAGGGCCCGGCAAACCGCCGCGATCGTCTCCGAAATCCTCAATTGCCCGGTAGAGGAAAAGATGTTTATTACCCCGGATGACGATCCCGGGGAATGCCTCGATGCGCTGATTGAGCAGCATGAATCGCCGCTGATGATCGTTTCCCATATGCCGCTGGTTGGCAGCCTCGCCACAATTCTGGTAGATGCCCATCGCCGGGGCATACCCTTCATGACCTCCCAGGCGGTTCTGCTGGACATGCCTGTGGTCGGGCCGGGCTGTGCGGACTTGAAAGCGCAGTTTCTGCCCTGATACTCCGAACACCCGATATTGGAATTCAGACGAATCGAGACAGACTATGTACAGCTTTCCGATTGACTACGTCGAACCGGTTTTCCGGCCCCCGAGCGAAGCCAAATCACTGATTCTGCCCGTGACCAATGGTTGCTCCTGGAATAAATGTACCTTCTGTGAGATGTACACCCAGCCCCAGAAGAAATTCCGCGCCCGCAAGCCGGAGGACGTGCTAAAGGACATCCAGAATGCGGCGCGGAGCCTGGGCGGGGTTCGCCGCGTTTTCCTGGCGGACGGAGACGCCATGGTGCTGCCGACCCGCCGGCTTCTCGAGATTCTTGGCCAACTCCGGGACGCTTTCCCGGACCTGCAGCGGGTATCCAGTTACTGCCTGCCCCGCAACCTGGCAAAGAAAAGCGTGGAGGAGCTGGCTCAGCTGAAGGCGGCGGGCCTGCAGATTCTTTATGTCGGCATGGAATCCGGTGACGACGAAGTCTTGCGCCGCGTCAACAAGGGTGAGACCTGGGAGTCCACCCGTTCGGCACTGCTAAAAATCCGTGAAGCAGGACTGACCAGCTCGGTCATGGTGCTCAATGGCCTGGGTGGCGAAAGCCTTTCACGCCAGCACGCCATCAATACTGCCACGCTTTGTAATGAAACCCAGCCGGATTATCTGTCAACCCTCGTGGTGAGTTTCCCGCAGGGTGAGGAGCGTTTCCGCGCGGGCTTCGGCGAGGATTTTGTGCCCCTTTCCCAGCAGGGTCTTTTTGGAGAGATTCGTCTTTTCCTTGAACACCTGGAGCTTGAGAAAACCATTTTCCGGAGCGATCACGCTTCCAATTATCTGGTTCTCAAGGGCACCCTGGGCCGAGACAAGCTGAAAATGCTGGATCAGGTAAACCTGGCCATCACTAATCCCGGAGCTGCGCCGCTGCGGGCGGAATGGATGCGCGGGCTGTAATACATCGAAGCGGGAGCAACCGTTATGGACACGAACCCGGACAATCTTGCAAAACAGGTTCAGGAAACTGTGAAAAAGCCCGGAAACCCGCCCATTGATCAGTGGCACCCCGAGCTGTCCGGCGACATGGACTTGCGGATCAGCCGGGATGGTCTGTGGATCTTCAAAGGCGAGCCATTGGCCCGGGAGGCAATCGTTCGACTTTTCTCCACCATCCTGCGCAGGGAAGAAGACGGCGAGTATTACCTGGTGACGCCGGTGGAAAAATGGCGGATTCAGGTGGAGGACACGCCGTTGCTCGCACACTCCCTGCAGGTAGGCGGTGAGGATGACCGCCAGGTTATTTCCCTGACCACTAACGTGGGCGAAACCCTGGAAATCGGGCAAAATCATCCGCTGGCGGTTGGCACCTATCCCGGTTCACAGGAGCCTCGCCCGGTTGTGACGGTTCGGCACGGCGTAGAAGCCCGGTTGGTTACGGCGGCCTATTACGATCTGGCGGAGCATGTGGTCGAGCGAAACGAAGATGGCCATCCGGTTTTGGGTGTGTTTAGTCACGGAATTTTCTACAAAATCGGGCAGGGTGGTTGAAAACCTCTACCCCGCCCCCAGAAATGACGGTAGAAAACGCACTATGTCACTTGTTAAACTGTGTTTTCATACTTGTTATGAGCCTGGCTCTCTAACGAGGCCCGGTGGTCGTTAGTCCCTCT
>AZIH01006519.1_pt1 | contig 12120 bp, 9 predicted proteins | sample 359041 | NCBI WGS metagenome assembly AZIH01 (sample SAMN02429716, study PRJNA222664) | marine sediment metagenome | biome: Sediment sample; isolation source: enrichment culture of sample MGS-ANC(UA) from oil contaminated site at the... | place: Italy: Ancona | collected 2012-02-14 | depth 6 m m
CCAGACTCATCATCAGCATGGCTTTGAGTTCCTGGATGGTCTTGTTGGAATCCGGCCGGTCGGCTTTGCTCACGACATGGACATCAGCAATTTCCAGAACCCCTGCCTTGATGGCCTGAACGTCGTCGCCCAGCCCAGGCGCGTTGACAACCACCGTCGTATGAGCCGCTCGCACGATATCGACTTCGTCCTGGCCCACCCCGACAGTCTCGATAAGAACCACGTCGAATCCGCCTGCATCCAGGAGGTCGACTGCATCCAGTGCCGGCCTGGCCAGGCCGCCCAAGGTGCCCCGGGTGGCCATACTGCGAATGAAAACGCCGGGGTCAGAAACCAGATCCCCCATGCGGATGCGATCGCCAAGGATCGCGCCACCGGAAAACGGGCTTGAGGGATCAATAGCCACGACACCGACCGTACGACCACTGGCCCGGTATTCGTGGACCAGCTGTGTGACCAGCGTCGATTTGCCGGCACCCGGAACACCGGTAATGCCCACCACATGGGCGCGGCCGGTGCTCTTGTAAAGTTCGGCCAGAGCCTGGCGAACGTCGGGGTCACCGCCGCTTTCAACCCTGGTAATAAGCCTGGCGATGGCACGGAGGTGTCCCTCCCGCACCCGCTCAGCCAGCTCCATCGAGGGTATGCGGTTAATCATTCAAACACCTCGCTTCTGGTTAAGGCTCTGGTACAGATCCCTGTCGTCAACGACACGCTGGGCCTTGAAGTCGGTACGCGGGAAAGTTTCCGGCTCGACCATGACAACCCGTGCCCGCACACCCAAAACCCGGCTGAGCTCGGCCTCCACTTTCTCTGCCAACGCCCTGATCGCATCCGGGCCCTTGCCTGCAGTTTCCTGGTTAAACTCTACCTGAACAGCCAGTTCATCCATCGAGCCTCCGCGTGAAATAATAATCCGGTGCTCTCCGCCGTATCCGGCAAGGCCCTCCAAAACTTCAGCGATGGCACTCGGATACACGTTTTCACCACGGATCTGGAACATGTCGTCGATCCGTCCGTAGATCCCTTTCGGCAGTCTCGGATAAGTTCTTCCGCACGGATTATCTTCCATCACCCAATGGGTCAGATCGCCGGAGACCATACGGATCATTGGCTGGGAGGTTCGCTCGAGGTGGGTATAAATGGGGGTGCCTTGCTCACCGTAGGGAACGCGGCGGTTGGTGTTCGGGTCCGCCACTTCGGTGTAGACAATATCCTGCCACAGCAGCATTCCCTCGGTATCGGCGCTGCCGGAGGCATGCATCCAGGGCGTCAGTTCGGCCATGGTTCCGCAATCCACCACCTTGGCACCGTAGATATCCTGGATCTTGTCCCGGATGGACGGAATGGACCCGCCCGGCTCACCGGAAAAGAACAACACCTTGATACCGAACTCTTTGGGGTCAACCCCTTCCCCACGGGCGACTTCCGCGAGTCTCAGTGCATAGGAAGGTGTGGAGTAGAGCCCGGCGGGCTTCATCATTCCCAGCCAGGTAACCGCTCGCGCCGTCATCCCGGGGGCGCCAGCGCCAAAGGGAAACGCCTTGCAGCCCAACCTTTCGGCACCGATCAGCGCGCCCCAGGACCCCATATAGAGGCTTAGGATAGCGGCCACAAACACCGTATCTCCCGGCCGCAGACCCATACCCCACATGATCCGGGCATGGTTGTTGGCGATGGTGTCCCAGTCACGGCGGGAAATGCCAAAGGCGGTGGGCCGGCCGGTTGTGCCGGACGTGCCATGGATATGATGGATATCGCTTTCAGGGCAGCAAAGGTAATCCCCGAATGGCGGATTTTTAGCCTGGGATTCACGCAGTTCCTGCTTGGTGACGACAGGTACTTCTTCGAAGTCTGCAAGGGTGCGGATATCGTTGGCCTTTATACCCACCTCGTCCCATTTGCGCTGGTAAAACGGCGAATGGTCGTAGGCATAAGCCATCACGTCGCGGATGCGCGCGACAATCAACTCATCACGCTTCTTCGGGTCCATGGTTTCCCGGTCGCGGAACCAGTAGGGGCTGTTCGGGTCCGGAAAATAGTTTTTGTCGTACTTTGGGGGAAACTTCCACTCTTCCATCGGAGACTCCTGATATTGTTATTGGTTGTCGTCTGAGGAAACCTGTCATGACCTCCCGGCCGACATAGCACCGAACTTATCGGGCACCACGGTCAGCAACCAGCTGCCGGAACGAATCAATGATTTCCTGGGGAGGAGTGTCCTGTAACAGAATCTTGTGGACGCCCATCTGATAGAGCTCTTTGACATCGTCGTCCGGGATAACACCGCCACCGGCAACAATCATGTCTTCCGCTTCCTTCTCTTTCAGTAGCTCAAGTACTTTGGGGAAAATATGCATGTGCGCGCCCGAAAGCAGGCTGATGCCCAGGATATCCACATCTTCCTGGATAGCCGCATCTACGACTTCTTCGGGTGTGCGGTGAAGCCCTGTGTAGACCACATCCATGCCGGCATCACGAAGTGCACGGGCGACGACCTTGATGCCCCGGTCATGACCATCCAGCCCGATTTTCGCCAGCATTACCCGAATCACATTTGCGTTGTTGTCATTGTTTTGCATTGCTCTCTCCTTGGATTAAATGGTCGCGGAACCGCTTCTTTTAAGCGGCTCTCGGCAGCCTTGAATTTCCTGCTGAAGCCACTTCGATGCGGTTTCCACGTGCCGTCTCGCAAGTGTCTCAGCCGTCCGGACGTCACGGGCCAGTACTGCGTCGAGTATTGCCGCGTGCTCGTCCCAGATCTGTTGCTGGTTTTTTTCAACAATCAGGATGTCACCCATCACACGTCTTACGTGATTCCAATGGGCCTCCATTGAATCCAGGATGAAGGTGTTTCCAGCAAGTTCGTAAATGAAGCCGTGAAAGCGCATGTCCGCGTCAATAAGAGCGGGTAGGTCGTGCGCCTTCCCAGCTGCGAAGCCTTCATCAATAATGTCCTCTCCACGCTTCCGAGCCCCGGCACTCACCCGCTGGGCGGCAAGCCCTGCACTGATCAGGTCAATCCCGCACCGGAATTCGTACAACTGCGCCACAAAATTTTCATCAAGCACCGAAACCATCAGGCCCCGACGTCCCACACTGGAAAGAAACCCATCATCGCGAAGGCGCTGCATCGCTTGGCTCACCGGCAACCGTGAAACATCCAGTCTCTCGGCCAGACTTTCCTGGGTAACCCGCTCGCCTGGCTTGAGCAAACCTTCAACGATGGCATTAACCACGGAATCGTAAATAAGCTCCGGAAGGTTCTTCTCGGTTTGAATTTTCTTCATTGAACAAACTCCACGACACAACTCCCTAGCTATCGTTTGCATACAGTATTCACCATGTAAAACCCGTTTGGCGCGTAAAAATATTAGACTTTCGTCTAACTTCTGAGCGATTCTTGAGCACAAAAATGCTCCCCTGCCGTTATGGGGCAGAGGGCGGAAGGCAAAATCAGTGGAGGTCCAGGGGTATAAACGGAAGGGGGAAATCAGTGAACGATAGAAGACAAAGAGCTTCGATCAGCCTGTGTTGGGCGGTTCAAGCAAATCAATTCCGGCATCGTACACAGCGTTCAGGAAATCGACCAGAACCACTGCGGACAGCCCCCATATGTGGTAACGCTCCCAGCGGTAGCAGGGTACATAAAAGGTATGGTTGAGGAAGTTCAGAGCGTCGGTTCTTTCCCGCTTGTCCTCAAGGAAAAAAGAAAGCGGCACTCTGAAAACGCTTTCGATCTCATGCGGATTCGGCTCCAGCGGATGATCTCGGGGAATTACGCCCACGTATGGAGTGACAAGGATACCGTAGCGCGACATAACCTGACTGAGCGGCGCAATGACCTGCACCTGATCCGGCGGCAGACCAATTTCTTCGTGGGTTTCCCGCAATGCAGTCGCGGCCAGGGAAGGGTCGCCAGGATCACGTTTTCCGCCTGGGTAGGCCACCTGGCCCCGGTGTGTGCTCAGATTTTCCGATCTGAGCGTAAAAATCATCTCGGGGTTTCGATGATCGTCTGTAATGGGCACTAATATGCCGGCTTCGGGATAATCCAGAGCGAGCTGTCGGGGCGCATAGCCGGCCAGGCGCTCGGCGAGTAAATCACGCAAGTTTCGTCTCCAAAGTACATCTCGATGTTGGATGAGACAGAGGCAGCCGGGATCGTTAAACTGACTACCAAACCATAAAGTATACGGGGAAAATCATGAAGTACTGCAGCACGTGCGGCCATCCGGTTGAACAACGCATCCCCGAAGGCGACAACCGGCACCGCTATGTCTGTGTAAGCTGCGACACCATACATTACCAGAACCCGCGCATCGTCGCCGGCACGGTACCTGTCTGGGAGGGCAAGATCCTCCTGTGCAGACGTGCCATTGAGCCGCGTTATGGCTACTGGACACTTCCGGCCGGGTTTATGGAGAACGCTGAGACCACCATTGAAGCCGCCGAACGGGAAACCCTTGAGGAAGCGCTGGCCGAGGTGAACATCGAAGGCCTCTACTCCATCATCGACGTACCGCATATCAACCAGGTACATATGTTCTATCGGGCCACCCTCAAGGATGGGCAATTCGGTGCCGGCGAGGAGTCCCTGGAAACCAGGCTGTTCGAGCTTGAAGAAATACCCTGGGATGAGATCTCCTTCCCAACCGTTCGCCGAACCCTCGAGCTTTTTCTCTCAGACCTCAGAAGCGAGTCTTTCGGCGTTCATGTCAGCGACATCCGGCACCCGATGTCAGCAAGCCGCCGGAAACCTGACTAGAGATCCTCCAGACGATAGATCTCATAGGCGGGTTCCTCGTAAGGGTGGGCGCGCTTGAGCGCGGCAAGAGCACTCAGGATCAGATCGTCTTCGCAAACCAGCTCCACCTTGTACTCATCTACCGCTTCAATCTCACCGGTTTTACCAAGGAAAGGATCGCTCCCCTCCAGGGGACGAAACTGTCCCCTGCCCAGGCACTGCCAGGCGCAACAGTCGTAATCGCCAATGCGGCCGGCTCCGGCATCGAACAATGCCTGCTTTGTCTTCTCGACATGAGTTTCCGGAACGAAATAACACATCTTGTACATAGAATATTCTCCTTGAGATCGGATATTTTTTGTACAGATTAATAGCTTAGACACTTACCCACAGATTCTGTGGATAACTCTGGGGAAAGTTTTTGGGAACACGCCCCGAAACCCCGTAATCACTGCACTTTCCTTAAATTGGCGACAAATTCACCTGGTAAATTAAAATCTTATTTATCAATAGGTTATAATTTCTGAGTAAAAGTTGAACCGAAATCCCGCTCTTTGCTCACAGAACAAACAAGAAGGCCCCGGGAATGTGCATAAAAATACTGAGTCAAGGAAATTTTTGCGAATTTCGCGGCTTTTTTCTCTTGAAAAACACTCAGAAACAGGGCCTCAAACAAAAAAGCCGGCTTTGGTGTAAACGCTCATGAAGAGCGCATCCAAAGCCGGCTTGAATTCAGACCAGGGGATCAGCCGAACCAGCGTCTCGCATTTCTGAACATGCGAATCCAGGAACCGTCTTCCTGCCATTCCGAAGGCCGCCAGGAATGCTGCACAGCCCGGAACACACGCTCAGGGTGAGGCATCATGATGGTTACACGACCGTCGCGGGTAGTAACGCCGGTGATGCCCGCTTCTGAACCGTTCGGGTTGTAGGGATATCGAACAGTGGCTTCACCCCGGTTATCGACATAACGCAGGGCCACCAGTTCATTTTCAGAAAGAGCCGCCGCAGAGGTGCCAGCGGCAAACTCAATCCTGCCCTCACCATGCGCTACCGCGATCGGCATACGTGAACCGGCCATACCGTCCATAAAGGCCGACGGCGACGGCATCACTTCCACCATTGCCAGGCGAGCCTCGAACTGCTCTGACTGGTTGCGAACGAATCGGGGCCAGCCCTCGCTACCCGGAATCAACTCGTGCAAGTTGGAGAGCATCTGGCATCCGTTACAGACGCCAAGCGCCAACGTATCCTGCCGGTTGAAGAAAGCTGCAAACTGATCCCGGACTCGGTCGCTGAACAAAATGGACTTGGCCCAGCCTTCGCCAGCACCAAGAACGTCGCCGTAGGAAAAGCCGCCGCAGGCAACAAGGCTGTTAAAGCCATCCAGAGTCACGCGGCCAGAGAGCAGATCGCTCATATGCACATCAACAGACTCAAAGCCGGCACGATCAAAAGCGGCCGCCATCTCCACTTGCCCATTCACACCCTGCTCGCGCAGAACCGCCACCTTCGGACGTGCGCCCTTATTGATGTATGGCGCAGCCACATCGTCATTGATGTCATAGGAAAGCTCGGCATGAAGACCCGGATCTTCGGCATCCAACAGGTTATCAAACTCGTCCTGGGCACAATCGGCATTGTCACGCAGAGACTGGATACGGTAGCTGGTCTCAGCCCATAGACGCTGCAACTCAATGCGCGCGTCATCCACAACCGTCGAGCCTTCAAAGGTCAGACGCAGCCGGTCAGTGTCATTCGGACTGCCAATAACGCTGATGTGATCTCCCAGTCCGGCCGCCGAGAACTGCTGCAGCACAAAACCGGTGTCTTCCCGGCGCACCTGGATAACGGCACCCAACTCTTCGTTGAAAAGCTCCCGAGCAAACTGGGTACGGTCTTCCGCCAGACCATCAAGCTTGATGTCTACGCCGGACCGGCCGGCAAAACACATCTCAGCCAGGGTTACGAACAGACCACCGTCCGAGCGGTCGTGGTAAGCCAGAAGCTTGTCGTCCGCATTGAGGCCCTGGATCACGGCGAAGAAGGCCTTGATATCCTCGGGATCGTCCAGATCCGGTGCAACCGCACCCACCGCACGATAGACCTGCGCCAATGCAGAGCCGCCCAAGCGGTTCTGGCCGGCCGCCAGATCAACCAGGATAAGATCGGTTTCACCGGCATCTTTTACCAACTGTGGTGTCAGAGTCTTCGCCACATCAGTAACTGGAGCGAAACCACTGATAATCAGCGACAGCGGCGCAGTTACACTCTTCTGCTCGCCGTTGTCTTCTTCCCACATGGTTTTCATGGACATGGAGTCCTTGCCTACCGGGATCGTAATTCCAAGCTCCGGGCAGAGTTCCATACCCACCGCACGAACCGTTTCATAAAGGTTTTCGTCTTCGCCAGGGTGGCCTGCCGCGGCCATCCAGTTGGCGGACAACCGGATGTCGGAGAGCTTGCCGATCGGAGCTGCAGCCAGATTGGTAATCACCTCACCCACGGCCATACGGCCGGATGCCGGCGCATCAATCGTGGCAACCGGCGTACGCTCGCCCATTGCCATGGCTTCACCGGTGCGGACATCAAATGAGCTGGCGGTGACTGCCACGTCGGCGACCGGAACCTGCCACGGCCCGACCATCTGGTCACGGGCAACCAGACCTGTGATGGTGCGGTCACCAATGGTGATCAGGAAGCTCTTCGAGCCCACGGAGGGCAGGCGAAGAACCCGGCGGATCGCATCGTGCAGATCAACCTTGGTGGAATCAAAGATCGGTTTGGTGAATGAAGCGCGGCTGATGCTGCGGTGCATGCGGGGCGGCTTGCCAAAGAGCACTTCCATGGGCAGATCAACGGGCTTATCGTCAAAATAGGAATCGCCAAGCTCAAGGTGATGTGCTTCTGTTGCCTCACCGATCACTGCATAAGGGCAACGCTCGCGGCGGCAGAGAGCATCGAACAGCTCCAGGTTTTCAGGAGCCACCGCCATGACATAACGCTCCTGGGACTCGTTACACCAGATTTCCAGTGGAGACATGCCCGGCTCGTCGCTTGGAATATCGCGCAGCTCGAACTTGCCGCCACGGCCGCCATCTTTTACCAGCTCGGGCATGGCGTTGGAGAGACCACCGGCGCCAACATCATGAATAAACGCGATCGGGTTTTTCTCACCCATCTGCCAGCAACGGTCAATCACTTCCTGACAGCGGCGTTCCATTTCAGGGTTGTCACGCTGTACTGATGCAAAATCGAGGTTCTCATTACTGGAGCCAGAATCCATGGAAGAGGCAGCACCCCCGCCGAGCCCGATCAGCATGGACGGCCCGCCAAGGACAATGAGCTTGGCCCCAACTGGAATATTGCCTTTCTCAACATGCTCTTCGCGAATGTTTCCGAGACCGCCAGCAATCATAATGGGCTTGTGATACCCACGTACTTCCTCACCGGCGGCACCAGGCACCCTCTCTTCAAACGTTCGGAAATAGCCGGCCAGGTTAGGACGACCAAACTCGTTGTTGAACGCGGCACCGCCAATCGGGCCTTCAATCATGATATCGAGGGCCGAGGCAATCCGCTCGGGCTTGCCATAATTGATTTCCCAAGGCTGGGGATCATCGGGGAGATGCAGGTTGGAAACAGTAAAGCCTGCCAGGCCGGCCTTGGGCTTGGAACCACGGCCAGTGGCACCCTCATCCCGGATTTCGCCGCCGGAACCCGTTGCTGCGCCGGCCGCCGGTGCAATGGCCGTCGGGTGATTATGAGTCTCCACCTTCATGAGGATGTGGATGTCTTCCTCATTATAGCCGTATACACCAGTCTCAGAATCCGGGTAGAAACGGCCACCACGACTACCCCGGATGACGGAGGCGTTGTCCTTGTAGGCCGAGAGAACACCTTCGCTGTTCATTTCATAGGTGTTGCGGATCATGGCAAACAGTGATTTTTCCTGGCCCTCACCGTCGATATCCCAGGAGGCATTGAAAATCTTGTGCCGGCAATGCTCGGAGTTCGCCTGGGCGAACATCATCAATTCGACGTCCGTCGGATCCCGCGAAAGATCCGTGAACGATTTTACCAGGTAGTCGATTTCATCTTCGGCAAGCGCCAGTCCAAGACGTGAGTTTGCTTCCACCAGGGCATCCCGGCCGCCCGCCAGAACCGGAACCCGTCCAAGTAGCCGCGGCTCTTCGTGGCTGAACAGCAATTCCGCACCGCCCATTTCGTGAAATACTTTCTGGGTCATGCGATCGTGCAGCAGCGCGGCAATTTTTTCACGCTGCGCCAGCCCCAGCTTGCGGCGAGACCGGACATAGTAGGCGGTGCCTCGTTCGATCCGGTGAATCTGCCGAAGCCCGCAGTTCCGGGCAATGTCTGTCGCTTTGCTCGACCAGGGAGAAAGCGTGCCGGGACGTGGCACTACCAGGAACAGCACACCATCGGGCTCTTCCACTGGCACGCTGGGCCCGTAGGTGAGAAGCCGGTCGAGAATGGCCTGCTCGGACTCTGAAAGGTCGGCCTCCAGATCGACGAAGTGCATGAACTCTGCATAGACATGCTCGATTTCAGGCACGATATCCTGAATTCGGGAATGCAATTTACGGGAGCGGAATGGCGAAAGCGCGGGTGCGCCGCGAAGTTCAAGCATGATATCAACCTGTATCGCGCGAAACGGGGAAGTCTGGGTGCAATCTGAAAGGCCGCCATGATACTCGAAAGCGGGGTCAGGATACAGCGCTGGAAACGTTAATCCCGGACAGTACAATTGACATTGTTTTGCATATTAATTAACCAGATTTATTGACCAGACCTCCGACACCAAGGATCATTAAACGGTTGGAAAGGGAATCCACATTCGGGATAAAAAAGGTACGGCACTGTTCACGTCCGCCGTTACCAAGATGATCCAGCTGTAACGGAGACCAAGGATTTGTCGAGATTTCGTACTGCGATAGCTGGCACACCCGCCAAGGGACTTCTTCTCCTTGGCGTTGCCCTCATCCTTTCAGGATGCTCACAGCCCACCACCCTTCAGGAGATCCGTGAAGAGGGTGTCCTGCATGTGATTACCCGGGTCGCACCCTCCATCTATATCGAAGAAGAGGCCGGGCCGACCGGTTACGACTATGAGCTGGCAAAACTCTTTGCCGAGGAACTGGGCGTAAAACTGAGCGTTCGCGTCGCCGGGGACAATACGGAAATTCTCTCTGTGCTGAAGAAAAATTATGCCCATATCGGCATGGCCGGGCTTTCCAGACAAACAGCGCTTTCTGGCGAATACTACACGGTTCCGACGGGCATTGCGGCTCAATCTGTACTGATCTACAACCGGGACGTGGAGCGTCCGGAGTCTCTGGCGGATCTTGCCGAAAAAACGGTCCATGTCGTTGCGGACAGCAACCACGAGCAACGCCTCTCTGAGGCTCAGTCAGACATCCCCGAGCTCCAGTGGCAAGTCCACCCTGGCCTCGATGCCGCTGGCGTACTGAGCCGGGTTGAAAGTGGTGAATTCCGGTATGCGATCATTTCGTCCAACGTGCTTGAAATGAACCAGGTCTTCTACCCCATGGTTAAAGAAGCCTTCGCCATCGGAGCCCCCCGGGAGCTGGCCTGGTTTTTCCCCGCCGAACAGGACGAGTCACTGGCAAGGGCTGCTGAAAATTTTCTGGAAAAGCTCACGGTTAATGGCAGCCTGGCCCAGATTTCCGAGCGCTTTTACGGGCACCTGGATCGCCTGAACTACGTCGGCGCCCGCACGTTCATGCACCATGTGAAAAGCCGATTGCCAAAATACGAACCACTGTTTCGGGAATACGCCAAGGAGTACAACATTGACTGGAGGCTGCTTGCCGCCATCGGCTATCAGGAATCGCACTGGCGCCCCAACGCCGTGTCGCCCACTGGCGTGCGTGGCCTGATGATGCTAACCCGCAACACCGCCAGCCACATCGGTATCAATAACCGGCTGGATGCCGAAGAAAGCATTCAGGGCGGCGCCAAGTATTTCAGAATAGTGCATGAAAAGATCCCGGAGCGAATTCCGGAACCTGACCGGAGCTGGTTTGCCCTGGCCTCCTATAACGTGGGCTTCGGCCATCTGGAAGACGCCAGGCGACTGACGGAAAGTGCCGGGAAGGATCCCGACCGCTGGATGGACGTCAAGGAATTCCTTCCGCTGCTCGCCCAGAAAGAATGGTACACAAAGACCCGCTTCGGGTATGCGAGGGGCAATGAACCGGTAGCTTATGTTCAGAATATCCGGCGCTACTACGACGTACTGGCACGCCTGCACGACCCAGGTACCCCACCCCCTGCAAAAAAACCGCAACTGGTTCAGATGGAAGCGCAAAACATCGAAGACACTCCACCCAGTGGCAGTGGCTCGCAAGCAGGCTCAGAGCTCAGGGCGGCTCTGCCACCGGAGCTGGGAATGATCCCGCCCACGCTCTGACCTTCGAGCTGCAGCGCTTGCAGGAGGTTAGTCTGACCGTGTTTCAAGTGCGCACTCCACCTGACTGGCGGAAAACCCCCGCCGATTCAGAAACCGTGCCTGGCGAAGCTTCTCATCCCAGTCTTCACTGAGATCCGCCAGACCAAACCGCTTTTCCCTTAAACCGACTGCCTTCTGGTTCCAGTCCTCGTCCGTCATTTCCTCAAGACAGTCCGGGCTGCGGTGAACCCCGCGTTGCTGAAGTTCCCCAAGAATTCGCAAGGGCCCATAACCGAGATCCATTCGTTGGCGGGCATAGATATCGGCAAAGCGGTTATCATCAAGCCAGCCTTCGCGCTCATATTCGTCGAGAACAGACTCGATAATGTCGCCCGGAACCTTCCTCTGACGAAGTTTCAGGTTCAACTCCAGACGGCTGTGCTCTCGTCTGGCCAGCAGTCTGAGGGCCGTTGCCCGGGCTTTATATTCCTGATCGTCCTGATTTTCCTGTTTTGCCATACAGACCCTTTCCGCATACGCATACAAAACGCTAGACTAGCCGCGAATTTCTCCATCTGGCCAGACAGACTGGCCGGAGCAACTACCCGGCATCCACACCCGGGCGCCGATGGCCGGTGGCGGCTTAACTTTGCCCGACACCGTGAACTGGTTTCAATACCAAAGGATACTCTTATGGCCGCGTTCATCCAGAAACTGTTCAGATCCCGCAAGTCACCCGATGCCGCCCCGAAAAGCCGGAAAGCCCCCCAGCCCCAGCCTGCCCCGGTCGAACAGGAAGACACGCGAGCCAGCCAGAGAGAAGAGCAACTCAGAACGATGGAAGGCTCTCCGTCGCAGGATGTCCTCGCAAAAATCGCGATCGAAGGCGCAACGGCTGACATCCGCCAGACTGCCGCCAGCCGATTGACGGACGAAAGCA